>Ga0209262_10000085_pt1 | contig 62772 bp, 51 predicted proteins | sample Lowcelwee11metaG_FD_187171 | JGI IMG/M metagenome (GOLD analysis project Ga0209262, IMG submission 187171) | Freshwater pond sediment microbial communities from the University of Edinburgh, under environmental carbon perturbations - Low... | ecosystem: Environmental > Aquatic > Freshwater >... | reverse complement strand
GAGGGCAGCGGTGGAGAGGGTGACGGAGTTGAGATCGTTTATCGGCAACGAGTAGGAAGGCAAGTCAAGGCTGGTATACTCTGCCGCATGAAAAATAGGAAAACGGACTTTTTCGATTTTTAATGAGGGGGCTTCACCGGACAAAATAATGACGGTAAGGTCCATCGAAGGTGTTTTCGGACTGATTTTAGAGGAGAAAAATGCTTTGGAAACATCTGGATTGAGGGCTAATGCCCGTTTTAAGCTGATGGCGGACGCATCGCCAGAAGCGGCGGAGTGACCGGCAATATCCACAATAATACTGCTGAGGGTATAGGAGAAAGGGTCTTGATAATTGTTCGCCATCGTTCTTACATCGGGGTCTTCAAGCATTGTTCCCATCGAATATCCCGAAGGGATTGAGGTGACATCACTCCCCTGACGCTGAGCTTTTGCCTTTTCATCTGCGGCGTCTTTTATTTTTTCTTCGCTCTCTCTAAGCCAAAACTCTTGACGCATCTCCATGCGGCGCATCTCTACCGCCGCCCCTTCGAAATCTCCGAGCATCGCATAATTGAGAGCATTGAGGGTATGCATTAGGGAACGCTCATACCCTTTGGCATAGTAGGTTTCAGACCCTTTTGAGAGGAGGGATGAACCTATAAATGAACTCACGTTGCGGATACTGACTTTAGCACGATTTTCATATTCGTCTAAGATGGCGTAGGCTTTTTCAAATGAGGCTATAGAGGAATTAAATTCGCCGTTTGCTTGCTGAAGCCGTGCGAGATTAAGCCAATGCCACATTTCATCGTCGTTAGAGGTATCGGCACTCAGGGATGAAAGGGTGAGGGGGAAAAGGGCAGGGGATAATCCGCTTCGCACCTGATCAGAAGTGAGAGATGCGGCAAAAAGCTGAGTCAGTAAAAAAGAGAGCAGCAGTGAAATTTTGAAAATTTTACTCATTTGTAAAAGATCAATTTTTCATCGCCTTAATAAACGATTCGTAAATATTTTCGAGCTGTAGGTCTTGTTCTAAAATCTCGGTGTTGTCTTGAACCATATAGTGCTCCAAAACGGCAACGCGACGGAGAAGGTACTCAAACATCTCTTTGTTGATATCGGGGAGCTTATTATGGCTGAAAGGGTCTTTGTCTCGACCTTTTTGGATGACGTGTGCAGGGATCCCGATAGCGGTAGAGTTGTCGGGAACTTCGCGGACAACGACCGAGTTTGCACCGATTTTAGAGTTGGCACCGATCGTTATATTGCCGAGTACTTTTGCTCCGGCACCGATAACGACGCCGCTTTTGATCGTCGGATGGCGTTTGCCGGCGACGAGGCTTACTCCCCCCAGTGTGACCCCCTGGTAGATGAGAACATCGTCTTCGATAATCGTAGTTTGCCCGATGACGACGCCGAAACCGTGGTCGATAAATACACGACGCCCAATCGTAGCACCCGGATGGATGTCAATATTGGTAAAAAGCTGATTGATACCCATTAAGATACGGGCAATTGCACGGAAGCCGCTACGGTAGAGGCGGTTGGAGATGCGGTACCAAAAGATCGCCCATACACCCGGATAGTTAAAAAAAAGTTCAATTCGAGAACTGATAGCGGGATCATTTTTATAAACGTTCGAAAAATCTTCGGCAATTTCAGAAAAAAGTCCCAAATTCAATCCTTATCGTGTCGTTCGGAGGTACCCGTTTTGGTACAAGTACATTTCGAGTTTTTGAAGTGTATCACTTTTTTCTTCTTCTGTCCTAAAATCACTCGATGCGAGTTTATTTTTAAGGTTTGTGAGAAGTTTTGAAGCGTCATACCCAATGTCTTCTAGGATATTCAAAACATTATCCGACTCGGTGAAATTTTCGATTTCATACCCTGTGTCACTGATCAGAATCGTACATTCGCTCGGATGGGTGAAAAGGTTGTGGTTCATCCCCAAGGTCTCTTGATACGCACCGACGTTGAAGAAAGCGAGAAAATACTCCTCTTCATCGAGATCGATATCATGAAGGTACAACGGCGTTTCGGGCTTAAAGCGGATCTCTCCGTCACTGTCACAGGTAATATCCCATAGACTCGCCGCACGGATAGCGGGAATATCGAGTCGATCGAGCGGCATAATCGGAAACTGCTGCTGCAATCCCCAATAATCAGGGATACTCTGGAAGATAGAGGTGTTGATCAGGTAGCGCTCTTGGAGCTTAACCTGAAGACGCTCGATCTCCGGCATTGGATTATCCTGAGAGAGGTAGAGCGATTTTTTGATGATCTGATGCACCAAAATCTCAGCATTAGAGCGGTCTTGGAGGTCAATATGCCCTAAGTTAAACAAGGTGAGCAAAGACTCCATATGATCGAGCGCATCATGCATATACTCGATACAGGTACGCGGGGAGAGGAGGGAATTTAGCTCTCGCAGCTCTTCAATCAACGGCGGATTGTTATCTTTTAGTTTGAGTGATTTTGCCTGATAATCGTGTGAAAAAAGTTCGAGTACGGGGGCGATTAGTACTGAGTGTGACGCAACGATAAAACGACCCGATTCGGTAAAAATATCAGGGTGTGCTACCCCTTTGGCATTCATAATTTCACGAAGCAAAAAGACGACGCTGTTAGAGAACTCTTCGAGGGTATAGTTACGCATCCGAGTGGAGGTGTGTTGAGAGTACTCTACCGCAAGTCCTCCCCCGATATTGATCGCTTGGAGGTTGTCGGCACCCATTTTTTTGAGTTCGGCATAGATATTTCCCGCTTCGCGCAAAACACGCTTCAATGGGGCGATATCTTGCATCTGGCTTCCGATATGAAAATGGATCATACTGAAGTGTTCAAGCATATTATTCTCTTGGAGCATCAGCATCGCTTCGATAAGCTCAGTGGAGGTGAGGCCAAATTTGGCACTCATACCGCTGCTTTTTGCCCAGATACCGCTACCTTCGGATTGCAAGCGGACACGAATACCGATGTTAGGGACTTTCAGGCCGCATGATTGAGCAACGTCTATGATCCATTCAAGCTCGCCTAACCCTTCGATGGTGATCGTGATGTTGTGGCCCATTTGGGCCGCCATAAAGCCCAGTGTTACCATCTCTTCGTCTTTGAAGCCGTTAACGGTTATCGGTGAGCCTATAGCGGTTTTTGCCATTGCGAGGGCAAGTTCCGCTTTGGAACCCGCTTCCAATCCATAACTGTATTTTTCACCGAGTTCGACGATAGCATCGACCGCTTCAGGGAACTGATTTACTTTGAGAGGGAAAACGGCATGGAACTTTCCGGTGTAATCGTTTTCGAAAATAGCGCGTCGAAAGTTAGAGTACAGCGCATCGATTTGTTTGCTGATCAGGTGGGGAAAACGCAAGATGAGGGGCCCGCGCAGATTGGTTTTACGTACCTTTTGGGTAATTTCGAGCAATGAGGGGGAACTTTTGTAATTGACTTTGATCTTCCCTTGGTCGATCATAAAGTTGTTTTCGCCCCAAATATCTATTCCGTATGTTTTCACATCATCCCCCTTATACAAAAAAATCGTTTAACGGGATAAGAGATTCGGTCTTTTCGACTAAATCTTTCACCCAAATAGTGTTTTGAGCGAGCTCATTTTCGCCGATCACGGCGCAGTAGCGGGCATTGATCCGATCTGCACCTTTGAGGTGCGCTTTGAGAGAGCGTGCCTCATATTCGACGACTGCTTTATCGGTTCGGCGGATTTTTTCGGCGCATAAAAGTATCGGTGCGATAGCTTCGGAATCCATGGCTCCCAAATAATACCCCTCGCGTACGGATTCGGGCATCACGATCAATTCCATCAACCGTTCGATTCCCAGTGCAAATCCTACCGCAGGGGTCGGTTTCCCGTCTAAAAATTCGATAAGACGATCATATCGTCCGCCGCCGGCAATGGCACTTTGGCTCCCGATATTATCGCTGACAAACTCGAATGCCGTTTTAGAGTAGTAATCGAGTCCCCGTACAAGGTTAGTGTCGATCTCATACGCGATAGCGTGTTGATCCAAAATCGTTTTTAACGTATCAAAATCGCTCTGGCATCCGTCACAGAGGTTATTGATCAATTTCGGTGCATTGACGTAGAGGCTCTGGCATGCTTCGTTTTTACAGTCCAACACACGGATAGGATTGGTGAGCTTGCGGCGTTCACAGTCGCCGCAGATCGCATCACCGCAGCTCTCGACAAAACTGACGAGTTTTTCACGATATGCGGGCATACAATTCTGATCCCCGAGAGAATTGAGTTTCAGGCGGTATCCGATTCCCAAAGCTTTGAGGATATCCGAGACCATCATAATCATCGATGCATCTTCATAAACCGAATCAACTCCGAAACTCTCGACACCGAACTGATGAAATTCTCTCAAACGCCCTTTTTGGGGACGCTCATACCGAAACATAGGTCCATGATAATAAAAACGGTGGATTCCCCCTTTTTTATCAAGCTTGTGCTGGACAAACGCACGAACGACCCCGGCTGTACCCTCAGGGCGCAGACACACATCATTTTCACCTTTATCGGTGAACTGATACATCTCTTTGCCGACGATATCGCTCGATTCACCGACAGAGCGTTTGAACAGAGCCGTCTCTTCAAGCAGAGGCGTTTCAATGTAATGAAACCCGTATCGCTTGGCGATAGTAGAAGCGGTAGCTATAAAATATTCAAAACGTTCATAATCATCCGAGAGGATATCGTTCATTCCGCGCAAAGATTGGATCATAAGGCTCCTTTGATAAAGGTGGTGATTTCGTTTGTAATAGTATCGATAGATTGTGTCGCATCGATTACGACGGTTTGGATCCCTAGTGCATAAGCCGAAGCGATGAGGGCGTCTTGGATAGTGAGAAGATACTCCATGCCGCGTGATTCGATCACATCATGCTCTTTTTGGCTCAGACGAAAGGCGAGTTCTTCAGGGGTGAGTCTGAGAATAAACACCGTATCGGGGAGTGTTCCGTTGGTAGCAAGACGGTTCAGCGATACCAATACGGATTCATCGCAGAGGTTTTGGACACTGGCATACGCCATTCCTGAAACGGCGGAGCGGTCACTGATAATGAGTTTGTTCATATTGGGTAATATGATTTCTTCCGTATGTTCGGCACGATCGGCTAAAAAGAGGAGAATTTCAGCCATTTTACTTTTTAAATTGCCGAATAAAACCATATTTCGGATTTCGATGCCTGCGGGAGTACCACCCGGTTCTTTTGTAATCAGTGCTTCAGGGAACAAGGCTCCAAGTCTCTCAATTTGAGTGCTTTTTCCGGCGGTATCAATCCCTTCTATTGCTATGTACATGGGGTAACCTCGGGCAATGTACATGATCGCATACTCCAGATAACATTTTGGACTTGGGAGGGGAGCAAGTGTTCCGTTTTGCCGTTAAATTTCAGCAGATTTCGGACGATCGAAGAGCTGATAAATGCGTGCTTGAGTTTGGGCATCAGATAGACCGTTTCGATGTTAGGATCAAGGGAGTTGTTCAGATATCCCAGTTGAAGTTCGAATTCGAAATCACTCACCGCACGAAGTCCGCGAATAAGGACGGTAGCTCCAAGTGTGTTGGCAAGCTCTACGGTGAGATTATCAAATCCGACAACTTGTACCCGCTCAAGATCTCTAACCGCTAATTTAACCATATCAACACGCTCTTGCAACGTAAACATCGGTCGTTTGTCTTGGGATTCTGCTACAGCGATGATCACTTCATCGAAGAGCTTGATAGCTCGCTCGATAATATCAAAATGGCCGTTGGTGATGGGATCAAACGTACCGGGATAAAGGGCTATTTTATGCATCAGGATTCCATCGTTTATAAAGATTATTCTCAATTCCGAGAAGATCGAACCATTTACCGATCATAAAGTTTTCCATCGACTCTAAATCTTCCTGATCCCCATAATAGGCGAGTACGGGAGGGGCGATAATAACTCCCATCATGGAAAGTTTGTGCATATTCTCGAGCGCGATCGGTGAGAATGGGATCTCACGCGGTGCGAGAACCAAAGTACGACGCTCTTTGATCATCACGCTCGCGGCACGGGTAATAAGGTTGTCGGCGATACCGCACGCGATTTTCGCTAACGTATTCATGCTGCAAGGGGTAATAATCATAGCATCCGCACCGTAAGAACCGGATGCAACGGAGGCCCATATTTCGTTATTTTGGTGGAGTGTCAGGTTCTCTTCTTTTTCCAGCACGATTTTGGCGTGTTCGGAAAGGATGAGATGCTTTTGAATATCATCGGGGAGAGCGTGTACTAATTTTAGCCCTAGATTGGCACCGCTGGCACCGCTGATACCGACGACGATTTTCATTGCAATTCCACCCGTTTTTCTCCGATCACTTTTGCTTTGGCACGTTTGCCGTCGCTTTTTTGGATTGTAATAATATCATAGAGTAGCCCCTCTTGCGTCGCACGTGCCCCAAACTCCACGATTACCCCCTCATTTTTTACCTCGACAATCACTGTTTCATTTTTCAAAACGAGAGGAATCGTTTCGATATTTCGGAGCGTTATGGGACTGGATGGTTTAAGATTGGAGCGAAAACGAGACGGTTTTTCGGGAAGGGCTGTAAGCGGTTTATCCTTGAACGATGTAAACGGTATGGGCTTTAAGAGGGTATTAAATCCGCTAATTTTCTCCTTTCGAGAGACTTTTTGCGTTGTATGGAGGACTCCGATCCTAGCTTGAATGGAATAATCAAGGTAATGGCGTATCCCTTGCTCATCGAAATAATAAAAGGTTCCGCTGCTGTTTTGATAGAACCGATCATCAAAAATCCCTTTGACATCTTTGGGCAATGAGGAGAGGTGCCCACGTGAACTGATGGTGATACTATCAATTTCGATAGTAGGATATTGTTCTTGGAACATCTCCCAAAGCTGGTATTTTAGAGGAGTGAAATCGACCGGACTCCGTTTTGTAAAGTTGACGTAACGAGTTTTGGATATGTCGATGATAACCCCGTTTAGTTCAAATGTTTTGGCGATAATCTGGGCATTGATGCGATAGTGGGTTTTATCGGAGGGGATCTGAAGAATTTCAAACTTTTTAGGAAGATCGGGGAAAAGATTGTTTGAATAAATGATAGTGTTATCGTACTCGTAAGTTTCGGCCAATTCGTATGCATGCAGGTTGAATAAAAGCAAAAAAAGGAGAAAGAGGATATTCATCAGAGAATTGTAACATAAGGAGATTTGTTTTTCATTAGTTTTACGTTATCCTAACTGATCTCAATAAATTTGTAGTAATGCGGGTACAATGGTTTTAGAGAAAAAAGATTTTTTTAGAGATGTGGACAGTGCGGATAAAGAACGTATTCATGCTGAGCAGGTAGCTATTGCATTTAAGCAAGCATTTGCGTCTTTATTTCCCCTCTTTTTTGGTGCCTCGGTTATTTTATTTTTATTTTATAAGACCTCTTTATCATTTGCCGTAACTCTTTGGTTCAGTGCTGTTATGGTGACATTGTTTTGGCGTTTTTGGCTATTGCGGGAGTATCGTCATCATTCGAATGATCACGATACAAAAACGTGGAAAAGACGCTTTATGTACGTTATGTATACCTCTGCCGCGCTCTGGGGGAGTTCTGCTTTCTTTCTTTTTCAAACTACTGATCAGCTGCATCAGTTTTTTCTGATCTTTTTGTTGACAGGGATTGCGTCGGTTGCTTCGGGTACGTTGGCCTCATTGCTTTCTATGGCTCTTCTCTTTTTGCTTCTTCTTCTATTTCCAATATTTATTGTGATGTTTTTTCAAGGGGAATTTGAATTTCAGATGATGGGGATATTGGTTATTGCATTTTTTTTCCTTTTGGCGAGTGCTTCTAAGCGGATTAACGCGAATATTATGAGTGCGTTAAAATCAAAAATTCTTCACCAAAAAGCGATGGAAGCGTTAGATCTCTCTGAAGAGCATTTTGAGACGATTTTTAAAGAGGCACCTACCGGTATTTTTTATTATGATCTCAATCTGATTGTCATCAATTCGAATCATGAGATGATGAAAATACTTCAACTCAATGAAGCACAAATGATCGGACTTGATTTGAAAAAACTTCCCGATACATGTCTGTTTGAGGCAATAACCGCTGCTATAAAAGGGGAAAAAGGGTACTACGAAGGGCCGTATACCTCAATGATTATGAAACTGAATCTGTGGATTACGTTCCGTACATCCCCTATGTATAATGCGCAGCGGGAGATTATCGGAGGGGTCGCTATCGTGACTGATATTACAGAACGTATACACGCTCAAGAGAAGATCAAACATCAGGCTTATTTTGATGCGCTGACCGATATCCCAAACCGTATGTTGATGAAAGATAGGCTGGAACAGTCTCTTAGACATTATCGTCGTCATGGGGAGCTGATTGCTGTTATGTTTTTAGATCTGGATCATTTTAAAAGCGTTAACGATTCCTTGGGCCATTATGTCGGTGACTTATTATTGATTGAGACGGCGAGACGGTTGAGTCGTATTTGTCGAGAAGAGGATACGGTAGCCCGTTTGGGTGGGGATGAATTTGTTATTTTGCTGAATGACCTCGGAACGGATCCTTTGGATGCAATCAAACGAGCAGAAACGGTGGCTGAAAAGATACATAATGTTTTTTCTACTCCGTTTGATATCGGACAGAGTGAGCCGATCAGCAGCAGCTCGAGTATTGGAATAGCGCTGGTCTCTTCCGAGGTTCAAAGTGCCGATGATTTGCTAAAATTTGCCGATACCGCAATGTATCAAGCCAAAAAAGAGGGGAGAAATACGACCCGTTTTTATCAAGAGCAGATGGATCAATGGATTAAAAAGAGGCTTTTTCTCGAAAATGCGCTCCGCTTTGCGATTAAAAACGGCGAATTGGAGCTCTATTATCAGCCTGTTATCGAAATTTCGACCAAAAAGATTATCGGGGCAGAGGCGTTGCTGCGTTGGAATCATCCGGAGTCAGGATTGGTAATGCCCGATGAGATGATCGATATTGCAGAAGAGAGCGGTTTGATCGTCCCTATCGGCGAATGGGTACTGCGTGAAGCGTGCAGACAGTTTGTCCATTGGCGTTCTGAAAATTTGAATCAAGTCCATATTGATCGTATTGCCATCAATGTGAGTGCCGTACAGTTTCGTCAAAGCGATTTTGTGGATAAAGTGATACGGATCGTCGCCGAGAGCGGGATTGTCCCCTCGATGCTTGAACTGGAGCTGACCGAATCGACGGTTATCGATAATATCGATATGGTTATTGATAAGATGAACCGTCTACGACACGCTGGAATTAACATCTCGATGGACGATTTCGGTACGGGGTATTCGTCATTGGCCTATCTGAAACGGCTCCCCTTTAGTACTCTTAAAATAGATCGAAGTTTTGTCCGGGATATTATGAGCGATGCCGATGATGCGGCATTGGTCGAAACGATTCTCTCTATGGCATCAATTTTCAAATTTGATGTGATTGCAGAAGGGGTTGAAACGATTGAGCAGTTCAGATTTCTCGAAAATCATGGATGCCAATATTTTCAAGGGTATCTGTGCAGCAAACCGGTTCAGGTTAGACAATTTGAAGAGCTCCTTACCCATGAATTTCAAAACTGTATCGCTCAAGGGTAAAATCTTCCCCTATTTCCCCATTATTTCATTGGCTCTTGCAATGGCTTTATCAATATGATCGACAATATTCTCGCGGCCGATTTTTTCATCAATATGTGACGATGTAATAAAACGATTGACTTGAGGATTTACCCCTGATAGAATCAATTGTGTATCGTATACTGAGAGCCTCTCTTGCAAAATTTCAAGTGCGTGAAGACCCGCTGCATCAATGAGAGGGACATAGCGCATACGCAGGATAAAGATACGCGGAGGGTGTTCGAAGAGCATAAGGGTGTCGACGAGTTTCTCAGCGACTCCGAAAAAGAGGGGTCCTTGAATCTCATACACCTCTACACCGTGAGGAATGATTTTATTGGAGGTTGAATCGGGATCATTCTCTTCTGACTCTACGGCACGGATTTGGGTCGTTTTCATCATCTGATCGATAAAGAGGATCGAGGCGAGGGCAATTCCCGCTTGGATGGCGAAGTTCAGATCGACCAATACCGTTAGTAAAAAGGTCAAAATGAGGACAATACGATCGGTTCTCGGTGCTTTCATAATCTCTCGGACGTGTTTAATCTCCGACATATTCCACGCCACAACGATCAGTATAGCCGCCAAAGCGGCAAGGGGGACTTTGATAATCAGCGGTGAGAGGAGGAGCATAAAAAGAAAGAGCCACGCGGCGTGCATCATCCCCGCAACGGGGGTTCTGGCTCCCGCTTTGATATTGGTGGCGGTTCGGGCGATAGCACCTGTAGCAGGAAGCCCTCCGAATATCCCGGAGGCGATATTAGCAACCCCTTGACCTAAGAGTTCGGCATTCGATTTATGTCGTGTACCGGTCATACCGTCTGCTACAACGGCTGAGAGGAGCGACTCGATAGCTGCGAGGGTAGCAATGGTAATTGCATCTGGGAGGAGGAGGCGGAGCTTTTCAAAGGTGATTTCAGGCCAAACCGGAGAGGGGAGCATCGAGGGGATAGCGCCGAAACGGCTCTCTATCGTTTCGATCGGGAGATTCAATGCCCACACGGCAAGGGCGCTGAGGGTAACGACAATAATCGGCCCAGGGATTCGGGGAATATGGCGTTTGGCTAACACAATAATCCCTATGGAGCTTAATGCAACGAGTACGGCCGAAAAATTGGTCTCATGCAGATGGGCTACATAAACGCTGAGCTTGTCGATAAAGTCGGGGGGGACGGTGGTAATGGAGAGGCCGAAAAAATCTCGTATTTGTGAAAAAGCGATGAGCAACGCGATCCCAGAGGTAAATCCGACGATAACGGGGTAGGGGATAAATTTAATCAGCTCACCCGTCCGTAAAAACGCCATGATCATTAAAATGACCCCTGCCATAATTGTGGCCAACACCAGCCCCTCATAACCATGCTTCATAGCGACCATAGCCACCGTGACGATAAAAGCGGCGGTAGGGCCTCCGATCTGGTACCGGCTTCCTCCGTGTGCCGAGATCAAAAAACCGGCAACGATGGCGGTAAAGAGTCCGCGCTCCGGTGGAAGGTTCGAAGCGATGGCGATGGCCATGGCAAGAGGAAGGGCAACGATGGCGACGGCAAGACCTGCAATGGCATCAGCAAAAAAATCGGAGCGACTGTAGCCTTGACGCCGAAAAAGGGTAATAAGTTTCGGCTCTAGAGAGTCTTGAACCTTGCGCAACATAGGCGAACTGTCCTTGGGAAAAATAATGTCCATAGTGTAGCACTTTTTTTTCACCAAAGAGGAAGAGGTTTTTACTTTTTAGAATACTCCACCCATTTGTACCCCTCGTCCAAAACAAAAATAGCGATTAGTGCAATAGCAACATAGCCGAGTATTTCTCCGCTCGGAGGGACAACATGAAACCACTCCGGTAAAAGGTAGAGGGCGATGGTTTGTAGAAGAATACCCAGCGATATGCCACCCCAGAGCCAAGGGTTGATAGTGAGGCTACGGCGAATATTTTTCAAAAAAGGTTCTGACTCTTTTTGGGCTAAGATGGCGGTGATCCATTGGGCAGATACGACGGTGGTAAAAGTAGCGCTGAGGATAATCTCATACGGGTAGTTATAGGAGTGAAGAATCATAAAGAGTCCCATTGTGACGGTGGCTGTGACAAGTGCAAACCATCCCAGCCGAAACAGCATCGCTCTATCAAAGAACTGTTTCCCTGTAGCTCTGAGAGGGCGTTTCATCACATCTCCCTCTTCATCACACATCGCAAAAGTTTTATCACACATACCGTCGGTGACGATATTGACCCACAGTATTTGGGTCGGGTGAAGGGGGAGTGGCAATGCCATCAAAATAGCCATACTGATGAGGATGATCTCTCCTAGCGAGGTGGAGAGGAGATAAAAGAGAACTTTTCGGAGATTATCGGTGATGACACGCCCTTGGCGGATTGCATCGACGATGACTCCCAGATTGTTATCGACGAGAACCATTTTCGACGATGCTTTTGCCGCTTCGCTCCCGTTGCCCATAGCGATTCCCAAATCAGCCGCTTTGAGGGCGGGGACATCGTTTACCCCATCTCCCGTAACGGCGACGATATCGCCTTGTTTTTGGAGAAGCTGGACGATTCGGTATTTGTGTTCGGGCATAGCACGGGCTATCACCCCCGTATGTTCCAAACGCTTCGATAAATTCTCATCGCTGAGGGTATCGATTTCCGCTCCTGTGAGAATCTTTTGTCCGGTATGGTTCAATCCCACTTCAGAGGCGATCACTTCGGCGGTGATAGGGTTGTCTCCTGTTATCATAATGAGGCGGATTCCGGCACGTTTGGCTAATTTTATCGCCTCAGCAGCCTCTGCTTTAGGACGATCGGCGAACGCGATGAGCCCCACGATACGTGTCGGTGCATGAACGGGATCTTCCCAATGGTGATCGCTCACACCGAAGGCTAAAACACGAAGCCCTTTGGATGCCATACTATCGTGGGATTTTTGTAGAATTTCGAGTTCTTCAGGGGTATTTTGGGCGAGGGGGAGGAGGGCTTCATAGGCCCCTTTTAGATAGAGTTTTTCTGCCGTATCGATACGGTTGATGGTCCCCATCATTCTCGTGATGGGATCAAAGGGGTGGTAGTAGAGCCTTTCAAATTGCTTACGAAGGGAGAGGTAGTTCTCTCCCAGCCATTGGGCGAGGGCGACATCGATTCCGTCCCCTTTGTCATCATACGAATCGTTACAGAGTGCCGCACAGCGCGTAAGCTCTTCTTCATCGAGTATCATCGTCTCTTTGAGTGAAAGGACTCCTTCGGTAATGGTTCCCGTTTTATCGGTGGCGATAACGGTGGCACTTCCGAGCGATTCGACGGAGGGGAGATGGCGCACTAGAATTTTGTGCTGGCTGAGACGATACGCACCGATCGCTAAAATAAGGGTAATAACGATCGGAAGCCCCTCGGGGACGGCGGAGACGAGTTGCGCGAGGAGAAACGAGACCATCTCTTCGATACTGCGCCCTTGGGCAATCGCAAAGGCACCGAGAATGAGGAGAATAAGGACAATAGCGATTAGTAGCTGTTTTGAAAAATGGCGCATTGAACGGGTCAATGGGGATTCGGGAGAAATTTTTTGTGCCGCTTCGGCTATTTTTGCCATTTCAGTCCATTCGGCGGTAGCACATACGAGAGCGGTCGTTTTCCCACGTAAAATGGAGGTTCCACTATAGAGAGAGTTGAGACGTTCATACATAGGGGCTTCTGGGCTGACATCCGAATCGGCTGATTTATCACAGGGGAGCGATTCTCCGGTGAGTACCGCTTCATCCACCTGCAGAGCGTGCGATTCTATTAAGCGAGCATCGGCAGGGACAAGATCCCCTTCACCAAGCAAGATGACATCACCGGGGACGAGCTGATGAGAAGGGAGGAGCGTCTCAATCCCGCTGCGCAATACCCGTACATGATTTTCGGTTAGCCGCTGGAGTGCACGAATGGAAGTTTCGGCTTTAAGCTCTTGATAAAATCCCAGTAGGGCATTGATGATGAGGATAGCGAGGATGATAATACCGTCTTTGGTGTGATCCATAGCGAAGCTGATAATCCCCGCAACGATGAGGATGAGGACGATGGGGCTGGCGAATTGAGAGATCAACATGGAGAGTTTGGAACGCTCTTCTACCATTAGGGAGTTGGGGCCGAACCGTTTGTAGCGACTTTCCGCTTCGTTGGCATCGAGACCCTCTGATGAACTTTCTAATTCCTCTAAGAGAGAATCTAATGACTTTGACCACGGTGAATCAGGAATCTGCATATATGCCCCTTCGCGCTGGATATTAAAGCGGCTTTCGTATATAATAGCATACTTTAAATACTGCAAACCTCTTCTTTCTTGTAAAATCAATCTTCGAGCGTTTTTTGCATATTTCTATTTTTATGGAGTCTAAATGCTATTACTATCCCCAAAACAAGAGTGGTTCGGCAACATTCGCGGCGATATCCTCGCCGGAATCGTGGTTGCTCTCGCCCTTATCCCTGAATCAATTGCCTTTTCAATTATTGCCGGGGTTGATCCCAAAGTCGGACTGTATGCTTCGTTTTGTATCGCAGCGGTGATCGCGTTCGTCGGAGGTCGTGCGGGGATGATTTCAGCGGCTACAGGGGCAATGGCGCTGCTGATGGTGACCCTTGTAAAAGAACACGGACTTCAATATCTTCTTGCAGCAACATTGTTGACGGGAGTTTTGCAAATAGTGGCAGGATATTTGAAACTCGGTGTTTTGATGAGTTTCGTATCACGTACCGTTGTGATCGGATTTGTAAACGCATTGGCGATTTTGATTTTTATGGCGCAGTTGCCTGAACTGACCAATGTCACATGGCATGTCTATGCCCTAACGGCGGCAGGACTTGGTATTATCTATCTGTTTCCGTACATTCCAAAGCTGGGAACGTTGATCCCATCACCGCTTGTGACCATTATCGTTCTAACTGCTGTGACGGTAGTTATGGGGATTGATGTTCGCACGGTCGGTGATATGGGGCAGCTTCCTGATACATTACCGATATTTTTATGGCCGGATGTTCCATTGAATTTTGAGACGCTGGCAATTGTATTCCCGTATTCGGCCGCTTTGGCAGCGGTGGGGCTGTTGGAGTCGTTTATGACGGCGACGATCGTCGATGATATGACCGATACCGACAGCGATAAAAATCGAGAAGCCAAAGGGCAGGGGATTGCGAACATTGCCAGCGGCTGTCTGGGAGGAATGGCGGGATGTGCGATGATCGGTCAGTCGGTTATCAATATCAAATCGGGGGGACGAGGACGGCTATCGACTCTTGTAGCCGGAGTTTTGTTACTTATTATGGTCGTTTTTATGTCTGATTTGATCAAGATTATCCCGATGGCGGCACTTGTCGCGGTTATGATTATGGTCTCCATCGGGACGTTTAACTGGGCTTCGATCAAAGGGCTGAAAACCTTGCCTCTATCAACCAATATCGTTATGCTCTCAACCGTATTCGTCGTTGTAGGAACCCATAACCTTGCCCTCGGTGTTTTTACTGGTGTGCTTCTCGCATCGTTATTTTTTGCCAATAAAATTAGCCATTTGATGTATTGGGAGAAATCATACGAAGAGACAAGCAGCACCCGTATCTATAAATTCATCGGGCAGATTTTTTTTAACTCTGCCGATCGTTTTGCCGATGCTTTTGATTACAAAGAGGATGTCAAAAACGTTGTGATCGATGTGACACGTGCTCACTTTTGGGATATTACGGCGGTTTATGCCCTCGATAAAGCGGTGATTAAATTACGTAAAATGGGCAAAGAGGTGGAAGTGATCGGGCAAAACGAAGCAACTCAGACGATTATCGACCGATTCGGTATCCATGATAAACCCGCAGAGATCGTAAAAATGATGGGCGGGCATTAATCCATTTGCGTTACAATAAGCTAAAAAAATAAGGTCAGAGATAGCATGTTAACGATTATCGTAACCACATTGCTATTGTCGCTTCTTATCAATATTTTTGTCCGAAAAATTCATCTCCCTACGATCATCGGGTATATTCTTACCGGTACCTCTATAGCCTATATTTTTGATCTTCATCATGCCGTCAGTAATCAGGATCTCAAAGAGATCGCCGAGTTCGGGGTTGTCTTTTTGATGTTTACCATCGGGCTTGAGTTTTCGTTGGCACACTTGAAACGGATGAAACATGAAGTATTTATTACCGGTTCGCTGCAAATCCTGATTACCTCTGCTATCGTATATATTATTTCCCACTATGGTTTAGAACTCGATCAAAATTCATCTTTCATTATCTCACTTGTTGTCGCCCTCTCATCCACTGCGATCGTCCTCAAACTTTTAAACGAAAGTGGTGAGATAAACCGCCGACATGGGCAGCGGTCACTGGGAATTTTGATTATGCAGGACATTGCGGTCATCCCGATTTTGCTGATCATCGGGTTTATGAGTAGCGCTGCGAACAACATCACTTCGGCATTGCATGATATGTTGATCAGTGCCGTGATATTGTTAGCATTTTTATGGGTATTCGGAAAGCATATATTGGAGCCTTTTTTGACCCAAATCCTAAAAACCAACTCTGATGAGCTTTTTGTCGGAAGCGTTCTGTTTTTAGCTATCGGGGCATCGTATTTAGCCCATGTCCTAGGATTTTCCTACTCTTTGGGTGCTTTTATTGCGGGTATGCTCATCGCCGAAACTAAATACAAACATCAAGCAGAAGCCGATTTGATCCCTTTTCGGGATTTACTGCTCGGAATCTTTTTTATCACCGTAGGGATGCAGATAGATTTTTTCCTCCTTATCGCTCAATGGCATATCATCGTATTTCTTTTGATCGGCGTTATGGTGTTAAAATTCATCATCATTTTCGCTCTTGTACGACTCAATGAAAGTAAAAGAGTGAGCCTTAAAACAGCCCTCAGCCTTATACAAATCGGAGAATTTTCACTGGCGATTTTAGAGTTAGCGCGCTCAAACGATCTGATTGCACAGCCCTACAGCCAAGTGTTGATTGCGACCATTGTTTTATCGATGATCATAACCCCTCTCATCTTGAAACATTTAACCCAATTAACCGATATGTTCATCAAAAAAGAGGATGAAAATATCCCCAATGAGTTCTTTTCGGATGAGTTAAAAGATCACACGATTATTTTAGGCTTTGGAGAGTTTGGGCGCAACGTTGCTACTGCACTCAAAGAAAAAGGGGAGTTTTATCTCGCGATCGAAAACAATATCAATACGTTTCACGAGATCCAAAAGATGGGAGAACCTGCTATTTTCGGTAATGCACTGAAAAAAGAGGTGTTGAAAAAAGCCAATATCAAGTTTGCAAAATACGTTATCATCGCCATTGATAATCCCGCGAAACTCTATCACGTATGCCAGACCATAGAGCAGTTTGTCGATAATTCCAAAATTATTGTAAAAGTACATACGCAACACGAGAAAAATATCATTGCCGAGCTCGGTATCACAAATATCATCATCGAAAATCAGGTGATGAGCCAGCAGGTATCTCAGCTTATTATTGAATAATGTCCCTTTAGTGTGCTTTGATTAAATCGACGATTTCGGCGACACTGAGGAGTTTTCCGCTACTCACGACTTTACCGTCGATAACGAGTCCTGGGGTGCTTATTACATTGTATTCCATGATCTTCATAATGTCTTCGACTTTTTCGATTTGAGCGAATTTGCCGCTAAGTGCCACCGCTTGTTTGGCAGCCTCTTCGAGGGCTTTGCATTTCGCACATCCCGTCCCTAAAATTTCAATTTTCATTGTTTATCTCCTATTACTATTTCATCTTAAACACTTTAGGAACAAAGTCCCTAAAGTGGCAAGGACAAGTTTGTCCTTTGCAATCCCCTAAAGCTTTCCGCATAAATGCGGAAGATTAACAAAGTTTATTCTTTATTTCCTAATAGACACTCTTGCATCATCGGTGCCAAGGTTTGCGCATTGACATCACCTGTAATCGTAATGGTAGAGCCGCCTTCGACCGTTAAGAGTTCTATCCCCTCGATCTTTTGCATGATCGAAGGATCACATGCACACTCACATTGACCGCTCTGGCACGCTTCGATTTTCGCACTGAGCTCTTCGGTACTAAATCCGCCGAGAAAGGCTTTGACGCCGTTAGTTTGATTGGTAATTTCGATTTTCATATTAACTCCTATAAAATGGCATTAAACAGATACCCAACGCCTATAATTCCAAGCGTCACGGTACCAAAAAAGATGGCGATGAGTTTGAGACTCATCACCCGCTTGAGGATCATCGCTTCGGGGAGGGAGAGGGCGGTGATCGCCATCATAAACGATAATGCCGTACCCAACAGCATACCTTTGGAAGTGAGCACTTCGATGAGTGGCATCACACCCGCCGCATTGGAATACATCGGTATCCCCAGCAATGTAGCGACTGGGACGGCAAACGGATTGTCCGCTCCCGCGATAGAGGTGATAAACTCGGTCGGAACATAGCCGTGGATAAAGGCACCCGCACCGACACCGATCAAAACATAGAGCCAGATTTTACGGAAAATATCGAGGGTGTAATCCCACGCGTCTTTGAGACGTATTTTAAACGCTATCACCTGATTTTCGGCGTGAATTTCCCCCTCTATCGGTTTTACATCGATGAGAATCTCGCTCTCCAGTCCGAGCCGTCCGATCACGATACCACCGATAATAGCGACGAGAAGACCGAATCCGATATACAGTGCCGTCACTTTCCATCCAAATATGCCAAAGAGCATCGCGATAGCAATTTCGTTGTTGAGCGGAGCGGATATGAGAAAGCTAAACGTCACCCCAAGCGGTATCCGAGCCTGCAAAAAGCCCAAAAAGAGGGGAATCGCCGAACATGAGCAAAACGGGGTGATAATACCAAAAAACGCGGCGAGGACATTCCCTGTATATTCATGCTTTTTACTAAGATATTCTCTCACTTTCTCTGTTGAGAAATAAGAGCGCAGTAAGGTCACGATAAAAATAATAACAATGAGTAAAAAGAGGATTTTAACGGTATCGTAGATAAAAAAGTTGAGGGCATCGGAGAGCTTCTCCCCTTGCGGCAGTTGAAGCCATTCATAGACGAGGACGTTGACGCTCTCCTGCCACATAATCAGTCACACAACTCGGATTGGATGATCGGCAAAAGGGTTTCTTCGATGAGAGCGAGTGTTTTTGCATACTCTTCCACTTCTTTTCCGCTCGGGTCTTCAAATGCCACATGGATCGTTTTAACGGCCTTAGGGAACATCGGGCAGGTCTCATGCGCGTGATCGCAGACGGTGACAACGAGATCGAATGGGGTATCGATAACGGTATCGATCACTTTGGAGTGGTACACATCTTTCCAGTATCCTTTCTCTTCGAGAAGGGCTTGTGCATTCGGGTTTACTTTACCGCTTGCTTTCACCCCTGAGCTTTGCGCAAATACGCAATCTCCCATTTTCGCATTGATAAGGGCTTCACCCATGATAGATCGGCAGCTGTTGCCGGTACAGAGGATAAGGACATTTTTCATAATTTACACTCTCCAGTTTCTGATAATTTTTGTAATGGGGGAAGTTCAATTTCCAAACAACGGATTTCAGCCAGCGCTTCGCTTCGGAAACGATCCAACGGGGAACGCAAAGAATAATAAGCCCACGTACCGCACCGATCCACCCGTAAAAATCCCCCCTCTTTGAGGATTTTCAAATGGCGTGAAAGACGCGATTGGATCATCCCAAAACTCTCTTGGAGATCACAGACGCACAGCGGACCATGTTTATCCAAAAAAGCGAGGAGTTTGATACGGGTTTCATCGTTAAGTGCTGATACGGTTTCTAAAAAGATATCCATGCATTCCCTCCGATTTGTGAAAGTGTAACGAAATAAAAATAATATATCAAGATATGTTGATATTATGATACAATTTCCCCATCTGTTTTTGGAGAACACTATGATTTTAGCGGTTTCGCTCTTTTTAGTTACCCTTGTTTTTATTATTTGGCAGCCGCGAGGATTGCAGATCGGTACTACGGCGGTAGTGGGTGCCGTTCTTGCGGTAATCCTCGGTGTCGTGAGTTTGGGTGATGTGTGGACGGTCACCTCTATCGTCTGGGATGCGACACTTGCGTTTATCGGTATTATCATCCTCTCTATGGTACTCGATGAGATCGGGTTCTTCGAATGGGCGGCACTCAAAATGGTTCGTTTGTCGAAGGGTAACGGAAATCTGATGTTTATCTATATGATGATCCTCGGAGCATTGGTAGCGGCATTTTTTGCTAACGACGGGGCGGCGCTGATCCTCACCCCGATCATTTTGGCCAAAATGAAATATCTCAAGCTCAATCCCGTTGCGATGTTCGCATTTTTGATGGCGGGAGGATTTATCGGCGACAGTGCTTCCAATCCGCTCGTCATCTCTAACCTCACCAACATCGTGACGGCGGGGTATTTCGGACTCGGATTCTGGGAGTACGCACGGACGATGTTCCTCCCGAACCTTCTCAGTATCATCGCCTCGATCGTCGTATTGTGGCTCTTTTTTCGCAAAGACATACCGTCCCATATCGATATTGACAATCTTGCTACTCCTGAATCAGCGATCAAAAATATGACGATGTTCCGCCTCAGCTGGTGGTTCTTGGGATTACTTATGGTTGGGTATTTCATCGGGGATGCGTATCATCTCCCTATCTCGGTATTCGCCCTCGGCGGAGCTTTGGTATTTCTAGCCATCGCAACCTACTTTAAAGCGACGAAACCGATCATGACGATCAAAGCGGCACCGTGGCAGGTGGTATGGTTTAGTATCGGACTCTACGTCGTCGTCTACGGTCTGAAAAATGGCGGGTTGACGACGTATCTCGCAGGGGTGATTATGGAGCTTCAGAGTATGGGGAACGTTTATGCTGTGATCGGAACAGGCTTCCTCTCCGCCATCCTAAGCTCAGTGATGAACAACATGCCGACCGTTATGATTATGGACATCGCGATTGCCGAGGCGGGGAACAGTGCTTTAGCATATGCCAACATCATCGGATGCAACCTTGGACCTAAAATGACCCCGATCGGATCACTCGCGACCTTACTGTGGCTTCATGTATTGGCGCAAAAAGGGGTCAAAATCGGATGGGGTGAATATATGAAAGTAGGGTTGGTGATCACTCCGCCGGTGTTATTGGTGGCGTTGATTGGATTGTTATAAGAAGTAATTATTCAGTAAAATAGCAAACTTTTTTACCGTTAGGATCACTATGGCTTCATCACAATGCGCACTTCAAGGTGTCATCGCACTCTACAGCGATCTTGCTCAAAACCCCGATAAAGATTTCGGATGGGACAAAGGGCTGACAAATGCTCGTAATCACCGCTATAAAGAGGAGTGGATCGCCAAACTCCCTACTGCAATGTGGGACTATTGTGCCGCGGTAGGAAATCCGTTCGAACTTGGTGCGTTTCCGAAGGGATCACACGTCCTGGATTTAGGATGCGGAGCGGGTGTCGATCTGTGTGTTGCGGCATTACTCGTGGGTGAGAGCGGAAAAGCTATCGGGGTGGATATCACGCCGCTGATGGTTGAAACGGCACGCCGTCACGCCAAAGAAGCGGGTTTAGAGAATGTCGAAGTGATGGAGGGGAATCTCGAAAATCTCCCGATTGAGAATGAAAGCATCGATATCGTCATCTCCAACGGCGCGATCAATCTCGCATCCTCCAAACCAAAAGTATTCGAAGAGATTTTCCGTGTCCTCAAACCGGACGGCAAGCTCTATTTTGCCGATATGATCGATATATCGGAGGGGAGCTGCACCACATCGTGCTGCACGCAAAGCGCTTCAGAGGGGGACTGGGCCAACTGTGTTGAAGGAACTCTCAAAAAAGAGGCGTTGATCGAGATAATGAACGATGCTGGGTTCGTGAACGTTGAGTGCGCGGGAACCAATCACTACACGACCGCCCCAACGACTGCGGGAGCGACGTTTCGCGCGATCAAAGGGGATGGTAACATCAAGCAGCGCCACTGGGAAAATGTCTACACGACCAAAGATGTGAGCAAAGTAGGGTGGTATCAACAAGAGCCCTCAATCTCCCTCACGCTGTTGCAAAAAATAGGCTCGACCCACAAAGACGCATTCATCGATGTCGGTTGCGGTGCTTCTACACTGGCGGATCGTCTGATCGATTTGGACTATAGAGATATTACACTTCTTGATATTGCTTCAAGTGCACTCGCAATTGTCAAACAACGGCTCGGTGAATCTGCGGAGATTCCACACTATTGTGTCGGAGATGTGTGCGCTTTTAATTCGGACAAACGTTTCGACGTATGGCATGATCGTGCGGTGTTTCATTTCCTGCAAAAAGAGGAGGAGCAGCGCATCTATATGGAGACGCTGCTCCGATTACTTTCTCCCTCAGGGCACGCTATTATCGGTACGTTTGCGGTAGATGGGCCGGATAGTTGCAGCGCATTGCCGGTTCGACAATACGATGAAGAGCGGATGAAAAATCTTGTACGTGAGCGTTTTGATCTTATCAATGTTATTGAAGATAGACATAGTACACCGAGTGGAAGTGAACAAAAATATTGCTTTTTCGTGCTGCGACCGAAGCAATAAAAGGTTTAAAAGTTCATTCCGCAAATACGGGATGAACTGATAGAGAATTAAAAATAATATTTCACTCCGAGCGAGAGGGTCTGATTTTTCGTTTCGCTGTCGGGTTCATAATAGGTGTTTATAACGTTAGAAGCTCCGATATTCCAGTATTCATAGCTGTAGCGTCCAAAAGCACTCCACTCGTGATCCAACTTTATCTCGATCGGTACCGAGACGGTGTATCCATAGACATTTTTGAGATCGAATGTATAGCCGTGCCAATTTTCATACATCTGGGCATTAAATGCTTTGCGATAATCGGCATCGATACCGATAAAAACATCAGGTGAAAATTGGGTGTGCAATCCCAACCCTATACTCATATAACCCCACTCATACAGCTCCTCGTATCCTGAGACACTTGGGGTGCTTTGAATGTCTCTTAGCCATCCGCGATATCCGACACCCGCGCGAAACGGCATTTTCGTGTATTGATCGATTATGGAGGTAACTTGGTAGCCGACTGTGTAATCGACAACGGTGTTCTGGGTTGTGGTGCGATGGGAACCGTACGTAGGATCAATATTTGTCCCACCGATGTAGTCGGTATCTCCCTCACTGTAATTGACACTGATGTAAAACCCGCTCAAGCGAGGTTCCAAACGGATTCCGAAACCTGCAATATCTCCAAAGTCATTGGTTTCGGTATCGAGCAAATTGCCGCTTCTACTTGTTTCGGCATAATCAAAACGGGTCGTATCAACACTCATAGAGAGAGAATACTCAGATCCGAATAAACAAGAAGCACTTAATAAAGGAATAATCAATAAATTTCGATTCAACATAGTAGTTCCTTTTGCTATTTTTATCATTGTAGCCTAAAATAGTTATTGGATAAAAATAATGGGTAATAAGCGGGGAGATTTTGGTAAACTTTCTCAATTTCAATTGGGATCAGTTTGTTTATGGAACATCACCACCATCACCATCATCATCATGACAGTAGCATTAGCGGAGGAAAGCTCCTCTTTAGTGTGATACTCAACCTTTTTATTACGATAGCGCAGTTTATCGGCGGAATACTCTCAGGTTCGCTGGCATTGATGAGTGACGCACTCCATAACTTTAGTGACGTGATGAGCCTCATCATCAGTTATTACGCCCACCGCCTTTCACATCGTCCCCAAAACATCCGCCAGACATTCGGATTCAAACGGGCTGAGATTCTTGCTGCATTGTTCAATGCTTCGGTCTTAATTGCGGTCTCTATTTACCTCATTGTTGAATCGATTCAACGTTTTATTACACCTCAAGCGATTGAGTCTACATGGGTGATGGGACTCGCGGCACTGGGGATCGCAGTTAACGGTCTATCGGCTTGGCTCCTTCACCGCGATGCGGGTCATAACCTTAATATCCGGTCGGCCTATTTGCATCTGATGGGGGACTTGATGACCTCATTTGCCGTTTTGGCAGGTGGGGCAATGATCTATTTTTACGGTTGGTATTGGATCGATCCGCTTTTATCGCTATTGATCTCTTTTTATCTTATTCGCTCATCGTATGGGATCGTTCGTGAATCAGGGGGGATGCTGATGCAGTTTTCACCTGAGCATATTAGCGTAGAAGCTATTGTCGAAAAAGTAAAAGAGTTTGATGCGATTGAGAGTATTCATCATATCCACCTGTGGCAGTTGGATGATGAGACGGTATTTCTAGAAGCACGACTCAATTTTCATCAGGACTTAATGCTCAGCGAAACGGATTGCATCATCCATGATCTGACACATGCGCTAGAAGATATGGGGATTTCACATACGACCTTTCAATGTGAAGTAGGGAGAGACGGCAGAGACACGGTATTGGAGCGTTGCCGCCACCATTAACCTTTGATGATGTCGTACTCTGAGGGGATAGTGGGTTTGAATTTGCCCGAATCAATCGGTTTGTTTTGTGTCGGATTACTAAAGAGGATCGTAACACGGTTGTCATATCCATCGGTATAGCTGATAGAGTTTAAGAGATAATTTTTAAAAGTGACGGTATAGGTTTGCCCTTTTACTGTTGCGGAATATTTTTCATTGTCCACTTTTTTGGCTTTTTGGATAATCTGAAGAAAATCGATCTCCTCATCCAGTGTTCGGAGGGTCACTTGCTCGATGCTCGGTTCTATCACGGTGATTTTCTGCGCATTGATGTAAACACTTTTCTGGATCGGTTTTTGATAGACCCAAAGGGCGTTTTGAGGTTTGCTAGCCCAAAGTTCACCACTGTACACAATCTTTTTTCCGTTATCGTCGATAATGGTTTGAATAAATTTTCCGTTAAAGGAGTTAATCTCTTTTGGTGACGCTGCAAGGGTGAGGCTCAGAGCAAAAAGAAGTGGTAAAAAACGCACATAAATTCCTTCAATTGTGTAATGTTGACATTGTACCCTAAGCTCATTAACCAAAACAATAGATTTCGTATGCTAAAATCAGCGACTTTTTCAATACTGTTCATAATGAAGGCTTTTAATGCTCCAAACGTTCCTCGGAAAAATTTTCGGTACCAAGAATGATCACGAAATAAAAAAATATCTCAAACGTGTAGCTCAAATCAACGCTCGCGAATCCCATTTTTCGGCTTTAAGCGACAGTGAGCTTCAAGAAGCGTTTACTGCACTTAAGGAGTCTGTCCGTAACCATACGAAGACATTGGATGGTGTCTTAGTCGATTCGTTTGCTATCACTCGCGAGGCGAGTAAGCGTGTATTAGGGATGCGCCATTTTGACGTTCAGCTCATCGGGGGTATGGTATTGCACGAGGGGCGTATTGCCGAGATGAAAACAGGGGAAGGGAAGACACTTGTTGCGACATTGGCGGTATCGTTGAATGCGATGAGCGGTAACGGTGTTCATGTCGTCACCGTCAATGATTATCTCGCTTCACGTGACGGGACTCAAATGTCTGATCTTTACTCTTTTCTAGGATACACCACCGGTATTTTGGTAGAGAGCGGCTACAATCCTGCCAACAAACGTGAACAGTACGGTTGTGATATCACCTACGGTACGAATAATGAATTCGGATTTGACTATCTTCGTGACAATATGACTTATTCCAAAGAGCATATGGTTCAGCGTGGACATTCGTATGTTATCGTCGATGAAGTAGACTCGATTTTGATCGATGAAGCTAGGACACCGCTTATCATTTCAGGCCCTACAAATCGTACGTTAGAAAACTATACGCGAGCCGATGCGGTGGCGAAAGCACTTATTAAAGAGGAACACTTTAGTGTCGATGAAAAAGATCGTCTTATCCTTATTACCGAAGAGGGGATCGGTCGTGCTGAAGAGCTTTTTGAAGTTGACAATCTCTACAGTATTGAAAATTCCGCCCTTTCACACCATCTCGATCAGGCATTAAAAGCAAACTACATTTTTGAATGTGATGTCGATTACGTTATTCAAGAGGGTCAAATCGTCATCGTCGATGAGTTTACGGGACGTCTCTCCGAAGGGCGCCGCTACTCAGAGGGGCTTCATCAAGCGTTAGAGGCAAAAGAGGGGGTTATCATCAAAGAAGAGACCCAAACACTTGCCGATATTACCTACCAAAACTATTTCCGTATGTACTCTAAAATCGGCGGTATGACGGGTACGGCGCAAACCGAAGCGACTGAATTTGCTCAAATTTACAACCTTGATGTTATCTCAATCCCGACAAATGTTCCCGTTATCCGCCAAGATTTAAACGATTTAATTTACAAAACGGAAGCCGAAAAATTTGATGCGGTTATTGCGAAAGTGAAAGAGCTGCACGCAAAAGGTCAGCCGATTCTGATCGGTACGGCATCGATTGAAAAATCGGAAAAACTGCACCATCTGATCAAAGCTGAGAAAATCCCTCATACGGTTTTGAATGCAAAAAATCATGCTCAAGAGGGTGAAATTATCAAGAATGCCGGTGAGAAGGGGGCAATTACCATTGCAACTAACATGGCAGGGCGTGGGGTTGATATCAAAGTAAGCGATGAGATCAAAGCCCTCGGGGGGCTTTACATCCTCGGAACGGAACGTCACGAAAATCGCCGTATTGACAACCAGCTACGTGGGCGTGCAGGGCGTCAGGGTGATCCGGGAACGTCTCAATTTTATCTCTCATTGGAAGATAATCTTCTCCGTATTTTCGGTTCCGATAAGATTAAAATGATTATGGAACGTCTCGGCGTTGAAGACGGTGAGTACATTGAATCCTCTATGGTCACCCGTGCCGTTGAAAAAGCGCAGAAAAAAGTGGAAAACATGCACTTCGAAGGGCGTAAAAGTATTGTTGAATATGATGATGTTGCCAATGAACAACGTAAAATCGTCTATAAGTTCCGTGGTGAATTACTCGACCCTTCGTATAATGTAGCAGAGAAAATCGATCTTATTCGCAGTGAGTATGTTGACCGTACGTTGGCTTTCTGCGGTATTTTTGAGGGGATTGCCGAAGAGGAGATCGATCTTGAACGCCTTGTTTTGACAATCAAAGAGGAGATGACGGCTGATATCGATGTCTCCGTATTCGGTGAAAAATCGTATGATCTGATTCGTCATACATTGCTTAGCACTTTAAAATCTCAATATGATGAAAAAATGTCGGTGGTCGATGAGAAACTTCGAAGCGAGATCGAGCGGGAGATTTACCTAAAAACCCTCGACACGGCGTGGCGTGAACATTTGTATCAAATGGACAGCATGAAAACGGGTATCCGCCTTCGTGCCTACAATCAAAAAGATCCGTTGGTTGAGTATAAAAAAGAGAGTTATAACCTCTTTAGTGAACTGGTCGAGACGATCAAATACGACACGATTAAAATGTTGCACATTATCCGTTTTAAAGTGGACAATGTCGAAGAAGAAGCCGAAGCGTTTGCTCGTAAACTGGAATTAGAAAAGAAGCAGGAAGCATTTCGTATGAGCCTCAATCACCAAGAGCATGAGGGTGAAGAGAAAAAGATTGCCCGTAATGAAGATTGCCCTTGCGGAAGCGGTCTCAAATACAAAAACTGCTGCGGTAAGTCAGGACCTAAAAAAGGGGTATTTGCCTCTTGAATATCGTCTCCTACCTTGTCAAACGGTTTTTACGCTTTGACAAAGAGCAGCCTTTTATCTTCCTCTCCGCACTCCTTGCTTTCTCCGGAATCGCCCTTGGAGTGATGGTTCTTATCATCGCTATGGCACTTATGAACGGTTTTGACAATGAGTTTAAGAAAAAACTCACCGTTATGAACTATCCCCTCACAATTCAACCCAAGTTCTACGGTACATGTGATACGGCTTTGCTTGAAAATCTCCGTACTCAATTTCCTGATCTCTCTTTTAGCCCCTATGTTACCTCTGCGGTACTTTCTCGTAGCGGTGATCAGATGGAGGGGGGATATCTCTTTGGTGTCGATTTTCCTCAAGAAGCGAAGGTAAACCGTATCGTAGCCGAAGGGTTGAAGGCGGGAGTACCCGATACATTTCAGGTAATGGTGGGGCAAACGCTTAAAGAGCAATTTATGGTTCAGGATGGGGATAAACTCACCTATATTTTCACTCAAATGGAGCCGGGCGGTTTAGCCCTCACTCCGAAGATCAAGCGTTTTGAAGTTGTTTCGACATTTAATTCGGGTCTTAGTGCCTATGATAAAGGGTTCTCGTATACCTCGCTGGAATCGTTGCAGCGTATTTTGGGGATACCTGAAAACCTTTACGACGGTATTCATATCCACTCATCTAACCCTGAGGCTGATATCACACGGGTTGCGGCGGTTTTACCCGATACCGTGTCGATTCGGGGATGGTGGGAAGACAACGCTAACTTCTTCGCTGCATTGAAAATGGAGAAGATGTCACTCTTCATCGTTCTGATGCTCATCATCCTGATCGCCGCGATCAATATCATCTCCTCACTGCTGATGACGGTGATGAACCGACGAAGCGAAATCGCTCTTCTGATATCATTAGGAGCCTCCAAACAAGAGGTGAAGCGGGTCTTTTTAGTTCTTGGGATCGTTATCGGTGTTTTGGGGATTACGACGGGGGCAATTTTAGGCTTTTTAGGGATGTGGGTTCTCGGAACATTTGAGATTATCTCCCTTCCTGCCGATGTCTATCCTACCTCGACGTTGCCCCTTGATTTGAGCGTGATTGATTTCTTCTCGATCATTATCGGTGCGTTTGTGATTGTTCTTCTCTCTGCGTGGTATCCCGCGAAAAAAGCGTCTGAAGTAGATGTTCTGACCGTTTTGCGGAACGAATAATCTATTTTTTCTTCTTATCGTCCATCATCCATAAAAATGGATAAACCAACGTTCGCTTCAAAATATTGAAGGGGGCGGTCACAATCTCTTTGGCAATAGCGGTATCGATTTCCGGATCATCCAGCTTCCCGCTGAGGGTGAGGGTAGTAGAGAGTGAGCCGTCATCTCCGAGGAGGATATATCCTACCATCGGAACTTTTCCAAGAGATGAACCCAAGTCGGTTTTGAGGGTCAAACTACCGTCGAGCTGATTTGCATTAAAATCGGCGCGTCCTGTACCTGTGATTTTCATTTCAGGTGAATTCAGGGTGAAGTTATCGACCGATAGAACCCCTTTCTGGAAAGTAAAATGGGCATATCCCTCATCTACGGGGAGCCCTTTTGAATTGTAATTTGGAAGGGAAAATGTCGTTAAAGAGGGGACGGTGTTGACAAATGCTAGTACGTTATTGAGCACTTTATAATCTTTTAGAATGGTATTTTCGACTCTCATCAACCCATCAAACGCGTCACTTCTCCCTTTGGCGGCGAAGGAGAAGGTTCCTCCGCTGAAGTCGCTTAGTGCAAAAAGATGCTCCATAAATTTATCGTTAAACCCTTTCCCGTCAATGGAAAAAAGATCATTACGTATTTTGAGGATGGCAGTTCCGTTCATATGCTGGAGGGATGCATCAAAATTTTCATTTTGCAACGTCGCATCGAAGGTATCGGCAACGATTTTTCTCTCTTTCATCAAATAGAGATAGGAGTTGGTAGCGTGAATGCGCACAGGGATAGTAGCCTCTTTTGAAGAGACACTCTCTTCTTTATGGGTAGAGAGAAATTTGAACAGGGCAGGCATATTTAGACCGGTATTATTAGCACGTATGTAGATATTTTCGGGTGTATGATTGATAACCAGCCGATCATTAACCCGTATGGAGGAGATATTCTCCTGATGAGAGCCGCTAAAGCGATAATGCGATATCGGTGCATCATTCAAGAGCATAAGCGGATAAGGATAATCAATTTCTCCGTTAAAGTGGTAGCGGGAGCTCACTCCGGTATAGTAGAGGTTCAAATATCCATTGTTGATATTGTACTGTCGCAAAATAGGAGATTTTTGCGAGAGCCTTGATATGTCTTCCAGTCCGATTTTCCACCCGTTTGGAATCGTTGTAAAATGGGCTTTAAGGGCAGGGGCATCGATTTTAATCGAGTCGTTTTGGGTATCGACTAAAAGTTCTAACGACTCTTTTGATTCGACAATTGGTACCATTTTTGGAGAAAGAGGGACCATATTACTGAGATGTATTGCCCCTTTTTCGGTATCGATATGGTAGGTACCGGTAAAATTTCCTTTAAAAAGATCACCGAGTACCGTTTCGATGTTTTCAAACGTTATAAGATCATTTTTTAGGGTAGCGCTAAACGGGGAAATCAACAGCGGAAGCTGATGTACCGACCATGCAGAAGGATTTTTTATATCTAATTGAGCTGTTTTATCGCTGTAATGCAAATCGACATCAAAACGGGGTTGGTGAAGTTCGACTTCACCGAGTTTAAAGCTATTTAACCGTACTGTGACCTCTGTTCGTTTCTTAGTACCGTCAAATGTGGCATTGATGCTCCCTTTGACACTGTCTGAGAGGTTAAAAGGGACGGAACGTATGGCTGAGTAGGCACGATGATAATCAAACGGAGCGCGGAACGCTTCAATCGTTAAGGGCTCTCCTAAAAGATTCCAGCGGGATTTGTTAACTTGCAACGCATCCCCATCGGGTGCGATGATGTAGGTAACACGCAACGGATCGCGAGGATCATAGAGGGTTAAATCCCCTGTTGTAGGAGAGATGGCGTACGCATCGATGGAAACAACACCTTTCTCTGTTGTCGTATTGTATTTCCCCTCAACTTTAGCATGGGCTATATTTTCTCCGTAGTGAGCAACAAAGTTTTCAAACGTCACATTGCTACGATCGATTTTGATAACACCCCCTTCTGTTTTGAGGGGAATTTGGTCAAGAAGGATTTCGGATGCTTCTGGCTTAAAGATACCCTTTACGGCAGTATCGAAAGTGTGTAAATTGATAGAGAGATGCAAATCTACATCACACTCCCCTTTGAGCTGTTTGATCGGCAAATGGATGTTGTAAAACTTCAAGAGAGATAAAATAGGATCATAGAGTTTGGCGTGAGCGGTTTTAATGTAGACATCGAGCATCGTGTGGGGCGTTGTAAAATCGATTATGACCTGACTCGTTCCGGTAGGGAGAGCATAAAAAGTGCCGTTTTTTGGGATTATATGGAGTTTTCCTTGTGAATAACGGAGATCAATGCGAGGTGAGCGGATCGGTTCAAAACCGGTTGCAAAGGTATACTCACCATTCATAAGGGTCGCGTCGGCTGTTAGACTTTGTATTATTTCTTCAGGGCGATCGTAGTGAAAGATGCCCCCAATACGGTTAATATGTATCGATGAAGCTTTGGCATAATCGACAATCCATGGGGTAACTTCAGGATCTAAACGCAAAAAATTGATTAACGGTTTAATAGTTGATAGCGGTTTTTGTATATTTCCAAAAAAACGGAGCGTATCACTATCCCCTAAAAAAGAGAGAGAAATAAGGGGAGTTTGAGGGAGTTTGAGTGTTATATCAGAACGAAGTGCTTGATTTTGCAAGTTAATGGAAAAATCTGCGGAGAGATTTGCTTCGTTAACGCTGCACGTAGGCAAGATGAGATGAAAGTCGCGCTCATTAAGCTCAAATGTCCCTTCATATCGGGATGTAGCGTTTGCAAACGTTACTTTTCCGATACTGTTTTTTTGATAGTGTAAGGAGCCTTTAAAATCTTTATATTGAATAATATCTATATGGACAGAATGGACCCAACTCTCAATAAATCGGATGTTACGAGGTAATTTAGAGAGCGGCTTCAGGGTGAGGGGCGTGTTGTCACTCGCAAGGCTGGTTAAATCAATTTTTGATGCTTTTATATGGAGGGCTTTGTCCCATTTTAGATATAATTTCTCAACTTTGACCCCTCCTAATTTGAGACGGTCAATACTTAATCCCTCTAATAAAGCGACAAACGTGAAGAAGCCAAGAAAAAAAGTAAAAACTAAAAAAAGCAGAACACTCTTATGGGTTTTTGGAATTATTTTGGTGGTGATTGTATCTTTCATGACCTACCTGTTCTCATCCGTTACATCACCTAAAATAGTCTACATACCCCAAGGTTCCGTCTTTAAAAGTATATCACACCTCCAAAGCGAAGGGGTCAATCTTTATAAGTTTGATGCGTTTATTTTACGCTTGATCGGACAGCCGCAACAAGGATGGATTGATATCAAAGAAGAGAAAATGAGCCGAATTGAGTATCTTTATCGCCTCACTACAGCTAAAGCGGCAACACGCCAGATTACATTAATCCCAGGTGAAACGAGTATAATTTTCTTAGAACAACTTTCAGAAACTCTGTCGCTCGATAAAGATTTATTAGTTTCTGCGTATGAGAAACACGCCCCTTATAAAGAGGGAAATTTTGTCCCTGATACTTACAGCATACCAAACGGAATTAGCGAAGAAGATTTGATTCTTCATCTCCTTAATGAATCGGAAAAGAAAATGAAACGTTGGGCTGAAGAGTTCAATAATCGGTATGAAAAGAATAAATGGTTACAAATTGTAACAAAAGCATCTGTTATTCAAAAAGAAGCGGCATCGGTATCAGATATGCCCTATGTAAGCTCAGTAATTGATAATCGGATAAAAGAGGGGATGCGTCTTCAAATGGACGGCACATTAAATTACGGAGAATTCTCTCATCAAAAAGTGACAGCTCGTCGTATACGAACAGATAAAACTCCCTATAATACGTACAAAAACAAAGGTTTACCACAATATCCCGTATGTAATGTTTCAAAAGAAGCAATTGCCGCGGCACTCAACCCGGCACGTACAGATTATCTCTATTTTGTAAGAGGAAAAAATGGAGAGCACATTTACAGTAGTTACTTTTCTACACACCGTAAAAACATAGTAAATGCTACAAAATGAAACATATTTGGAACTTCTTCTCCCCTTTAGAGCATTAAATAGAAAAAAACTCACGTGAGAGTGTTATGATGCTCGTATAAAAAAAATGACAGGAGAACCTGATGGCAAAAATCATTTGGTCAGTAATTGATGAAGCTCCGGCGTTAGCGACTTATTCGCTACTTCCAATCGTAAATGCATTCACACAAGCAGCAGGTGTAGAAGTCATAACAAGTGATATCTCACTTGCAGGGCGTGTTATCGCAACTTTTCCAGAAAGAATGACAGATGCTCAACGCATTCCTGACAATCTTGCTCAGTTAGGTGTTATTGCAACTCAACCTGATGGTAACATCATTAAACTTCCTAATATTTCTGCTTCGATTCCACAGCTTAAAGCTTGTATTGAAGAGCTTCAAGGTCAAGGCTACGATCTTCCTAACTATCCGGAAGAGCCTAAAACAGATGAAGAAAAAGAGATTTTTGCACGCTATGCAACATGTCTCGGTTCTGCGGTTAATCCGGTTCTACGCGAAGGTAACTCTGACCGTCGTGCAGCGGTTGCGGTTAAAAACTTTGCTAAGAAAAATCCACATAAACTTCGTGCTTGGGATGAGGGTTCTAAAACTCGCGTAGCTCACATGAACAGCGGCGATTTCTTCGCAAATGAGCAATCTGTAACCAAAAAAGGTGACGGTAAAGTTGTTATTGCATTGAATGGCAAAACACTTAAAGAGATCAATGCGGTTGATAAAGAAGTTCTTGATGCTACATTTATGTCTGCAAAAGCGCTACGTGCATTTTTGGCAGAATCTATTGCAGAAGCAAAAGAGAAAAACATCCTTTGGTCGATCCACCTCAAAGCAACGATGATGAAAGTATCTGATCCGATTATGTTCGGTCATGCCGTATCAGTATTCTTTAAAGATGTATTTGAAAAATATGCTTCAGAATTCAAAGAGATTGGTGTTAATCCGAACCTCGGTCTTGGTGATTTGTACAAAAAATTGGCAAAACTTCCAGCGGATAAAAAAGCTGAGATCGAAGCGGCTATTATGGCTGTGTATCCGACTCAACCGGCAATGGCAATGGTGGATTCTGATAAAGGGATCACGAACTTACACGCATCTAACGACGTAATTATCGACGCTTCATTGCCAGTTGTTGTACGTGATGGCGGTAAAATGTGGAATCCAGCCGGAAAAGTAGAACAATGTGTCGTAACGATTCCGGATCGTTGTTACGCAACAATGTATTCTGAAATCATCGAAGATTGTAAGAAAAACGGACAATTTGATGTCACAACTATGGGTTCAGTCTCTAACGTCGGTTTGATGGCTCAAAAAGCGGAAGAGTACGGCTCACATCCGACAACATTCGAAATCGCGGAAGATGGTGTTGTAACTGTAAGCGATGATAGCGGTGTATTGATGACTTTCAATGTTGAGAAGGGTGATATCTGGCGTATGTCTCGTGCGAAAGATATCCCGATCAAAGACTGGGTACGTCTTGCGGTTGAGCGTGCAGAGATTGAAAACGTTCCGGTAGTGTTTTGGTTGGATGAAAAACGTGCTCACGATGCTGAAATCATTAAAAAAGTGAATGCATACCTTCCTGAATTCAACAAATCAGGAATCGAGTACCACATTTTGGCACCAGAAAAAGCGATGGCGTTCTCATTGAAACGTGTACGTGCGGGTCAAAATACCATCTCAGCAACGGGTAACGTTCTTCGTGACTACTTGACTGACTTGTTCCCTATCTTAGAACTTGGAACATCGGCTAAAATGCTCTCAATCGTTCCTCTCCTTGCGGGCGGAGGATTGTTTGAAACAGGTGCGGGCGGATCGGCTCCGAAACACGTTGAGCAATTCGTAAATGAGGGTCACCTTCGTTGGGATTCATTGGGTGAGTTCTTGGCTCTTGCAGAGTCACTACGTCACATCAATAAAACGAAAAAAGATAACAAATTGAGCGCTCTTACAGCAGCTCTTGATGAAGCGAACGCGGCGTATTTGGATAACAATAAAGAACCATCACGTAAAGCAGGTGAGCCTGATAACAAAGCAAGCCACTTTTTCTTGGCTCAATACTGGGCAAAAGCGCTGGCTGAACAAACTGCAGATGCTGAACTTGCATCAAAATTTGCTAATGTAGCTAAAGCGTTGTCTGAAAATGAAGCTAAAATCATGGAAGAACTTCTAGCAGTAGAAGGGAAACCTCAAGATATCGGCGGTTATTTCCACCCGGATGCTGCAAAAACTGAAAAAGCAATGCGTCCAAGTGCGACATTGAACGCAATTATCGCATCAATCTAAATTTTTCCGGCATTTGCCGGAAACGCTTTTACTCTGTAGAGTCGTCTCTATAGAGTAAAGGCGATTGAATCGTCTTTTATTTTTCTATTTTTAAGAGAGAAATATTGATATGACACAAGGAGTAGGGAAATGGTAAAAGGGAAACGCGTCGGAATCGTAGGGGCAGGGAATGTCGGATCGACGATTGCCTACTCTCTTGCAATGCTTGGTTCGTGCCATGAAATTATTTTGCGTGACAATAAAATCGAAATTGCAAAAGGTAAAGCGCTTGATATGTCTCAAGCAGCAGCGGCAGTCCGAAGCCACTCCATCGTCACGGTTGCCGAGACTATGGCAGATATGACCGATTGTGATGTTGTCGTTATCACCGCAGGTAGCCCTCGTCTTCCGGGTATGAGCCGAGATGATTTGTTAATGATTAACGCTAAAGTTACTCGTGAAGTGATCGAGGGTGTCGCAAAATATTCTCCGAATGCGATCGTCATTATGGTTTCAAATCCGTTGGATGCTATGACGTATGTCGCATTACGAGAGAGCGGATTTGACCGCAGTCGTGTTATCGGAATGGCCGGAGTATTGGACAGTGCTCGTATGGCGGCATTTATCCAAGAAAAACTCGGATACGGCGGTGGGCAAATTCGTGCGTCAGTTATGGGTGGACATGGAGACGACATGGTTCCGTTGCCACGCTATTCGACCGTCGCTGGGGTTCCACTCTCCGATGTTTTGACGCAGGATGAGATCGATGAAATCGTGCAACGTACCCGAAAAGGGGGAGCGGAAATTGTAGCGCTTCTTCAAACAGGATCGGCCTATTATGCTCCGGCAAAAGCAACAGCGATTATGGTAGAAGCGATCTTGAAAGATACCAAACAAATTCATCCATGTGCCGTTTACCTCGAAGGGGAATACGGATTTCATGACGTAGTAAGCGGTGTTCCTGTTATGTTGGGTGCTAACGGTGCGGAGAAAATTATCGAAGTGACTTTGGATGAGACGGAGAAAGCAATGTTTGCCGCGTCTTGCAAATCGGTTCAAGGGTTAATCGATACCCTTAATGCCAATAAATTTTTTGAAGGAGCCAAATAATGAGTTATCGCATCGAAAAAGATACGATGGGTGAAGTTCGAGTACCGAATGACACTTACTGGGGAGCGCAAACACAGCGTTCACTTGAGAACTTCCAAATCGGTGAAGAGAAAATGCCGTATGAAATTACAAGAGCATTTTCTTACCTTAAGAAAGCGGTTGCTTTGGTTAACTGCGATCTTGGAATGTTACCACGTGAGAAAGCAGACGCTATAGCTCAAGCTGCGGATGAGATGCTCGCGGGGAAACTTGATGCTCATTATCCGCTTGTCGTGTGGCAAACAGGTTCAGGCACTCAGTCGAATATGAACAACAACGAAGTATTGGCTTCTCGCGCGACTGAAATCCTCGGCGGTGATTTCCGAACACAAAAATTGGTTCATCCGAACGATGACGTTAATAAATCCCAAAGTTCAAACGACACCTATCCGACAGCGTTGCATGTAGCGGCGGTTATCGCGGTAGAGACACGTCTTCTTCCGGCGATTGATCACCTTCGCAAGACGTTGGTTGCTAAGTCAGAAGCATTTAGTGATATCGTCAAAATCGGACGTACCCATCTTCAAGATGCAACTCCTTTGACACTTGGGCAAGAGATCAGCGGTTGGGTAGAGATGCTCAACAAATGCGAAAAGATGGCAAAAGATTCTCTTGAATCGGTACGTGAACTCGCTCTCGGCGGTACAGCGGTCGGAACGGGATTGAATGCACATCCTGAATTGGGCATGCGTGTAGCGGCGAAGTTAACCGAACTTACAGGCCATCAATTTGTTACCGCTCCGAATAAATTCCATGCGTTGACCTCTCATGACGCTCTTGTATTTGCACACGGCGCCCTTAAAGCACTTGCAGCAGATATGATGAAAATTGCCAACGATGTCCGATGGTTGGCTTCAGGGCCGCGTTGTGGAATCGGCGAGATCACAATCCCTGAAAATGAGCCTGGTTCATCAATTATGCCGGGTAAAGTTAATCCTACTCAATCTGAAGCGGTGACTATGGTAACCTGCCAAGTTATGGGGAACGATGCATGTATCGGTTTCGCGGCGAGCCAAGGTAATTTTGAGCTAAACGTATTCAAACCGGTTATCGCGTATAACTTCTTGCAATCGGTGCGATTACTCGCTGATTCTATCGTGTCGTTCAATGATAATTGTGCGGTTGGAATCGAGCCGGTACGTGATCAGATCGATGCCTATTTGAATAACTCATTGATGCTCGTTACGGCATTGAACCCGTACATCGGGTATGAAAATGCGGCTAAAATCGCCAAAACAGCACACAAAGAGAACTCTACACTCAAAGAGACCGCCATCAAACTGGGTCTCTTAACAGCTGAAGAGTTCGATAAATATGTCATCCCTGAAGAGATGACAAGACCAATAGCGTAAACTTATAACAGGAGGAATGGATGAATATTCACGAATATCAAGCAAAAGAATTATTCAAAAAGTACAATGTACCGACCTTGCGTGGTCACATTGCATTTACACCCGATGAGGCGGTTAAAGCGGCTCAAGAACTCGGTGGAAATATTTGGGTTGTTAAAGCTCAAATCCATGCGGGTGGACGTGGTTTAGGCGGTGGTGTTAAACTCGCTAAATCAACTTCTGAAGTACGTGAAATGGCGGCTCAAATCCTAGGGATGCAACTCGTAACGCACCAAACAGGACCTGAGGGTAAACTCGTTCAAAAAGTTTACATTGAAGAGGGTGCCGATATCAAAAAAGAGTACTATCTTGGACTCTTGTTGGATCGTGCATTAGAGATGCCGATCATGATGGCATCGACTGAGGGTGGTATGGCGATCGAAGAGGTTGCTCATAATACCCCTGAAAAAATTATCAAAGTCTCTATCGATCCGTTGACAGGTTTCCAAAGCTTCCACGGCCGTAAATTGGCATTTGGCTTGGGTCTTCCTGTCGAAGAGATCAACACCTTTATAAAATTTGCCGCAGCACTCTACCGTGTTTACATGGATCACGATGCTGAGATGATCGAGATTAATCCTCTTGTTAAAACAGGTGATGGCAAATTCTTGGCACTTGATGCAAAAATGGGCTTTGATAACAATGCCCTTTACCGTCAAAACCAAGTGAACGAGATGCGTGACTTGAGCGAAGAAGAACCGACCGAAATCGAAGCAGATAAATACGGTCTTAGCTACATCAAACTTGACGGAAACGTCGGTTGTATGGTTAATGGTGCCGGTCTTGCGATGGGTACTATGGACACCATCAACTACGAAGGTGGAAAACCGGCAAACTTCCTCGATGTCGGCGGTTCTGCGAGTGCGGAAACCGTGGCAAAAGGGTTTGATATTATCCTAAAAGATCCAAACGTCAAAGCGATTTTCGTCAACATCTTCGGTGGAATCGTCCGTTGTGATCGTGTTGCTAACGGTATTATCGAAGCGACAAAAATCACCAACGTAAACGTGCCGGTTATCGTACGTCTTGATGGTACAAACGCTATCGAAGCGGCAGAGATTCTAAAAAATGCCGGTATCGCTAACATCGTAGCGGCAACCGATCTTGCAGACGGTGCTCGAAAAGCCGTTGCAGCAGCTAAGGGAGAGTAATTAATGTCTATTTTGGTTAACAAAGATACAAAAGTTATCGTTCAAGGTTTCACAGGTAAAGAGGGGACGTTCCATGCAGAGCAATGTTTGGCATACGGCACCAAAATCGTCGGTGGGGTAACACCGGGCAAAGGGGGGCAAGAACACCTCGGTCAACCGGTATTTAATACCGTAGCTGAAGCGGTTGCAAGCACGGGTGCTACGGTCTCCATGATCTTCGTTCCACCGGCTTTCGTCTCCGACGCGGTTATGGAAGCGGCAGATGCAGGGATCAGCCTCGCGGTAATCATTACCGAGGGCGCCCCTGTAAAAGACATGATGTTCGCAAAAGCGTACGCGGTTAAAAAAGATATGATGACCATCGGGCCAAACTGTCCTGGTATTATCACCGCAGAAGAGTGCAAAATCGGGATTATGCCGGGGTTCATTTTCAAAAAAGGGAACATTGGTTTGATCTCTAAATCAGGGACGTTGACGTATGAGTCTGCGAACCAAGTCGTTAAAGAGGGATTCGGTATCACCACAGCGGTTGGTATCGGCGGTGACCCGATCATCGGGTTGAGCTACAAACAGCTCCTTCCGATGTTCGAAGCAGATCCTGAAACTCATGCGATTGTTATGATCGGTGAGATCGGCGGAGACTTGGAGATCCAAGCGGCGGCGTATATTAAAGAGCATATCACCAAACCGGTTGTTGCCTTCATCGCGGGTCAAACGGCACCTGCAGGTAAACGTATGGGTCATGCGGGGGCTATTATCTCCGGTGGCGCAGGTACGGCAGCTGAAAAAATGGCGGCACTTGAAGCAGCAGGGGTAAAAGTTGTTGTTTCTCCGGCGGATATCGGTAAAGCACTTGCTGAAGTAATGAAAAAATAATTACCTTGAAACAGACTTTTGAAGTAGCTAATATACGTTGCGGCGGGTGTGCCAAAACGATTACTACGTCACTGCAAGAAGCTGGATTTGAAGAGGTCGATGTTGATCTCTCGTGCGAGCCTCGCAAAGTAACAGTAGAGATTACTGACGAGGCGCAATTAGCACACTTTAAGGCTACATTAAGAAGCCTCGGATATCCTCTAACTACTGATGAGAGAGGATTTAGTGAAGACACAATCCTAAAAGCGAAAAGCTTTGTTTCGTGTGCACTCGGTAAAATAAAATAGTTTAACTTAATCAAGGAGAAGGAATGTCAATATTTAAAGCGCCAGAAAACACTCCGGTGTGGGTTGATGAAGCAAGATGTAAAGCTTGTGATATCTGTGTGTCAGTGTGTCCGGCAGGAGTCTTAGCAATGAGATTGGAGCCTACATCGACACTGGGAGCCATGATTGAGATTGTAGCGGCTGAAGCATGTATCGGCTGTAACGATTGTGAACTCAATTGTCCTGATTTTGCTATTTACGTAGCAGATAAATCTGAATTTAAGTTTTCAAAACTTTCAGATCAAGCCAAAGAGAGAGCTGAAGCTATCAAGAAAAATAAATATATGAAGCTTAGCGCTTAAAAGGAGCAAAATATGGAATTGAGAGAAATAATTTCAACCGGTAACGATTTGGCGGCTGAAGCTGCGGTAGACGCAGGATGTATGTTTTTCGGAGGATATCCGATTACTCCATCATCTGAAGTTATGCATACAATTTCTGATTTATTACCGGAAATTGGCGGAACGTGTATTCAGATGGAAGATGAGATTGCAGGTGTTGCTGCGGCTATTGGTGCAGGTATGGCGGGTGTTCGTACGATGACTGCTACATCAGGTCCTGGTATTTCACTTAAAGCAGAAAATCTCGGATTAGCGCAAATGGCAGAAGTTCCATTGGTTGTTGTCAATGTAATGCGTGGTGGTCCATCAACGGGTCTTCCAACACGTGTGTCCCAAGGGGACGTTCGTCAAGCGAAAAACCCTTCACACGGAGACTATCGTTCAATCACACTTTGTGCCGGTAATTTGGCGGAGTGCTATACGGAAACCGTTCGTGCGTTTAATCTAGCGGATCGTTTTATGCAGCCGGTCTTTGTTCTTTTGGACGAAACAATCGGTCACATGCACGGTAAAGCTATGATTCCAACGCCTGAAGAGGTTAAAAAAGGGATTGTTCCTCGTAAAGTATTTACGGGTGCACCTGAAGATTACCGTCCATACGGTGTCGGTGCAGATGAAGCAGCGGTCTTAAATCCGATGTTTCAAGGATACCGTTACCACTTTACTGGATTGCATCATGATGCAAAAGGGTTCCCGACTGAAGAGATCGAAACATGTCGTAAATTGATTCAGCGTCTTGAAGACAAAGTAATGATGCATACCGATGAGATTGAACTTAACGAAGAATTTATGTGTGATGACCTCGAAGAAAATGATGTATTGATTATCGCTTATGGTTCTGTATCATTGGCTGCGAAAGAGTCGATTCGTCACCTTCGTGCGGCAGGGATCAAAGCGGGCCTTTTCCGTCCGATCACTCTATGGCCAAGCCCTGCAGAGCGTATCAAACATTTCACAGACAAAGTAAAAAATGTCCTTTGTGTTGAGTTGAACATTCGCCAATATACCGAAGAAGTTGAGCGTGTTTCAAGCCGTCTCGATATTCACGGTTTGTATAAAGTTAACGGACGAGCTATCTCTCCGTATGAAATCGTTAACAAAGTGAAGGAGATAATCTAATGGCTTTCAATTATGACCAATATTTACGTTTAGAAAAAATGCCGACACTCTGGTGTTGGGGATGTGGTGACGGTGTTATCTTGAAAGCCGTTATTCGTGCTATCGAGACGTGTGGATGGGATCAAAATGAAGTATGTGTCGTGTCCGGTATCGGATGTTCTGGCCGTTTTTCATCGTATGTTGATTTCAACACTGTTCATACAACACACGGCCGTACGGTTGCATTTGCAACCGGTATCAAATTGGCATTTCCTGATAAAAAAGTTATCTGTGTAGCGGGTGATGGTGATGCTTTGGCTATCGGTGGTAATCATACGATTCATGCATGTCGTCGTAATATTGACATCAAATTTATTGTTATTAATAACTTTATTTATGGGTTGACTAACTCACAAACCTCTCCAACAACTCCGCAGGGTATGTGGACGGTGAGTCAAAAATCGGGTAATATCGATCCAACATTCGATGCTTGTAACCTTGCGATCGCAGCAGGTGCTTCATTCGTAGCGCGTGAGACGATGCTTGATCCGAAAAAACTTGAAAAAGTTTTGGTAAAAGGGTTCCAACACAATGGATTTGCATTCTTTGACGTTATGTCAAACTGCCATATCAACCTTGGCCGTAAAAACAAAATGCAAAGTGCTATGGAAAATCTTGAGTGGATTGACAGCATCACGACTCCATTGAAAAAATGGGAAGCACTTCCAGAAGAAGAAAAAATGAACAAATTCCCTACGGGAGTTTTGAAACACGACGAAAATGCTCGTGAATACTGCGATATGTACAAAGATGTACAAGCATTCCACCAAGGTAAACGTAAAGCGATTACCCAAGACGATTTCGCGAAGAAAATTTAAGGAGAAACACGATGGCTAGAACATTAATGAGATTTACAGGTGTTGGCGGACAAGGTGTTCTTCTTGCGGGAGAAATTTTCGCTGCGGCAAAAATCAAAGAGGGTGGTCACGGTCTTAAAACGGCTACCTATACATCACAAGTTCGTGGTGGACCGACCGTTGTTGATATCACTTTGGACGATGAAGAGATTTTCTATCCGTATGCAAATGACGGTGAAATCGATTTCATGCTCTCCGTTGCACAAGCAAGCTATAACTTGTTTAAAAATGGTGTATCTGAGGGTGGAACCATCGTAGTTGAGCCAAACTTGGTTCATCCGAGCGATGAAGATCGTAAACGATGGAACATCGTTGAGATTCCAATTATTACGATTGCAAAAGATGAAGTTGGAAACGTTATTACTCAATCGGTTATTGCTCTTGCGATCGCTAACACATTTATGAAAGCATTGGACGATGAGCTACTTCGCGGCGTAATGCTCTCTAAAGTACCTGCAAAAGTACATGATGTTAACAACAAAGCATACGATCTCGGTAAAAAGTACGCTCTCGAAGCAATGGCTTCTTAGTTTTCCGCTTTTGCGGAAAATCCCCTCGCAGATTAATTTTTCCCTTTCCATCCCCCTTAATCAATAGTTTGATACGCTGTCACAACACAAAAGGAGTTCATTATGTCAAGATTTGAAGCACTATTCGAAGACGAAGACGATATTTTCAGCGGCTCACCGCAATCGAAGTATTGGGATATTGCAAAGCAGGTGAGTGAAGATTTATATCAGTATGATTTTGATGAAATTATGACGAAAATCGCTGTTATGGAAAAGATGCTGATGCAGCAACATAATGAAGACGATCTAAACCGCATCGTAGAGAGTTATGCGCTAATGAACCAAGAGGAGATTGAATTGCATAAAAAAAGTCTCTATATGGAATATGCAGGACGCTTGATCTATAAACTCTCCGACTGAATTCTGTATGGATTCAAGCGGCATCCGTGCTGCTTGACTTCTTCATCACTAACACTTTGTTTTCTTTTCTCTGTGATACAATAGTAAACAGTATATATGGGTATGATGCATGATAAAACGTTTACTTCTTGTTTGTTTTTTACTTTTAGTCTCTTATTTGTCTGCGAATGATAAAAAACGCATTTTTATCCTTCACTCTTATTCGCAAGAGTATGGTTGGACAAAATCCCAACATGATGCTTTTATTTCAAAATTAGAAGAAAAATGTCCTTCTCCGCTTGAAGTTTCTGTTGAATATTTGGATACCAAACGACTGACATTTTCGGAAGAATATCAACGCTTTTTTAGTGATTATCTCCAAAAAAAATATAAAAACTATTCTCCCGATGCAATCTATGTCACGGATGATAATGCTTTGAAGTTTTTTCTAGAGTATAGAGAAACCTTATTTGCAGCTTCTCCCCTCTTTTTTTCGGGTGTCAATGATTTAAATCAGTTACGTTTGCTGGATCCTGATAAATATAAAGGGGTATTTGAAACCAAAGATATTGTCCCCAATATTGAACTAATACGCCAATTTTCACCTCAAACCAGAGAGATATGGATAGTGGGAGATGATTCACTTACCTATCGTTCTATCGAAGCGGATATAAAATCACATATTCATCAGTATCCTAAATATACATTTCATTTTGTCGCTTCTTCACATGTTGAGGATATTATGGCAAAGCTTCCGAATAGTCGTAAGTCGTTCGTACTGTTGACGACGGTCGGTGGCTTAAGTGATCGTAATGGGCGCACTATGACGTTGCAAGAGTCAATAGGACGGCTGAGAGAAAATAAAAATTTGATTTTGTGCAGTATGGAAGATGCTTATGTATTCGGTGGTGTTATCGGCGGATATGTGACCAGCGGAACTCTTCAGGGGGAACGTGCGGCAGAACTTGCTATTCGTCATTTACAAGGTATCCCTTTGCGTAAAATTGATTCGGTTGTCAAAAGTCCGAATACTTATATGTTTGATCGTGATTCTCTAGTTAGATCCAGATTGATACTTTCGGAATATACGGCACGTGATGCAATCATTTTACATGAAGAGAAAACTTTTTTTGAGCGGTATCAAGAGACGATCTTAAATGGTGTTTTTATCTTTTTTATTTTCTTTTTGCTTTTTATGGTTATTGTCTTTTTTATAGCGGTTCAAAAAAACGATCAGTTGAAAAAGCTCCAATCAGATTTGGAAGAGAGATCCGATGAATTGGCGACACTGAAAGAGAGAGTAAACTCAAACGATGATCTCGATGAATAAAAAAATAGTCTTCGGAGGTTTTTTATTTATCCTTTTGATCATCGTTTTTCCGTTAATGCAATCACTCTTATTTGTATCCAATTCAAGCGGTAAAATTGAGATTGACAAGGAGATAGAAGCCCCTTATCTCAAGAGTTCGAAAGAGGAACTGATACTTGTGTTTTATGGATATGTAGGGTGTGTCAAAGTGTGTACCCCGATTTTACATCAGTTGGATGAGCTCTACGATTCGACATCGTTTGAAGCACACAAAAACAGTGTCGGGCTCTATTTTATTAATTTAATGCCCCAGATGGAGTCTCATCAGCCCGAGCAATTTGCAAAATCGTTCAATTCGAAGTTTCACGGGGTCTATTTGTCCCAACAAAAACTTATGAATATAGACAGGGAATTGGGAGTTTTTTTCTCAAAAAATTTGAGTACTCCTGATGAGATCGATCATAGTGACAATTTATATTTAGTTCAACGTCAAAAAGATGGTACACTAGTATTAAAATCTATTTACACAATGCATCCTTTGAATCGGGAACTGCTCATCAAAGATATAGCTGAGCTTAGAGAGGAAAAAGAGTGAGTCATACAACACTGGAGAATTTATTCCGATTCCCGAGAGTGCCGGAATTTGCTCATAAAAACTTCAACGAGCATTTTTTACATGCCGATAAAGTAATGTTGGTATTGATTGTTATTCAGTGGATAATCGCTACCTTTGTTACCTCCATCAGTTACGATACCTATCTTTACGGATTTGTGGGGGGAGGGCTGATTACCCTTATTTTGTTACTGGCATACCCTACATTCAAAGGGACGCAAGTTATGCGTGCTTTGGTCGGGATAGGGATGATGCTTTTTTCTATGATATACATCCAGCAACATCTCGGCCGTATTGAGATGCATTTTCACGTTTTTATCGCATTGGCAATCCTTTCTCTTTATAAAGATATTGTCCCTATATTTATAGCCGCACTGACAACGATTCTTCATCATGCCGTTTTTAATTTTTTGCAGTTGTCTGAAATATCTCTTTTTGGAATGCCGGTCATGGTATTTAATTACGGATGCGGAATGGATATCGTCATTTTGCATGGGATTTTTCGTATTGCGGAAGTCTTGGTAATCGGTTATATTGTAAAACTGCAGATTGAGTACGGTGTGGAATTGAACCGATCTGAAAATCAAGTATTAGGGCTCAATCAAGAGCTCAGTTTTACTTCGTTGCATGATGCTCTGACCGGTTTACCTAACCGACACTATCTCTATACGCAGTTAAAACTTATGGCTGCCAATGCCAATCGATATGATTGTAAATTTGCCGTATTATTCTTGGATTTGGACCATTTTAAAAATATCAACGATACCTTGGGACACAATGTCGGTGATGCCCTTTTAAAAGCGGTTGCTCGTAAACTAAAATCCATAATTCGGGAAAACGATGTTGTCGCGCGGATAGGTGGTGATGAATTCATTATCTTATTGAATGATTTTAGTGACACCGGGGCTATCGAACCAGTTATTTCTAAAATTCTCGATATGTTCCATAAAGAGTGGAATATACAAAAGCATTTTCTCCGCCTCTCTACCAGTATCGGGGTGGCAATCTATCCGGATGATTCCAAAGAGATTAATGAACTGATGAAATTTGCGGATATCGCAATGTACAAGGCAAAAACGGAAGGGAGAGATCAGTTTAGCTTTTTTACGGCAACTTTGAACGCCAAGGTTCACCAAGAGGTTGATTTGGCGAATGATATGCATCGTGCTTTTAATAACCACGAATTTGAATTGTATTATCAGCCCAAAATCCATATTCAAAGTGGAAAAATTATCGGTGCGGAAGCACTGATACGATGGAATCATTATGAAAAAGGACTAATTCCGCCTGATCATTTCATCCATGTCGCAGAGAATACGGGGTTCATCCTGAAACTGGGAAAATGGGTTGTCGATGAAACGGTAGAGGCGATTAAGCGATTGCAAAATGAGGGGTATCATGATGTTCATGTCTCTTGCAATGTGTCAACACGACAGTTTCAGAACATCAATCTCTATTCCGATATTGAGAATGCTATTCTCTCTAGCAGAATCAATCCTACCCTCTTAGCTATTGAGATTACCGAAAGTGTTATGTTGGAATATCTCGAAGTGACGCTGGAAGTATTGAAAAAGATGAAGAACCTCGGAATACACATTTGTATTGATGATTTCGGTACCGGATACTCTTCCTTGTCCTATTTGCGTCATTTTCCTATCGATTCATTGAAGATCGACAAAAGTTTTGTCGATGATATCAGACATAACAGCGATAATGAACATATCTTGCTTAATACGATCATCGCAATGGGGCAGACACTCAACTTGAACGTCGTGGCAGAAGGGGTCGAAGAGCGGTATCAAATGGAGTATTTACGAGATCGAGGATGTGAGTTTTATCAAGGGTATTATTTTTCAAAACCGGTTCCTGAAAAATTCTTTTTTGAACTGCTCCAAAAGAATCATGCTATGAGCGGTGCTGATCGGGAATTAATCTAATATTCCCTATAATTCGTTCAGGTACACAGGTGATAGCTTGGAACTAGTAATCCCAAGAGGTAAAGTCCGGGCTGCTGTAGGACACGGTTCCATCTAACGGATGGCCACGGTAACGTGAGGGAAAGTGCAACAGAGAGTAGACCGCCTCGTAAGAGGTGAGGGTGAAACGGCGGGGTAAGAGCCCACCAGTCTCTTAGGCAACTAAGAGAGCTATGTAAACCCAACCGGGCAGCAAGAAACAGATGGTTAGCGTCCTACATTGCTATTGTTTCGCTAGAGGCCTAGAGTGATCTAGGCAGTAGATTAATTATCACTTCATCCAGAACCCGGCTTACGTGTACCTATCTTCATCAAATAACATCCCATAATAATTTTTGTAAAAACAATTACTCTAATCCATGAAAACCAGAGCGCTATGTGACTTAGGAATAGAATTTGCTTAGTTTAATTATATTGTTCGTTCAAGGAACCGTAATGGGTATCGCTTTCTATAGTGTTTATTCTGCTATATTTGAATACATTGAGATTTTCAGCGAAGTATGGGCTGATAGACTTTTTTAGTATATAAAGATTATATCAAGGCAGATTAGGATGGATTTTACGATAAAAGAGAGTACATTAGGTGTCGATTCTCCCATCAGTAAGCCTAACCCAGAGTTTTTTAATCAAGTAGGGGAAGAACGATTTCGACAGCTGGTAGATGATCACTATGAAAATATTCGTAACAGTGATATAGCTTTTATGTTTCCTGTTGAGTATGAAGATGAGTTTGCGAAGGTAAAAAAACACGCAGCTGATTTTTTTATACAGATTTGCGGCGGTCCCGATTATTTCGCGCAAACCCGAGGTGATCCAAGAATGCTGGCACGTCATCAGCGTTTTCGTATTGATGAGAGGGGGCGTCAGATTTGGCTAAACTCTTTTGCAACCCTTTTACCCCATCTGCAAGATGAGGGGATATCCCCTGAAAATATCCAATCGTTTTGGAATTATCTGGAGCGTTTTTCGAGTCTCCTCGTGAATATCCCAACCCCTAAAGGGTAATTATTTTTTTCTCCATAGACTGTGCGGTCGGCTCCAAAATGACTCGTGCGGTTTTCCGACATGAATCTCTTCATAATACTCTTTTTCATGGGCGTGCATTGCATCACGAATCGCATTGACTGTTCTCTTTTGCTCTTCGATCGGTGCGGAGAGGACACAGTACTCTCCATCGGTAAGTTCGTCATTAAAGCGATTTTCATCAAACGTTTTCCCTAAATACTGAACGATGTAGCGAAGATCACGCTCTGCATTTCCCAGACAGCTTGTTGCTCCGGGTGAGGGGGTCATGTTAAATATGATACCTTCTCCTGTATTGATTGAAGCTTCTCCTAGCATCAGCTTTTGCTGATTTTTATCGATTACTTGAGGACGTACCCCTCCGAATCCATGGGCATACTCAAATTCATCAAGACGGAGTGAAGGGACAATTTTACGAGCATCGCGCAAAAAAAGACGTTTGTTGAAATAGGGAACTTCAAAGAGAAAGTTTCGGAAGATGTAGTTGCGGATATCACTTTCTCGGAGGAGCTTCCACAGAGCACGTATGACATTGAGATCGAGTCTGAGGGTTTTCCAAAAATCGAGATAGGTTCCTTTGGTAAATCGTTCGAGCTTAGGGAGGACAAGGGCAGTTGGACCGAATCGGGTATTCCCCTTAGCTAGAATATCGGGATCGCCGTGAAGCGCGGCAAAAGGGAGTTTTGGATTTTGGATCATATAGACTTTCCCGTTGAGGATATGTTGTGAGGTAATATAAAAACTCCCCGCAACAGGAAGGCATGAATAATCAAGTCCATGACCTATGGAATGAGCCAGATAGAGACTGTGAGCACCGGCATTGACAACCACAAAGTCGGCACTATAGATTCTCTCATTCGTTCGTACATTGTATCCGCGTATAGGGTTCTTTTCGATAGCTGTGACGGGTGAGTTTAAAAAGAGGTCGACAGTCGTATTAGGTTCATTTTGTGCATTGGTGATAAATGATTGCGCCATTTTTGCATAATCAACCGTTGTCCACTGACCTTTTGCACCGATTCCAACAATATTTTCCGGACGCTCATTCCCATTTTCATCAAATACAACACGAGGTTCGATATTTTTAAGTTTCTCTTTATCCCAGACTTCAAGATAAGGGAACAACTCAGAAAACTCTTCATAGCGATGCAAAAGAAACTCTACCTCTTCATCACCGATTCCGAGTGCCATCTTTTGGTGTGAAAAGAGTATAGTGTTTTGGTAGCCGTATTGTAGACAATATTTTTCTACCATTTTGGCGGTTCGTTTTGTAATGGCCGCTTTTGCTAGGGTATAGTTTGTTTCAATATCACCGACATGAATAGTTTGCGAATTTGCTGTACCTTTTGAATTCAGCGTAGCAATAGAATCATATTTTTCAACTACTGCAATGCTCGCGATATCGGTGTAGCGTGCCAGCTCATACGCAAGGGCACATCCCGATATTCCTCCTCCGATTATCACTACATCATAATGGTGTTGTGTCATTAAGTATCTCATTTTTAGGGGAATTTTTTAACAGTTTCACTTTAAAACATGCACCGTCATTGCTATTATACCCTTCAATGACACCGTGGAGATGATCTTCTATAATCATTTTACTCATGTAAAGCCCTAATCCTGTACCTGTTTTTTCATCTTTTGTCGTGAAATAGGGGTCAAACAATTTTGGAAGGATAGCTTCATCAATCCCCCCTCCGTTATCACAGAAGGTTGTGTTGAGATACAGTTCATCTTCATAGACACAGATATCAATAAGGGGATCTTTTGTCTCTCGGGATATTAATGCATCTTTGGCATTGTTGATAAGGTTTACAAACACCTGCATAAGTTCTCGAGAATATGCATCCACTTTAGTTTCGCTAAGGTATGTTGTTTTGATTTGGATTCCATTATTCATAAGGCTATCTTTTACGATTGTGAAGGTCTCCTCGATAATTTCTCTTAGGTTCACACTGCTAACCGATTTATCCGGTTTGAAAAAATTTCTGAAATCATCGATTGTTTTGGAAAGATGTTGTGTCTGATCGAGAATATCTTGGGCATAGACTGTAGCGGATGCGGTATCAAATGTCTCTAACGCAATATCGAGCAGTATATTGTTGGCGTTCATCGCAATACCTGAGATAGGTTGACGCCATTGATGGGCAATCATACCAATCATCTCCCCCATCGCTGCATGGCGTGATTGTGCCATCATCATCTGGTCTTTTCTCTTTAGTTCGGTTATGTCCATAGCTGTGGTGACAACAGTTCGTTTTCCGTCTATAATACCTAGTGGAGCTGAACTAAACTGCCAAATAAGGGTATTTCCCTCTTTTGTTGTGACCGAAGCTTCCCCCATATCTATCGTGTGTTCCAAAGAGTAAAGTTTATCCATAAATTCATGCATAAGTGGTTTGTCTTTAGCGCACGCCTGCTCCGCCCATTTTTCTACGGTATCGATATCCTCAAAGGTGTAACCGCTGAGAGATTTCCATACCTGATTAACCATAAGCACTTCTCCAGCTTCATTATGGAGCATGATAGGGTTAGGTGCTTCTTGCAAAATTGTTTCCAGCTCTTTTTTCTTTTGTGTTAATGCCTCTTCTGCAATTCTCTGTTCCGTTACATCGGCAGAATTTCCGACTAATCCTAAAATCTTGCCGTCTGAATTTAGTAGAGGTGATTTAACAGTAAAGAGATACACATGTCTACCATCAGGATAGGTAACCCACTCGAAATTGGATTTGCTTTTTTTCTCTTCAAACATTTTTATATCATGGGAACGAAAGAAATCAGCAACCTCTTTGTCAAAAATTTCGTAATCCGTTTTGCCTATGATTTCATGATTGGCTTTTCCGACAAATTTTTCAAATGCTTGATTGCAGACTGTATAGGTAAAATTAATGTCTTTGACAAAAATGATATTGTCCACACTGTCAATAATATTTTCATAGAGCTCTTTGAAATAAAGGAGAGACTCCTCTTGCTCGCTAAGATGCTCTTGTGTTTCAAAGTTATACAGTGCGTAGGAGATATCACCGGCAACTTCTTCCAAGAGGGACATCTCCTCTTTATCGTAAATGTAGGCTTCATTGACGGAGAGGGACATATTGCCGTAGAGTTTATTGTTATATTTCAGCTGGATACTGAATGCCTCTTTGGTGTTAAAGGCGGTAAAATCATCTGACGTATCAGCACTGGCGAGATATTCAATGCATTGCTCATCATAGTAAAGGACAATCAACGCATTGGCGTAGACATAATTTGAGACTAATATTTTACAGCTCTCTTCAATCAATAATTTTCGCTCTTTTGCACGGACAATTAGTTGATTGATCTCTCTGATGACAGACAGGACACTCGTTAAATGGTCGTTTTTGGCTGTGTAGTTTGAAATTCTCCGGATTGTCAAATAGGATAAAAAAACATAGAATGCTAAAAGGAAGCTTCCTAGTAGGATAATGATGATCGATAATTTTTGATACATAGCATTAGTCATGCCGTTCATAATACGTAATTGATAGAGTCCAAACAATTGAGAAACTGATGTCAAAACAGCCAGAATGATGAAGATTATTATGATAAATCGGGTCTCGCTTCTGCTTCGTTTTAGATATTTCATTAAGATTCCTGTTGAGTGAGATTGCAACGTAATGAAAACATTAAACGCCTTAGTATAGCAGGGGTTACAAAAAAAGTTTTCAATCCTAATATTTAAGCTATAGTTATAGAATGTTTTTTTTCCTAAAGGAGATACCCTTGGATACAGTCACACTTACCGATAACCGTACCGGAAAAAGTTATGAATTCACTATTCTGCATCCCAGTATAGGGCCTGATGTCATTGATGTACGTTCTCTCTACAAAGATACGGGGATGTTTACCTATGATCCCGGGTTTACCTCTACGGCCAGTTGCAGCTCATCCATCACCTACATTGACGGTGAAAAAGGGGAATTGCTCTATCGTGGATATAACATTAGTGATTTGGCGACAAAGAAGAGTTATTTGGATGTCGCCTATCTCCTATTGGTTGGAAAGCTTCCGAATGAAAAGGAGCGTGCGGAATTTGATATCGAGCTGCGGAAACGCTCTTTTGTTCATGAAGGGTTAAAACGTCTTTTTGATGCGTTCCCTGATAAAGCCCATCCTATGGCTATGATGTCATCGGCGGTATCAGCACTCTCAACCTTTTATTTTGAACATCTGAATGTTACAACGGTGGAAGAGGCTCAAGTGATGGCACGTCGTATTATCGCCAAGATTCCTACCTTGGCTGCGTTTACCCATCGACGTATGTTTGGAATCCCTTATATATATCCCGATATTGAACGCCCCTTTACCGAAAATTTTCTCTATATGATGCGTGCCTATCCGGGTGAGAATCTCGAAATTCGTGATGTAGAAGTGAAAGCACTCGATACGATCTTTACCCTCCATGCCGATCATGAACAAAATGCCTCTACCTCTACCGTACGGGCTGTCGCATCGACGGGGGCGCATCCGTATGCATCGTTGTCTGCGGGAATCAATGCCCTCTGGGGAAGGGCACATGGCGGAGCAAACGAATCGGTTATCGCCCAGCTCGAATACATAGGAAGTGTGGATAGGGTTGATGAGTTTATTGCACGAGCGAAAGACCCGAACGATGAGTTCAAATTGATGGGATTTGGTCATAGGGTCTATAAAAACTTTGACCCACGAGCCAAAATTCTCAAAAATCTCCTTGATCAGCTTAAAGATGAACTCGGGGTGAATAACGATTTGTTGAAAATTGCGGAGAAGATTGAACAAATTGCATTACAAGATGAGTATTTTATTCAGCGCAAACTCTATCCCAATATCGATTTTTATTCCGGTCTTATTTTAACGGCTCTTAAAATACCGAAATCGATGTTTACGATCATATTTGTCATCGGTCGCTCGGTTGGATGGGTTACCCAATGGATAGAGCTGAGAAATGATCCTGAAATGAAAATTGCGCGCCCACGGCAGCGCTACATCGGAGAAGTGAAAAAAGGTCTCTGAAATATTTGCTATAATAAGAAACTTTATATGTGACTGGAGCTTTAATGGAGTGTGAATTTCCCACTGTCAATGCTACGAATGATGAAATTAAAACGATTTTGGATGAGGTAAAAACGATTGCGGTTTTGGGTCTCTCTCCCGATGCGACCAAAGACAGCTACCGTGTAGCGGAATATCTTCAAAGTGTCGGATATACGATTATCCCTGTCTATCCGAAAGAAGAGACGATTTTGGGTGAAAAAGTGTACCGCAGCCTTGCGGAAATCCCCGGTTCTGTCGATATGGTTAATATATTCCGTAAACCCGATGCTCTAAATGCCATAGCCGATGCGTGTATCGAGCGTGGGGACGTTAAAGTGTTTTGGGCACAAAAAGGGATAGTCAATAATGAAGCGGCTGAACGTGCCCGCAATGCAGGGATGAGAGTAGTTCAGAACCATTGTTCGATGGTCGAACATCGAATCAGCCGCAGTTAAAGGGAAAGTTTGATCGATTTAAAAACGATATACGAAGCACATGAACGTATCAAAAATATTATTGTTAAAACTCCATTTTCGCATGCTCCTAGACTCAGTGAGGAATCGGGATGTCAGGTCTATCTCAAAAAAGAGAATCTTCAAGTAACCGGTGCGTTTAAAATACGGGGTGCTTACAACAAAATTGCCTCTCTTACTCAAGCAGAGCGAGATCGCGGTGTTATTGCAGCGAGTGCGGGAAATCATGCTCAAGGGGTAGCGATGGCGGCTCAAATATTTGGAGCCCGGGCACTTATTGTTATGCCTGAATCGACACCTTTGACCAAAATTAACGGTGTCAGCTATTACGGTGCCGAAGTTATTTTGGCGGGTAGCAATTACGATGAAGCGTATGCGTATGCAGCCCGTTACGGTGAAGAGCACGCCATGGTGTTTGTCCATCCATTTGCCGATGAAGCGGTGATGGCGGGGCAGGGGACGATAGCACTCGAGATGCTCGAATGTATGGGGGATCTTGACGCCATCGTGATCCCCGTCGGCGGCGGCGGACTCATTTCGGGGATGGCATCGGCGATCAAAGCGCTCTCCCCTCATATTCGTGTCATCGGTGTCGGTGCGGCAGGTGCCCCTGCTATGCGCGAATCGTATGCAGAAAAAAGGGTGATTGACAGTTTGGCGGTGCGCACTATCGCAGATGGGATCGCGGTGCGGGATGCATCACCGATTACTCTCGCTCATATTCTTGAGTCGGTTGATGAATTTGTCAGTGTTGATGATGAAGAGATTGCCAATGCTATTTTGTTTTTGCTAGAACGTCAAAAACTCGTTGTTGAGGGGGCAGGGGCGGCAGGTGTTGCGGCATTATTGCATCACAAACTAGATCATTTGCGGGATAAAAAAGTGGGTGTTGTCCTCAGTGGCGGGAATATGGATGTAACCCTTCTCTCTATTATTATCGAAAAAGGTCTTATCAAATCGGGACGTAAGATGAAACTTACCGTCACGTTGGTAGATAAACCGGGTGCACTGATGCAGCTTACCCGAATGCTACAGGATCTTAATGCCAATATCGTCCATATCGCCTATGATCGTACCTCTACGACACTCGCCTATGGTGATGCAAACGTTATGATCCATTTGGAAACAAAAGGACAAGAACACCAATCGCAAATCCGTGCCTTGCTCAAAGAACACCGTTATCTCAGTAGCGAAGAACATTGAGGGCTAGAGTATGGAAGTTTTAAAATTATTAAATTTTAAACACCCCATACTTTTTTTAAAAGCCCTTACAAATGGAAAACTTGGGGTAGTCGATGGACAAAATACCCTTCGTGTTGTCGATTTAGAGACCGATAAAGTGGTTGACGGATTCAAAACCAACATTCAGCATGAACGTTATCTCGGCAATTATGTTGATATGACACAAGATGGTGAATATTCCGTTTCTGCTATTGCGGGGACAAATCAAGCAGCCATTTTTAGTTTATCGAAAAGAGAGCTGCTCTATAAAGTAGAGCGTCATCACGGTGATGTCGAGAGTGTCGGACTCGATCCGAACGGTCGCTATTTCGTCACGTGCGGGCAGGATGGAAAAGCGTTTGTTTGGGTACTTAAAACATCACGTCTAGCATTTGCATTACCGCCTCATGCCGACTTTGTCAGTACGGTTGCCTTTAATGATAACGGTCAATGGATCGCTACGGGCAGTTATGACAGGAGCATTATTTTATTCAATATTGCGACGATGAAAGAGCCGATAAAGTTACGCGGACACTCTAGTGTCATTGTAAAAATACTCTTTTTACCTGAAGCTAAACTCCTCTCTGCTGAACGGGATGGCGGGTTGATTGTTTGGGATATGAGTAGCGGAAAAGTAATTAAACGGCTTTCGAAAATGAACGACGATATAACATCAATGTGTATCAGTACGACCAAGCGGTTTGTTTTTGTCGGGACCAAACTCGGATACGTAGGGTTGTACGATATGCAGACGATGGAGCTTATATCTCATCGATATATCAAAGAGTCTGAAACGATAACATCACTCGCTTTTTTAAGCGATCCTATCCGATTGGCTATGAGTACAGTGGAGGGTAATATCCGTATCTACTCCCTTTTGGGGGATGAAAAGATCTATATGAAGATGTTACGTGAAGGGGAGTATAAAGCATTTTACGATGCGCTAGACGACAACCCTATGCTCTATTATTCCAAACTTTATGAAGTGGCCGAAAAGATATGGCTGGATGCGATTGAAAAAGGGCGCGTCTATCTGGAAAAAAACGAACGCCAAAAAGCTAAAGAGATATTTGCTCCGTTTATCGGAATTGCTAAAAAGACCGGCTTTATTTCGCAGATGTTTAGCTCATATGAGAAATATGAACAGTTTCGAAATTGTATTCAAGAGGGTCGGCTCCCTTTAGCCTATTCTTTGGCCAAACAATACACCTCTTTTCAAGATTCGGAACTTTATCGCAAAATGGAACTAAAATGGAAAAAGAATTTTTTCAGGGCGCAGGAGCTGATCTTAACTCCATCCGGTGAAGAACAAGCTAGGGAATTGTTAGCACCGTATCGTGGAATCTCGGATAAAACCGTACTCATTCAGCAACTTTTTGAGCAGCGTAAAATGTATGAGTATTTCAAAAAAACGATTTCACAACGCGATTATGTTAAATTTTTCGGACTGGTAAAAATGTATCCGTTTTTGAAAGAGTTTGAAGAGTATACGAGTGTTATGGAATATGCCGATAAACTCTATATACAAACCCAAAAAGCGTATGCAAATGGAGATTTTGCAACCGCACGAAAAGGGTGTGAAATTTTGGTCTCTTTTCCCGATTACGCTCATGAAGCTCAAGAAATAGGTAATACGATACGGATTAAGCACCTCTTTTATGAAGCGATTTCTTCGAATAATCTTGCCAATGCATTCTCCTATCTTAGTGCTTATCCATTGTTGTATGAAACACGGGAAGCACAGCTGTTGGAGCGTCAATGGAACATTGCGGTTGATAAGGGACAACGGCTTGCTGCAACAGGAAATGCTCGTGATACCCGTGCAGTATTCGAACCCTATTTTGGAATCCGTGATAAATATATGGCCATAGGAGGGGTTGTTTCACAAGCGTATTGTGTGCAGCTTGAAGAAAAAATACGTACGGATGTCCCTTTGGATCTTATCGAACGGGGTATTCGTAATTATGTTGCACTCTTTGGGATAGATGAGGGTATTGTGAGTGTTGTTGAGTATTTAAAACGCGTTACCCAGTCAAAGATTGATCTTTCTCTCCTTAAAAAAGGGGCGTTAGCAACTTGGACTCCGATGATGCGGATTGATGATATTACCCTAAGGGGATAGATGATTGCGATTGATTTAGGTTCCAATACCATCCGTTTTATTGAGTTTGACGGTAAAAAATGGGGAAAAAGTTTCGAAAAAATCGTACGGACGGCTGAAGGGCTACATGATAGTCATTTAATCGGTAACAATGCATTGGACCGGATTGTCGGTGCAATCGGTGAAGCCAAGGAGAATCTTGATTTCACTCAACCGATTCGAGCCTACACGACCGCTGCCATGAGACTAGCCGATAACTCCGTAGAAGTATTAGAAACACTTGCTGCATCAACCGGCATAGGCTTTGAAATCATTGACGGCGAAAAAGAGGCGATACTAACCCTCAATGCGGTTTTGTATCGACTATCCTTATTGGGGTTAGAACCCTCATCGTTTGTACTGGCGGATATCGGAGGGGGCTCTACGGAACTGACATACTATTCTCATAATAGTGTTGAAACGGTGAGTCTTAATTTCGGAATACTCACCCTGAGTGAAGCGGGAGAGAACACGTTGGTTGAGAAGATTCAAACGTTTAAAAACGTCGTCCGAAAAAGTGTTCCTAACCAATCCGCAACACTGGTACTGACAGCGGGAACCCCAACAACGATTGCCGCTTATTTATGCGGTATGGATTACACAACGTATGATCCCGAAAAAATTAACGGGTATCGATTACATCTGGCTGATTGCTATCGTGTGTATGATGAGCTGTTGCGTATGGCTGAATCGGAACGGACGCGCTATGTCGGGGTAGGGAGAGAGAATCTAATTATCGCGGGGATTTTAATGGTCACAGCAATTTATGAGGCGATGGAGTGTGAGGAAGCCATTATCATTGATGATGGGTTACGTGAAGGTATCGCTTTGGAATATTACAATTTGCACTAAAATTTTGACCTTCTGTGGAAGTTGGCTATAATAGAAAACAAAAAAAAGGGGCGAAATATTGAAATTAACTAATATTAAACGCGTCGGAATGCTTCTACGCCCCTCAACTCCTGAGCTTAAAGAGATGTTTTTTGAAGCAAAGCGGATATTTGAATCACGGGGTATTGAGGTTATTATCGATAATATCAGCGGCGGTATGATTGATGTTATGGGGCAGCCGTTTGATATGATGTGTCAAAATTGCGATTTTCTTGTAACGATCGGTGGTGATGGAACCCTCATTTCTGCCGTTCGACGATCGTACCGCTATCAGCTCCCAGTTTTAGGGATACATGCGGGTAAACTTGGCTTTTTAGCTGATCTTGATTTCGCGGAACTTGAATCGTTTGTAGACAAAATGATTGAGGGAGAATACCGTATCGATCAGCGCGCCGTATTACAAGCGACCATAGTCACCCCAAACGGTGAGAGTCAGATTTTTGCGTTTAACGATATCGTATTGACACGCCCCTCGATTGCAAAAATGATCAGTCTTGAGACCTATGTCGACGGACGTAGCTTTAATACTTATTACGGTGACGGTGTGGTCGTTTCGACTCCGACGGGATCGACTGCCTATAACCTATCCGCAGGAGGGCCTGTTCTGTTTCCTTTGACGCAGGTGTTTGCACTTACCCCGATTTGTCCCCATTCGCTGACACAGCGTCCCGTCGTTTTACCGGGTCATTTTGAGATTGAGATGAAGACTCCCGATGCAAGTGCTTTGGTCATTGTGGATGGTCAGGATTTAGTTGAGATCAGCGACAGTGATACCGTTCATATAAAATTAGCAAGCGGTGCCGCACATCTGATCCACCGAAAAGAGTTTAACTATTTTGAAGTACTCAAAGAGAAATTAGGGTGGGGTAATTAATGATCGAACGCTTTTATCTTAAAGAGTTTTTGACCTTTAAAGAGGCAGACTTGGAGTTTCATCCGGGGTTGGTCGTCTTTACCGGCCCCAGCGGAAGCGGAAAATCGATTTTGATGCGTTCAATTTTGGCCTCGGTAGGGCTCGAAAATGTCGATGCACAGGTGTGTGAATCGTCTGTTTCGTGGAGTATCGATGAAGAGCGTTACGGACTTCAAAATGAGCCACTCAATATTTTTCGTCACGTTAAAAAAGAGAAAACCCGCTATTTTATCAACAACCAAAGTACCTCGAAATCATCAATGGAATCGATCAGCTCGGGCTACTTGCGTCATTTGAGCCTCAAAGACTACAGTGACTTTGAACCTTCCAGCCTTTTAAAAATGATTGATGAGCGTATCATCACACAAAAGCCTGAATATGCCACTATTTTAGAGAATCACACACAAAAGTTTAGTGAATTTAAGGTGGTATCGGATCAACTTCGAAGTATCGAAGATAAAGAGAAACACCTCTCAGAACTCAAAGAGTTTGCCCTTTATGAAATAACGAAGATTGATGCGATAAAGCCTCGTGTCGGCGAAGATGAAGAGCTAAACAGCATCAAAAAACAGCTCTCAAAAAAAGAGAAAATCCAGAACGCAATCACGGCGGCTGAAGCTATTTTTACTCACGAATCCGCTGTAAGTTCGGCGCTAACTCTTTTAGAAGCTGAGAGTGCATTTTTTGATGATGCGATGAACGAATTACGCTCTTTGTTTGAGAATACATCGGAGCGGCTCGAAGAGCTGGAAGAGATATCGATCGAATCGGTACTGGATCGTATCGAACAGCTATCTGATCTTAAACGTCGTTACGGAAGTGTCGAAGAGGCATTGGTCTATCGTGATCAAAAAGCGGAGGAACTTGAATCGTATGAGACAATCGAACATTCAAAAAGCGATTTAGTAAAACAGATTGCATCCTTGAAATCTGAATTGGAACACTCTGCGCACGAAATCTCACTTCAGCGCCATTCGATTATGAAAAGCACTCTTGAATCGCTTAACGACTATTTGGGGATGCTTTATCTTCGTGATGCGACACTGGAACTGGAAGCATGTGATTTGAACGCAACAGGCTATGACAAAGCGGTACTGGGATTAAACGGAACGAAACTCGATAAACTCAGTTCAGGAGAGTTTAATCGGCTTCGTCTTGCTTTGCTAGCCCTTGGAGTTGAGAGTATGCAAAGCAGCGGCGGAGTTCTGATGCTCGATGAGATCGACGCAAATTTGAGTGGGGAAGAGTCGATGAGCGTGGCAAAAGTACTCCGCCATCTCTCATCTCGGTATCAGATTTTCGTTATCTCCCATCAGCCGCAGCTTACCTCCATGGGACAGCAACATTTCTTGATTTATAAAGACAATGAGAGCCGTGTACGAGAGCTAAACGATGCGGAGAGGATAGAGGAGATTGCCCGAATTATCAGCGGTGATGCAATCAGTGATGAAGCACGCGGTTTTGCCCGAGATCTCTTTGATCGATCAAGGGTAGCGGGATGATCATCGATACCCATATCCATTTGGACGATGAACGCTATCGTGATGATTTTGATGAAATGCTTCAGCGTGCCCACGATGCCGGTGTTGAGGCTTTTATTATACCGGGAGCACACCCTTCGACCTTGAAACGTGCAGTTGAGTTGTGTGAGCAGTATGATAATATCTATTTTGCGGTGGGAGTTCATCCCTATGATATGGAAACGATCAATACGGTTGATTTTGATCATTACGCAGCTCATCCTAAATGCGTTGCGATAGGGGAATGCGGACTCGATTATTTTCGGCTGGAGGGGAGTGATGAAGAAAAATCACAAGAGAAACAACGTCAAGACGAAGTATTTCGAACCCATATCCGCTTTGCTAAAAAAGTAAAAAAACCCCTTATTGTCCACATCCGTGACGCAAGCCACGATGCTAAAATGATCCTTTTGGAAGAGTGCTCAGGGGAAGTGGGTGGAGTATTGCACTGCTATAACGCCGATGATGAACTTCTTAGCCTTGCAAAAGAGAATTTCTATTTTGGAATTGGCGGTGTTGTAACGTTTCAAAATGCTAAAAAATTGGTCAATATTCTTCCCCGAATTCCCCGTGATAAGCTTTTGATTGAAACCGACGGTCCTTATCTCACCCCGCATCCCCATCGCGGCAGCCGTAATGAGAGTGCCTATACCCGTTTTATCGTGGATAAAATAGGGGAGTTATTGGGTGGAACAGCTGAATCCATTGAATCTTTAACGACCCAAAACGCAAAAAGTTTATTCGGTATAGGATAGCACTATGGAGGGGATATGAAGTATGTATTGCTATTGCTTTTTATCCCCATTGGGCTTATAGCTTCCGGTTTTGATATTAATGATCAAAAAAAGATAGAAGTACTCAGACATTTTGATATTCCCGCCTCCTATTTAAAAGATCCCTATTTACACGATATGTATGCACAAAAAAAACGGGAATGTACCCTACAGGGATTTGCAGACTCTTCTGAGGACGCTGATATTTTTATCCCAATGCTAGCCTCACTTATTGCACAATCGGATTTACCGAGTGAATTTTTGTTTGTTGCTTTGGTTGAGTCTCAGCTACACGGAAGCGCGACATCACGGCGTGGTGCGGCCGGATTATGGCAGTTTATGGAGAGTACGGGGAAACTACACGGCTTACGGGTCAATAGATTTGTGGATGAGCGGCGAGATCATATTAAATCGACTCGTGCCGCTATAGCCTATTTAAGCAGTTTGAAAAAACAGTTCGGAAAATGGTATTTGGCTTTAATTGCCTACAATTGCGGTGACGGTAGACTCAGCCGAGCAATTGCTAAAGCAGGGACGACAGATATTTATACGTTGACAGATCCAAAACGGGGGCTTATTCCCCCTGAAAGTCGCAATTATATACGCAAGGTTGTTGCTTTGTCATTGTTGGCGACCGATGAACTTTTTCTCTCCAAAATTCAATACGATACTACATTTAGTACGGTACAAGAAAACCCTATTGCCACGATTTATTTACCCGAAGGGGAAAATATCGATCGTATAGCGGCCGTACTTGAAATGCCCAAAATCAATCTGGTTAAGTTAAATACCCATCTTAAAAAAGGGGTTACCCCTCCGAATGAACAGTCGTATCCTGTCTATATCCCTAAAGAGAAATTGGACGATTTTCGTCAAAAATATCGCCCCAAAGGGCTACGCGGCTATTTTGTGATGCACCGGATTAAATCGGGGGAGTCGCTTGAGCAGCTTTCTAAACGGTATAACGTACCCAAATCAACGATTATGATGGAAAATATGATCGGTGATAATGATGAGCGGACTATCAATAGACAGGTTAAAATTCCGATCAATAAACCGTTTTTGAAAAAACCGAGTTTGCACAGTGCACGTTCAGGTGAAACCCTTGCTTCAGTCGCAACACTGTATAATATAACACTTGAACAGCTTAAACTAAAAAATCCGTTTATATCCAATGTATTGCATGAAGGGGAGGAAGTAAAAATTGGTGATTAAAACTCTTCTGGCTTGTATGCTTATTCTATTTGGGGGATGTACGACAAACAGCGGTTCATACTCTTATCAGCCCAAACCCTCTCAAAAATATCCTTCTGAAAAACTTGCAATGGCTCCGTCAAATATCTACAAAAAAAACGGTGAACTTCACGCGACGATGCGCCCTTATACTGTTTTTGGAAAAGAGTATTACCCGACTGTTGTACGTGTAGGAGACAGTTTCATCGGACGAGCAAGCTGGTACGGCCCTGATTTCCACGGTAAATCGACTTCCAATGGGGAAGCGTATGATATGTATGCGATGACGGCAGCCCATAAAACATTACCGATGAATACCGTTGTTCGTGTAACGAACAGTGATAACGGTGCACAAGCCGTGGTTAGGATCAACGATCGAGGCCCATTTGTTGAGAGCCGCATCATTGATCTCTCTTATGCGGCTGGAGAGAAAATAGGGCTTAATAGAACAGGGACGGCTCCGGTAACGCTAGAGGTCTTGGGGTTTGAGCCTCCCTCAATGCGCACCATCGATATGGGTCGTTTAGCAAAGGGTCCGCAACAATCCGTTTTGAATTCTTTTTTTGTGCAAATAGGCTCATTTGAGCGATTTGAAGGGGCTATGACGACAAAACAAAAGTATGCTTCGTATAACGGTTATTCTGCAATTATCAAAGATACAGAGTATAATAACAAACGTTTATTTCGTGTATGGCTCGGCGGA
>Ga0209262_10000084_pt1 | contig 62895 bp, 62 predicted proteins | sample Lowcelwee11metaG_FD_187171 | JGI IMG/M metagenome (GOLD analysis project Ga0209262, IMG submission 187171) | Freshwater pond sediment microbial communities from the University of Edinburgh, under environmental carbon perturbations - Low... | ecosystem: Environmental > Aquatic > Freshwater >... | reverse complement strand
GGGCCACGAGGACTTCTCGGAAGACACCTACCGCACCCTCACCGCCGTCGACTCGGCGACCATGGTGATCGACTCGGTGAACGGCGTCGAGGCACAGACCATCAAGCTCTTGGGCGTCTGCCGCCTGCGCGACACCCCCATCGTCACCTTCATCAACAAGCTCGACCGCGAAGGCCGCGCGCCCATCGACCTGCTCGACGAAATCGAGGACGTGCTGAAAATCCAGTGCGCGCCGATGACCTGGCCCATCGGCATGGGCAAGAGTTTCCGTGGCGTCTACGACCTCTACGACGACTGCGTGTTCTTTTTCGATCCGCAGGCCGAGAAAGGCACCTCGCACATCATTCAGGGTCTGGACAATCCCGAACTGGACGCCCTGCTCGACTATCAGGCGGCCGAACTGCGCGCCGAGATCGAACTGGTGCGCGGCGCCTCGCACACCTTCGACCAGGACGCCTACCTCGCCGGCAAGCAAACGCCCGTGTTCTTCGGTTCGGCGGTCAACAACTTCGGCGTGCAGTCCCTGCTCGACGCCATCGTCGATCTCTCGCCGCCGCCGCAGCACCGTCCCGCAGCCACGCGCCAGGTCGAACCGCTAGAGCCGAAATTCTCCGGCTTCGTCTTCAAGATCCAGGCCAACATGGACCCGAAGCACCGCGACCGCATCGCCTTCGTGCGCGTCTGCTCGGGCCACTACACGCGCGGCATCAAGCTCAAGCAACTCTCGACCGGCAAGATTCTCGCGGTCAACAACGCCATCACCTTCATGGCGCAGGACCGCAGCACCACGGACGAAGCCTGGCCAGGCGATATCCTCGGCATCCCCAACCACGGTACGGTACTGCTCGGCGACACCTTCACCGAAGGCGAAGACCTCAAATTCACCGGCATCCCCTGCTTCGCGCCCGAACACTTCCGCCGCGCGCAGATTCGCAACCCGATGAAGATGAAGCAATTGCAGAAGGGTTTGCAGCAACTCGCCGAAGAAGGCGCCACGCAACTGTTCAAACCTTTGGCCAGTAACGACCTGATCCTCGGCGCGGTCGGCACGCTGCAATTCGATGTCGTCGCCCACCGGCTGGAATTCGAGTACGGCGTCGACTGTTTCTTCGAATCGGTGAACGTTGCCACCGCACGCTGGTTGCGCGGCTCGGAGGCCGACCTCAAGGCGCTGGAAGACAAGGCCGGCATCAACCTCGCGCTGGACGGCGCGGGCGACTACGTCTATCTCGCGCCCAACCGTGTCAATCTACAAATGGCGCAGGAACGTCACCCGAACATCGTTTTCCTGGAAACCCGGGAGATCCACTAGAAAGTCGGCTCTCCCGGGACGGCGTCAAACCTTCTCGAAACGCAGTCCGCCGCCTTCCGCCGTCACCCGCACGCGATCCTTCGCGCCGAACTTGCCTTCGAGAATCGCCCGTGCGAGCGGATTCTCGATGCGTTCCTGGATCGCACGCTTCAAGGGCCGCGCGCCGAACACCGGGTCGAAGCCCGCTTGCGCGATGCTCGCCAGCGCCTCGTCGCTGACTTCCAGTCCCATCTCCAACCGCGCCAGCCGCTTCTCCAGATACTGCAACTGGATCTTCGCAATGCCGGCGATATTTTTCTCGTCGAGGGCGTGGAAAACGACAATCTCGTCGATGCGGTTCACGAACTCGGGGCGGAAATGCGTCTTCACCTCGCTCATCACGGCCAACTTGATGACTTGGTAATCGTCGCCGGACATCTGCTGGATCATCTGCGAGCCGAGGTTGGAGGTCATCACGATCACGGTGTTCTTGAAATCCACCGTGCGGCCCTGCCCGTCGGTCATGCGGCCGTCGTCCAGCACTTGCAGCAACACGTTGAACACGTCCGGGTGCGCCTTCTCGACCTCGTCGAAGAGGATCACGGAATAGGGTTTACGCCGCACCTGCTCGGTGAGATAGCCGCCCTCCTCGTAACCGACATAGCCCGGCGGCGCGCCGATCAGCCGCGCGACCGAATGCTTCTCCATGAACTCGCTCATGTCGATGCGGATCAGATGGTCTTCGGCATCGAACATGAATTCGGCCAGCGCCTTGCACAATTCCGTCTTGCCCACACCCGTCGGGCCGAGGAAGAGGAAGCTGCCGTAAGGCCGACTCTCTTCCGACAAACCCGCACGCGACCGGCGGATGGCGTCGGCCACCAACCGCACGGCCTCGTCCTGGCCGACCACGCGCTGGTGCAGTTTCTCTTCCATCTTCAGCAGCTTCTCGCGCTCGCCCTGCATCATCTTGCTGACGGGGATGCCGGTGGCGCGCGAGACGACCTCGGCGATTTCCTCCGCGCCCACTTGCGTGCGCAGCAGCTTGTTCGGCTTCGCCGTATCGCCGGCGCCGACTTTCTCGGCCTCCTTCAACTGGGCTTCGAGTTGCGGCAACTTGCCGTATTGCAGTTCGGCCAGCTTGTCGAATTGCCCCTTGCGCTGAAGATCGGCGATCTGCGTGCGCAACTTCTCGATCTCTTCCTTGATGTGCTGGGTGCCATGCACCTGCGCCTTCTCCGCCTTCCAGATTTCCTCCAGGTCGGAATACTCCTTGTCCAGCTTACCGATCTCTTCCTCGATCAGGGCGAAGCGCTTCTTCGACGCCTCGTCCTTTTCCTTGCGCACCGCCTCGCGCTCGATCTTCAACTGGATCAGGCGGCGGTCGAGCTTGTCCATCGCCTCGGGCTTGGAGTCGATTTCCATTTTGATGCGCGCCGCCGCCTCGTCGATCAGGTCGATGGCCTTGTCCGGCAGGAAGCGGTCGGTGATGTAGCGGTGCGACAACTCCGCCGCCGCGACAATGGCCGGATCGGTGATATCCACGCCGTGGTGGATCTCGTACTTCTCCTGCAAACCGCGCAGGATGGCGATGGTCGCCTCCACACTCGGTTCGTCAACCAACACCTTCTGGAAGCGGCGCTCCAGCGCGGCGTCCTTTTCGATGTACTTGCGGTATTCGTCCAGCGTCGTCGCGCCGATGCAGTGCATCTCGCCGCGTGCCAGCGCGGGCTTGAGCATATTGCCGGCATCCATCGCGCCTTCGGCCTTGCCGGCGCCCACCATCGTATGCAGTTCGTCGATGAAGACGATGATGCGGCCCTCGTCCATGGCCACTTCCTTCAGCACGGCCTTCAAGCGCTCCTCGAATTCGCCGCGATACTTCGCGCCGGCCAGGAGCGCCGCCATGTCCAGCACCAGCACGCGCTTGCCCTTCAAGGTCTCCGGCACCTCGTCATTGACGATGCGCTGGGCCAAGCCTTCGACGATGGCCGTCTTGCCGACGCCCGGCTCGCCGATCAGCACCGGATTGTTCTTGGTGCGGCGTTGCAGAATCTGAATGGTGCGGCGAATCTCGTCGTCGCGACCGATCACCGGGTCGAGCTTGCCTTGGCGGGCGCGCTCGGTGAGGTCGAGGCAATATTTTTTCAGCGCCTCGCGCTGGCCTTCGGCTTCCTGGCTGCCGACATTCTGCCCGCCGCGCACCGCCTTGATTGCCTCTTCCAGCGATTTGCGCTGGGCACCCGCCTCCTTGAACAGGCGGCCAGTCTCGCCTTTATCGCTGGCCAGCGCGAGCAGGAACATTTCCGAAGCGATGAACTGGTCGCCCGCCTTCTGCGCCTCCTTGTCGGTGACATTCAAGAGATTGGTCAGATCGCGGCCGATGGTGACTTCGCCGCCATGACCTTCGACCTGCGGCAGGCGGTCGATAGCGGCGTCGAGGGCCTTCTTGAGCGGCGCGACATTGACGCCGGCGCGCGCCAATAGCGAGGTCGTGCCGCCATCCTCCTGATTGAGCAGCGCCAGCAGCAGATGCTGCGGCTCAATGATCTGGTTGTCGTGGCCGATGGCGAGGCTCTGGGCGTCGCTGATGGCCTGCTGGAACTTGGTGGTGAATTTGTCGAAGCGCATGGTATATGGCCCTCCCGAATAACGTTACTCACAACATTGGGATGCGCCGGTGGTTTTCAACCGCCATGAGGCGGAGCATAATCGCCGCAAAGAACCGGAGGGAGCTATGACAAGCAGAACCGATCACCCGATCCTCGCGGCCTTGCGCGGTTCGGACAGCGGCAAGGTCGTCGGCGCACGCGAGGCGGTACAGTTGATCCGCGACGGCGACACAGTGGCGACCGGTGGCTTCGTCGGCATCGGCTTCGCCGAGAATATCGCCGTCGCCCTCGAACAACTCTTTCTCGACACACGCAACAGTCCGCCCCAAACCATGGGTCATCCGCGCAACCTGACCCTCGTCTATGCCGCCGGCCAAGGCGACGGCAAGGAGCGTGGCCTCAACCATCTCGGGCACGAAGGGCTGGTGAAGCGCGTCATCGGCGGCCACTGGGGTTTGGCGCCGCGCCTGCAGGAACTCGCCGTCGGCAACCGCATCGAGGCCTGGAACCTGCCCCAGGGCGTCATCACCCACCTGTTCCGCGACATCGCGGCCGGCAAGCCCGGCACCCTCACCCGCGTCGGCCTCGGCACCTTCGTCGATCCGCGCCACGGCGGTGGCAAGCTCAACGCGATGACGACCGACAACATCGTGCGCCTGATGGAAATCGACGGCGAGGAATACCTGTTCTACAAGGCTTTCCCGATTCACGTCGGCATCATCCGTGGCACCACCGCCGACCCGGAAGGCAACGTCACGATGGAAAAGGAGGCGCTGACGCTGGAAGCGCAGGCCATCGCCATGGCGGCCCACAACTCGGGCGGTATCGTCATCTGCCAAGTCGAGCGCGTAGCGGCGAGCAGCACGCTCAACCCGCGCCATGTGAAGATTCCCGGCGTGCTGGTCGATTGCGTGGTCGTGGCGGAAAAGCCCGAGTACCACATGCAGACCTTCATCGAGCAATACAGCCCGGCCTTTTCCGGCGAGATTCGCGTGCCGCTGTCGGCGGTGGCGCCCATGCCGATGAGCGAGCGCAAAATCATCGCCCGCCGCGCCGCCCTCGAACTCACACCCAACGCGGTGGTGAATCTCGGCATCGGCATGCCCGAAGGCGTCGCCAACGTCGCCACCGAGGAAAAAGTCTTCGACCTGCTCACCCTCACCGCCGAACCGGGCGTGATCGGCGGCATCCCCGCCGGCGGTCTGAATTTCGGCGCGGCGATCAACACCCAGGCCATCATCGACCAACCGAGCCAGTTCGACTTCTACGACGGCGGCGGCCTCGACCTCGCCTTTCTCGGCTTGGCCCAGGCCGACCGCGCGGGCAACCTCAACGTCAGCAAGTTCGGCCCGCGCCTGGCTGGTGCTGGCGGCTTCATCAACATCTCGCAGAACGCCGGAAAAGTCGTCTTCGTCGGCACCTTCACCGCTGGTGATCTGGATATCGCCATCGAAGACGGCAAGCTGCGCATCCTGCGCGAAGGCCGCGCACGCAAGTTCGTCGAGCAGGTCGAGCACCGCACCTTCAGCGGCGCCGAAGCCTGGAAGCGCGGCCAACCCGTGCTCTACATCACCGAGCGTTGCGTCTTCCGGCTCGGGGCGGAAGGCCTGGAACTGACCGAGATCGCCCCCGGCATCGACCTCGAACGCGACATCCTCGCCCACATGGATTTCCATCCCATCATGCGCGCCGCGCCCGAACTCATGGACGCGCGCATCTTCGGCGCCGGGCTGATGGACCTGCGCACAGGCTTCATGACGCGCCCGCTGGAAGAACGGCTATCTTTCGACGAGGCGCAAAACTTGTTCTTCGTCGACTTCGGCGGGCTGGCCGTGCGCAGCCACGCCGACATCGAGCGCATCCGCAAGGCGGTGGAAGTCCGCCTCGACGCCATCGGCCGGCGCGTCGATGCCATCGTCAACTACGACCGCTTCGCCATCCCGCCCGAACTCGTCGAGGACTACATCGACATGGTCAGCGGCCTGATGGAGCGCCACTACCGCCATGTCACGCGCTATACCACCAGCAGTTTTCTACGGCTGAAACTGGGCGAGGCACTGGCCGGACACCACGTACCGCCGCGCATCTATCCCAGTGCAGAGGAAGCCCGGCGCCAATTGGAAAACGAAGCAACTTTCTGATTAGGGTCAGATAACTGTCAGACTAACGTGCTACATTGATATGGTGTAACACTCACTCTAGGGAGCGGATCATGACAGGCAATAACGAAAATTTCACCGAACTCAATCGCAAGAACATGGAAGCAGCAATGCGTTTGGCCCAGTTGTCGATCGAAAATTCTCAACGCGTGATGGCGCTGCAAAGCGACCTCGCGCGCGAACTGTTCCAGCAAGGCGTCGAAAATGCCCGCGCCCAGACTGGCGCCAAGGATCCGCAGGAAGTTCTGCGCCTGCGCACGCAATATGCTCAGGATACCGCCCAGAAAATGATGCTCGCCGCCCAGAAGGTTGCCGAAATCGGCAACGACGCCCGCGTCGAATTTGCGCGCATGGTCACCGAGCAATTGGCTTCCGGCAGTCAGGAAATGGCCGATGCATTCCAGGGCTTCTTCAAGACCATGCCGGGTCAGAACGCCAATGTACTGGAGGTCATGCAGCAAGCCATGTCCACCGCCAACAGCGCCTTCGAACAGATCGCCCAGGCCTCGACATCCGCGTTTTCGGGCATGACCGAAGCCGCGCAGAAAAGTACCGGCCGCAAGAAGTAATAAACGCTAGCGGCTGGAATCGCTGCCTTGCCAACGGCGGGCAGCATGATCGTCCGACTCCCGCGCATCGACCCAACGCCCGCCTGCGGGCGTTTCTTCTTTCTTCCAGAACGGCGCCTGGGTCTTCAGGTAGTCCATGATGTACTCGCAGGCGGCGAAAGCGTCGCCGCGATGGCTGGACGCCACCCCGACGAAGACGATGCGTGCGCCCGGCGCCAGGCGGCCGATACGATGAATCACCCGCACGGCGCGTAGGCGCCAGCGTCCGCGCGCGGCGGCGACGATATCCGCTAGCGCCTGCTCCGTCATGCCGGGATAGTGTTCGAGCGTCATCGCCGTCACACCAAAGCCGAGTTTGTCGTCGCTGAGTTTGTCTGCCCGCACCAAGCCGACAAAGCTCGCTACCGCCCCGGTGAGGGAATCGTCGGTCGAGAGCGTAGCGATCTCGGCGCCGACATCGAAATCCGCTTCCTGGACGCTGACGTCCATGTTCAGCCTCCCGTCACCGGCGGGAAAAACGCGACTTCGTCGTCTGCGGCGACACCGGCATTCATGTCCACCATTTTCTGGTTCACCGCCGCGCGCAGGTTCTTCGTCGTCAGCAGTGCGGCATGGCGCTCCCCGCGTTGCGCCAGAAATTCGCGCAAGGCGGCGACGGTCGTCACACCGGCCGGCAATTCGAGCGTCTCGCCCGCGCTGCCGATGGCCTCGCGCAAGCCGGCGAAATAGAGGATCTTCAGCATGGCGCAAGGCTCCCAAGTCCGACATGATCGAGAATGAAGGCGGCGACCGCGTCGGGATCGTTGAGGTCGAGCACCGGCAGCCGGCAGTCGATGGCGGCATCGGTCGCCACGGCGACGACGCTGGCATTTTCCGGCCAGATCGGCGGCTTGCCGGCGGCCGGGCGATGCACTTCAAGCTTGGCGATGGACGTCTGCTTGAAGCCCTCGACCAGCACCAGATCGCAGGGCGACAGCACGGCGAGTTGCGCCTCCAGCGACGGCTCGGGCGCGCCGCGCAGTTCGTGCATCAGCACCCAGCGCGTATCGCAGGTCAGCAACACCTCGCCCGCCCCGGCGGCGCGGTGGCGGAAGGAGTCCTTGCCCGGCTGGTCGACGTCGAAATTATGGTGGGTGTGCTTGATGAGCGACACGCGCAGCCCGCGCGCAGCGAAGCGCGGAATGAGCTGCTCGATCAGCGTCGTCTTGCCCGAACCCGAATAACCCGCCAAACCGAATACCTTCATACCTCGATCACCTTCGCAAACCCGCCACCCGGCGTACGGAAATTCGTTGTTTGTCCCTGATAGAGCCGCGCCGCAACCAACTGTACGGCGCCACGATAGACATAGTTGCGCACGTCAGCCTTGAGCTTCGTCATGCCGCTCGCCATCGCGACCTCGATCTCCGAGGGCGGCGCGAAGGCCTGCGCCACATAGTCGCCGGCCATGATCTCCTCGAACACCCGCTTCGTCAGTTTGTCGCCGCGATACGCCGCGCGCGAACCGAAACCCACCGCCGGCTTGAAAAAGAGTTGGCGGCGCCGCGCCCAGAAATCCTCCGCCCGCGCTGCCGTCACCGCCTCGGTACGCGGGATGCCGGCGAGCAGGATGGCGCGCGTCTCCGCCGCGACACCCAGACCTTCAAGCACGGCAGCATCGCTCAGCGCAATCAGGTTGCGCTTGTCGGCGTACAGCACATGCACGAACGGATGCGGCGTCAGCGTCACAGCGCCTTGTAGCCAGGCCTCCCGCAGCGCGGCATGCGCCGGCTCATCCAGCGCGAAATCGGTGAGGCGGTTATAGACGAGGTCGATCTTCGATTCCCCGCACCACAATCCGCCGTGGCAAAGCAACAGTTCGTCGGGGGAGCACACCACCGATTGAATGCTGTGCGCGGCGAACAATTGCTGAAAGGCCAGGAATTCCGGATAGAGATACTGCTCCTCCGGTTGAGCATCAACGATGGCGACGCTCTGAAGTTCGCGCGCGCCATGCTCGGCGCGGAACATCGCGACATAGGCAGCCAGCACATCGCTCCGTCCGACCTGCATGGCTGCGAGCAGTCCGCCGCCCGCGTTGGTATTGATCTCGATGAGCTGGGGCCCCACCGCAGTGAGGTGAAAGTCGTAGCCCATGAACACACCCGCCGCCGTGCCGCCGGCGCCGAGTTTGTCGAGCTTGAGATATTCGCTCCAGACCGGCAGCGCGATCACCGCCTCGATGGCGGCGATCAGCTCGCGCATGCACGCCAGATCGGCCGCCGCGATGGGCACCGTCGCGGCGGAAAACAGATGTGGACGCTCGGCGAGCAGGTCGGCGGGAAGGTCGGAGAGGTTCATCGGGTCGAGTTTACCCGTCGCGGCGCGGATTTTCCGCCGCGAACAAATCCTTCGCCAGGATAGGAGACGCCATACAGAAAGCCGCACATCATTGAGAAGAACCGGACTTATTGGCGGGAAGGAGAAAAACCGCGACCGATAGGAAGAATCAGCCGTTGCGTTTGTCCCGGCAGTTCAACGAAGCCGAAGTGGCGGTAGAAATCAATGGCGGATGGCGATTTCGCGTCCACCACGATGCCGGCGACGGCCAGGGTTTGACGTGCGGCATCAACCTTGCGGCAGACATCGGCCAGCAGAATCGATCCCAGTCCTTTGCCCTGAAACGCCCGATCCACGGCCAAGCGCCCCAGCAGGGCAACCGGGACGGGGTAGCGCGGCAATTTCCGGCGCCAGTCTTCGGGCAGCGTTTCAGCCTGGATGCTGGCAGCGCTCAAGGTGAAGAACCCGGCAAGCCGCGCGGGGGCATCGACCGGGCTGGCGACGAAGGCGCGGGCGACGCCGCGCCGTACGTCCTGTGTGGCATAGCAGTGCAGATAGTCGTTCAATTGCGGCTCGCCACAGTCGAAACCGGCCGTATCGGCAGCGCTGCCAAGGGCCTGAATCGTGTAACGAGACATTCAGCCCACTTGCTTGTCGTGACGGGCATAGGCGCGTTGCAGCGCGGCATTGGGGGCGGCCGGTGTATCCAACGCCGCCAGAAACGCGGCAAAGTCGTCCTGCGACAGGGTGATCGTCTCGTTCGCCGCCAGCACCGCCTGAGCCTGATCAACGGCTTGGCGCAAGACGAACTCGGACACGCTCATCCGGGAATAGGCGGCGGCCTTATCGAGCAGGTGGCGTACCTGCTGGTCGCAACGGATATGCAAGCGCGTATCTTTAACGGCGGCGGTCATGGGGTCTCTCCGGGAAAGCCTTTGCCGGATTGTCCGCCATTTGTGCGCACACCGTCAACAGCGACCCATGGCGTTATTTTTTTGAGTTGCGCACCGTCGTAGCACCGTCTCGCCGGAGCCGAGTTTCATGTCGCGGAATTTTCCGCCGCGAAAAAATCCTCCACATCGGCCAGCACGCGCGTGCGCCGCATCGGCGGCAGGCTTTGCCAGATGCGCCGGCCGTAGGGTTTGTCGACCAGGCGCGGGTCGCAGACCATCAGCACGCCACGGTCGGTTTCGTCGCGGATCAGCCGGCCGGCGCCCTGCTTCATGTTGATCACCGTGCGCGGCAGTTGCAGCTCGAAGAAGGCGTTGCGCCCTTGGCGCTTCAGGGTGTCGATGCGCGCGGCCAGCACCGGATCGTCGGGCGGCGCGAAAGGCAGTTTGTCGATGACGACAAGCGAAAGCGCTTCGCCGCGCACATCAACGCCTTCCCAGAAACTCTGGCTCGCCACCAATATTGCATTGCCGAGGCGACGGAAGTTGTCGAGCAGTTCCGACTTGGAACGTTCGCCCTGCATCAGCAAGGGCATTTCAGCGCCGGCCTGGGCGATCTTGTCGGCGAGCAATTCGTGGATACGGCGCATCGCGCGCAAGGAGGTGCACAGCACGAAGGCACGCCCGTTGGAGGCGCGGATTGCCGGCCAGGCGGCTTCGACGACGGCCTCGGAATAATCGGGATGGTTCGGGTCGGGCATGCCGGTCGGGCTGTAGAGCAAGGCGTTCGACGGATAGTCGAAGGGACTGTCCCAGCAACTGGTGTCGGCGGCGTCGAGCCCGAGTGCCTGCCGATAGTGGCCGAAATCCTTGCCCACCGCGAGGGTCGCCGAGGTGAACACCCAGGCGCGTGGATGGCCTTCCAACTGGCGGCGAAAGATCTTCGCCACCGACAAGGGCGTCAGATTCAGCGTCACCGCATAGGCGCCGACCTCAACCCAGCGCACCGGCGGCTCGTCCTCTTCGTCCTCCCGCACTGTGGCGCCGGCACCGGCACTGTTCCAATGCCGCAATAGCAGCACCGTCTCGGCACAACGGCGCAGGCAGTTCGCCAGCCCTTCCGAACGCAGGGCCTGGCTTTCGAGATGTCGACCGAATTCGTCGAGCGCCGCCTGCAAGTCCGCCAAGGCCTTCACCGCGTCGCCATGTTGCCGCCACTGCGCAATGGACAGCCGTCCTTCGTGGCGGAACGCCAGGCGCAGATCCTTGGTTGTCTTTTCCAGCGCGCGCGCGGCATCTTGCAGCGGCACGTAATCCTTGGCGCCGGCAATGCCTTCGAGCTTGGTATCGCGCGCCAGATCGAGCAACTGGCCGGTGCCGATGGCTTCGCCGAAGAACAGGCCGGCGACCTCGGGCAACTGGTGCGCTTCGTCGAAGATCACTGTGTTGCAGGCTGGCAGCAGCTCGCCCATGCCGTCGTCTTTCAACATCACGTCGGCGAAGAACAGGTGGTGATTCACCACCACCACGTCGGCCGCCAGCGCTTCGCGCCGTGCGGCGAGCACGTAGCAACTCTTGACGTGCGGACATTCCTGGCCGATGCAGTTGTCGCGCGTCGAAGTCGCCAGATACCAGGCGCCGGAATCCTCGGGCACATCGCCGCATTCGGCTTTGTCGCCGGTTGCCGTCGCCTTGGCAAAGCGGGCGATGGCGTTCAGGTGCAAGACCTCGGCGCGCGAATTCATCCGTCCGCCGGCCAACGCGCGTTCGAGGTGATAGGGACAGACATAGTTGGCGCGACCCTTGAGCAAGGCCACCGTGGCCGGCACACCCAGCGCGTCGCGTACCGTCGGCAGGTCGCGGTTGAACAACTGGTCCTGCAAGGTTTTGGTGCCGGTGGAGAGGATTACCTTGCCCCCGGCCAGGAGCGCAGGCGCGAGATAGGCGAAGGTCTTGCCGGTGCCGGTGCCCGCCTCGGCGATCAACTGCCGGTTGGCCTTGATCGCTTCCAGTACGCTCACCGCGAGTTCCAATTGTTGCCCGCGCAAGCGGTAGCCAGGAATCGCCTTGGCCAGAGGGCCATCGGCGGCAAAGATGCGTTCGAGTTCGGAGGCGGTCGGTTGGGCGGACATGGGGCGGCGCATCGTAGCACGCCATGCCGCAGCATCCGCCCGTGGAGTAGCGTTGCTCGTTATACTGCGACAAAATATTTCAATACCACTTAAGCGGAGGTCATCACCCATGAAAATTGAAACCATTGCGGTACACGGCGGCTTCAGTCCCGATCCCACCACCAAGGCCGTGGCGGTGCCGATTTACCAGACCACGTCCTACGCCTTCGACGATACGCAACACGGCGCCGACCTGTTCGACCTCAAGGTCGCCGGCAACATCTACACGCGCATCATGAACCCGACCACCGATGTGCTGGAAAAGCGCCTCGCAGCGATGGAAGGCGGCGTCGGCGCGCTGGGCGTGGCCTCCGGCATGGCGGCGATCACCTACGCCATTCAGACCATCGCCGAAGCCGGCGACAATATCGTCTCGGTCGGCACGCTCTATGGCGGCACCTACAACCTGTTCGCCCATACCCTGCCCCAATATGGCATCGAGGTGCGTTTCGCCGACTACCGCGATCCGGCGAGTTTCAAACCCCTCATGGACGGCAAGACCAAGGCCATTTTCTGCGAATCGGTCGGCAATCCGCTTGGCAACGTCGTGGATATCGCTGCGCTTGCGGAAATCGCCCACGCCGCTGGCGTGCCATTGATCGTAGACAACACCGTACCCACGCCCTACCTCTGCCGACCCTTCGAGCACGGCGCCGACATTGTCGTGCATGCGCTGACCAAGTATCTCGGCGGTCACGGCACCAGCATCGGCGGCGCCATCGTCGATTCCGGCAAATTTCCCTGGGCCGAGCACAAGGAAAAGTTCAAGCGCCTCAACACCCCCGACGTGTCCTACCACGGCGTCGTCTACACGGAAGCGCTCGGCCCGGCCGCCTATATCGGCCGCGCCCGCGTCGTCCCCCTGCGCAACATGGGCGCGGCAATCTCGCCCTTCAACAGCTTCCTCATCCTGCAAGGCATCGAGACGCTGGCCGTACGCATGGACCGCATCTGCGAGAACACCCTGGCAGTAGCGCAATATCTGAAGGACCACCCGAAGGCGAGTTGGGTGAACTATGCCGGCCTGCCAGACCACCGCGAACACGCACTGACCGAGAAGTACATGGGCGGCCGCGCCTCGGGCATTCTCTCGTTTGGCGTCAAAGGTGAAGGCGGCGGTATTGCGGCGGGCGGGCGCTTTCAGGATGCATTGAAGCTAATTACGCGCCTGGTCAACATCGGCGACGCCAAGTCGCTCGCCTGTCACCCGGCGAGCACGACGCACCGCCAACTCGGTCCGGACGAAATGAAGCGGGCCGGTGTCTCGGAAGATATGGTACGGCTGTCGATCGGTCTGGAGCACATCGACGATATCAAGGCCGACCTCGAACAGGCGCTCGCAGCAGTCTGAGCGCTGTCAAGCCGAATTCCCAGGGAGACTCGACATGAGCCATAAACATCTCCACTTATTGCGCAGCCTGTTTCAAGACCCCGTCAGCGGAAATATCCATTGGCGCGAAATCGAGTCTCTGCTGCATCACCTGGGTGCTACCGTCGAACCGGTACATGGGGCGCGGTTTCGCGTCCTACTGAACCGGCACGAATACTTTTTGCACCACCCGCATCAAAGCAGCGTATTTACGCGTCAGGACATCAAGCAACTACGCGAATTCCTGACGCATGCCGGCGTCAGTCCTTCTGCTTACGAGATGGAGCGCGAGGCCGAAAAGAATCCGCGCTAAGCCAAGCGCGGATTATTGGCGCGTTGCAGTGGAGGCCACCGCCGCGACCAGCGGGGCACGCAGACGGTCGAACTCGCGCGGCGCGACGTATTGCAGCAACTCCTTGCCCTTCGCGTCCAACACCACATCCACCCCCTTGTCGGGATAGAGGAAGTGCTCGACGTGTTCGCTCACGCGTATGCGTTCGACCGGCACGCCGAAACGCTGAAGCACGATTTCCTCGTCGAGATTGGCCGAAGGAATGAAGCTGACCGCGCCAATGCGGGCAAGGGATAATTTATCCAGATCTTCGGTCGCCAACTCGACTCGCCTTGCCGTGCTACCGGTAACGTACTCGGCCTTACTTGCCCGCTGCAGCATTGCTTCGCGCTGCTCCAACGACGTTTCCAAGGTCAAGATCATTTTCCCTGTGACGAAGCCGGCAGTAATGGTCGAGTAAAAGGCCTCGATCGAACCACTTTCGCCTGGAGCGACAATCATGGCGACTTTGACATCGTTCCCCAGATGCGCGCGTGCATCATCCAGTGTACTGCGCGCCGGGATCAGGCCGAATACGCGCGTTTCCCCTCCGGGCAACATCCCGATTTGCCAAGGCAAACCATCGGCAGGCGGGGGCACACGGCGCTCAGCCTCGTCGGAGGGAAGCATCAGCGGCATGGCAAGCAAGGCGAGAACGCCGAGGCTTGCAGCAAGTACGGTATGGATCGGTTTCATGTCGGGGCGCATTCTACCCGGTGCATGATGTGCGCCAACCCAATTCCAGAACAGAGCCGAATATTGGGACTATCAAAACGTTTTGCTGCACTGCAATATGCGATAATCAGCATCGTCTAATACACCAGAACACGCTCAATGACTCAACAAAACTCCGCTAGCGCCGTTAATCCAACTGAGTGCAATTGTTGCAGTGCGCCAGAACAGGAAAACGCCATGAACATCAATAAAGTTGGAAAATTCGAGGCATTGAAGATCGTCAACGAATTCGATAGCGCGCTGATCGAGATGTTCGGCATCAACATGACCGATGCCCGCATCACCCGCTACGAAGTGCTCTCCTCTATCGAGGAAGCCTGTTGCGTGCGCAAGGCGGCCGAGCGTTTCGGGCGCCAACGCGGCATGCCGTTGTTGAGTTCGCCCCAAAACTGAAAGTCGGGTCTGGCGGGACGGTGCGACAGTCCCGTTCAGGCTTGGTCAAATTGCGCATCGATGCGCGCAACGGCGGCAAGAAACTCCTCGCCCTTGACCGGTCGGGAGAAGTAATACCCCTGACCATAGCCGCAGCCCATCTTGTGCAGAATTGCCAACTGCTGCGCGTCCTCGATACCTTCCGCAACCACGTTTAGCCCCAGGCTATTGGCCATCGTGACGATAGCCTCGACCAGTGCGCGGTCGCTGTTGTCTGCCCCCATGTCGCGAATGAATGATTTGTCGATCTTCACCGTGTCCATCGGAAAACGCTTGAGATAGGACAGCGACGAATATCCCGTACCGAAGTCGTCCAGATAGATGCGCAAGCCAGCGGTGCGCAGGCTACCGATCCAGGCTTGCGCGACCGCCACGTCCGCCATCAGTACCCCTTCGGTAATTTCCAGCGCTACGGCTGCGGGCGGCAAACCGTGGCGCATAAGAGCGTCATGGATCGCATGGGGCGGCAAGGCGTCAGGAATCTGCCGCACCGAAACATTCACGGACACGTACATGTCCAGCCCATCGCGCCGCCACACCGCGACTTGCCGACAGGCTTCGTCCAGCACCATCGCACCGATCTCGCCGATCAAGCCAAGCTCTTCGGCAAGCGGAATGAAGGTCTCGGGCGAGACCATGCCCCGTACCGGGTGTTCCCAGCGCAATAAGGCCTCGGCACCCGCCAAGCGACCGGCCGCGATATCGATGATCGGTTGGAACACGAGGTGAAGTTGCCCTCCCGCCAAAGCCTGGCGCAAATCGTCTTCGAGACGACGCCGATGCTCGACTGCCGCTTGCAAAGCCGGATCGAAGTAACGGAAACCGCGCCCGCCACCGGCCCGCATGTTGTTCAAGGCCAACTCCGCACTACGCAGCAAGCGATGTAGATCGATACCGTCAGCGGGGAAAAAGGCAACGCCAACACTGCCGCTGATGGAGATTTCCACGGGATTGTCCGGTGTGCCCAGATTGAAGGGGCGGCTCATCGCAGCCAGCAAATACGCGATGCGCTCCCCTACCCTTTCGCGCTCGGTTTCACCCGCCAGTACCCAAGCGAACTCGTCTCCGCCGATACGCGCGACCTCATCGGATTCGGCCATTAATTCGCGAATGCGCGCCGCAACTGCGAGCAACATCTGGTCGCCGATCGGGAAGCCCAGCGCATCATTGATTTGCTTGAAGCCGTCGAGATCCATCATCGCCAATGCGAATGGCGCATCGTGCGGCTTAAGCTCGGCAAGCAAATGCTGCAAGCCCGTACGATTGGCAAATCCAGTCAGAGAGTCGGTGACGGCAAGGCGGCGCGCGGATAGCTCCTCGTACTTTCTCTGCGTCACGTCGGTCACGGTGCCTTGCACACTGCCATCCCCAACCGGAATTACGGCGACATGCAGCCAGCGCTCGTCGCCGCGCCGTCCCTTCAAGAGGAAATCTCCTTCGCTGGGCAAATGTCCCGCAGTCTGGTCGAGGCTTGCAAGGAGCAAAACCAACACGTGCCCGGATTCTTGCCAACCGATTTCGGCCAGGCTTCGCCCAGCGGTTTGATCCCTTTTGGGCATCCAGGTCAAGGCAGCGAAGGCGCGGTTAAACGAGACAAGCCGTCCCGTGCGATCAGCCACAAAAATGCCCGAAGCCGCATGATCGAACAAGTCCTGATACTTGCGCTGGGCAATGGCTTGCTGCTCACGCAAGCTGCGTTCCTGATCAAGCGTGGCGACCAGCCGCCCCGTCAAATCGTTGATGTCGTCAACCAGGCGCCCGATCTCGCTATTGTCGTGTCCCTCAGGTACCGACAGTTGCATCCCGCTGCTGGGGTCGAGCTGGTGCAAGCGGTCCGACGTCGCCTTGATCGGCCGCACCACCAAATAGAGCATCGATGCTGCCAGCGCAACCACTACCAGAGCCAATTGTCCGACCAGCAACATCACCGTATAACGCGCACTCTGCCGCACGCGCGCATCGATAGCCAACCAGTCGGCGTCGAGGGCGATTTCTCCCACGATCTCGCCGCGATTAAACGGTGAAACGAGCGTCCGCTCAACCTTTCTCACTGCCGTATCGTCAGCGCCGAGTTTGCGTGGCAAGACGGTCGCAACCGCACCACGCGCAACACTCACCAACTCGCGCTCGCCCGCCCGAATCACAACCCGCCGCACATCGCGATTTCGCATCAAGCCTTGCGCAACCTCGGCAGCGAGTTGCTCATCGCTGGCAAAGCAGGCAATGCTGGCGGTACTTTCCACCGTGTCGAGCAACTCGCCCAAGCCCTGCACTGCCTGCCGGTATTCGCGTTCGCCGACGGACTGACTGACCCAAATGCTGGAGACCCCGCCGAGCAACATGACGATGCCAATCACGGCCAGCAGTGTGCGCGCCAGAATGCCTTGCCACCAACGTGCGAGAGGTTTCGCCAAACTATTCGCCCAAGTCAAAAACAATGGCGACACGGCGATCCACCTTGCCGCGTTCAAGATAGGCCAACGCACCGATGCGGCTGGCTACGCGCTGCAAAGCTTCCTCGGTATTGACCACCGCCAGCGGCGGCTGGGTCTTGCCCGAGAACACCAAACGCGCCCAATAAGCGTTGATCTCCGCCAAGCTCTTACCCACCAGCCGGCGGTAAAAACGCGCCTTCAAATCCGCCTCGCCCTCAATATCGATCGGTTCGGCGGTCAGCCCGCTCGCAAGATGGCGATAACGGCCGAGGTAGATATTCACCACATCGCTTTGGGTCAACCGGTCAATGCCCGCTTTCGGATTCGCCACCAGGACCAAATCCGCCGACGCGAATGCCGACCATGCCATCAGGCACGCGTAGAGGAGCATCTTACGCATCCCCTTCATGGCTAGAAGACGAAATCCATCGTGGTCGATAGCACGTTTGTGCGCCCGTTCCACGCGGCATCGCTACGGGCAAAGGAGAAGCGCGAGGCCGAACTGCCACGGATCGCATCCCATTGCAGCTTTAGGGCGAGATTTGTCCAGAGATCCCAGCGTACGCCAAGCGTATAAGTTACCTGATCCACCCGCGATGCCTGCATGAACTGGTCGTAGGCCAGATTCAGATCCGCCAGCGGCGGGACATTCGGCAAACCGGTCGTATAGGTTCGATCCCGTGTCCGCCACCATGAAATCCCGGCATACGGCGTCGCCACCCCCATCCGGTAACCGGCAAGCAGATAGCCGGCTGTCGAATTCTCGAAGACGCCGGACTCGTGTCGAATGCGGTTAACCATCCCCTGCAACTGCAACGGCCCTTCGTCATAAACCACGCCCAGCGAAAAGAAACGTGAGGCCTTGCCGGCTGACGCAAGAGAATCGGCCGCAGCCAACGCCTCGGGAACCCCCAAAGCCAGTCCGGCTTCACGCAGCAAGGCAGGTAAAGGTGCCGTATTGATGTCGTGAGAAAACCGTGCACGTGCCGTATTCGCACGGAACTGCCAGGGCCCCACCAGATAATCGACAACCAAGCCATGCAAGGATGAACCGCTGGTATCCCAAATACCCGGAGTGCCCGATGTTTTTTCGCGTGTCTCGCCGGCAAACAGCTTGCCTCGCACGAGCGCATCGCCCAAGGCTACGGTCAAACTGGCGTCGGCACCATCAAAATGCGAGAAGAATAGCGGGCCAAAAAAATCTGACGATGGTCGGACCGGCAAATAGGAATAACCGACCAGACGCGAATCGGCGAGCATCATGAAATCTGCACCGATACGTCCCGCACGCAAGGAAATCCGCGCATCCGGCTCCCATTTGGCAAACGCCCACATCAACTCGGGATCGCGACTCCGGTCATAGCGCAGGCGACCAACAACCTGCCCGACAAGTTCAAGTTCGGGTGCAGCCTGCCAATTCGCCTGCACACCCAACACGCTATCGATGCGCCCCGACCACTGACCGCCTCGGATACCTTTGGGTTGCGACAGGTCGCGTACGAATTCGACATGATCGGACGAGGAACGCGCCACACCCAGCGTACCGAATCCCCGTAGCGAAAAACTTGACGCGTCGCCCTCAGCCTGGGCTTGCGCCAGCCCCATACAAGCTAGCGCCAATAGCAGCGCCAGCGACAACCTCAGCATGCAATACATGGAAATAAGCCCGAAAACCGTTCGGGCGAGATTAACACGACGCCAGTATTGAACGGCGGGATACGCGCCGAGCGTGCGCTGGAAATACCTGACGACAGCGTAAGTCTTAAAACAAGCTTGCCACCACGAAACGGTCGCGGGCGGCCAGTTTTTCCAGACCGCGAGCAGCTTCAAGCGATGCGCCCCACTTGACGATGTGCGAAAGGAAAGTGGTCAACGCAACCGACAGGGCATAGCCCGTTTCGCGCCATTCGGCGCGAAACTCGGCGAAGCTCACGGTGCGAGCGGACAACTTTCCGCTTTTCATAGGGACCAGGGTAACTTTGTGACCATCGTTGCGAATGACGATGGCGGTACTACGCTGGGTATTGGTAACAACCACGGCATTCCCCTTTTTGATGTCCGGACAATTGCGCTAACGGCTGCAATGACACGGCCTTGAGGGGAATGATGACAAATTTGATTAATGAACTCCGACGGCTACCGCTAGCATTTTTTCGGCGCGCCGTTTCCGCGCTTCCTCCGGCGTCAGCCCAACCAGGGATTCGGGCGGTAACGGCACATCCCAGTGCTGCTGGAACAAGTCGACATTCTCGCCCGTGTCCATATGGGCACGGTAAATCTTTTCCTGATAGGTAGGCGCATCTGGCAGCGCTACCAGTTCGACCGACTGGATGATCATGGTTCACCTCGACACAACGACAAGTCAAAAATATAGCTGACGTATCGTGCGCCCCAACAGGCCTCCACTCAACGTGAAGAATGAGGAAAAAACCAGCGCTTCTTCGCGGTCGAACAGACTTACACTTTCGCTACCGGTCTAGCTCTCGAGTGGACAAGTTCCTTGAAATTCAGGCCCATTACCCCCATAATCAGCGCATGGTTGTAATTCCGGCAATCTGGAAGCGCTTCGGACGCGGGTTCGATTCCCGCCACCTCCACCTAAGAGCATCATCAGTATCGTAGTGTTCTTAGTTGGGGGTGCACTGGCTTCGACGGGGTGAGTGAAGGAAAGCAGGCAACTCGTCAGGCGATCGACGTTAATGAAGCAAATCTCTAAACGCCAACGATGAGCGTTTCGCAATCGCCGCTTAAGGCCTTTGCCGAGGCTGCTTGAGCCTTGTTACCAAAGAAAAGCCGGCGGGGACTTCGGTCCCCGTCGTCATTTGTAGCTTCATAGAGGCTGTTTGGTTCGGTCAACGACACTCTCAGGCAAAGCTGCAAGGCAGCTATCGCAAGCTGACCGAGGCAATTATCCAAATGAAAATGGGCACCTCGGATGAGGTGCCCATTTTCATGTCGAACTGGCGCGCCCGGAGAGATTCGAACTCCCTACCCCTTGGTTCGTAGCCAAGTACTCTATCCAGATGAGCTACGGGCGCATTAATTTTGAGGGCCGAATTATGGCAGATAGCGCTTTAGCCGTAAAGCCCCAAAATTCAATTTTCGAAACTATATTGAGTTGAGCATCCTCTCAGAAGGGAAGCTTCATCCCCGGGGGTAGCGGCAAGCCAGCGGTCAGCGCACCCATGCGTTCCTGCGCGGTCGCCTCGGCACGACGGTTGGCGTCGTTCAAGGCAGCGGCAATCAGATCTTCGAGCATTTCCTTGTCGTCCATTACCGACGGATCGATGATGACGCGCTTGACGTCGTGCTTGCAGGTCATCACGACCTTGACGGCGCCCGCGCCGGACTGGCCCTCGATTTCCAGATTGCCCAGTTCCTCTTGCGCCTTGGCCATATTTTCCTGCATCTTCTGCGCCTGCTTCATCAGGTTGGCGATGCCGCCTTTGTTCAACATGGTTTTTTCCTCAAATGGGTTTGATGGTGGATTCGTCGATGTTGGCGTCGAACAGGTCGCATAGTTCGTTGACCAGCGGATCGCTCTCGATGGCGGCAATGGCACGATCCTGCCTTTCGCGCTTTTCGCCATCGGCGCGACTTTTCGGCGTCTCGCCCTCCGGTTCGGCCAGCACGATGTCGAGGGCGAGCGGTCGGCCGAAATGCTTCGCCAATTCGGCGCGCAATTTTTCCTGATGCGATTGGAGATGTTTATGCGCTGGGGCTAGGCGCAACACGATGCGCGTCTCGTCGAGACTCGCCAATTCGCAATGCTGGGCCAGTTGGCGCACTAGACCGGTAGGCAGGCCGGCGGCTATCGCATGCCAGTCGTCGTCCGCAGCGCTTGCCGGCCGCTCAACCACCTGCGGGTTCGGGATCGCCGCAACCGGGGGAGGAGGCACCGGAGCGGATTGGGCAACAGGCGGCACGACCGTCGGACGCGGCGCGACGGGGCGCACAGGCACCGTCCCGCCAGCGCCGACTTTTTCGTTACCGCTCGCGGGGCGAAAGGCATGCAGGCGCAACAACGCCATGCCGAATCCGGCGGCCTCGTCCGGCGCCAACGCCAACTCGTCGCGTGCGTGAATCGCGATCTGGTAACAAAGCTGCAAGAACTCGGCATCGAGCCGCTCGGCATAAGGTGCCAGCTTTTCGCGCTCGGCGACTTCGAGAATCGCATTGGGCGCCATTTGCACCAGAGCGATACGGTGCAGTAAGGTCGCCAGTTCCTGCAGGGCCGAGTCGAAGCTGAGGCTGCGTGCCTCCATCGTGTCGGCCACCGCAAGCATGGCGTGAATATCGCCAACGGCAAGCCCGTCGAGCAAGGCGTATAGATGGTCGTCGCCCACCGTGCCGAGCATGGCACGCACGCCCTCCTCCTCGATACGGCCAGCGCCATGGGCGATCGCTTGGTCGAGCAGGGACAGCGCGTCGCGCATCGAGCCGGCAGCGGCTTTCGCCAACTGGCGTAGAGCCGCAACATCGCAGTCGATGCCCTCGGCGACCAGCACGCGCGTCAAGTGTTCGACAATATGGCCGGGCGACATCTGCTTGAGATTGAACTGCAAGCAGCGGCTCAACACCGTCACCGGAATTTTCTGCGGATCGGTGGTGGCGAGGATAAACTTCACATGCTCGGGCGGCTCTTCGAGCGTCTTCAGCATCGCGTTGAAGGCGTGACCGGAAAGCTGGTGGACTTCGTCGATCATGTAGACCTTGTAGCGCCCGCTGTTAGGGGCATAAGCCGCCTTTTCCAGCAGCACCGCCATGTCGTCGACGCCGCGATTGGAGGCGGCGTCCATCTCAACGTAATCGATAAAGCGTCCGGCATCGATTTCCCGGCAGGCAGGGCAAACGCCGCATGGCGTCGGCGTGATGCCAATCTCGCAATTCAGCGCTTTGGCGAGGATGCGCGAAATCGTCGTCTTGCCGACGCCGCGCGTGCCGGTAAACAGATAGGCATGGTGCAGGCGCCCCTGTTCGAGTGCGTGCGTCAGGGCGCGCACGACATGCTCCTGCCCGACCAGCGTGTCGAAAGACTTTGGGCGCCATTTGCGGGCAAGTACCTGATAGCTCATGAGTGGATTCTATCAAACGCAAACGGGCGTCCTGCGGCGGACGCCCGTGCTTTTTACCTCGGCGCGACTTTCAGCTTTGCGGCGACACGCCCCGTCCCATGCCACGTGGTCCGTTCCCACCCGCCCCCATGCCACGTCCCATCCGGCTAGCATGCTGGTCGGCGACGGTTTTCTGCTCGGGCGTCAAGGCCGCGTAAAGACGATTGAAGCTTTCATGCACGCCGCTCATGGCGGTCAAACGCTCTTGCATCACAGCCTGCATCTTTGCCATACGCTCGGGCGCAGTCAGCTTCTCATCGGCGGCCTGCTCGCGCATCGCACGCATGCCTTTCCCCGCCTCGCCTTTAGCTTTTTCGGCAAATGCCAACCACAGAGGCTCTTGTTCGGACGACAGCTTCAGTTGCTCCTTGAGCATGCCGAGGTGGCGTTCGACGCGAACCCCCGGATCGAACTTCATGGAAACCTGACGACCCATTTGACTGCCCTGCCCCATCATCGGCCCCATGCCATCGCAGCCACGACCACCTTGCGCAATGGCAGCACCGCTAAGGGTAGCGGCAACGATCAGACCGGCGACGATTTTGTGATTGCGTTTCATCTTGCTCTCCTTGTGAAATGATCTTGCGGGAGAGATTAGGCGCCCGGAATGTAAGCAGGGCATATCCGGAATGTAACCGGGTGTGAAACGGAAGGAATGCAGAGACAGATGGGGAAGGGGTGGCGAGCCTGACCCCCGGCACTTGCAATAAATGGCTGTGGCTGCTTCCTTCCGGACCTGACCCGATTCACCACCTTGCAATGCGGGGAGACCCGCCACGACGCAGTCTAGCAGAAGATCGGCATACAGCCTGGTTTCTATTCGCGGTGTTTCTATTCGCGGTGAAATAAATTTGATCCAGCGCAAAAAAACGTAACACGTTAAGGGTAACCTAGCTCCGCACTGTCGCACCGCAGCATGAGGACATCATGAACGACACCGCAAGTATTGAAACCATTGTTCGCAGCCATGGCAAGGACGGCACGCGTCTGATGCAGATTCTGCGCGAAACGCAGGATGTGCTGGGCTGGCTCTCACCTACGACCATCACTACCATTGCCAAAGCTATCGATTGGCCACGCGCCAAGGTGGAAGGTACTGCCGGCTTTTACAGTTTCTTTCACACTCAGCCACTTGGCAAGTACCGTGTGCTGTGGAGCGACAACATCACCGACCGCATGCTCGGCAATCTGGATCTGATGCAGAGCATGTGCCAGAAGCTCTGGCTCGAAACAGGCCGCGTCTCCGAAGATGGGCTGGTCAGTGTTGACACCACATCCTGCACCGGCATGTGCGATCAGGGTCCGGCCGTGCTGGTGAACTATCGCGCCATCCCGCATATGACGCCCGAGCGCGTCGAGCAGATGGTCGAACTGATCCGCAACCAAGCGCCCCTTGCCGACTGGCCGAAAGAATGGTTCCAGGTCGAAGACAACATCCGGCGCGCCGACATCCTGCTCCTGAATACCATGACGCCGGGCGATGCCCTGCGTGCCAGCTTAGCGCGCGGCGCCGAACCGGCGATGGAAACGGCATCGAACGAACGCTCGTTCCGCGAAGCCGTACATGCTGGCGACACCGGGCCGGGCGCCACGCTAGACGAAATCAAGCGCGCTGGACTGCGCGGACGCGGCGGCGCCGGCTTCACCACTGGACTCAAGTGGGAAGCCTGCCGCAACGCGCCGGGACAGACGCACTACGTCATCTGCAACGCCGACGAGGGCGAACCCGGCACCTTCAAGGACCGCGTGCTCCTCACGCGCCAACCCGATCTCGTCTTCGAAGGCATGACAGTCGCCGCCTACGTCATTGGTGCCAGCAAGGGATATGTCTATCTGCGCGGCGAATACCGCTACCTGCTGGAACCGCTCAATGCCGTGCTGGCGCAGCGTCGCGCAGCGGGCCTGCTTGGCAAGAACATCCTCGGTCGTGCCAGCTTCGACTTCGATATCGAAGTGCATTTGGGTGCCGGCGCCTACATCTGCGGCGAAGAATCGGCACTGATCGAATCGCTCGAAGGCAAGCGCGGCGTGCCGCGCAACCGCCCGCCCTATCCGGTCACGCACGGCTTCCTCAATCAGCCAACGGTGGTCAATAACGTCGAGACCTTTGCCGCCGCCGCACTGATCGCAGCCAAGGGCGGCGACTGGTACAAGAGCTTCGGCACCGCCAAATCCGCCGGTACCAAGATCCTCTCGATCTCCGGCGACTGCGAACGGCCGGGCATCTACGAATATCCCTTCGGCGTCAGCGTAGCTCAGGTGCTGGAGGAGTGCGGCGCGAAAAACACCCAGGCGATACAGATCTCCGGTCCCTCCGGCATCTGCATCGGACCGGACGAATTCGGCCGGTGCATCGCCTTCGAGGACATTCCCACCGCCGGTGCCTTCATGATCTTCGACATCCGGCGCGATATCTTCGACGTCGTGCGCAATTTCGTGCATTTCTTCGCGCACGAATCCTGCGGTTTCTGCACCCCCTGCCGCGTCGGCACCACACTGCTGAAAAACCTGATGGACAAGATCGCAGAGGGACACGGTACCCAATACGATTTGAACGAAATTTTCCAGCTCAACCGCCTGCTGCAAACGGCGGCCCACTGCGGCCTGGGCCATACGGCCTGCAATCCACTGGTGCATACGCTGGAAAAATTCCGCCCGGCTTACGAACGTCGCCTGAAGTCGTTCGAATTCGAACCCGCCTTCGATCTCGACGCCGCCCTGTCGCAGGCCCGCCAAATGACCGGCCGCGATGACGCCGGTGCCCACTTGGAGACCGCGCAATGAGCGAACCCACCTTTACCCTCGACGGCCAGGAAATCCCCTTCGCGCCCGGCCAGAGCGTGATGCAGGCCGCGCTTGACGCGGGCGTATTCATCCCGCACTTGTGCTACCACCCCGAGTTCCGTCCGCATGGCAGTTGCAAGCTTTGCACGGTCAAAATCAACGGCCGTCCGGCGACCTCCTGCACCACGCCCGCCGCCGCCGGTCTCGACGTGGAAAGCAACACGCAGGAAATCCTGGACAAGCGCCGCGCTCTGCTGCAAATGCTGCTGGTGGAAGGCAATCATTTCTGCCCCTCCTGCGAGAAAAGCGGCCACTGCAAGTTGCAGGCGCTCGGTTACGAGTTGGGCGTGATGTCGCCGCACTTCAACCAGTTTTATCCTGATCGGCCAGTCGATGCCTCGCATCCCGACGTACTGCTCGACTTCAACCGCTGCATCCTCTGCGAGTTGTGCATCCGCGCCAGCGCCGAGGTGGATGGCAAGAATGTCTTCGCGCTTTCCGGGCGCGGCATCACGAAACATCTGATCGTCAATGCCGAATCCGGCAAGCTGGCGGACACGAATTTCGCCCTGACCGACAAGGCCGCACAAGTCTGTCCGGTCGGGGTGATTCTGCCCAAGAAAATCGGCTTCAAGACTCCCATCGGCCAGCGCCGTTTCGATGTCGAATCGATCTCGGCACATGTCGACGAATTCAAACCGGTGGCTCCCACCAACAAGGCAGCCCAGGGAGAGCGCTCATGAACGCTCCACGCAAACTCAAGGTGGCGACCACCAGTCTCGCTGGCTGCTTCGGTTGCCACATGTCCTTTCTCGACATTGACGAGCGCATTCTGACCCTGCTTGACCTCATCGAATTTGATCGCTCGCCGCTCACCGACATCAAGCATTGCGGTCCCTGCGACATCGGCATCATTGAAGGCGGTGTCTGCAACGCGGAAAACGTGCATGTGCTGCGCGAGTTCCGCGCCAACTGCAAGATTCTCGTCGCCATCGGCGCCTGCTCGGTCAACGGCGGACTTCCGGCGCAGCGCAACCATTTGGATCTGCGCGACATTCTTGAAGCCGTCTATGCCACAGAAACCGGACTTGCCAGCGGTACGCACATTCCCAACGACCCGGAATTGCCCCTGCCGCTCAACCAGGTGCACCCGATCCATGAGGTGGTCAAGGTCGACTACTTCCTGCCGGGTTGCCCGCCCTCGGGCGACGCCATCTGGAAATTTCTCACCGACCTCGTCGCCGGACGCACCCCGCATCTCGGCCACGGTCTGATTCAATACGATTGAGGTCTGCTATGGCATTCGCACTGGAAACCGCATCCCACCCCGAAACTCTCAAACGCGTCGCCATCGAGCCGGTCTCGCGCGTCGAAGGTCACGGCAAGGTCACCATCCTGCTCGACGACGACAACAAGGTGCAGCAAGTCCGTTTGCACATCGTCGAATTCCGTGGCTTCGAAAAGTTCATTGAAGGCCGCCCCTATTGGGAAGTGCCGGTGATGGTGCAACGCCTCTGCGGTATCTGCCCGGTGTCACATCACCTCGCCGCCTCGAAAGCGATGGACCAGATGCTCGGCGTCACACTGACGCCCACGGCAGAGAAGATTCGCCGCCTCATGCACTACGGCCAGATCCTGCAATCGCATGCCCTGCATTTTTTCCATCTTTCCTCGCCGGACCTGTTGTTTGGCTTCGGCTCGGATGTCGCCAAGCGCAACATCGTCGGCGTCGTCGCCGCTCAGCCGGAAATTGCCAAGATGGGCGTATTGCTGCGCAAGTACGGCCAGGAAGTCATCCGTATGACAGCGGGCAAGCGCGTGCACGGCACTGGCGCAATCCCCGGCGGCGTAAACAAATCGCTGACGCCCGAGGAACGGACGACGCTGCAAAAAGACATCTACCAGATGGTCGCCTGGAGCCGCGAGGCGGTTCATCTCATCAAGGGTCTGTTCGAACAAAATCTGGCGCAGTACAACGCCTTCGGCCGCTTCACCGCCCACAACATGGGCTTGGTGCGCGCCGACGGTGCGATGGATCTCTACCACGGCGGCCTGCGCGCGCGCCGCGCCGACGGTACGACGCTATTCGACCACTTCGACTACAGCCGCTACTGGGACGTCATCGTCGAAGACGTGAAGTCCTGGAGCTACATGAAGTTCCCCTTCTTCAAATCGATGGGCAACTCGGACGAAGGTTGGTATCGCGTCGGTCCGCTGACGCGCGTCACGCAATGCGATTTCATCCCCACACCGCTCGCCGACAAGGAGCGCCAGGACTTCATGGCCTTCGACAACGGCAGCGCCACGGGTGCCACACTCGGCTATCACTGGGCGCGCATGATCGAAATGCTGCACGCCGCAGAGGCGATCAAGGATTTGCTGCACGACGACGACATCGTTGGTAGCGAACTGATGGCGACAGGCCAGCGGCAGGAGCGTGGCGTCGGCGTCATCGAAGCCCCACGTGGCACGCTGATCCATCACTACCGCGTCGACGAAAACGACCAAGTCGTGCGCGCCAACCTCATCGTCTCGACCACGCACAACAACCAGGCGATGAACGAGGCGATCCGTGTCGTGGCGATGCAGTATCTCGACGGCCAGGAACTCACCGAAGGACTGCTCAACCACATCGAGGTGGCGATTCGCTGTTTCGACCCCTGCCTCTCCTGCGCCACCCACGCGCTCGGCCAGATGCCGCTCGAAGTCACGCTGGAGGATGCGGAAGGCAAGCGCATCGACCGCATGACGCGCAACATGCACGGCGTCTGCGCGCAAGACTAAGCACGGATGGGCGCCCCGATACTGATCTTCGGCTGGGGCAATCCCAGCCGTGGCGACGATGCGCTCGGCCCGCTGTTCGTCGAGCGTATCCAGGCGCTCGACCTACCCGGCGTCGAATGCCTCACCGATTTTCAGTTGCAGGTCGAACACGCGCTCGATCTGCTGGATCGCCAACGCATTCTGTTCGTCGATGCCAGCATCGATGCCGAAGCGCCGTATCGCCAGAGCCGACTTTTCCCGGCGCGCGACGCCAGCTTCAGCACCCACGCCATCACACCGGAATCCGTGATGCAAGTCTATGTCGATCTGCACGACGACGATCCGCCGCCCTGCGATCTGCTGGCGATTCGCGGCGAGCGCTTTGAACTCGGCGAAACGCTCTCCCCCGCTGCGGCGATGCATCTTGAAGCCGCGCTCGCGTGGGCGCAAAACTGGCTACGAAATTAAATCCTGCCGACGCTTCAGTCGTTCGCCTTACCGATCGAATTGGCCCAACTCATCGCATCGATTTCGGCGACCGTCAGTTGATCGAGGGTCAGCGAAAGCGCTCCCAGCTTGTCGTTCAGGCATTGCGTATCGAGGCCTTCGACGCATTCGATCAAGCTCAGGTACTCGCCCAGCCTGCCGCCGCGATGCAGCAAGGCATCGCCGATTTCCCGGCCCAGACTCAATTCGTCGATGATGCGCGGCATGGGAATTTCAAGCACGGCCTCCAGCAGCGATAACATCCCCGTCATGTAAGCCTGATCGATCTGTGCAGACGAATCGCCCGCATAACGGGCCAGATGCTCCATGAAACGCCCGCGACAAGCCGCCATCAGCGCCAGCGGATTGGGAAAACGGGAACCGTCGCGGTGGGCAAACAATAGCAGCGCCAGCCAGCGCTGCAATTGCCTGCGTCCGAGCAGCAGCATCGCGTGATGTACCGAATTGATATGGGTGCGCATCCCCATGGCGACCGAATTCACCAGCCGCAGCAGGTTATAGGCCAGCTTGGGATCCTGCTTGAAGATTGCCTCTATCTCGGCGTCCGAGGCATCGGCGCCCAGCAACTGGGTCAGGCGCAACATTTGCTGCTGCGCCGGGTCGACCGTTTTCCCACTCAGCACTTCGGGATGGGCGAAATAATAACCTTGGAAAAGTTCGAAACCGAGGCTGGCGCAGAACTCCGCTTGGCGTCGAGTCTCCACTTTCTCGGCCAACAAGGTGATGTTCAACGGCCGCAGTTGCTCCACCAGCTTTGCCACCGAGGCATCCGGCATGCCCAGCAGATCAACCTTGACGAAGCTCACGTAGGGCAGGACATCGGCGTGCGTCGGCTCAAGCGCGACGATATCGTCGAGCGCGAGCTTGAAGCCTTTTTCGCACAACAACTTGCAGCAAGCAATGACTTCCGGGGTGAACTGCGTGGTTTCAACCAGTTCAAGCACCAAGCGCTCGGGCGGCAGGGCGTCGATCAAATCGCAGGTCAGCATGCCGGAATCGAGATTGAGAAAACCCAAACAATCGCCAATCACCGACGCGATACCCAGTTCGCTGAAGGCGCGCGCAATCACCTGCACCGTGGCGTGGTGTTCGTCGTCGATACGCGCGGAGTTCTCCGGGCTCGACCGAAACAGCAGCTCGTAGGCGACGATTTCGCCGGACCTGTCCAGAATTGGCTGGCGACCGAGGAAAAAATGCGTCGCCGACGACTCGATTGCGGGAACTTCAACCATCCGATACTCGCTCATTAACAAATCGTTACAAAAACCCGGCGCCCTCGCGACGAATTCGCTACCGCGAGGGCCGCTATCGAAAAAGCGCCCCGACGAAACTCACTATAATCCCCGACGGCTTGATCCCAAGCCGGATTTGACGTGTTTTTCGCATCGACATAAAAAGGACATTCTCCATGAAAACCTCCCTCCTCGCACTTATCCTCGCTACCCTGACCCTGGCCGCTTGCGGCAAACAAGAACCCGCTCCGGCACCCGCTGCTCCGGCCCCCGCAGCAGCACCGGCGCCCGCTCCCGCCGCCGCGCCGGCTGAAGCCGCCAAGCCCGCCGAAGCTGCTACCCCTGCTGCTACGCCCGCTGCCGCTCCGGCTGATGCAGCCAAGCCGGCCGAGGCTGCTCCTGCCGCCGCGCCCGCTGCCGACAAGAAGTAAGCAACTGTCGTTGCACGGCACAAGCCAGCCCTCGGGCTGGCTTTTTTCATCTCCGCCGTCCCACCAGCGCCGACTTTGTACGCGGCGCCCCGCGCCAGCCGCCCTCAAGCGAGCGGCGCGTCATGTCCGCTGTCGCCGAAAACCATCTGTTTGAGTCGGAACAACTCGTCGCGCGCCGCCGCCGCCCGCTCGAACTCCAGGTTTTTCGCGTGCTCCTGCATGGCTTTTTCCAGCCGCTTGATTTCTCGCGCCAGCGACTTCTCGCTCATCGCTTCGTACTTCGCCGCCTCCTGCGCCACCTTCAGTTCGCGATTCACTGCATCGGCATCGTAGACGCCATCGATGATGTCCTTGATGCGCTTGGTTACGCCCACCGGCACGATGCCGTGTGCTGCATTGTGGGCAAGCTGCTTCTCGCGCCGCCGCGCGGTTTCGGCCATGGCGCGCTTCATCGATTCGGTGATCTTGTCGGCATAGAGGATCGCCGTGCCGTTGAGGTGACGCGCCGCACGGCCGATGGTCTGAATCAGAGAGCGTTCCGAACGCAGGAAGCCCTCCTTGTCGGCATCGAGAATCGCCACCAGCGAGACCTCGGGAATGTCCAGCCCCTCGCGCAATAGATTGATGCCGACGAGGACGTCGAACAAGCCCAGGCGCAGATCGCGGATGATTTCGACGCGCTCGACGGTATCGATATCCGAATGCAGATAGCGCACCTTGATGCCGTTGTCGGCGAGGAACTCCGTCAGTTGCTCCGAGAGCCGCTTCGTCAGCGTAGTGACCAGAACCCGCTCGCCGACGGCAATACGCTGTTTGATCGTGCCGAGCAGGTCGTCCACCTGCGTCGTCGCCGGTCGCACTTCGAGCACCGGATCGACGAGGCCGGTCGGTCGCACCACCTGCTCCACCACCTGACCTTGATGCTCATGCTCGTAGTTGGCCGGCGTCGCCGAAACAAACACCGTCTGCGGCATCAGGCGCTCGAACTCGTCGAACTTGAGCGGCCGGTTGTCCAGCGCCGAAGGCAGGCGGAAACCGTAGTTGACGAGGTTTTCCTTGCGCGAGCGGTCGCCCTTGTACATGCCGCCGACCTGCGTGATCGTCACATGCGACTCGTCGATAAACATGATGGCGTCCTGCGGCAGATAGTCGTAGAGCGTCGGCGGCGGCTCGCCGGCCTTTCTGCCGGACATATGCCGCGAGTAGTTCTCGATGCCCTTGCAAAAGCCCAACTGGTCGAGCATTTCGAGGTCGAAGCGCGTGCGCTGTTCGATGCGCTGGCATTCGACCAGCTTCTGTTCCTTCTGGTAGAACTCGATGCGCTCGCGCAACTCCGCCTTGATCTTCTCGACGGCGCGCAGCACCGTGGCGCGCGGCGTGACGTAATGGCTGGAAGGGAACACGGTGAAGCGTCCCAGCTTCTGCTTCGTGTGGCCGGTGAGCGGATCGAACAGCGTCAGCGTCTCGATCTCGTCGTCGAACAGGGTCACGCGCAGGGCATTCTCGGCGTTTTCCGCCGGAAAGATGTCGATCACATCGCCGCGCACGCGGAAGGTGCCGCGATGGAAGTCCATCTCGTTGCGCTCGTACTGCATCTCGGAGAGACGACGGATGACCTCGCGCTGGCCGGTCTTCTCGCCCTGGCGCAGGTGCAGGATCATCGCGTGGTAATCGACCGGGTCGCCGATACCGTAGATCGCCGAAACGGAACAGACGATCACCACATCGCGCCGCTCCAGCAAGGACTTGGTGGCCGACAGGCGCATCTGCTCGATATGCTCATTGATTGCCGAATCCTTCTCGATGAACAGATCGCGCGACGGGACGTAGGCCTCGGGCTGGTAGTAGTCGTAGTAGGAAACGAAATACTCGACGGCGTTCTCGGGGAAGAATTCGCGGAATTCCGAGTAAAGCTGCGCCGCCAGCGTCTTGTTGTGCGCCAGCACCAGCGCCGGCCGGCCCAATCGGGCGATCACGTTCGCCATGGTGTAGGTCTTGCCCGAGCCGGTCACACCCAGCAGAGTCTGGAAGGACAGACCGTCCTGAATGCCTTCCGTCAGCAGGCGGATCGCCTCGGGTTGGTCGCCCGCCGGCGGAAAGGGCTGGTGCAGGCGAAACGGGCTGCCGGGGAAAGTCACGACATCGGCTACAACTTGTTCATTCATCGGAAACTTCTATAAAAGTCGGCGCTGGCGGAACGGCGAGCAGCGCATCGGATCGGCTATTATTGCGCGTTTGTTTCCATTTCCCATTTCCGGAGCTTGACCATCATGAGCACTTCCCTCTTCGCCAACGTCGAAATGGCCCCCCGCGATCCTATCCTGGGCCTCAATGAAGCTTTCAATGCCGATCAAAACCCCGCCAAGGTCAACCTCGGCGTCGGCGTCTACTTCGGCGACGACGGCAAGATTCCGCTCCTGGCTGCCGTCAAGTCCGCCGAGAAGGTCCGCCTCGAAACCCAGCCGCCGCGCGGCTACCAGCCCATCGAGGGCACGCCGGCCTACAACGGCGCGGTACAGAACCTGCTGTTCGGCAAGGAGAGCGAACTACTCGCCGCCGGCCGCGCCATCACTGCCCAGTGCCTCGGCGGCACCGGCGCGCTCAAGGTCGGCGCCGATTACCTCAAGCGCCTGCTGCCCGATGCCACCGTCTACATCAGCAACCCGAGCTGGGAGAACCACCGCGCGCTGTTCGAAGGCGCCGGCTTCCCGGTCGCCGACTACACCTACTACGATCCCGCCACGCGCGGCGTCGATTTCGCCGGCATGAAAGCCGCGCTGGCCGCGATGCCCGCCAAGAGCATCGTCGTGCTGCACGCCTGCTGTCACAACCCCACCGGCGCCGACCTCAGCGCCGCCCAGTGGGCCGAAGTGGTCGCGGCGGTAAAGGAAAAGAACCTCGTCGCCTTCATCGACATGGCCTATCAGGGTTTCGCCGACAGCATCCCGCAGGACGCCGCCGCCCTCGACCTGTTCGCCGCGTCCGGCCTGCAATTCTTCGTCTCCAGTTCCTTCTCCAAGTCCTTCTCGCTCTACGGCGAGCGCGTCGGCGCGCTGACCATCGTCACCGCCGGCAAGGACGAGTCGGCGCGCGTGCTCTCGCAAGTCAAGCGCGTCATCCGCACCAACTACTCCAATCCGCCCACCCATGGCGGCGCGGTCGTCGCAGCGGTGCTCGCCAGCCCCGAACTGCGCCAGATGTGGGAAGACGAACTCGCCGGCATGCGCGACCGCATCCGCGCCATGCGCACCAGCCTGGTCGAGAAACTCGCCGCCGCCGGCGCCCCGGATTTCGGCTTCATCAACGTCCAGCGCGGCATGTTCTCCTACACCGGCCTCACCGCCGCACAAGTGGAAAAAATGCGCGCCGAATACGGCATCTACGCCGTCGGCACGGGGCGGATTTGTGTGGCCGCGCTCAACACGAAGAACATCGACTACGTAGCGAAGGCCATCGCGGCAGTGCTGAAGTAAGTCTGTTGCAAAGCGGGGCGGCAGCGCCGTCCCGCCAGCGCCGAGTTTAATGGACGGGGCGCGCAAGGCGGCTGGAGATGCCGCCGCTCAATCCTTCAAATAAGCCTTGACCGCCTTTTCGACGATATCCGGGTCGTCGGATTTGTAATCGCCGTTGGCGAAGAACACCACCGCGACGCCGAGATCGGGGAGATACCAGGTTTCGGTATTGAAACCGGCGAACGAGCCGTCATGCCCCCAGGCTTCGCCCCAGGGCGTGTCCTGGATTTGACAACCGAGACCGTAGGCGCTGTCGGGCTCTTCTTCCTGCGGACGGCACATCCGCTCGACCAGCCGCGCGGGCAGGATTTTTTCATCGCGAAACAAGGCGAACAGGAACGTCGCGAAGTCGGCCGCCGTGGTCACCACGGCACCGTCGCCGGTGACGACATCCCAGCCCAAGTCGCTCCTGTCCTCCATACGCTGATGCTCGTCGAGCTCGTATCCGTGTGCCAGACCGGCATCCTCCCGGTGAGCGCCGACGCTGCTGGCCGCCATGCCCAGCGGGCCGAAAATCCGCCGTTGCGCCGCGCTCGCGTAGCTCGTCTGCTCGACCTGCTCGATCATGCGTCCGAGCAGCACGTAGTTGGTATTGGTGTAATTGAATTCGCGCCCCGGCTTGCCCTGGCGTTTCTCGTCGAAGGCAAACGCCAGCGATTCCTCCGCGCTCCAGCGCTTGCCGGGCTGATCGAGCGACTCGGCCTCGAACTCATCGGTATAGTATTCGGCCAGCCCCGAACGATGCTTGAGCAGTTGCTCCAGCGTCACCGTGCGGATATTGCGCAACTGACTGATGCCCTCGATATCGCTCACCCAGGGGAATACGGGATCGCTCAGATCGACACGCCGTTCGCGCACCAGTTGCAAGGCCATGGCGGCCGTCACCAGTTTGCCGCTCGACGCGATGTAGAAGCGGGTAAGCGGCGTCATTGGCGCACGCGTGCGGAGATTGGCCACCCCCGCCGCCGCCACCTGCCGGCCGTCCGGCCCTGCCACCAGCAGGACCGCACCGGGCAATTTTTCCTGTCTGACCAGTCGATCCAGCAAGGGCTGGATCGAACCCGCCCTGGCCGGCATTGCAGCCAGGGCGAGCAGCGCGACAGCGGTTGCCACCGCCGCGCCGACGGCGCGGCTCAAGCCGCCGCCATGAACAGCACCGAGGCCGACAGGGTCAAGGTGATGGCGGGGATGCCCCAGTGGCAAAAATGGAACACCTCCTCAGAGACATACCGACCGAACCAACGGCGCGGCAAATCGAAACGAAATACCAGCAGCGAAATCGCGAATGTCAGGCCGAGCAGCATGTAGCAAATGCCGAACAGCCGGTTGACCGGATTGTCGCCGCCGCCGAGCGACGAATAACTGGTGACCACCGCGAAGTTGAGGGCGATGACGGCAAACAGCCCGCCGATCAGCACGTTGGCAACATCCATGGCATCCAGCTTGAACTCCCCGTCCTCCTGCTTTTGCAGCCACAGCCCGATCAGCGGGATCAGGATCACCGCCAGCATCGGGATGAACACAATCGCCAGCGTCGACAGCGGCTTGCGCGCCACCTCCAGCGAAGCCCATACCCTGCCATGGCTTTGACCATACCAGCCGGGCATGGTGTCGCGGCGCAAAGTGACGACATTCGGCGTCCAGCTTTCCAGATCGCTTTTGACCAGATCGCTGAAGTTGAGGTCGTCCTGGTCATAGGTGAGGAACAGTCTGTCCAGCGGCGCGCGGCGCGAGATCAGCTCGACGGCGAGTTGCTGCGAGTCGAAGGGAAATTTCATGACATCAAGCGACAGCTTGAATATCCCCGTGTAGCGCTGCATCAGTTCGATGCGCCCGCTGGGATAGATCCGCAGCCCGTGGGTAACGTTCGACGGTTCCTTGGCGAAATTGGCGATGGCCACCTGCGGCACATACATCCCCTCCATCCGCTTCACCGCGCTGTTGGTGCGCCATTCCTTGAAGCCATCGGGCGCCTCCCTGGAGTCGTAGCGGTGGCGCAGATCGGTCCAGATCAGGCGCATATCAACGACGCCGCTGAAGGTGTTATCGGTCTCGTTGAGATCCGTGACCGAGACGAATTTCACGCCGGTGCGGACCATCAGCGGCAGGCCCTGATCGATGGGCAGTTGGGTGATGTCGTCCTGCGCCCGGAGCAGCGCCGGACACAGCAGCAACAGCGCGAGGAGACGCAGAATCCAGTGCTTCATCTTCATGGCCTACTCCCGCGTTTCCCGAAGCTTATCGAGATGGCTGTTCAACGCTTGAATCTCGACGCAATACGGGTCGGCGTCGATGGGCTCGATGTCCTTCTCGCCATTGGCGAGCTTTTCCAGCGCCTGATTGATCTGCCCCAGCGGCCCGAGCAGGAAGCCGCGAATCACGATCATGATGAGCCCGGAGGTCAGAATGATGCCCAGCAAGGTCAAGGTGATCTGGATGGTGGTGAACATCGATTTGGCGGTCTGCGGCTCGCTGATATCGAGCGCCGAGGCCAGGATGCCGATTCTCACCCCGGCAGCATTGCGCAAGGGAAACAGCACCACGCCATAGGTGCGGCCGAAGGCCTCGCGCGAATAGGTGACCGTGTCGTTCTTCAGCGATTCCAGATCGGCGGGCGTAATCACGCCGCTCATCGTTTTCCAGTCCGTGCTGCGGTAGTTGAGGAAATTGCCAATCCGGTTTTCGTCCGAATATATATTCTGGTCGGCGTAGGCGGTGGCGGTCTTCTTGAAAATATCGCCATCGACCAGCACCACCGAATCGAACTCGAAAGATTCCTTCAGGCGCGCGATCATCTGCTTGAAGAGGATGCCCACCTCGAAGCTGCCGATGTGCTTGCCGGCATCGTCGTAGGCCGGCACGATGCCGAACACGGCAAAGCCGTTGCGCGTCATGGTGGGTGCCGCCGCCGCCTGCTTTTCGCGATTGACCGTCACCACGCCCGGCCGGGTTTCGGTCAGGTCGTCGCCAAACTTGGTCGGCGCGTGCATGCGCAGCAGCGAGACGGCTGGCAGGGAATGAAACTGCACCTGGTCCACCGCGTACTTTTCCTTCAGCACCTCATACGACCGTTGCAGTTCGTTGTGCAGCGCGTCGCGATTGCCGGCGCTGTGAAGCTTGCGGATCGTGGCGATGTTGGCAATGGCCTCGGCGGCCAGCGAGGCCCGCTTCTCCAGGTTGGTCACGTTGAATTCAAGCGTGGTCGCCATCAGCTTGAACTGCGTCTCTTCCATCTTGTCGGCCTGTTCGCCGAACATCGTGTTGGAGACGAAACCCATCAGGACGAAAAAGAATGCCGTCGCGACAATCAGCACGGCGGGCGCGGCCCGACGAAACTGAAAGAAGCTCTTGGTGGATACCGTGCCGTTTTCCGTGCCCTGATTGCCCACGGTTTTTCTGATCGCTGGTCGTTTCATTGGTCTGCCTTAACAATGGGTTGATGAATGATTGAATGCCGCGCCGAGGCTAGGCGCCCAGATTCGACTTGAGCGCGGCGATGGAGCTGCGGATCGCCCTGACGTCCTGCTCGATCACGGCGAGGCGCATGGCATTGGATTCCTCCGGCGCATCGATGCCCTGCTCCGCCAGCGATTCGCGCGCCTGCTCTTCCTTGGCCTCGTCCATCGCATTGACGATGATGCCGAACAGCAGATTGAGCGTGGTGAAGGTGGTCAGCACGATGAAGGGAATGAAGAACAGCCATGCGTAGGGCATTTTCTCCATCACCGGCCGCGCCACGTCGGGCCAGCCTTCCAGCGTGAGGAACTGGAACAGGGTGAAGAAGGTGGTGCCCAGCGAGCCGAAATGCGCCGGATCGACTTCGTGGAAGAAGTTGGAGCCCATGATGCCGGCGACGTAGAACATGACGAACAGCACGCCGGCGACGGAGCCGACGCCCGGCAGCGCGGCGAACATGCCGGTGATGACGCGGCGCATCGACGGCACGATGGTCACCAGGCGCATCAGACGGAACACCCGCATCGCCCGCAATACGGCCAGCGGGCCGGTGGCCGGCGCCAGCGCGATGCCGACGACGATGAAGTCGAAGACGTTCCAGCCGTCGCGGAAGAAGCCCAGCCGATAGACGATGAACTTCATGAGGATTTCGAGACAGAAGATCGCCAGGCAAATATTGTCGAGCAAGGCCAGTCGGTCGTGCGTCTCCGGGGCCAGCGCCTCGTCGGTCATGACGCCGAGGATGACGGCGTTCAACAGGATGACGCCGATGATGAAGTTTTGGAACAGTTTGGTGTCGAGCACCGCGCGGATTGAGTTGACCATGTTCAGGCTCCTTTGTTGGCGCTCAGGAAGGCGGGAATTTCAGCGGGCGGCGTCGCGTCGCGGCGGGCGACTGCCGCCTGGATCGCCGCGAGATCGGCGGCAATGCCCTTGACCTCGGATTCAATGACTGCGAGCCGCACTTCGTCGGTCTCGATGTCGATGGCAATGCCCTGCTCGGCCATTTTCTCTTGCGCGGCCTCCTCCTTGGCGTTCTCCATCGAGTCGACAATGATGCCGAACATCAGGTTGAGGGTGGTGAAGGTGGTCATGATGATGAAGGGAACGAAGAACAACCAGGCCAGCGGCATTTCCGCCATCACGCCGCGCGCGATGTCCGGCCAGCCTTCCAGCGTCATCATCTGGAACAGGGTGAAGATCGTTGTCGACAGATCGCTGAAGTTTTCCTTATCCACCGTGCGGAAGAAGCTCGTCGCCATGATGGCGGCGACGTAGAAGATCACCATCAGCACGCCCGCCACGGAGGCGGCGCCGGGAATCGCCCCGAACATGCCGGAGATCACCTGGCGCATCGACGGGATGGCCGTCACCAGCCGCATCAGCCGGAATACGCGCAGCGCCCGCAGCACGGCGAGCGGACCCGAGGCAGGCACCAACGCAATACCCACGACGAGGAAATCGAAAACGTTCCAACCATCGCGGAAGAAACCGAAACGCAGCACCATGAACTTCATCAGGATTTCGATGCAGAAGACGATCAGGCAAAGCTCGTCGAGTACCTCCAACACCCTGGCGGTGCCGGGATCGAGGTCGCGTATCGTCTGCATGCCGAGGATGGCGGCATTGAGCAGGATCACGCCGATGATGGTGTTCTGGAATTTCTTGCTGGCCAAAATGGCCGCGATGGTATTCAACATGGCAACTCCGAAAATTTCACTGGCAAATAAACGCTGGCACCGTGGTGCCAGCGCCGAGTCTGTCGTCAAGAGGTATCAGGGCCAGGGTGGGAGACAGTTTCCGATCCCACCGTCGGCCCGCTGGAATCAATCGCCCCAGTTGGCGTACTTCTCGCAGATTTTGTTGATTTTCTTGCCGCGCGGGCTGTCGGCGAGGGTCGCCAAGTTGCCCTTGAAATCGTCCGGCGTTTCGTTCCACATGCAGGTGCAGAAAGCCTGAACCTTGGTCTGCCCCTTGATCGGGCTCTTCTCGTTGCCGCCTTCCCAACCCAACTTCGCGGCGTAGGCGATGCACTGCTTGTACTGGGCATCGCCGGACGGAACGGTATTGTATTCATCGGCAGCCAGGGCGGTACCGCTGGCGCTCAACAGCAAGAGTGCGGTGAGGGAAAGTATACGTTTCATCTATTTTCCTTTCGTTGGAGGGGAATGCATTACTCGCAATCGGCAACGACGAGCTTGCAGCCAGCGCCGCAATTTTCCAGGGCATTCTGCGTTGCCGCACCCTTGGTCTTGCCGGTACCGTAGCCGTAGGTCGTCTTCGACGTGGCATAGGCGCCGCACTTGGTGAACCACACACCGATCTTGCAGTTCTTGTTCTTGTCGGCCCGGCAATCTTTCAGTGCGGCTTTCTTGGCCGCGCCTTCGGAGTCTTCGCCGAATACGATGTAATAGCCGACGTTGTCGGCGCTATCGCCTTCCACATCATCCACGGCAATGGCGCCGACAGCCAGTGCACTGGTTGAAACGAACATGGCGGCGGCAAGGCCGAGCAATTTGAGTTTGGACATGGAGTCTCCTTTGGGGTACGTCGATGATGCATGGATAGGATGGATCGGCGCCGATTCTAACGAGGCGACTGCGGCAAAGGGGATACCGCAATTGCGGTATTTTTCGGGTGGCGCGTACGCCTCAGTTGGGCGTGAACAAGCCTTGTCGCATGGCGTAGGCGACCACCTCGGCGCTATTGCGCAGGCCGAGTTTCCCCATCAGCGTCTTGCGGTGCGTGCGCACGGTGTGCGGGCTGATGTTCAGCGCGGAAGCGATTTCCGGGCTGGATTGCCCGGTGGCGATGCGCCTGACGATTTCCTGCTCGCGCTGGGTGATCGCCGGAGGCGCATCTTGCCGCACGGCGCCGGCAACACGTTTGCCGATGTAAGCGCCACCGTTCAGCACGGTCTGGACGGCCAGCAAAAATTCATCGCCATCGCCATGCTTCACCAAAAACCCTTCCACGCCGGCATCGACGGCCCGGTTCAGCATGTCGGATTCCGGTCGGCCGGTCACCACGAGTATCTTCGGCGCCGACTCCAGGCGTTTGATGCGCGCCGCGACTTCGATGCCGTGGCAGCCCGGCAATTCGAGATCGAGCACCAGCAGATCGGGCGCCAGCGCGCGCACGAGCTGCTCGACTTCGGCGCCGTCGCCGGTTTCGCCGACCACTTCCAGGCCCAGCACCGTCGTCAGGAGCAATTTCAGCCCTTCGCGCACCAGTCCGTGATCGTCGACCAGCACGATCCTGGCCGGATACGGCATGACATGCGCTACGTCAGGAGTGTCGGGCATCAGGATGGTGGGGGGAGGCCGGGTCTAAATGCCCGCAAGGCTATGATCTTAGCGTGGTTTCAGCATGTCTTGAGAATATCGCGGGATGTGGCGGCGGCGTCCCGCCAGTCCGAAAAATGGATTCCCTTCGGTCATGCCGAGAGTTTATGGCTGCGGCAGATAGGGGGACGGATCGAGGGCCGACGCTTTTCCTGCGACGTGATCGGCCAGCAGGCGACCGGAACCGACCGCCATGGTCCAACCCAATGTGCCATGGCCGGTATTGACATAGAGCTTACCCAAGCGCGTCGGCCCAATGCAGGGCACGTTGCTGGGCGTTGCGGGACGCAAACCGGCCCAACGCTCGACGGCGCCATCCGCAAACGCCAGGCCGGGGAATATCTGGCGCGTGCGATAGAGCAAGGCGGCGATGCGCGCATCGTTCAGTTGCGTGTCGTAACCGGCGAATTCCGCCGTACCGGCGACGCGCAGGCGTGCGCCGAGCCGGGAATACACCAGCTTGGCGCCATCGTCGGTGAGACTGACGGTGGGCGCAGCCGCATCCGGCGCCAGCGGAATGGTGATCGAGTAACCCTTGGCCGGATACACGGGTAGCGAGATGCCGAGAGGGCGCAGCAGCAAGGACGTGTAACTGCCGAGCGCGACGACATAGGCGTCGGCCTGGAGTTTTTCTCCGTTCGCCAAGCGCACGGCGGACACCGCGTTGCCCGCATGTTCGACAGCGGCGAGCGTGGCATCGAAGCGAAAGCGCACGCCTCGCGCCACGCAACGCTCGGCGAGGGTGGCGGCGAAGCGATGGGCGTCGCCCGACTCATCGTCGGCTGTATACGTACCGCCGACGATGGGTGCGGCGGCATGCGCCAAGGCCGGCTCGATGGACAAGCATTCGGCAGCGCTTTTCGGCATCCGCTCGCAGCCGAACTCGCGCATCAGGGCAGCCTGCGGCAATGCGCGCTCGAACTCCATCTGGTCGGTGTAGAAGTGCAGGATGCCGCGCTCGCGACAGTCGTATTCCAGCCCGAGTTCCTGCCGCAGCGTCTTGAGGCGAGCGCGGCTGTCGAGCGCCAGCGCAAGAATGGCGCGGATGTTCGCACGCGTGCGGACGGGACTGCATTCGCGCAGGAAACGCAGACCCCACGCCCATTGGGCGGGATCGGCGCGCAAGCGCCACAGCAGCGGCGAATCCTCGCGCCCCAACCATTTGAGGATCTTCAGCGGCGTGGCCGGATTGGCCCAGGGTTCGGCATGGCTGGTGGAAATCTGCCCACCGTTGGCAAAACTGGTCTCCAGGGCCGGACCGGGTTGGCGGTCGACGACGACGACTTCGTGACCGTCCTCGGCCAGGAACCAAGCCGAGGCCACGCCGATCAAACCCGCTCCAAGCACTACAATGCGCATCCCGATACCCAGGCAAAACAATGAAGACCGATTATAAGCAGGACACTCCCGGCGCCAGCGAGACCGCCGCATGGCAGGCCCGCCTGACGCCAGAGCAATTCCGTGTCGCGCGCGAAAAAGGCACCGAGCGGCCCTTCAGCGGAGAATACTGGAACTGCAACGATGCCGGCACCTATGTCTGCGTCTGCTGCGGCGCGCCATTGTTCGACGCCGCCGACAAATTCGACGCCGGTTGCGGTTGGCCGAGCTTCTCGCAACCGCAGGTAGCGGACAACCTCGCCGAGGCCACAGACTTGGGGCACGGCATGCGCCGCACCGAAGTCATGTGCCGCCATTGCGGCGCCCATCTGGGCCATGTCTTCCCCGACGGGCCGCAACCGACCGGCCTGCGTTATTGCATCAACTCGGTTTCGCTCAAGCTCGAACGCAAGTAAACTCGACCGCCATGAAATTTCTCTTCGACCTTTTCCCTGTCATCCTGTTTTTCGCCGCCTACAAGTTCGCCGACATCTATGTCGCAACCGGCGTCGCGATTGTCGCCACCGTCGCCCAGATCGGCTGGGTGCATTTCCGCCACGGCAAGGTGGACAAGATGCTCTGGATCAGCCTGGGGCTCATCGTCTTCTTCGGCGGCGCAACGCTGATCCTGCGCGATCCGACCTTCATCAAGTGGAAACCGACCGTGCTCTACTGGCTCTTCGCCACGGTGCTGCTGGGTTCGGCCCTGCTGTTCAAGAAGAACCTGATCCGCAAGATGCTCGAAGCCCAAGTCAGCCTGCCCGAACCCTTGTGGGTGCGCCTGAATCTCGCCTGGGTCGTCTTCTTTGTCGCGATGGGCGGGCTCAATCTCTATGTCGCGAACAATTACAGCGAGGCCGACTGGGTGAACTTCAAGCTCTTCGGCGGCATGGGACTGATGTTTGCCTTCATCATCGCCCAAGGACTGCTGTTGGCCAAGTATGTCGAAGAGAAACCCGAGGAGACCCCCTGATGCTTTATATGATCCATGGCGAAGATACCCCCGGCACGCTGGACCGGCGTCTGGCCGCCCGCCCCCTCCATCTCGAACGCCTGCAAGCGTTGCAGGCTGCCGGCCGCCTCGTCCTCGCCGGCCCCTGCCCCGCCATCGACAGCCCCGATCCCGGTCCGGCGGGATTCAGCGGTAGCCTGATCGTCGCCGAGTTCGCTTCGCTCGATGCCGCCCGCGCCTGGGCGGACGCCGACCCCTATGTTGCAGCAGGTGTCTATGCCAACGTAACGGTCAAACCGTTCAAACAGGTGCTGCCGGCATGAATGTGGCCGAGGCACTGCGCCAACGCCTGATGGCGCTGGCGCCAAGCCAACTCGACATCCGCGACGACAGCGCGCGGCATGCCGGCCATGCCGGCGCCGCCAGCGGCGGCCACTATGTCCTCAGCATCGTCGCCGCGCGTTTTGCCGGTCTGGGTACAATCCAGCGCCACCGCTTGGTGTATGATGCCGCAGGCGATTTGATGCAGCATGGTATCCATGCGCTCAGCATCGCAGCCAAGACTCCCGAAGAAGCTCAACAGCGAAATCCACTTTAACCCTCAAGTCCAGGAATCCCATGAAACGCGCCCTGATCTCCTCCTCCCTGATTGCCTTCACCGCCGTATTCGCCGCCAGCCCGGCACTCGCCGCCGACAAGGATGCCAAGGCCGCCGCCCCCAAGACCATCGCTACGGTTAACGGCAAGACGATTCCCGCCAACCGTGCCGATGTCCTGATTGCCAGCCAATTGTCGCAAGGCCAGACCAACACGCCTGAACTGCAAGCCGCTGTGCGCGAAGAGTTGGTGCGCCGCGAAGTGCTGGTGCAGGAAGCGCTGAAAAAAGGCGTGGATAAGAAGGCCGACGTACAAGGCCAACTCGACCTCGCCCGCCAGGGCGTGCTGGTCGGTTCCTACCTCAACGACTTCGCGCGCGGCGTCAAGATCTCCGACGACGACGTGAAGAAGGAATACGACGGCATTCGCGGTGCCGTCGGCGACAAGGAATACAAGGCACGCCACATTCTGGTCGAGAAGGAAGGCGAAGCCAAAGACATCATCGAAAAACTGCAGAAGGGCGAAAAGTTCGACGAACTCGCCAAAGTATCCAAGGATCCAGGCTCGCGCGAGCGCGGCGGCGATCTTGGCTGGGCCAACAAGGCCAGCTATGTGCCCCCCTTCTCCGAGGCGATGGTCAAGCTCGAAAAGGGCAAGTACACCCAGGCGCCGGTGCAGAGCAATTTCGGCTGGCACATCATCCAGCTCGACGACGTACGCGACCTGAAGGCGCCCGTGTTCGACGAAGTCAAGCCGCAGATCATCCAGCGCCTGCGCCAACAGGCCGTCGAAAAGCATATCCTCGAACTGCGCGCCAAGGCGAAGGTCGAGTAAACGGAAAAGTCGGCGCTGGCGACACGGCGCCACGAACCGCAGCAGGGGCCTCGACGAGGCCCCTGTTTTTTTGGCGTATCGGATCAGAGGGAAGCGACGATGTTCGATGTCTTGCGCACCTGGCTGCGCCGCCGCAACGCGGCGCAGTTCGCCATCGCCGAGGAACAGTGGCAGGCCGCCGAGTATGCCCTGCCCTTCCTCGACCGGCTGACGGACGACGAGCGCACCCGCCTTCGCGCGTTGGCGCGCGAATTCATCGCCGCCAAGGAGTGGTGCGGCGCAGCGGGACTCGTGCTGACCGTCGCGCAACAACTTTCCATCGCCTTGCAAGCCTGCCTGCCCATCCTCAATCTCGGCCTCGACTGGTATCGCGGCTGGGTGGGTATCGTGGTCTATCCGGGCGACTTCGTCATCCCGCGCCAGGAGGTCGACGCAAACGGCATCGTGCATGAATACGACGACACGGTACTGGGCGAAGCTTGGGAAGGCGGCCCGGTGTTGTTGTCCTGGTTCGACAATCTTGACGAGATCGGCGACGTCAGCATCGTCATCCACGAATTCGCCCACAAACTCGACATGAGCAACGGCGCGGTCGACGGCATGCCGGCCCTGCACGACGACATGCGGAGGGACGAATGGATCGGCGCCTTTGCGCCCGCTTATGCGGATTTCTGCCAGCGCGTCGATATGGGCGAGGAGACGGCCCTCGACCCGTATGCCGCCGAACATCCCGGCGAATTCTTCGCCGTCGTCAGCGAAGTTTTCTTTGAGGCGCCGGATTTGTTGCTGGAGGAATATCCGGCGATTTACCGGCAACTATGCCGGTTCTATCGTCAGGAGCCCGCTGGCGCCGCCGGACAAGACCTTGCTTAAGCGCTCGACATCGAGGAAGTAGTGGCAGATTTCCTCTTCGCCCAGCAATAGCACCGGGACAAGTTCGTCGTAAAGCTCGACCCACTCCGCCCGGCTATCGACATCGCAGATCTCGACGGAAAAATCGTGCTCGCCGCGCAGGGCTTCAAGCGCAGCGAGCATATCGTCGCAAAGATGGCAGTAGGTTCTGCCATACAGCGTCAGGTGCGGCTTATTTATCTTCCCCACCCTTGATGGTGACAAAAGTCTGGCTGTCGCCACGCCGTATCAGCAAGGTGATACCGCTGCCCTTGTCCAACTTCGCCAGCATGCCGTTGAACTGCTCCACCGAACGGACTTCGGTCTGCACGCCGCGCAGGATCAAGGCCAGAATCACATCGCCTTGGCGCAGGTCGCCGCGCGCGCCTTCGCGCACCTCCTCGACAATCAGGCCATGGCGGATGCCCATCTGGCGCTTCTGTTCGGCGCTGGGCTCGGTCAGGATCAATCCCAGGCGATTGGCAACTGCGGATTCGGCCGGCTTGCCACGACGGTTGTTGCGGCCGCTTGCCGACTCGTCGGGCATCTCGCCCACGGTGAGCGTCAGCTCCTTGGTCGCACCACCGCGCCACACCTGGAGGTTCGCCTTCGTCCCCGGCTTGGCATTGCCCACGACGCGCGGCAGATCGCTCGACTGCACGACAGCCTTGTCGTTGAAGCGCAGGATGACATCGCCGGCTTCGATACCCGCCTTGTCGGCCGGGCTACCCTTTTCCACCGAAGCGACCAGCGCGCCTTGCGGCTTGCTCAAGCCGAAGGAGTCGGCAAGATCTTTGGTCACCTCCTGGATCATCACGCCGATGCGACCGCGATTGACCTTGCCGGATAGACGCAACTGCGTCTGCACCTCCATCGCCACATCGATGGGAATGGCGAAGGACAAGCCCATGAAACCGCCGGTGCGGCTGTAGATCTGCGAATTGATGCCGACCACCTCGCCCTTCATGTTGAACAGGGGACCGCCGGAGTTCCCCGGATTGATCGCTACGTCGGTCTGAATAAAGGGGACGAAATTTTCCTGCGGCAGGGAGCGCCCCTTGGCGCTGACGATCCCCGCCGTAACGCTGCTCTCGAAACCGAAAGGCGAGCCGATCGCCACCACCCATTCGCCGACGCGCAACTTGCTCGGCTCGCCCAGGCGCACCGCCGGCAAGCCCTGGGCTTCGATCTTGATAAGCGCAACATCGGTGCGCTTGTCGGCACCGATCACCTTGGCCTTGAGTTCGCGCTTGTCGGTCAGTTTGACCACCACTTCGTCGGCACCATCGACGACATGGGCATTGGTCAGGATATAACCATCGGCGCTGACGATGAAACCGGAACCAAGGGATTTGTTCTCGAACTCTTTAGGCGCCCCTGGCATCCCCGGAAACTGTTTGGGCGCAAAGCGGCGAAACAACTCGAAAGCCGGATCGTCCTCGTCGAAAGGAAAGGCATGGCCGAAACGCTGTGCCCGCACCACTTGGGTGGTGCTGATATTCACCACGGCGGCACCCTGTTTCTCGGCCAGATCGGCAAAGTCGGGCAAGTCTCGTGGTTGTGCCAAGCTTAGGCTGGAGGATAGTGCCAACGCGACCGTCAGCATTAATCGTTTCAACATGACAGAGACCTTTCGAAAAAATTAATGTGTGCGTTTGAAACTGATCGAGAAAATAGGTTCCGCCCGACGGGAATCAAGTCCCCGATAACGCAAAATCCCGAAACCTAGAAGCAAGCCCAACACCATGCCGCCAACGGCTGCGAGTTCTCCGCCCGGCCAGGCGCCCAAACCCATCGCCCCCGCAATCGCCAGCATCAGCGGCAAACCATAGACACGCCACACCGCTTGCAGCAGCGTGCCATCGGCGATGGCAATCACCACGGCATCCCCCGGCCTGGCGTGTATGGTATTAGGCAGACGCAGCAAGCGTTCGGTCGACTTATCCGCCATGGCATCGTCGCCGCCACGGGCCAAACTATGACATGAGCCTTGACGCGCACAAGCGCCGCAAGCAGAACCGGCACCTTGCGCCTGTATCCAGGCGTGCTCGCCATCCAGCCGGACCACCACGGCATCCGTCTCGTTCATTTGCCGCGCACCTCTATGCCTTCGGCAAAATGCTGCGCCGCCAGCGGCGGAATATCGCCCATGACGACCACCAAATAACCATCGACGACGCGTTTCACGATGCTGATGGCACCCAAAGAGTGAATACCGATATCGGGTTTTTCGTGCGACGGCGACAGAGCATTGATGAATACCGAGATTGCCGCCAGACCATCCGAAAAAACCCAATGCAGGACGTCTTGCTCCACCTTGCCGCCATCCTGTTCAATATTGCGTCGCATGACCGCCTGGCGCCGGAAGCCGGGCAATTCCGCCCGAAACAACCAGCGCGACTCCTCCCCACGGGCATCGCGCGTCTTCGCCTGACGTACTTGCCAATCCGGCTTCTGGATGGCGTTGGGTTTGAGGATATCGAGACTGGCCGGCGCCCCCATGCGCAACTCGGTAAAGGCCAGGGTTTCAAGCGACTCGCCGCGCCCATCGAACAAATCGGCCTTGAGCAGCAAACCGGTGTCCTGTTCGATCCAGAATTGATGACCGTAGCGCCAGGCATCGCGCGGCTCAAGCCGAACGATCTGGCTGTCATAGCCGGCGACGCGCGCACGACCGCTCTTGCGGATCAGATAGTGCTCGCCAAGTCCGGCGAAGCTGGCGGGCAATAAAGCAGGGAAAGCCCGCCGGGCGCTGCGCTGTTCCACGATGACCAGACGACTATCCGGCAAATAACACTTCACCTCGTCGTTGCGCCGGATGACTTCGCGCGGACTGCCATCGAGCACCTCCAACTTTTCCAGTTGGTTGCCGTTGGCGGAAACATGCACGATACGGGAGGTCTCGCTCTGCCCGCCGCTACGGTAAACAAATGTGCCGCTATAGCTCAGTTGTTGCCCAGCAGCGGCAACGCGCTGCAACCATTGCAGGGTGTCCTGCTGACCTGGGGTGGCCTGTCCCCAGACCGACCGACCGGCCAGGGCGACGAGCAACACAACGCCCCAAAGCGCACACTTTTTCATGGGCGACTGGAACTCCCGGCGAGCGTCACCGTACGCACATGCTCGGTGCTATCGCCCAAACGGAATGTGGCCGCCTGAATTTGGTGGGCCAACAAATATTCGCGCATGTCGGAACGCGGCAGCGTCGCTGGCGCGACCGTTGCCGTGGCCATGACAGAAGTCGGCGCTGCCGGGACGGCGGCCATCCGATATTCCATCGTCGAGGAAGGCGAATTGCTCGACAGCGCCAGCCAGCCGACGACCGCCACGCCAGCCACCGAGGCCGCCAAAGCCCAGAGAGGATGCTGCCGCTGCGTCTCCGGGCGGACGACATTGCCTGGCGCAAGGATCACGGGTTCATCGCGCAGCTTGGTCATGACCGCAGCCGTCAGATCCGTCGCCGCAGAATCTTCCCGCCGGAGTTGTTCGCCAATCAGCACATACGCTTGCCAGGCATCGCGCAATTCGGCATCGCGCGCAACGGCCTTGACGATACGGCGCGCTGCGGCAGTTTCGAGTTCGCCATCGAACAAAGTCGATAGATCTTGCATTTGCGTTTTCATGCTGTCATCTCCGCGCTCACCAGCGCTGGTCGGGCGCCGTATCCAACAAGGGACGCAAGCGGGTTGCTATCGCCTCGCGCGCACGGAAAATCCGCGAGCGCACCGTACCGATCGGACAATTCATCACTTCGGCTATCTCCTCGTAAGACAAGCCATCGATCTCGCGTAGGGAAATCGCCGTACGCAAATCATCTGGCAGGGCGTCCATCGCCGCATTCACTGTTGCTCCGATCTGCTTCGACATCAATACCCGCTCCGGGGTTTCATCGTCGCGCAGTAATCCACCATCGTCGATACCTTCCGCATCGTCGCCGGAAATATCGCTCACTGTCGGCATACGCCGGCCATTGGCGATCAACCAGTTCTTCGCGGCATTTACGCCAATGCGATACAGCCAAGTGTAAAAAGCACTCTCGCCGCGAAAGTTCGGCAAAGCACGATACGCCTTGATAAAAGCTTCCTGCGTCACATCCTCCGCCTCTGCGTGATCGCGCACAAAACGCATTACCAGCCGCAACAGCTTGCGCTGATATTTACTGACCAGCAGGCCGAACGCTTCCTGATCGCCGGCCTGAACCCGCTCGACAAGAATCAAATCGGCTTCCCGCTCTCCCATGGCTTAGAGGTACTTCCGTCGCAAAATCGGTAGCCGGACAGTATAGCCGACGGCTATTGGCCTACCGACTCCACTCACATCACCTCGCATCACCCGCGTTGAGCCGCTCATGCGCCGCAAAGCACGGCTGTTCCGACAGACCGGAGGAAAGAAAAATAGTTCCGCAAGCGGTAAGATGGAATCGTCGAATACCATTTCGCTTCGCCAGTAGGAAACGCTTCCCCCGCCACCATGCCAGACCTCGATACCGCTGCCCCATCCCGCTGGATCGCCCGTTTCGCACCATTGATTCTGCCGGAGGGCGATGTGCTCGACTTGGCCAGTGGCAGCGGAAGGCACACGCGGCTTCTGGCGGACATGGGATACAGCGTTGAGGCGGTTGACCGCAATCCGGAAGCGCTGGCACAGCTCGATGGAATACAGGGCGTGCAGACGCGTTGCGCCGACCTTGAGGGCGGACCATGGCCATATTACGGGCGCGGCTTCGATGGCATCGTAGTAAGCCGCTACCTGTTTCGTCCGCTACTGCCCAATCTGCTGAACTGTCTCAATGAAGGTGGCATTCTGATTTACGAAACCTTCATGGTCGGACAGGAGTTCTTCGGCAAGCCGAGCAATCCCGCATATTTACTGCGCTCCGAGGAGTTGCTGGTACTCGTCCGCCAACGCCTCACGGTGATTGCCTTCGAACAGGGAGAAGTGGCGACACCGCAACCAGCCATGATCCAACGTCTTTGTGCGCGGCGCGGCCGAGCGACCCAGCTGCCTGACGCTTACTCAACGCCCTGACTTGCGAGGTACTCCTCGTAGTTGCCGCGATAATCGACGATGCTGCCGTCGGTCTTGATCTCGACGATGCGCGTGGCCAGCGATGAGACGAATTCGCGGTCGTGCGAGACGAAGATCAGCGTGCCCTTGTATTTTTCCAGCGCGTTGTTGAGCGATTCGATGGACTCCATGTCGAGGTGGTTGGTCGGCTCGTCCATCAGCAATACGTTGTTGTGCAGCAGGATCAGCTTGCCGAACAGCATGCGGCCCTGCTCGCCGCCGGAGATGACCTTGACCGACTTCTGTACTTCATCGCCCGAGAACAACAGACGCCCCAACGTGCCGCGAATCAGGGTTTCCACTTCTGCGCCGGCATAGCCGCCTTCGCGCACCCATTGCCCCATCCAGTCGGTCAGGCTCTCGTCCGCAGCAAAATCGGCGGCGTGGTCCTGGGCAAAATAGCCGGGGCGGGCCTTTTCCGCCCATTTCACCTTGCCGTGCAGCGGCGTCAGACCGCCCAGGGTTTCGCCGGCAAACAGCCGTAACAAGGTCGTTTTGCCGACGCCGTTTTCGCCGATGATGGCGACCTTTTCGCCCGCCTCGATGGCGCTGGTGAAACTTTTGATGACCGTCACGCTGGGGACATAGCCGAAGTTGAGGTTTTCCACTTCGACGGCGAGGCGGTGCAGCTTTTCTTTGTCGTTGTAGTCGAAACCGATCCACGGATACTGGCGCGAGGAAGGCTTGATGTCTTCGATCTTGATCTTCTCGATCTGCTTGGCGCGCGAGGTGGCCTGGCGTGCCTTCGATGCATTGGCGGAGAAGCGCCGCACGAAGCTCTGCAAGTCGGCGATGCGCTCCTTGGCCTTGGCGTTCGCCGCCGATTGGGTCGCCCGCGCCTGCGTCGAAGCTTCCATGAAGTCGTCGTAGTTGCCGGGATAGACGGTAATCTTGCCGTAGTCCAGGTCGGCCATGTGGGTGCAGACCTGGTTGAGGAAGTGGCGGTCGTGGGAAATGATGATCATCGTGCTGTCGCGTTCGTTGATCACGTTTTCCAGCCAACGGATGGTGTTGATATCTAGGTTGTTGGTCGGCTCGTCGAGCAGCAGGATGTCCGGGTTGGCGAACAACGCCTGCACCAGCAGCACACGCAATTTCCAGCCCGGTGCGACCGCGCGCATCGGACCGTTGTGCTGCTCGATAGGGATGCCGACGCCCATCAGCAGCTCGCCGGCACGTGCCTCGGCGGTATAGCCGTCGTATTCGGCGAAGTGGGATTCGAGTTCGGCGGCATGCATGTAGTCGTCTTCGGTTGCATCCGGGTTGGCGTAGATCGCGTCCTTCTCCTGCATGCAGGCCCACATGGCTTCGTGCCCCATCATCACCACGTCGAGCACGCGCACGTCTTCGTAGGCAAACTGGTCCTGGCGCAGGAAGGCCATGCGCTCATGGGCATCGAGGCTGACGTTGCCGGCGGAGGGTTCCAACACACTGGCGAGGATTTTCATGAAGGTGGTCTTGCCGGAGCCGTTGGCACCGATCAGGCCATAGCGGTTACCTTCGCCAAATTTGACGGAAACGTTTTCAAACAGGGGCTTGACCCCGAACTGCATGGTGATATTGGATGCGACGAGCACTGAAAATCCTTCGGAGGGAAATACGCAAAAAATGCGGAAAGGCGCGAAGTCTACCCGCAATGCGGGCACGACTTGCTAAAGTGCCGCCTATGAAAAAACTGACTTTGGAAAAAATCCTGCAATCGCAGGGCTTCGGCACGAAAAAAAGCTGCCGCTACATGGTTCTCGACGGGCTGGTGGAGATCGGCGGCGAGGTGGTCGACGATATTCACGCCGAATTCGATCCCGACGGGCTGCACTTCACCGTCGATAGCGAGCCCTGGCAATACCGCGAACAGGTCTATCTGGCGCTCAACAAGCCCACCGGGGTTGAATGTTCGCGCCGGCCGGCCGTCCATCGCGGCGTGCTCTCACTGCTGCCCGACCAATTCACCCTGCGCGACGTGCAACCTGTCGGCCGCCTCGACCACGACACCACAGGCCTATTGCTGCTCTCGGACGACGGCAGCTTCATCCACGCGCAGTCGCACCCCAAGCGCCATGTGCCTAAGACCTACGTGGCAACGACTCAGGAACCGGTGACAGCCGAACTCGTTGCCCAACTGCAAGCCGGCGTCAAACTGGCCGACGAACCCGCGCCGCTGGCGGCAGTAGCGCGTCAACTGGCTAGCCACGAAATCGAGATTTCCATCGACATGGGTAAATACCATCAGGTGAAACGTATGCTGGCGGCGGCAGGCCATCACTGTGTCGCCTTGCGGCGTAGCGCCATCGGCGGGCTGACCCTGGAGATGTTGGAACTTGAGGAAGGCGCCTGGGCCTATCTTGATGCCGAGCAATTGGCGTTGCTGGCAAAGCCCGTCGAATAGCAGAAGTCGGCGCTCGCGGTACGGCAGAGGTGCCCCTAAGCCAACTCCGCTTGCGGCGACGACGGACACGCGGGCGATGGACATTGACAGGATTGCGGTCGCCAATGCGTCAGATGGACAAAGAACTCATCCTCGGGCATGGGCTTACCAAAACGGTAGCCTTGGCCCAGGCGATAGCCCAGATCCAGCAACTTGAGACACTCGCCGCAGGTTTCGATGCCTTCGGCGACGACGTGCTTGCCCAAGCCATCGGCTAAATGCCAGACGGACTTGGCGATGGAAGCATTCGCACCATCTTCATCGACGGCACGCACGAAACTTTGATCAAGCTTGAAGGTATCGAGCGGTAGCCGGCTCAAGGCGCCGAGATTCGAATAGCCCGTGCCGAAATCGTCCAGGGCCACCGATACGCCGAGATCGACAATGCGTCGCAGCATGTCGGCGGTACCGTCTGCATCGCGGATGATGAGCGACTCGGTGACCTCCAGTTGCAAACGCGCCGGCAAGATCCCGCTTTCGCCAATGGCGCGCGCCACCTCACCGACCAGGTCGCAGCGCTCGAATTGCATCGGCGAGACATTCACCGCGATATGAAAATCGGCGGGCAGACTGCCATTGCGCTTGGCCAGCACACGGCAGGTCTCGCCCAGCACCCAGGCACCGATCTTGGCGATGAGGTCGCTTTTTTCGGCTACGGGGATGAACACACCCGGGGGAATCAGCCCATTTTTCGGATCGCGCCAGCGCACCAGCGCCTCGGCGCCGACGATACGCCGCGTGACGAGGTCGAGCTTCGGCTGGTAAAACAGTTCGAGTTGCCCCGCCTTGATCGCAGCGTCGAGGCGGGCTTCCATTTCCAGTTGGCGTTCCGCCGTCACTGCCATTTCAGCGGAAAAGAATTTGTAGATGTTGCCGCCTGCCTGCTTGGCACGCATCATCGCCCGATCCGCTTCCACCAGTAGATCGTCGAAGTTGCGTCCGTCGGAAGGATAGGCGCTGATACCGATGGACGCACCAACCTTGAAATGGTGGCCGGCCACCTCGACAGGCTGATCGAGTACGGCAAGCAGCTTGTTGGCGACCAGAGCGGCATCGTGCCGGTCGGCGATATCTGGCAACAGACAGACAAATTCGTCGCCACCGAAACGCGACAGGGTATCGTCCTCGCGCAGCACGCTGGAGAGCCTGCGTGTAACGCTGACCAGAACCTCATCGCCAATGTCGTGCCCCAGACTGTCGTTGATTGACTTGAAGCGGTCGAGATCGACGAACAAAACCGCCAGCGAACGCTCCGATCGATCGGCACGTCGTATCGCCTGCTCGCCGCGATCGGTAAGCAAAATGCGGTTAGCCAGGCCAGTCAGCGGATCGTGTAAGGCAAGAAAACGCAGACGTTCTTCTTGTTCCTGCTTTTGCGTGATGACGGTAAATGTCGCCAAATAGTTCGTCACCCGCCCCTCATCGTCGCGCAACGTGCGAATGTCGAGCCATTCGAGGTAGAGCGAGCCATCCTTGCGTCGATTCCAGATTTCGCCGCACCAAGTGCCCTGTTGCTCTAGCGCCATCATCATGCCGCGATAGAACTCGGCATCGTGTCGCCCGGAATTGAGCAAGCGGGGCGTTTCGCCGAGTGCCTCATCTAGGGAATAGCCGGTGATCGCGGTAAAAGCCGGGTTGGCGTAAAGAATATGTTGTTCGACATCGGTAAGCAGCAGGCCACGGTCGAAATTTTCGACGATACGCAAGGCGGCGGCCACATTCATGACCTGGGCAGAAGGCGTTACTGCGATGACCTTTGTGGCGACCACATCCTCGCAAACGGTTTCGAGTATAGGAACCGGGACCAGGGCGATACTGATATCGTCATGGATAATTTGCGTGTTTTGCTCGATCCGCGCGATCAGACGATCAAAAACCTGATCCGCACCATTCTCCGCCGTAGCCAGTACCCCATCGCGCCCGAATGCGGCTCCGGTCAGGATGCCCAGTTCGGACAGGCCATCGGAGTACAGCAAGAGCGAGGCGACTTCATCGCGCGCCAAGCGATAACGCTGCGGGATCAGCCCCGCGTCGTCTTCGCTCCCATTGTCGACCCCAAAAGGCAGATAGCACGAAGAAAATGCCTCGGAAAGACGCCCGTCGCTGGCCAGCAGCAAGGCATCGGGCATACCGGCGTTGATGACCTCAATTTCCCGCTCGTGCACACGCACCAGAATACCGCTGACGAAATAACCGCTGATGCGCTGACGCAGCAAAAAACGGTGGATGCGGTCATGAATGGCGGGCAAGGACATGCCCAACAATACCGATTCACGAAACAACATCGGCGTATGCAGGGCAAACACCGCTGAGGCGAGACCGTGTCCGGTGGCGTCGGCCAGCAGGCAAAACCAGCCGAATTTCGGATGCTCCGCCGTGCAATAAAAGTCCGCGCTGATCTTGCTGACCGGGAGCGACCAATATCTGGCGCGTTCGCGCCCTAAGTGGCTCGTCGCATCGCGCACCCCGTTGATCAACTCAATCGCATCGCCATACTCGCCCAGCACCCTCGCGCACTCCCCCGGACGACAGCTTTCAGGGAGTGGACAGATAGCAGGTACGGCGAGAGTTTGGTCGGACATGCCTTGGCTCGATATGGACAAGCGGAGCAAGATAGCTGGCAGCAGCCATACATACAATGCTGCGAAACACTTAGTGCAACTACCTATTTACCGGTATCTGTATCCGGATAGTGATAAGAGATCAAGCCGAACGCAAACCTTCGCGCACCGCATAACGCGTCAGTTCTGCCGTAGTGTGCAACCTGAGCTTCTGTTTGATGTTGCGTCGATGCACATCGACCGTGGCGGTGGTGATACCCAATTGGGTGGCAATTTCGGCGGAACGCAGGCCGTCGGCAAGCAAGCACAAGACTTCCTGCTCGCGCTTGCCCAATACCGTGAGCGGAGGCGTCGGAGGTTCGCCGCCAGTTTGGACATGGCGCACCATCACGCTCGTCAGCTCCGGCGATAAGAAGTTATGGCCGCCCATCACGGCGCGAATGGCGCTGATCAACTCATCGGCTCCAGACGACTTGAGCACATACGCCTGGGCGCCCGCCTTGAGCATTTCCTCGACGAACAGGCGGTCGGAATAACCGGACAGGGCAATGACGCGCACGGAACCGAAACGCCGACCGACCCGACGCGCCACCTCGATGCCCTTGATATCTGGCAAGGCGATGTCGAGCAGCAGCACATCGGGTAAATGCTCGGCAACGCCGACCAATGCCTCCGCACCGGTATTCGCCTCGGCCACCACCTCAATATCGTTCTCGGCGTCCAAGGGAATACGCAGTGCCTCGCGAAACATGCGGTGATCGTCCGCCAACATCACTCTAGTCTTCATTGCATACCCTTCTCATCGGATTCCGGATTCTGCTTGTACGGCATCTTCATCGAGACGCGCGTTCCCAATCCCTGCCATGTCTCGATCTCCATCGCCCCACCCAGCGCGCTGATGCGTTCGCGCACACTGACCAAGCCGATGCCTCCCTCATGATCGCGCGCCGTCAGCGCCTTGCCGATATCGGCGATACCCACGCCCTCGTCGGCGACGACAATCTGCAGTTCATTCGCGGTGCAATTCACCTCCACGCGCGCCACAACCGTGTCCGCATGCTTGGCGACATTGATCAACAATTCGCGCACCGTGCGGAACAGGATAGCCGAATGTGCAGCGGGAAGCACATGGGGACAGCAGGCGTCGTCGATTTCCACCTTGAGATCATACATACGCTCGATCTCTTCGGCCAACCAGCGCAACGCAGGAACCAGTCCCAGATCCTTCAACACGGGGGGACTCAACTGCGACGTCAGCGAGCGTACCTGACGACTGGCATCGGCAACCAATCCATTCAGTTCGCCAACGGCATTCCTGAGAGGTTCAGGGACGCGCTTCGCCAGGGCGTCGATTTTCAGCCGTGCCACATGCAGCAACTGCCCGAGCCCATCGTGGAGATCGTGTGCCACGGCCTGCCGCTCGCGCTCTTCGGCCAGGGTCACCTCAACCGCCAGCCGCCCCAACTGCTCGATGCGCAACTCCAGTTCCCGATGTGTTTCAAGCAACGCCGTCTCGGCCTGTTTGCGCTCGGTAATATCGCGTCCCACCGACTGAATTTCGACCAGGCGCCCCGATGCATCGAAAAAACCACGGTTGACGAACTGCATCCAGTGCAAACGACTGTTGCCGGCATAGACGCGATTTTCAATCACCACCACAGGCCGCTCGGGGCTGAGAGTGCGCAATTTGGCGTTGATCAGCGGCAGATCCTCTGTAGCAGCCACCGGCTGCCAATATTTCCCCAGTTCCCGATCCATCGCAAGGCCGAAAAAACGGCAATAGACATCGTTGGCGAAAGTCAGCGTTCCATCTGCCCTGAAACGGCAAATCATTTCGGTCTGATCCTGCACCACCGCGCGGAAGTACTCATCGCTCAAGCGTGTCTCGAACGCAGGCAAGTCTGCCCTTTGCGCACGCCGCAGTAGCCATGCGGGCTTGCTGAGTTCCCTGCCGAAGCTTGAGCGAACACCTTTCGCCATGTCTGTCAGTTACCTGCACATCAACCGAATCAAGGTCGACTTTGTATCACAGCCTTTGGGCGAATCGACATCGGTCGGGTTTTGTTGTTTCAACGCGGAAGCGCAGCAACCTGTAATAAAACTGTCATCTTTCTGCCACAAAGCCCAAGCTAAAACGGCCGGACAACGACACAGAGCGCATTTGAAAGGCAAACGCGAGCGAATATAGGCAATTCATCTCTGGCTTCGTCTGCCCATGTCCGGAACGCTCACGCATCCCCTCCTAACCAGATACCCCCATCTGGTCGGCGATATCTGGGGCGGACTGGCCGCCATGCTGGTCGCCTTGCCTTCGGCAATTGCCTTCGGCGTCACCATTTTCGCTCCGCTGGGCGGCTCGCTCGCCGCCCAAGGGGCGCTGGCCGGCATACTCGGGGCCACCGCGCTGGGCCTGATCGCGCCGGCTTTCGGCGGTAGCACCCGCCTCATCACGGCCCCCTGCGCCCCCGCTGCCGCCGTACTTTCCGCGCTGGCGGTCGGCTTTACCCAAAATGGCATGCCCGCCGAAACCGTACTTCTGCTGCTTGCCTTCATCGGCCTCCTCGCGGGCATCATCCAAATCACCCTGGGACTGGCTGGCATCGGCCGTCTGATCAAGTTCATCCCCTACCCTGTGGTCAGTGGCTACCTGAGCGGCGTCGGTCTCATCATCATCGGCAGCCAGATTCCCAAGCTGCTGGGAACCCCAACGGGGACGACCTTCCTCGCTGCAATCGGTACTCCCGGCTCCTGGACGTGGCAAAGCATACTGGTCGGCACCGTGGTGATAGTCGCCATGATATTTACGCCGCGACTAACCAAGGCCGTACCGGCGGCGATCCTGGCGCTGCTTGCCGGCATCGGCTGCTACCTCGTGCTTGGTCTGTTCGATGCCGATTTGCTGAATACGGAGAGTAATCCCTTGCTGGTAGGCACGCTCGCCAGCGGCGAAGGCAGCCTGAGCGACGGCGTCGCACGCCAAATCCAGGCCCTGCGCGGCATTGGCCTCGAAGTCGTCATCCAGGTCTTCGTGCCCGCATTGACGCTGGCGGTATTGCTCTCCATCGACACGTTGAAAACCTGTCTGGTGATCGATGCGATGACGAACTCGCACCACGACTCGAACCGCGAACTGGTTGGGCAAGGGTTCGGCAATATCGCTGCCTCTTTGATCGGCGGCATTCCTGGCGCAGGCACCATGGGCGCCTCGCTGATCAACATCTCCAGCGGCGGTACGACGCGGGTCGCGGGACTGATGACAGGCGTTTTTTCGCTCGCCGCCTTTCTGCTGCTGGCGCCGCTGATCGCCTGGGTACCGGTAGCCGCATTGGCGGCCATCCTCATCGTCATCGGTATGCGCATGATCGACCGCCACAGTCTGGCGTTCTTCTTCACGCCCTCAACGCGCGTCGACTTCTTCGTCATCCTTGCCGTGATCCTGGTGGCGATTTTCGGCAATCTGATCGCCGCCTCGGGCGTCGGCGTCGCCCTTGCCATCCTGCTCTTCATTCGCGAGCAGACCCGCAGCTCGGTGGTGCGCAACCGCATCGAGGGTAGCGAAATCATGTTGAAGCGCGCCCGGACTCCCGAAGAGCGCGAACGGTTGGAACGCGAAAGCGACGACATGGTGATTTTCGAACTGCAGGGCAGCCTGTTTTTCGGCACCGCCAGCCAGTTGCATGCCGCGCTCGAACCCGAAACCGGTCTGCGCAAATACGTCATCCTGAGCATGCGGCGGGTGCAATCGCTCGACGTCACCGCCACGCATGTCCTCGAACAAATCAAGGATAGGCTCGAAGAGAACAACGCCTACCTGGTGTTTTGCGATATTCCCAAGGGGCTGCCGAGCGGCCTAAAGATGAAACGTTTTCTCAAGGAAACCGGCGTAGTGCGGCCAAGCAACAAGGCCTTCGCCTTCCGCCAACTCGACGAAGCGCTGGAGTGGGTCGAATCGCAAGCGCTGGCCGAAACGCAAGACGACACCGGTGCCGCCACGGCCCTCTCCCTAGCCGCCATGCCGGTATTCGCCAACTGCTCGGACGCGGCCATCGCTGCGCTGGAAGCCGCAATGGGCATTCGTACCGTCAAAGCGGGCAAGCGCGTATTCAAGGCCGGGACGAGCGGCGACGAGTTGTACATCGTCCGGCGCGGCATGGTCAAACTGTTACTGCCGATCCACAAAAAGGAAAACTATCATCTGGCCACCACAGGTCCCGGCGCCATCATCGGCGGCATGGGTTTCCTCGACGATAGCGGCCATGCCGCCGACGCGCTCGCGCTTACCGATGTCGAAGTCTATGTCCTCCCCCGCGAGCGCTTCGACGCACTCGCCGACGCACACCGCAGCGTCGCCATCGCCATTCTCAAGAATCTTGGCCAAACGCTATCGAACCGCTTGCGTGTCACCATCGCCGAGTTACAAGCTTTGCGCGGTTGAAGAATCCCAGGCCAATCCGAGTCGCTATCCGCATTTATAAAAAACTCGCGTGCTGCACGTTGACAAAGCTTGGCGCATTGCTAGAATGCGCGACTTCATTTGAAGCAGCATTCACCCCGATGACCGCAAAGTATCCGGTTGGATAATGCCAAGAAGTGCCGCTTGCTGGATGTAAACGGGTTGCGAAATTTGTTGCCTGCTTGAATCCGGCAAGGACGAAGTCCCTATCGTCTAGAGGCCTAGGACAACACCCTTTCACGGTGTGAACCGGGGTTCGAATCCCCGTGGGGACGCCAATCTATACCCGGCGTTAAGCCGGTAAGTAAGCTGGTACGTAGCGCAAGCTACGTCCAGCTCTACTTTTTCTAGCAAACCACGCATAAAGTCCTTCAGGGCTTCCCGATCCAGCGTGGTCATATCCTCCGCAAGACTGCGCATAATCCGGGCAACCTGAGCTTCCGTCAGGTGGCGCACCTTTTCGGCTTGACGCTCGGCCTCGGCACGTTTATCCACCTCTTCTGCAAGCGCCACACGGCGAAGCTCCAAACTCTCGATTTGCCGCAACAAGGGATCGGGGGTGCTGGTTTGCCCGAGGAATCCCGTAATTCGCAGAATCTGCCGCTCAATTTCCGCAAGTTCCTGCTTCAGCCCAGGTAGCTCGGCATCCCTTTGCCGCGATTCCACTTGCGCGCGTGCCGCCTTCGTGAATGCTGCAACGAAATTGGCTTCCTCAAGGTTCTCTTTCATTTGGGCGAGGACAGCCTGTTCGATTTCTGTCGCCTTGACCCGCTTACCCTTCCCTACCCGGTAAAAACCCTCGCCATCGCCATGCCATGCAGCGTTGTCGGGTGATTTGAGCAGGCCGGACAGCAGATAGTCTGCGCGCGTTCGCCGGCTGTTCGCCTTACTGCTGTTCTCCAGCAGCGTAATCAGGTGTTCTGCCTCTTCATCCGAAATCAGGGCTGGATGGGTATCACGTTGAATAACCCACTCCTCTCTTGGGCGCCGTTTGACGCCACCGGCGTAGCCAGTGGAGGTGATTTCGTAGCGTTGATTCCAGACCGTATGTCCGGCGTACGTCATGGCATTCCATTCCATGCCGATGGCGGTCGAGTCTGACATGTCCAGTCCGCTCTGGCTCAATGCTTGGCGACGGCTCAAGCCAGAGGCTTTGGCTTTCAGGTAACGCGCCACCTTGGACGATTGGTCGGACAGAATCAAGCGCGATTTGACGACCGGGTTGCCATCGCGAATGGCTCCAGTTTCAACGTGCTCAAGTTGATAACCCAAAGGTGCACGCCCTCCTGCTCGCCAGCCTTGACGGACGTTTTCTGCCATCCCAGCCAACCCCTTTTGTTTGCTGGTCAAGCTATGCCACTCGTCCATCGCCTGGAGAATCGACTTAAGCAGCATTTCGGTGATGGGATCGGCATCCGGCAAGCTCTTGTAGATGATCCGCACCCCAAACTTGCGACACTCGACTTCTTCGAAGATCAACGCAATATGACGCCGCCGCGCAAGGCGGGAAGTGTCAAGAATCAGCAAATGATCCCAGCCACGTTTCTTGTTGCGGATGGCTGTCAGGAGTTGCTGGAATCCTGGGCGATCTTCATCGCGACCGGACTCGACCGCATCGACAAACTCGGTAAGGATGGTGAATCCCCGTTCCGTTGCCATTTGGTGAAGCAAGCGACGTTGGGCATCAATACTGGCATCGTGCCGGTCTTTGCTCGACCGCAGATACAGTGCGGCACGCTGAATCGTGTGTTTGGAAATCATCTTGTTCTCCTGGTCATGAGACTTATTCCGGTAGCGAACTTCCTCAAAGGCGCCGAGTTGGCTTGTTTAGTGCAGGAATGGCAGGGCCAGATGTACGGCAACGCTTATGTCTGGACTTCCTATGGAGGGCAATGGCCGATAACGTATTGGCCTCCTGACAGAGGCCAAATCGTAGAAGACCGATCCCCGAAATAATGCGGTCGCTGCGAAGAGCGGCAGTGCCGGCGTGTTCAATTGCCAGTCCTGCAAAAGGTGTTCAAAACGACAGGTCAGTTGATCGTAGGTCATGCGTGTATTTCCATGCAAAGCTGTTGATCGGTAGTGTCAGCATTCAGGCTGCCAACGTGTTCCATTTAGCATAGCCGCTCACCCTACTTCAATGCAAACAAAAACCTGACATCCGAGGATTAACGGTTGGCGCGGGCATTCGGTTGACCTGTAGTCGGGATGCTGTAATCACTTGCAACCCCTGATTGCTCCGGGATTTCTACCATCATTTGTCTATAAAGCGACTACGCGACTGTCGTTGCAAAAAATGCCGGCCCCATGCGGTCTTCCGGTGAATTCTGGTTGCGTTTGTAGTCTCCCAGATTGCCCATATGGGCGTCGGGTGTGGCAGAACCACAGCATGCCGTTGTTCTTTCCCTGTCAGTGCAATATTTGCTCGTGTCTTGCACAGTCATGTTCTCATCGACATTCGTCAATTTCAGAAAATTGCTTGGAGCTGTCCGAACTTTTTGTTCTACTGGAGAGTGCACATCCCATGTGCATCCTTTCGTGACCTCAGGAGAGCAATTCCATGGCACCGAGTACCACACAACGTCTGGCTTCCGTCGGCCAGCAGATCAAAGCCTTGCAGGCCGAGAAACGCCGCCTGCAAAATCTCGCAACCCAGGACAAACGCAAGGCCACTGACCAGCGCGAACGCATCGTCGGTAAGTTCGTCCTCGCCGACGAACAACTGTGCGCCATCGTCCTGCCATTGCTCGCGGAACAGATGAGGAAGACCGACGAGCGCACCCTGTTCGACTTGCCGCCGTTGGTCGGGTAATTCCGGGTCTGTCCGAACACCGCTGAACCGGCGGACAGTCCCTCCTTACCCCCCGGGAGGGCGCACTTACCGGTTTCCGGGGGAAACCGATGCGGTCAGGGAAAGATTCCCCCGACACCCCGTTTGAAAGGCTGTTTATGGCGATTTATCACTTGCATGCACGTACCGGTAGCCGAGGTGGCGGGCAGTCTGCCGCTGCCAAGGTCGCGTACTTGGCACGCATCGCATCCTATGGCAAAACCCGCCATCAGGTGGTGCACCTTGAAACCGGCCATATGCCCGCTTGGGCGATAGGGCAAACACCGTATCGGCGCACCCAGATCGGCTTCGATTATTGGCTGGCTGTTCGTACCGGCTGAATTCCAGCCAATTTGAGGAGGGAGTGCCGATTTAAAACTGGCCAGGGTGTTCAACCTAACCTGTGCAATTTATGCGCAGGAGCGAGAAAGGGTGATCACCATGGAGATGTT
>Ga0209262_10000083_pt1 | contig 63353 bp, 54 predicted proteins | sample Lowcelwee11metaG_FD_187171 | JGI IMG/M metagenome (GOLD analysis project Ga0209262, IMG submission 187171) | Freshwater pond sediment microbial communities from the University of Edinburgh, under environmental carbon perturbations - Low... | ecosystem: Environmental > Aquatic > Freshwater >... | reverse complement strand
CAATCAATGAATGAGATTTAAGATTTGAGTTTCAAACAATCAATGAATGAGATTTAAGATTTGAGTTTCAAACAATGATACAACTTGATTTGTTTGTGTTGTTAATATTTCTGATTTAACTTGTATTTTCAAATATATTTGAAGATGAAATATATTTGAAGTATAGAATAATAATCTGAAAATCAATGAATGAGATTTAAGATTTGAGTTTCAAACAATCAATGAATGAGATTTAAGATTTGAGTTTCAAACAATCAATGAATGAGATTTGAGATGTAGTTTCAAACAATCAATGAATGAGATTTAAGATTTGAGTTTCAAACAATGATACAACTTGATTTGTTTGTGTTGTTAATATTTCTGATTTAACTTGTATTTTCAAATATATTTGAAGATGAAATATATTTGAAGTATAGAATAATAATCTGAAAATCAATGAATGAGATTTAAGATTTGAGTTTCAAACAATCAATGAATGAGATTTAAGATTTGAGTTTCAAACAATCAATGAATGAGATTTAAGATTTGAGTTTCAAACAATCAATGAATGAGATTTAAGATTTGAGTTTCAAACAATGATACAACTTGATTTGTTTGTGTTGTTAATATTTCTGATTTAACTTGTATTCTCAAATATGTTTCATCATCAAATATATTTGAAGTATAGAATAATTTGAAAATCAATGAATGAGATTTGAGATGTAAGTTTCTGATTTCAATGAATGAGATTTGAGATGTAAGTTTCTGATTTCAATCAATGAATGAGATTTGAGATGTAAGTTTTAAACAATCAATAAAATTTAATAACTCTAAGTAACATAAACAATGAATGAAACTCAAACTTTTCCTCGATCGATCACCAACAAAAGTTTATATAATTCAATTGAATTATATAATAATATCTTCAAAAAATGGTTCTATTGTCTTGATTCATTCTATGATTTATGTTTTTTTATCACTTCATTTTTTTAATTTTATTCACTAGTTTATTTAATAATATTAAATAAACTAAGTCATTCGTATCTCGAATCAATATATTCATATGTTTTTCTTATTGATTCAATTATTCATCACAAAATTTAAATTTAAATTTAAATTTTGCAGAGTTTTCCACTACTTATTCTATATGTTTATTTTAGTTTATTTAAATATCATTTAATATTAAATGATATTTACGATCTTTCCGATTAGAATCATTCTTTTGATTTTACATTTTTAAAACTTCAATTTTAAACAAATAATTTAACTTTGAAATCAAAGTTAAATTAACATACAATATTTTAAATCCTCCAAACCATGACGATTCAATTTATTTTTTCTTTTTTATTCTTCTTTCATTTTTCATTGCTGTGATCTTTTGTCTAGAAATATCATTTAAACAATTTTTATTGAATGATCTATTTTTATTCAAATGTTCAACAACCCAATTTGCTAATGTTTTATCCTTCAAAACACCATCATATAATTCAATTGCTTCTCTATATTTACCTAAATTATAAGCAGCAATAGCTACTTGATCAACTAATACCCATTGATGATCCTCGTTATTATATAAGAACCCTGAACATACTTTTTCTTGTTTTACAACTGAAATACCAAAAGTCCAAGATAGATAAAACATTTTTAATGAATTCCAGTTTCGAACGAGCATACACGGTATCTCCCATCTCCCTGGTAAAACACAATATCCTTTTAATAAATATTCAATAGCAATTGCATTGTATGGTTCTCCTTCATATTCAGCTAATTTAATATATGATGCATAAAGTTCATCAGCGTATCCGTCATTTATTTCTGTTCTTTTTCGATACCATATTTTAGCATTCTCAACATCATTAGCATCTTTGAAGCTTTGAGCGATATAATATGTTGTCCTTGATGGTAATTCAGAAGTAGGTAATCTCTCAATTAATTTATTTGCATCTTTCTTATATTTATCTTTATCTTTCGATCTATCACCTAATCTTCTCGAAATAATATAAAAATCTCTTATGTCATCCATCATTTCATTCGTATATAGGTATTCATGAACAGGTTGTTTCCATTCTGCTTCTGCGTCTGTTCGAATCAAAGAATAATAAAAATAACTCCATGATCTATTCTCTGAATATTTGAGTGAACGATAAATAGGTGCGGTTAATTTTCTTCTATTGATATTCAATGGAGTTTCATCAACATTAAATGCAACATCATCAGCATCAATAATAAATAAATACCACTTTGATTTAGGATCGAGTTTCGATGTAAATTCCCTGCCTATTTTTAATGCGTGATTTCTACTTACGTCAAATTCATAAGTCCAAATTTGATACTCAAGATAACATGGTATTTTTTTCTCTTCACAAAATGAGATTATCAAATCTTTTGTTGAATCTGTTCCGTTGTATGAGACTGCAACTGCATCACATGTTCGATACACATTCGATAAAAGATTAACAATAATATCTTGTTCATTTCCAACAATTAAGTTCAAGCAAATTTTGGCTGACATGATTAATTTTTGAAAAGAGATTATTTTGTTTCATTGTTAAAAATGTCTTCTTTGAATGAACGTAAAGTTTCTGTCATGTTAGCTGTTGTTGATGAACAACCTGATGAAACAAATATGAAGAAATTATCAAAGATGGTGTCAAATGTAAGTATCGTAAAAAAATCAGTTGATGAAGAATCAGCTTGTGAAAACATCGATGTCAATCGAATTTTACTCGAATGTGGTTTTGCTCCAATTGATAAAATAATTACTGAACATACCTTGAGTGATAATAGAACTGTTAAAAAATGCGAATATGTCGCTGTGTTAGATTCGAATGGTAATCGATCATATGTAAAGCTTGATGTTCAGAATGCTCATGTAAGTATGAATTCATGTGATACCGTAAAGAGAAAAATTATGAATGCCAAAGTGCTTCCTTATTCAATAAAAATAAATGCACTTGATTGTCTCGGAATGGGATTGTGTGGAATTGCGTTTCAATGTAATGATAAAGTATGTGTAGTTAACAAATGTCACATGAATGATATTTCTGAAGATTTATTTATTGAGAGAACCCAAGAATCATCAGATAAAGTAATTCGTAACGGCCTTGAATATCCAATCATTCGTATGTCAGTGTTGATGGAAAATTGCGAAGCAGCAATGGAACAAATTAAAATAGCCACTGATTCTATTCGTAGAAATAGATATGAAGTTGAAATGAAATGTTTGAATGAAATGAAAGAAAAAGTAAAAGAAACCTATGAATTACTTGATATTTTTGAACATGTTATTGATGAAGAATTACCTCATTTGCATGAAGCAGTTGAAAGTATGCAAGATATTCATCATGAAATGTGTGAGTGTAAATTTGTTGAATCTGATAAACAAAAACAAATATTTCGTAATTTGATTCGTAATCATAATAAATTTAATGAGTTGTTTGCGATATCAAAAATGGTAACAGAGAAAAAATCATTGTTGGTTGAGTTGAATCATTTGATTAGAACAGCTCTATCAGAAGTAAAAGAAGTTACGAAAGACATTGAATATATATTGTAAATTAATGTATTTGTTTGTGATATTAATTTATGATTATTGATAAATAGAGATTTTATCAAACATATTTGGTAATATGTTTGAGTATTAATGGAATGGTAATTTGATTTGAAGATGAAATATATCTGAAGTATAGAATAATAATTTGAAAATCGATGAATGAGATTTGAGTTTCAATCGATCGATGAATGAGATTTGAGTTTCAATCGATCGATGAATGAGATTTGAGTTTCAATCGATCGATGAATGAGATTTGTTTGTGTTGTTAATATTTCTGATTTAACTTGTATTCTCAAATATATTTGAAGATGTTATATATTTGAAGTATAGAATAATAATTTGAAAATCAATGAATGAAATTTGAGATTCTGATTTCAAACAATCAATGAATGAGTTTCTGATTTCAAACAATGATACAAATATTTGTTTGTGTTGTTAATATTTCTGATTTAACTTGTATTCTCAAATATATTTGAAGATGAAATATATTTGAAGTATAGAATAATAATTTGAAAATCAATGAATGAAATTTGAGATTATGATTTCAAACAATGATACAACTTGATTTGTTTGTGTTGTTAATATTTCTGATTTAACTTGTATTCTCAACAATCAATCAATGAGTTTCAAACAATAATAAAAATATTTGTTATCTAGTTAATATTTCTGATTTATCTCATCTCTATTCATAATATACATCGATAAATTAAAATATTAAATGTATGATAATTTTAATCCACTCAAACAAACATCAAAGATAATTCCAAACAATCAACACATAAAATTATATTGGACAAAACAGAGTATCATATATCGATTCGAAACTATCAGGAATCAAAACTTTTAACAATCGAAGTATCAAATAAATCAAAATAGGAATGAAGAAACCAATAGCAAAATAAATAAAAGGTGAAAAATTAATTTTTGGTGTTGGGCACCGAATCGGAGGTGGTCTTCGAATAGGACTGGTTCTTCTTTGAACACCAACGTTAACTGGCACTTGAACAGATGACATTCTTTATTTTTCTTGTACAATAATTGTTTGTATAAAATCCTTTGATTCAAATTTAAATGAAAATAACCATCTCATATTTTCGATCTATAATTTCAAAAACACTTGAACTTCCGGAAAAAGGATTTGTTCTTCTTCGGGGTCGATCAGGTTCAGGTAAATCAACTATTTTTGATGCTATTACTTGGGCTATATATGGTGGTAATATCAATGTATTTCCAAGATTAAATAGAAAATGTACTCCAACTGTTTCTATTGAACTACCATTAATTTCTTTCTCTAGAACAAAGAAACCAGAAACAATCAATGTTGTTTTTTCAAATAAGACATACACTGGTGACGAAGCAAATCAAATATTAATTTCGTATTTTGGATCAAAGAGAATTTGGTTTTCAACCTCATATAGCATTCAAGGTGAAAGACATCCATTATTTAACTCAGATCAAACTGAAAAAAGAGCTTTATTAACAGAACTTTCATTCGCCAATGAAAATCCAGATTATTATCTTGAGAAACTATCAATTGAAATGAACAAATGTAGAACAGAATACAGTACATTGTTTAGAATTCATAATTCAAATAAAATGTTATTTGAACAAAAATATGAAAAATACATTGAAATACTCGAATCACACACAATAGAAGAATTAAATGTAAAACTCAAAGATTTAGAATCAAACTATTTAATTATGAAAAAAGAACATGAAACTTTGAAATCTCAATCTATTTTAATGAAACAAGAAGAAGCAAAGTTAAACCAAATAAAAAAACAACTTGATGCTATTTTGGTTAAATTATCAAATATACCTGAAAATACAATTGAATCAATCAATCTACTTGAATGTGAAAGAGATAAATTAGTTTCACTGAGAAACACAGTTTTACTCAATAAAAAACAAAAGAAATTGATCGAACAATATCAAGAATATAAACTCGAATACTCAGAGATAACATGTGGAAATGTAAAATATAAAATAACAGATAAAATCGAATATCAAAATTCAATGAGAGATTATGAAATCACATTGAAAACATGCAAAAAAATAGGTGTTGAACCAAATTTAGAATCAATTCAAAACTACATCAATGATGCAAAATATTTACTTGAAAAACAATCAAATGTAAAATTATATCGTCAAATAGAATCATTAGAAAAAACAAAGATTAAATTAGATGAAAATACTAAAAATGAAGGTGACTTGATGAAACTCAAAGAAAATCTTCATCACAAGAAACAATGTTTGAATATTCTAGTTTGTCCAAAATGTTCTCAATCATTATATCACCATGGAAAACAACTCATTATTTCAGAAAATTCACCAACATCAATTGATGAAATAAAGAAACTTGAGAATGAAATAAGAAACCTTGAAATTTACTTGGAAAAGAAAAGAAAGAACGAACTTGTTGATTCAAAAATTCAAATGTGTATCTCAGAATTAAACAACGAAAATGGAGATGTAACAGAATTAAAATTAATTCCATTGTTGAACGTTCAACAGAGAGAATCACTGAATAATGAAATTTTAATGTTGAACAAATTAAAATGTTTTTCATCACCAAAAGTATCATTGATTGAAATTGAGAATTCAATTCGAAAACAAGAACTCGAATCAAAAATAAGTGAGTTAGAAAAATCAATGGTAAACATTGAAATAACGAATTGTGAAACGAATGAAAAAGAATTGAATTTTAAAATTGAATCAATAACGCAAGATTTAAGAAACAAACGTGTCTTTTATGAATCAAGAATATCTCATTTAAAATTTAGAGATACATTAAAAAATTCACATGATAGTATCATTGTTGATACATCAATTTATGAACGTGAATCGATGTTAAAAGAAAAAATATCTGAGTGTGAAAATGAGATATGTGATGTTAAAGGATTAATCTCTGCTGAACAGAGTTTAATCGAATTAATAGATCAATCGAACGAATTAATGAGAATACAATATCGAATCGAATGTGTAGAAAAAATAACTTTGATTACAAAATCTGTAGCTACAAACACATTGAATGATATTATTGAATCTTTGAATACTTCGATTGAATCAGTGGCTTCTACTTTCTTTTCACATCCATTTTCTCTTGATTTGATTCTAGAAAAAACTGTAAAAAGTACAAAAAACGTAAAACCTGGTGTTTTTATTAACATAGGATACAATGGATCTGAAATTGATTCTTTGAATGGACTGAGTGGAGGAGAAGCCGATAGAACATCACTGTTAATGACATCTGTTTTAGCGACTCACTGTGGTTCACCAGTTTTATTTTTTGATGAGATACTGGCATCAGTAGATGCAGATACAAAAGAATCATGTTTAACTGCATTACGCTCTGTGTTACCTGAAAATAAATTAGTATTGTTTGTCGTGCATGATGCGATAACGGGTTATTTTGATTCTGTTGTTGACATCGATTGATGTTTAGTTAATATTTGGTTTAGAATCAGTAATATTAACAATAATAAAAATATTTTTATTATTGTTTGAAACAATCATTCATTTGATTATTTTTTAAATTATTATTCTATACTTCAAATATATTTGAATATAAAATATATTTGAGAACACAAGTTAAATCAGAAATATTAACAACACAAATAAATATTTGTATCATTGATGAAATCAGAATCTCAAATCTCATTCATTGATGAAATCAGAATCTCAAATCTCATTCATTGATAAAATCAGAATCTCAAATCTCATTCATTGATGAAATCAGAATCTCAAATCTCATTCATTGATGAAATCAGAATCTCAAATCTCATTCATTGATGAAATCAGAATCTCAAATCTCATTCATCATATTTACAAATTATTATTCTATACTTCAAATATATTTCATCTTCAAATATATTTGAGAATATAAGTTAAATCAGAAATATTATCAACACAAACAAATATTTGTATCATTGATGAAATCAGAATCTCAAATCTCATTCATCATATTTACAAATTATTATTCCATAATTCAAATATATTTGAATACAAGTTAAATCAAAAATATTAACAACACAAACAAATCAAGTTGTATCATTATTCAAATCTCAAATTTCATTTATTCTACTATTCAATATTTGATATCAAATATTGAATAAAAATCATCTAAAATCTCAAAGACACTTTTACTTCATTTCATTGTGAGTTTGATCAAAGCTTTTTGTAGGGCTTCTTGGGTTTTACCCCAAAACGGAACGTCATCCAATCGAACTTTGTTTTCCATCCCCGAAACGAACCAATCTTCAACTTTTCTCTTTGAAACAATGACAGTTTCAGTGATCTTTTTGTCAAACACACCCACCGATTCTGAGAATTTTGCAGTGATCGATTCAAGTCCTTTTTCGTTGGTCAGATAGTCATAAAAAACAACGACCCATTTTTCCAACGACGATTCGAGAATAACTTCAACATAAGTTTTCTTTGACAACAAAATGTTCTTATTTTCAAAGATTCCTCGACATTTTTGATGAAGACATTCTTTAACATGTTGATCGACAGTTCTGTTTCGAAGTTTGCTTTTTCCAAAATCGCAGATTTCCTCTGTGTTGCGAAACTTATATTTTCCGAAACAATAGTAATAAAAATCTTCGACTTTGTCATCATCAACAAAAAGTCTTGGAACAAAACAAATTCGATTAACCTCCATTGTATGTTGCTGTTACTAAAGTTCAAGTACTTTAATGATTTTTCAATTTTTCAATTCAATCGAATAATTATAAAATAATTTTATCTCGATATATCAACCAAAATAATAATGCGGTATCATTCGAACATTTCATTTTCTTCGATAAAATAAATGCGATTAACTCATGTTTAACATACCAGAAATTTTTATGATAATATGCCAATAAATATGGTCCATCTGTTGTCTCAATAGTGATAGATTCATCAAGGTCCACTACGTTTTCCAATGATCCTTTCTCATAAAAGTGATTCCATCTATCATCTGGAAATGTTTCCATTTCTTATTAAAAAAATAAAATGAGATGACTATTATTTTAGGTTAAATAGATTGGTTATTTTGTTTGAATTGAACAAAAAGATATATACGAGACATTATCATATTGATCCACCAGTTGTATTCTTTATCTTCGATAATTGATTCAACTATTTTTCTAAAATCACTGATTTTTTGTATAATTACTTCAGTCTCATCATTTTCTGATATCTTCAATAATTGACACAATGTATCACTCATTGAAACATTATCGAACCATTGTTTATATATTTTTGTTGATAAAACAGAAATTGATGTTTGTTTTACTGAACAAAAATGAGAAAATATCATTTTTTCTTTTTCTGATACAAATATGTTTTTTGGTGTTGAACATGCTAATTCATGTAATGATAAATATATACGTATCTCATCTGTTTGTGCTACATTCCATTTAAATTCATTGTATTGAACCTTCATTGAATCGTCGGGTAATTCAATCAAATAACTTTGTTTTATAATATATGCTTCAACTGAAGAACGCCGAATGTTTCTCGAAGTACAATATATTTCATGTAGGTAATAACAAAAAAGCTTTTTACATTTGATTTGCATTTTATATCTGATGACACATAATATTTTTTCACTTTGTGGTTTAAGTTTATTTGATTAACTAAGTAATCAAATAAACTTTAATTAAAAACAATTAAGCTGCAATCCATCTATTGTTACATGTTAAACATGTTACCATGACTGTTTCAGGTTCATCTGCTGAACGAGTTTGTTTTGAATTCGAAGATGTATTTTCACCACCACAACGAGAACATTTGTATAAACCCTTAATTGCTCTTGGTTTGAATTGTGCATTAATAATTTCACTTTCATATTGTTGACGAGAAAATAACATTATTTTTGAATCGAATAATGGTTCTTCACTTGAATTCAATAAATTCATAAATGAATCAAATCCTTCCGAACGTATAATCGTAACAAAATCATATAGATCGTGTCTAAAATCAGATGTATTTGAAAGTGATTCAAGTAAAAACTTTTTTTGATTTGATTTTAATCCTAAATTTAATTCATCGATAGTTTCTTCTGCTGTGAGTTCTTTTTTCTTAAATTCTTGGTTCGATAACTTACTGTCATCAAATTTTTGATCAGAAGAAAACGTAAGTTTTGATGTACCTGCGAGTAACTTGAGTTTTGATGCCATTGTATTTTATGCGAGTTGAATATCTTTATTTTATTTTTGTTGTTTCAATACATGTATTGAAACAACAATTATTTTTATTTGATTTATAACCACTGGAATTACATTGATGATTTTGTACGACCTCTTGTTGCTGGTTTTGGTGACTTTGCTGGTGATTTTTTAACTGATTTTCTAGGAGATTTCTTAGGTGATTTCTTAACAGTTTTCCTGGGTGAAGCAGCTTTCTTTGCTGGTGATTTTTTAACTGATTTTCTAGGGGATTTCTTAGGTGAAGCAGCTTTCTTCGCTGATGTAACAGCTTTTTTCACAGATGTAACAGCTTTCTTTACCGATGAAGTAGCTTTCTTCGCTGATGAAACAGCTCTTCTTGCCGACGAAGCAGCTTTCTTCGCTGATGAAACAGCTTTCTTTGCTGGTGTTTTCTTAGGTGAAACAGCTTTTCTTGCCGATGTAACAGCTTTCTTTGCTGATGTAACAGCTTTTCTTGCCGATGTAACAGCTTTCTTCGCTGATGTAACAGCTTTTCTTGCCGACGAAGCAGCTTTCTTTGCTGGTGTTTTCTTAGGTGAAGCAGCTTTCTTTGAAACACTACCTTTGGGTCTTCCTCTCTTTGCTGGTGTTTTCTTAGGTGAAGCAGCTTTCTTTGAAACACTACCTTTGGGTCTTCCTCTCTTTGCTGGTGTTTTCTTAGGTGAAGCAGCTTTCTTTGATGTAGATTTTCTTGTTGATGTTGATCTTGCAACAACAGGAGAAGCAATCGGTGTTCTTGTTACTATCGATAATCCTCTTGGTGATAGAGGTGCTGCGGGAAGTGTGTTAGCTAAAGTTCTCACTGGGGATTTTCTTGGTGATTTGTTGTATTTTCTAGGAGACTTAGCAACTGATTTCTTAGGAGATTTTCTAGGAGACTTAGCAACTGATTTCTTAGGAGATTTTCTAGGAGACTTAGCAACTGATTTCTTAGGAGATTTTCTAGGAGACTTAGCAACTGATTTCTTAGGAGATTTTCTAGGAGACTTAGCAACTGATTTCTTAGGAGATTTTCTAGGAGACTTAGCAACTGATTTCTTAGGAGATTTTCTAGGAGACTTAGCAACTGATTTCTTAACAGGACTTTTTTTACTGTGAGCACTCTTAGATTTGGGACTCTTTTTGCTTGGTGATTTTTTATGACCCGAGGTATGTGATGCAACCGGAACTGCTGTGGGAGGTCGAGCAAAAGGCGAAGATGGAGTCATAACGGGTGATGAAGCAGGGTTGCTTAGAATTCTGTTATATGTAGAAGGAGTAATAGCAGAAGATCGAAACGGAGGTGTCATCACCGGCTGAAACGTTGTAGGTGCTGAATTGCTCATTTTGAATGAATGAAATAAATTATGTTTACAGAAAAAAATGAAGATTTTTGATTTCATAAAATCCAAAAAATAATTTTGAAATTTAACGAATTTCCAAATTGAAAGATGTCGGATGAATCACTCGATGTTTCGAATACAGATGTTTCTTTTGATGTTTTGGATTCGCTCGTTTCGTCATTGAACGATTTTACAAATATGTTCCCCGAATCAAATACAATGATAAATCCTTCAGCTTTGTTTAATCGTTGTGTTCCAGCAGCTACACATCTACTTCCTAAAATTCCAAGAATAATACAAGGACAAGTTCGAGTTCCAATTCAAAGAATATCAAAGAAACAAATTCAAGAAATAAATATTAAAAATGTAAAAATACCTGACGAATTAATTTCAATAGAAGTTCCAACGCAACCTTTGACGGTCGGACAAATTCAGTTTACCGATGTAACAACACTTGATATCCAACAAAAACCATCTGAGATAGATGAATCATCAGTTATTGATGCTAATGTAACAGCAAATGTTGTTGAATTACTAAAAACAGATGGATTAAATTTGGGTAAAAATATTTTAAGAAGAATAACTGATATAAGACGTCAAAGGAGTAAAGGAGCTAATCTCGAAGAATTAAAACAATTAGCGAATAGATTAAAAATAACAGAAACAAAAACAACAAAAAAATCAAGATTAGCACAAATAATCAAAGATTATATGAAAGAATATTATAAGATTGACATTGATAGACTCCAAGATGAAATGGGAGAACCTGATGTTGCACCAGAATAACTTTTAATTTTATCAAATATATTTGAGAAATATATTTGATAGTTGTAACAATCATCAATAAAATAATTAATTAACAATAAATTTATTCTGATTCATCACCAAGATAAACTCGATAAGCGTTTAATTGAGCATCAAAATGACTTTTACCTTTACCTCTAGCTAAAACAATTTCTTTTCCATCAACCATTACATACAAAGAAACCAAATTAGATGAAACATCACCCATCACACCTTTAATTTTAGGTACAGGATATCCTTCATTCGAAGATTTTTCAATCGTCCGAGTATATAAATCTTTTAATATAGGATTTTCTTGCAATTTACGTTCCATTTTTAATTGATTTAATGTTTCAGGGTTTGAAAGTTCTGGTGCTTCAACATATAATTTTTCAAGTGCATCACTACAAGCTGCCTTTTCAGCTTGTTTCTTAACCATGCTCTTTCCTACACCGAGTATCCTTGATATTTTCCATCCTTTTTGTCTTGAATATAATATACCTTTTTCTGGTGTCAGTAACTTTGCTGTGATTATTCCATCTTCAGATGAAGAATATTCGTATTGAAATGGTGAACCTGTTCCAGAAGACCATCGGAGTGCATCGATGATTTCTTTCAAAGCTGATGTAGGATCCATGTTTGAATGTAAATCTAATGTGAATTCAACTGGTGAAAGTAATGAATTAATAAAATTATAACATAAAATATATCCAGTTCCTTGAGGAAAAGCAGCATCACCAGCAACGAATAACGCTCCAATGAATGATTCAAAAGTATCTTCTAATATCTTTGGTGAAATATTTACATTTGATGATTTAATCAAAGCATCAAATCGAAATGATTTAGCCTGATTTCCTTGCCAACCTGTACTCAAATAATTTGATTTAATTTTTGTTCCTACATCTTTTTTTATTTTTGGGTATCTACGCATCAAATAAACAGTGAATGTAGTTTCAAGAACCCTATCACCAACAAATTCAAGTTCTTCATAGTTATCATTCGGATCAAACGAAGGATGTTTAAATGCTCTTGCCCACAAAGGCATAATGTCATTCCCTAGAATATCAAGAATATTTTCACTTGTTATTCCAGTGACTCTCTCAAGTAAAAATACATATAAAAATTCTCTCAATCTTTCAAGCCAAGCAATGTAATCATCATTAAGATCAAGTATTTCTTCAACTGAATTTACATCCAATCCAGACATCGGTGTTAGAAAATGAAATGTATACGATTCAAGTTGTAAGTTATCCATCAAAGTCCAATTGACTGCGTTGATAGAACTAATTTCATTTGATGTTTTAATAACTATCATTCGACATGTTTTATTTTTAGATAAAAACTCCTCAACATAATTAAGGTCAATGTGATGAACAATGATAACAGCGTTAGTATATCCACCGATATTATCAAAGATATCGCTTCTCACATCTATTCTTTTTTCATCAAAGCCAAATTCAGAAAGATTATTCAATAACATATCTCTATTAGCATCATTCTCTTCGAATGCGTGAACTATACTAATGTTATTGTTGTCGAGTAAAGCAACAGTGAGATCTCCAATTCCTGGTTGTATTTCAATAACGGGAAAAGATCCTTCGATTTTTTCTACAATCGCTGAAACCAAAATATCATTGTTTTCTTTGAACATCGATTGTTTGATCGTATCGGATGACCAGTTTTTTCGAACCTTGAATTTTGATGGAGCAATTCCATTTCGAATCCCAAATACTTGCATTGGGGTTCGTGATCTCGAAGTCATTTTGTTTTTTAGTGAAATATAATTTAATTATTTTTGTGTGAACAAATGACAATATGAGACGGTTAATGGAATGTTTCTTTGAATTTTGTGAAGAAAAAGAAAGGTTTATGTGTATCAAAGTTTAATTTTATATTTAATTCGAACAATTTACAAAACATTTATTCAGAATAAAATTTAATAATTTCTTGAATTCATTCTCGGAACATAACTTCTTTCATTTCTATTGATTCTATCTTCTCTTGTGCAACTGTTTGTATCGCAATAATTTTGTATCAAATCACGATCCTTTGATTTACTGAATAAATACAATAAAATCAATGATCCAATCAAAAACAACCACCAATATTTAAATCTAAATATGAGTAAAATCAATGAAACTATTATACATAATCTTGTACATGAATTGATCTTACTTTGTTTACTCTGACTTACTTTTGGAAAGATACTTTTGTGTAAAAAAAGAGAAACAATATCATTGTACCAATAATCTTCATTGTAAATCTGTATATGAACCATTGTTTATATTTGACAATAATTGATCGTTCAGATAACAAAAGTATTTTTAAAAAATGAGTGAAAATCAAAATGGAATTTTCGGTTTGTGCCTGAATTTGTTTTCGAACAATCTTATTCCCGCTATTGTCGAGGCTCTCCATAAAAATGGTTATCCAAATGTGACATGTGATCAGATCATTGCTGAATTAAATCTACCCGAAGCCACAAAACCTGCTACTAAGAAAACAACAGTTAAAAGAGTTGGTGTCGCATCTGATGCTAAGAAATGTTCAAAAACTCTTGCCACAGGTAAACAATGTAGTAAAAATGCAACAAAAGGAAATGACATGTGTAGCATGCATCAAAATCAAAAGACTGGTGATACAAAAACAAGAGTTCGAAAGCCAGTAGAACAAAAGAAACCTGAAGAAAAACTTGAAAATCCGATTACCAGCATTGCTGAGAAAAAAGAAGTTCATGTGATTCCAATTGAAAATGGAATGTTTCTTCATGAAGAAACTGGATTTATTTTGAATTCAGATAGTGTGGTTGTCAAAATTCGTGTTGGAAGTACCGATGTAGATATCAATGCAAAAGACGCAGAGAGAGCAACTGAGTATGGTCTAAGACATGTGAGTGTATCAAAGAGTGTTCTCACACCAATGATTAAAATTAGTGAACAAAAACAACCTGATCCTGAACCTGAACCTGAACCAAAAGATGAATATGAACAAGCAATGATGGAAATGGAAGAAGAATCAACATTTGTTGATTCAGAACAATCTCACGAACCTGAACAATATTCTGTTCAACAAGAGATCCAAAGACCAAAAGGACCAACTGTCATCGTCAATCCAATGGTTATGAATGTTAAACCAAAAATCTCAAGGATTGATCCAAGTATGATTCATCAAAGTGAAGAAAAGACGATGTTAGAAAACAAAACAGATGACCAACATGAAGAAACATCTACTCAATTTCCATCAAAAATAACAAATTTTCCATCCAAACCAGGATTCACTATCAAAGGTCCAACTAAAATGATTGGTGGTGGAAAACCAATGAGTTCAATCAATCAACTGAAACCACCATTGTCAAAGATGACTCCGATTACCAATAAAACTACACTTAGTAATTTGTTGGCAAACAAAGTTCAAAAGTTACCATCGATTCAACCAATTACTGGTGAAACAGAAAATCAAACAGCTACAAAGTAAAAAATCATATCAATCTGAAATTCACATAATATCAATTAAATTTAATTGATATTAATGACCAATAATCAAATATAACACACAACATTAATTTTCAACTATTATTCCGTTTATATCTTAAAATGATAATATATACTCTTCCTTGCTCTGGTGGAAAATTTCCAACACAATTAGCTTTTTTATCTGAATTATCTCTTTGTAAAATTAAACCAGACATTGTCCTTGGAACATCAGGTGGAAATGTAGCAGCATATACTGGATTGGCAGCTAAATGGGATCCACATTCGATTCTTCGTATCGGAACAAGTTTATCTTCTGAAATTTTGGTTCAGTCATGGTGGCCGAATTGGTGTTGTGATTGGATCCCATCATGGATATATGGAATGACTCAAGGTTCTGTGTATCGACAATCAATGATGGGAATTGGATTTCTTGGACAAATATTTGATTCAACTTCTATTGTTGAAACTGAAATATGGACTGGAACATTAAATTTAACATCAGGTGAAAGTGAATTCTTTTGTAATCGATCGAAGGAACAAAGTATAATTGATTCAACATTGTTCCGAGAAAAAATATTTTCATGTAAACCTCTTAGTTATTTGAATGGAAACATAAATGATATATGTGACGTATCAATGGCATCTGCTTCGATACCTGTATTTACACCACCAGTTAAATTTAATGGTAATATATATACTGATGGTGGAACAAGATTTGCTTCTCCTCTCGTTCCTTTTCTCCAAATGATAAGACAATTTCCTACAATGCACATCAATTATTTAAATCACAAAGATTTTGGTAATATTATTGGTGATAAAGAAGATTATCATAATTTTAGTAATATGATAACTATGGGTCAAGAAAGAACAAGTGATATTATTACGGGAAACATGATTTTGGAAAGATCAGCATCTATCCAATGTGTGGGAGACATGCCTTTGTATTATGAATTTGAAGGTTCAATTGACACTATCAAACATATACATGAAATGAGACTATCACACCGTCGCTCGGTTTTAGAAGTTTATCCATATCACAGTTTGGGTTGTAACCTAGAAAAATTTAATGGAGATGATGTTGCAAGAGTTTATTTTGAATCTTTGCGTAAATATCGTTGTCGATTGTGGTTAAGTTCAGAATAAAATGTGATGATTTGATGATCTGTGTTCAAATCTCATTCATTGATATTCAATATTATTCTATACTTCAAATATATTTCATCATTTATATATCTGAAGTATAAAAGTTAAATCAGAAATATTAACAATAATATAAATGAGTTTATATTATTGTTTGAAACTTGAATCTCAAATCTCATTCATTGATTGTTTGAAATCAGAATCTTAAATCTCATTCATTAATTTTCAAATTATTATTCTATACTTCAAATATATTTGAAGTGTACAACACAAATTAAATCAAAATCATAAAACAAATTCATTCACATTGTTAAACAAAATATCAAAATATACAAATGATTAGTTTTCTTCAATTTTATGTTTTGATTTTGATTTTTGTTTATAAGAAATTCAATCAAATAAATTTGATCAAACAACCAAATATAAGACATCCATTACTCATCATAGGTGATTATGCATTTATCACAGCTTTTGTTTTACAAAAACGAGGCTACAATCCAATTGTTGTTTCAACATCTTCATCAAATTTTCCATTATTTACAACAATAAATCTAAGTAAAATCAGATATTTTAATTCTAATGAGAATTCAGAGTTACATTCATACGACATTTCAAACACTCCTGTTATTCAATCAAATTTTATTGATTTTTCATCTCAAAAATCTATTCTCACAACACAAGGTAAACTTTATTTTGACAAGTGTATTTGCACTTCACTTCGAAATAATAATGATGGATATATTTTATCTATCGAATACATGAAATATATTTCATTTGAAGAATTTCACTATGAAGTCAAAGAATTCTTTGACTTCACCAAAATGAATTTTGGGTATCGATTGTTTTCAGATTCAAATAAAAAACAAGTCAGAACAGACTACATTAAAAAAGACAATATGATTCTCAAAGTAAAATCAAAAGTAAATAAATTAATATCTGATAACAATGTTCAAATGGGTCTCACAATGTCAAGGATGAACGTCGAAAGAAAAGAAAATAAAAATGGAATTGTATATGTTGGTCCTTATTTTTCTCAGACAAACATTGAACCAATTGAATGTTGCATTCGAGATTCAGCTTTTCTTGATTTTTAAAACTAACAATTATTCAAACTACATTTCAAATAATTTTCTTAAACTTTTATTAAAAGTTTAAGAATAACTGATGTACAAAAATATCATATCTGTCCCTAAAAATGAGCAAACTTATTTCAGATCATCGATGGTATTATCGTTTAGTTGGTGAAAAAGGGTTATTATCTTCAATGAAAAAATTTACAGAAACAACATTAATTGTTTCTTGGGATACTGATGCTCGTTTATTTTCTTATTTTCCCTCATTAATTGAATTTATTAATTACATCAATAAAATACCCGTTGAAAAATGGACGTTTTTTGAAGTTATACTGAACAAATTTCAAAAACCTCATTTTGACATAGATGCAAAATTAGATGAAAAAACATCTGTTTCAGATATCGAAGATACTATATCTGAATTAATTACATGTTCGTTGGATTTCTTGAATAACGAATGTAACATCGAATGTTCACCATCAGATATTTTGATATACACCTCGCATGGATCTGAAAAAAGAAGTTATCATATTATATTCAATGGATTTTATCATCTTAATTCTGTAGATGCAAAATATTTTTATGAAATAGTTACATCGAGAATGAAATCTCAAATCAAACATATCATTGATAAAGCTGTTTATTCTACGATACAACAATTTCGGATGATTCAAAGTCACAAGAAAAACTCAAATCGAACAAAGATTCAATCTTCATTCAATTATAAAAATCAACTTATATCTGTTCCACCAACATCATTCGACACATTTACAGACATCATTGATTATTATTCTTCATCTTTAATTTCATTCGTGTGTAACGCTAAACAAATCGTTCTTTCGGTTCCAAAGAAAACATATAAAATTACATCTGATATTGAATTAACAGATGAAAATATAAATTTTGCTCTTGAATCACTCAAAGATTATTTGGAAATAGATGTATTACCATTTAAAATAAAAGAAATACGAAATAATTTGATTGTATTGATTCGAACTCGTTCTTCTCATTGTCCATCTTGTGACAGAGATCACGATTCAGAAAATCCTTTTTTGGTTGTCGCGAACAATAAAATTCTATATCATTGTCGAAGAGCAAATAATCCAACTGAGATATCTAGTTTTGAAAATATTGTTCAACCAAAGACAATATCTTTTGAAATAAATAAATCAAATAAATTTGTTAAATTAGAACAGAAAAAAAGAATCACAAGAGAAAATAGAAAAATAGATTTTAATTCGATACCTAATTTTTTTTAGTTTGATTGTTCTTCCACATTAAATCAAACTAAAGTAACATTAAGTTAAAGGAGGTAAAGCAGCTATGTTTTCAGGTGAAGGAATGAACAATTGTGGTTGTGCGGCTAATGTATCATCAACTTTATATGGATCTAAACTAGGACCAAGAAGAAATGCTAAAGCTATGACAATTATACCAATAACAAGCATAGCAATTGGAAAAAACCTTGAAAAAGCGCTTCCCATTTTATCCGATAGAATATTTTGTTTGATATTTTATGATCAAACAAAATTATGAGTTTCACTGATGTAACTGAAATTTCATTCAAATATGAAGCTGTACACACAGATAAAAAACATAACTGGAGTATACTTGAAATCATTCCGGTTGATTCAAATGTCAGTGAAACTAACAAAAAGAATGAATCAAATCCAATCATAAAAGATATAAAAAAAGAACCAGTTAAAATGAATCAACCTATTTTTAGATCAAAAAATAGAAAAAAGGAATGAACAAAAAATGACATTGATAAATAAATCAGATAAATAGAAAAATGATAGGAATGTGGACAACAGCACCTGTTCACCAAGGACCCAAACGAGCAAAGAGAAATGTAAAAACAACCATTTTATATCCTTTATTTGCTGAATTTTCAGCAATATCTGATGATAATATGTGGAAAGAGTTCTTTGATTCAGCTTCAAAAACAAAAATAAGAGGTGGTTATGTGTTAACTGAAAATAACATATTTCGAAGAAGATATCGAAATAAAGTATATGAAATAGATTTGAATGGTGAAAATAAATTTGAATGTATGATTCGTTGTATAGATTTTTTACATCAGTTTGGTGTTATATCGAAGAAAGACATTGATAAACAAGAAGAAGAAGCTCGAAAAGTACTTGAAAAATCAGATAGTACTCACAACATTAACTCATGGAAGGAACTGAGAAAAAAGAAAAAGAAACAACAACCGATTTTAATATCGATGTACATCAGTAGATTACAAGAAAGATATGGTTTGAACAACGAAGAAAAAAATCAATGTTTGACTTGTATAAATATAGGATTGTTACTCAAATATTTTGGTGAAAGTTCAGTTATCATTGTAAATGGATTTATTGATGAAATAATTGGATTAAATTTTGATGAAAAGAATAGGATATTTTTTATTGACCCATCTTTGATAAAAACTAAGAAAAAAGAAGTTTATTATGATGGAACAATAGATGAGGAAACTGAAAAATGTATGATTGTTGAAAAAGGAAATTTTTATGAAAAATGGTGTAAATTACTTGATGAATTATTGTCAAAAACTTTATCTATTGAAAAAGCAAAAATAAAGAAACCTGATGAAGTTAAAAATGATGAAACAAGTTATGTTGATAAATCTGATAAATCTCTTGATGATGTAACAGAATGAATCAATGATTTTTATAAAACAAATCTAATTAGATTTGTTTTATGATCTTTATAGTCTGACAAATTATTTAATTTTATTATTCAATCTTTTTACACAAAATTTCTTCATCTAATATCAAATATTTTTTAATTTTATTATATAATGAAAAAATAACGTTACATCTCAAATGAACATTAGATAATATATCATAAGTGTCATTTTTTATCATTGATATCACAATATCACCTTCATTACCAATCCATAATTTTTTCCAAACATCTCTCAAGAACATATTTGATAAAATTAGATTCGAATATTTTTTCATCAATTCAATGAACACAACATAAAAATCAAAAGAAGAACTCATCAAACAAATACCTGATTTACGAATCAATCGAAACATTTTCATGTCGCGTATCTTATAAAAATTAATTGTCTCAAATGGTGATTTTATAGTTTTGAATTCCAAACATTCAATTAACATCAAATTATCAAGTCGGATGAATATATCAGATCCACAATTGCTTAACCTTACATTTTCATTTCCAACTAAAATTGTCATTGAAACATTATTTAATACACTCAACACCAAACGAAAATCACATTTCATAATTTCATCAGACTTTTTTATCATGTATTTTTTATCATATTGTAATCGAAAATTACTTAATGAAATATGATAAAAAGAAAATTGACATCGCTTCATTATCTCAAATAATTGAATCAATTGAATAACAAGAAATGTCAATGAATCTTCATTGTGAACAACACCATGTATTTCTGATCCGATTTCTTTGGTTACAAAAGCAGTTTCTGAGTTACATCGAAACATGGTTAAATATGGTGAATATTGATATCCAAGATATTTATGACATATTTTTTCAAACATCCATGAAACTATACATTGACCAGTGACGACATCTGTAATTAAATATTTTAAACTAGAAACATAATCAGATTCACACTCTAAATATGGTTTCCATTTTGCATTGATAATCGATGTCAGTTCCATTGAATTATTCTGAACCTCAATGAAAGGAAAAACTTCAAATGTATTTATTTTAATAAATTTACCTTCATATTCTGATGCTTCAAGTTCATATTTATCTAAAATTTGATATTGTAAAATTACTATTCTATCAAGCAATGTACAAATAGCACATTTCTGTGAACAAGTTGGATCTCTTAATTTACACTCACATGAATCATCATTTGAAAACCATTGTGAATTCCATATTTCAAATAATTGACATGTTTTATTGATGTGAGAAACGAAACTTTGTTTTTCTGTTTCCCATCTTTCAAATATCTCTGTTGTTGATCGAGTTGAACAACAAGTGTCACAAGAATTATAATTAAAGATTTGTAAATCCATTTGATTTACAAATATAATCTATAATTGCTAATCCATCATAAGTTTTAATTAAAACTTATGATTATAATTCAAATAAAATTACGCTTCAATAGAACATATCCAGCAAATTTATTTAAATGTAAAGAAAAAGAAGAATCGTATATCCAAGACCATATTTTTTTCGGTAAAGGTAAATTTGACATGACCATCATTTTTTGTTCTGTGCATCGACCATGCAATTTAAAATTGACAGAGTCGACAAAAGATTGAAGTGAATCTGATGTTATTTTATTTATTTGATTTAACATTGTTGAAGTAAAAAAAGATCCAGATTTACTACTTTGAGATCTCTGATGATGATGCGTAGCTGATAGAACTAAAATTTCATTTCTCAGTGTTCCAAGAAAATCTGAATCAACTTTGTTTTGTAGTCGAAATGGTAACTTCAAACCACCACTGAAACAGCAGTCAAGTAAGAGAAATGTTTGACGATGAGGTATATAAGAAATAGAATTTAATAATTTCGTTAATGAAACGGTTTCATTCGATGGTAATTCAATGCCATTTTTTGTTCCATGACCAGTGTAATAAATAAAAAAATGAGACTTTGAATCAAATAACAATGATAATTTTTGTTTCATAGAATCAGAATCAAAAATAAAACAAATATTTGTTTCTGGTATCGAATGAAAGAACAACGAAGAAATATTTGTTACAACAGTTGTTTTGAATTTTAATTTGCAGTATTCATACATTTTTTCAATGTCATTAGCAATACCATGTATATATTGTTCAGATTCATATTGAAATCCAATCAGTATCGCAGTGTTCATCTGTTTGTTTGATACAAAGAAAATCAAATGACAACATATCAAAGTAGAATAACCAAAACAAATAAAATAACAAACATGTCGATTGAATGTTTTGATAATCTATCAAAAATAGGAGAAGGTTCTTATGGAATAGTTTATTCAATAAATTATCAGGGTAAAACACATGTTCTCAAAAGAAACATTGTTGAACAACGAATAGATTTTGCACGAAGTCTTCGAGAATTAGATTTATTAAATACATTATCTGATCATCCTCACATAATTTATTTACAAGATGTGATATTTACACCAGAAATATTATCAAAATATGAAATTCCTCATGATCACATTGACGACAATATACATTTTATCCTTGAAAAAGCAAACTACGATGGAAATCATTTTATTTCAGAATGTGAATATGAGTTATCTGATGTAACATGGATTATCACTCAATTATTATTGGTAACATCATATTTACATTCTCAAAATATAATCCATCGAGATATTAAACCAGGAAATATTTTATTTTTTGATAATAATAAAATTAAACTATGTGATTTTGGTATGTGTAGGTTAAAATCGAGTTTCCCTGGTTCACCAAGAATAGTTACACATTGGTATCGAGCACCAGAAATATGTGATGGTAAAGAATATGATCAAGAAATCGATGTGTGGTCAATTGGTTGTGTGTTTTATGAGTTTCTTGAACGTGAACCAATGATATCTGAAGAATCAGATAATAACATTAATATTTTGAATAAAATATCAGGTATACTAAGTGACAAAGAGAAATGGAAAAAAATGAAGCAATATTATGGAATTCAAGTTGTTTCTTTGCTCCAGTCAATGTTAGAATTAACCCCTAGTTTACGTCCTTCATGTTCAGAATTATTAAAGAATGAATTGTTTGATGAACACCGAGAATACATTACAAAAATACAAACTTCATATGAGAAACACCCATCGTATAAAATAAGATGTGAAAAATCAAAAGATAGAGATTTGATATTTGATACTGCAAAAATTTTATTAAAAAATAATTTGAAACATCGAATAGTAACACTCACACCTCGAGTTATTTTTTGTGCACTTGATGCATTTGATCGTTGTTGGATATTTGAAAAAAAATGGAATATATCTAGGTTTCTTTCTTTGATCTATATTTATATGAAATATCACAGTACATTTGATATTTGTCCAAGCTATGATAAATTTATCTTTCGTTTATCAGATTTAATTAAAATAACAAATGAACCAATGGAAAAAATAAAGGAATTTGAATGGAAAGTTATCTTTGAATATTTGAAAAAAAACATATATCGACCAACTTTATTTGATAGAATATTTTATAAAAAAGAAACATCACACTGGATTCAAATATGGAAAGTTATGAAGTGTTTTGATGAGGATGTGTTTCAAGAAGTAGATATTTTGGTGGTATCAGAGATATTGAATGAAGAGTTAAATAACTAATTTATCTGATTATTATTTGAAACTAAGAAATATATTTGATTAAATATCAAATATATTTTGAAATAAAACTTAAATGACTCACAAAAATTAATTCAAATCAAACAATCACATGCGATATCCTGAATTCACCATTGTCAAAATCCAGAAAATGAGAAGAATCAGTAACACCGTCAACCACGAATAACCCGATTGGAGAATCATTTATACATGTGATGAAAATGATACAACCAAAAAAGTTAAAATTCTCAAAGCTCCTTGGAAAAGGTAGTTTTGGTTCGGTTTACGAAGTTCAAATTTCAAAAAAAGAAAAAGTAGCTGTCAAATTGGTGCGTCCAAAAGAAAATAATTATGGTTTACCATCAATATTTGAGATTGATTGTTATTCAAGATTATCACATCCAGGTTTGATTTCTTCAATTGGACTTCAGGAACATCAAAACTCAATAGCAATTAAAATGCCAATAGCTGTTCAGTGTTTACAGAACATCGAATCAAATGAAAATATTTCAATTACATCAAGGATACATTACATGTATATTTTGTGTTCTGCATTGTCACATTTACATTTCAATCGAATCGTACATCACGATATTAAATCAACAAATATATTGATGTTAAATGATATACCAAAAATATCTGATTTTGGAGAATCACTTTTATTTTCTGATGAAACAACAAGAAAACGTGGGACAAAAAGTTATTGGGCACCTGAATTATTTGATTCTTCTGAAAAATCATATATTCGATTTGAATCAGATATTTGGTCACTTGGTATTGTTTTTCTTTATTTGATGTCTTATGGAAAAAAACTATTTACAACTGAATATTCAATTGAACATCAAATAAAATATTTATTTGATAAATCACGATATCGAATTACCATAGAAAGATATTGTGATAGAATTCCTCTTTCATTCTCATCAAAATGTATAGATTTTCTTTCTCATTTTCTATGTCCTTTATCGGAGAGATGGAACATCGATGAAATATTAAATCATGAATTATTTAACACATTTTCAAAGATATATGGAATAGATCTTTGTTTTTCGTATGTCCAATGTTGTTCATTAGAATTCATAACATATTCGTCTAGAGAATTATTGGAAATATGCAAAGATAAATATCCAACATATCCATTGATATTTTTATATACTGCATTTGATATTATGTATAGATTTCTATCGATTGAATTTTCCAATGATTTACCCAATTTATTTTCAACGTGTTGTACATTGTCTATGAAATATCATCAATGTCGACTTGAAGATATTTCATTGAATGAAGAAGAAAAAAAAAGAGAGATTAGAGTTGTACTTCGATTGAATGGAATTATATATGAAAATAGATTATATCGTTCGTGTGTTGATATTGATGATTGTGTGAAAAAAAGTCATATTTTGTTATCTCCATCTAAATATATGAATTTAATTATCGAAGATGGTTTTGGTCCGACAAAAAAAATCAATGTAATCGAATGGTGTTCAATGTTAGTATGATTAATTATATAAAACATATCAATGAAATATGTTTTATATTTTATTGTTGAACAAATCTACAAATTACTCTCATTTACCTAAAAATTCATTCAAATTAATTGGATCTGCTGACACTATCTTTTCTCTCGCTAAAACCAATTTGGGTAACTTAGGAACGACAATGGGTGTTATGTGACCAGATGGCAGTGGTGTTTCACGGATAGTTTCCACATTTGCTTCGGGCATAGGTCTTCCCTTTACTTCTTTCAATGTCAAAATATTTTCTTCAACTAATTGTGGTAATTGGTTACCCAATGAAATCACAGGTGATGCATCACTAATACCACTAGGTTCAGCGATAATCAACATACCTAATTTATCATCAGTAATGGATTCTTCTTCTAACATTTCATCTTCATTTTCTTCCATTCCATATTCATCGTCATCTTCATCACCATATGGTTTTGATTGTCTACCCAACATTGTAAAGATTTTATCTTTAGATATAGTTCCATACATTTCTTTGCTAAATTCATGCGCAGATATTTCTAATTTTGTTTTCTCTAATTCTTCTTCGTAACTTTCACTGATAGTTGGTTTACCATGTACATCAGCATATTTTGTTCCGATATAAGGCACTTTACCATAATAAATATAAGCTGAAGTACTTCCGATTTGTTCTGAATCACCAAAAGCTGCAGATTTCATCAATACATCCATTGCTTGTTCATGTGAAGCATGAGCCAAATTACTTGATCTTCGATTAGATTTCTTGCTGTATGAGATACTTCCTAATTTAGAGTTTTGAGCCATATAATCACCAACCAAAGTTATATTTCTTGGATTGACAAAACTACCACTGTTTTCAACAACAGCATTAATGGATAATTCAATGTGATTCTTTGCAGCTTCAATACCGAATGTTTGTGATACTTCTTCTGGGTGATTTGAGAATGTAAAATTTGGATCAACAAATGGATGTAACATCAAATCTCTTAGATTTGATCCATTTGTCATCAAATAATAATATCGAATCAATTGATCAAAATCATTTTCTTGACCAGATTTAAGTTTACCTGTCGTAATTAGTTCTTCTTTTTTTGTTTCGTTTTCTGTCTTTGCTTCGTTATACAAAATTCCAGGATCACGTCCATCAGGTGAAACAACCAATAGTTCTTTTTCTGAAGCTTCATATACCTCGCAATTAAGTGTGTTTAATAAATGAATCAATCTTTCAATTGGTACACCACGATATTTATTTGTTCTCCAATCGATAGTGATTGTCCATGCTCGATTCATTAGTTCCCTTGTTTTTTCATCTGTTTGTTCATTGATTTGATCAGATGAATAAGCATATGTCGATGAACGAACGATATCCCAAATCGAATGATATAATGGGTAAATCGCTCGAATCTTTGGGATTCCTTTAAGTATCATCTTATCTAATTCAGGTAAAACAACGTGATAAAGAAACATTGAACTTGAAGAATCAGTTGATTTGAATCCTCGCATAATCAATTCTCTTCGTGTTACGGTTTTATCGGGAAACACATCAATAATACCTGTACCAATCGGACCCGGATAACATATCGTCATACTCATTGATTCTATTTTTCTAGCAATGTCAGTTAATGTAACTCGATACGTATATAATCTTGTTGTATTGAAAAATAATCTCATAATTATATCTGAATCAGGTCTTGAGATTCCCATCACAGTTTCATAATCTTTGTGCCAATCAAAATATTCAAATTCATCAGCTGAACCAATGATGTAAGCATCAGTTTCTCGCAACAACATTCCAACATTGATTTCAACAAAAACCTTTCTTAAATCAAGTACATCACGATAAGTCATAAATTTATTCATCAAATGAACTCTACAATAAGGTGTTTTATATTCTTTGGATAAACCAAGGATTTGACGAAAAGAAGAAAACCCACCAGCCATAACATTTGCTGAACCAGCGTTGTGAAAAGTATTCAATTTTGCTTGTGTTAACAACTGACCGAATGTCTCTGCTGCAATGATACCAACCATAGTTCCTGGTGATACCAAAGTAGAAAAATAACGTTTCCAAAGAAGATATCTTGCTTGAGGTAACGCGTGTCGAACAAGTTTTAATACTCTCTCTTGTTTCATGTTGACAGATTTGAGAGTTTCTTCAAGTTTATTTTTTATTTGTTCTTGTCTCATCACACACTCGTTGTACTCTGCATACTGAACATATCCTAAATTTACATCAGGTATTCCTGATAATAAATAATCGATATCTTGTTGATTTAATGATTCAGGTTCACTCACAGGTAAATTATTGTAATATTCATCTAATTCATGTGGAGGTAAATCTGGATAAACTTCATTAATGAAATCTAAATGATATTCTGTTTTTGTTCGACTCTTTGATGTCAATAAATCAATCGGTGCGACAAACATCGTTTGTTTAGATTCAGAAACAGATTCGGTGTTCATTTTTTGGAATAGCAAAATTAACTTTCACTACAATTTTGCTATTCAATCTATTTATTTTTGAGCATTATTATATTACAATCGAAGTTAAGAATCTAGTAAAAACAAAAAAAGAAGAAAAGAATATTTGCTATTCAAAATATGTCAGTCTCTGTGTACATTCTCAATGATAATCCATTAGTCCCATCTACATCTGCAGAACAAGAAACAGCATCTGTGCGAGAGATTTTTAGTGATGAACTATTTTTAGTTAATGTAGTTTCACATGAGATACCTGAAGATCTATTGGTTGAAAATGAAAACATGACACATGAACAAATTATTGAAGAATATTTAGTGATGAAATGTTTGGATCATGCTTTTAATTCTGTACCGGATCAACATGTGTTGATTGTAAAATCTTCGTCAACAACAAACTTGGATTCAACAATGATTGCTGATCGAATTAATATTGCCATATCATTGTCTGATTGGGATTTATTTTATTTGTGTAAGTGGATGGATAAATGTCACTTGTACACAGATCCTAAAATGATAGTTGGAAAGAATACTCGTTATGTAAAAAGTATGGCACCACAAGGAATACAAGCGCTATTATTTAGTCCTGAAGGAAGAGATGTTGTTTTGGGAAAGAAAGAAAATAGAAATGGAAAGAAATTTATCTCAGGTAAAAAGTCACTTAGTTTGGCACTGAGTGAATCAATTTTAAATCGTGATTTGATAGCTCGCGTTTGTGTTCCAAACTTGATTGATTATAATGTTCTTTTAGCAACTAGAAATGAAGATTATTTGAAAACACAAGATTGTGAGGAACCACCAAAAATATCAGCACAAATTAGAATAGAAAGGGTACCATCTTGGATATATTTGTCAGGAAGTATACTGTTGATTCTGTTGGTTGTCATTTTCTTTGTTCGTGGTCGTAAAAAGAAAAGGAATGATTGGTAAATGAATCTGATTGGTAAATAAAATCATATCACATGATGTGATATGATTTATCACTGTTGGAGATTGGTGAACTATGAAGTTTCATTTTGAGATTGTTTATTTCCGATGTAAAAAAATAAAACAATCATTAGAAGAACCAATCCACCAAAAATCAATAACAATCTCATACCTTCATTTAAAGTTTGTGAGGGACATTCGAGTGCTCTTCGTTGTTCTTCGTTTGTCAAAGTGCTACAAACTAAAAATTTACGGATCGGATCGATTGTATTTGTTGTATGTTGCATTTTGTATGAAGAAAAGTTTTTGTTGTTGATTGAATCTATTGTATTTTTCTTTAAGTCAAAAGAATGAATATGTTCTTTTGTTTGAATTTTATTAATTGATATTTGATAATCATATCTCTATGTGAGAGATATGATTATAATTAAATGTGAATACAAACAGAATAAAAAGAAAAGATGATTTATGTTTTGATTAAAATCTCATTTGTTTGTGTTATATATTTTGTATTAACTCGTGTATTCTCAAAATATTTGAAGTATGTGATAATTTGAACAATGAATGAAATTTAAGATTTGAAATTTGAGTTTCTGATTTCATAACAATGATATAACTTGATTTATTTGTTTTGTTAATATTTCTGATTTAACTTGTATTCTCAAATATATTTGAAGATGAAATATATTTGAAGTATAGAATAATAATTTGAAAATCAATGAATGAGATTTGAGTTTCATCAATGAATGAATGAATGAGATTTGAGTTTCATCAATGAATGAATGAATGAGATTTGAGTTTCATCAATGAATGAATGAATGAAATTTACAAATCAATGAATGAATGAATGAGATTTACAAATCAATGAATGAATGAATGAATGAGATTTACAAATCAATGAATGAATGAATGAATGAGATTTACAAATCAATGAATGAATGAATGAGATTTACAAATCAATGAATGAATGAATGAGATTTACAAATCAATGAATGAGATTTGAGATTTACAAATCAATGAATGAGATTTGAGATTTACAAATCAATGAATGAATGAGATTTACAAATCAATGAATGAGATTTGAGATTTACAAATCAATGAATGAGATTTGAGATTTACAAATCAATGAATGAGATTTGAGATTTACAAATCAATGAATGAGATTTGAGATTCAAGTTTCAAACAATAATATAAATGAGTTTATATTATTGTTAATATTTCTGATTTAACTTGTATTCTCAAATATATTTGAAGATGAAATATATTTGAAGTATAGAATAATAATTTGAAAATCAATGAATGAGATGTAAGTTTCATCAATGAATGAATGAATGAGATGTAAGTTTCATCAATGAATGAATGAATGAGATTTGAGTTTCATCAATGAATGAATGAGATTTTGATTTCAAACAATCAATCAATGAATGAGATTTTGATTTCAAACAATCAATCAATGAATGAGATTTGAGATTCAAGTTTCAAACAATAATATAAATGAGTTTATATTATTGTTAATATTTCTGATTTAACTTGTATTCTCAAATATATTTGAAGATGAAATATATTTGAAGTATAGAATAATAATTTGAAAATCAATGAATGAGATGTAAGTTTCATCAATGAATGAATGAATGAGATTTGAGTTTCATCAATGAATGAATGAGATTTTGATTTCAAACAATCAATCAATGAATGAGATTTTGATTTCAAACAATCAATCAATGAATGAGATTTTGATTTCAAACAATCAATGAATGAGATTTTGATTTCAAACAATCAATCAATGAATGAGATTTTGATTTCAAACAATCAATGAATGAGATGTAAGTTTCTGATTTCAAACAATGATATAAATGAGTTTATATCATTGTTAATATTTCTGATTTAACTTGTATTCTCAAATATATTTTACATTCAAATATATTTGATGTGTAGAATAATAATTTGAAAATCAATGAATGAGATGTAAGTTTCTAATTTCAATCAATGATACAAACAAATATTTATGTTGTTAATATTTTTGATTTAAATTGCACTCCCAAATATATTTCAACTTCAAATCTCAAATTTAAAACATTTTCCAACATTCATTTAAGTATTCTACCTTTTAATTCTTTTAGTTTTGTATCAGGATTTTCTAACAAAATGAAAGAAAAAATGTATCGTAAAAACTACAAACTCACATAATAAGAACAGAAACAAAATGTCAACATCTCCGACACTTTTAATTCCTTCAGCATCAAATTACTCAAAACTTGATCATCGTACTCATATTTACAAGATTCCAGATACATATATTGGTTCTTGTTTAAAAACAGAACAATCTGGTGATCTTTACGATATTGAAACAAAAGTTATGAAAAATGGAACTTTTGATGTACCTCCAGGTATGAGAAGATTATGGATGGAAGTACTTTCAAATGCTGGTGATAACGCGATTCGATCTCGTTACGCCGGTATTTCCCCTGGTTCAATCATTGTTCAAATGGACGAAACCACAATGGTGATTCAAAATGAAGGACTACCAATCCCAACAGATATTCATCCTGAGGAAAACATTTATACACCATATATGATCTTCGGTCATCTACTTACTTCTTCGAACTTCAACACAGAAGTTGAAAGACTTGGATGTGGTCGAAACGGATATGGTGCGAAACTATGCAATATTTTTTCAAAATACTTCAAATTAGAAATTGGTAATTCATTATCAAAGAAATCTTATATTCAGGAATGGAGCAATAATATGCTTGATGTTACTGAACCAGAAGTTGAAGATTATGAAGGTGAATCATTCACACGAATTACTTTTACACTCGACTTTGAAAGGTTTGGTTATGAGAAATATCCAAAAGAAGCTTTTGAATTGATTGCTCGAGATTTAGTTAATTGTAGTATGACATGCAAAGTTCCAATAATTTTTAATCAAACTGAAATTAATTATCAAGATCTTATTTCTTATTCGAAGCTTTATTTGCCAATGTATTCAAAGGGTGAATCTGAAGTGCGTCATCTCTTTTACGAAGAAAAAACACGTGACGATAAACCTTTTATTGAACTTTGTGCACTTGACACACCTGATTGTGGTCGATTCATTGCTTTTGTTAATGGTATTTACACAATCGATGGAGGTGTTCATGTTGAAGCAACTTATAAAATATTATCGAAACATATTCTTGGAACAATTTATGAAAGAAATTCAAAGAATAAAAAAGATGTGCCTCGTGTTTTGAATCTCAAAGATATCAAAAATCACGTAACATTAATTCTTAATTATCACCTACCAAATCCTGAGTTTGCGAATCAAACGAAGAATCGATTGGATAAACCTGAACCTAAATTTGACATTCCAGAAAACATTTGGCAACAGATGTTTTCTTGGGATTTGATTCATAGACTTTATGCAGCTATTGATGCAAAGAATTTTAATCAATTAAGAAAAACAGATGGTAAATTCCGTCGCCATTTAGGATCTGATGTACCTGGACGAGATGCGAATCTTGCTGGTACAAAAGAATCCTCAGAATGCACTCTATGTGTAGTCGAAGGTAAATCAGCGTCGAAATATGCTGATTCGTTTGTCAGTAACATTTCAAATGGCAGAGATTATTATGGTGTTATTCCCTTTCGAGGAAAACCACCAAATGTAATGAACATTGAAGATTTAAATAAATTATATGAGAATCGAGAATACTCAACATTAAAGAAAATGCTTGGATTAACAGAGAAAATGGATTATACAATTGAAGAAAATGTAGCCACATTGCGCTACGGAACACTGATGATTCTTGCAGATTCAGATGACGATGGTAAACACATCGTTGGTTTGATTCTTAACATGATTTATTGTCAGTTTCCTTCTTTACTTCAAATTGGATATGTTAAATTTCAGAGAACACCAATTATTCGTGTATACAAAGGAAAAGAAAGTCATAATTTTTATCTTCAAAATGAGTATCTCAAGTGGTATTCGAATGTTTCTGATCCGAAAAAATGGAAAGTTGAATATTACAAAGGACTTGGAAGCTCATCAGATGCTGAAATTGAAGATGATTTTAAACATCCTCATTATGTTCTTTGTGTTTTTGATGACACAGCAACAGAATCACTCAAACTTGCATTTGATCCTAAATTTGTTTCAAAAAGAAAAGAATGGTTATGTCGTTGGAACGAACATCTGAAAAGCGATGAAATTAAAATGATTGGTTATTCAGAAATCAATCGAAGTGATTCTGTTACAAATGAAAATCTTGCAATTACTAATTTTATTAATCGTGAGTTCATCGATTATCCAATGAAAAACTTACATCGTTCGATTCCTTGTTTGATTGATGGGTTCAAAGAATCACAAAGAAAAGTTCTTTGGGCTGCAATTTCGTTAAATATTGTTGGAAAAACAAATTTGGAAGCGGCTGCAAATAAAATTAAAGCTGAATCAAACTATCATCATGGTGGTCAATGTTTATCTGACACTATTACTAAAATGGCTCAAAAGTTTGTAGGAACAAATAATTTGCCTTATTTTCGTGACATTGGTCAATTTGGTTCGAGAGAACAAGGACCCGATGATGCAGCAGCAGCTCGTTATATTTCTATTGCTTTGTCATGGTGGATCCCATATGTATATCGTAAAGAAGATAGTCATTTATTGAATTATCACATTGATGAAGGAAAACAAGTTGAACCAATAACTTTCCTTCCTATCATTCCAATGGGATTAATCAATGGTTTTAATGGTATCGCAACAGGTCATTCTACATATGGTCCAAATCATTCACCATTAGCAGTTATTAATTGGATTCGAGCAAAATTAAACAATGAACCTTTACCGAAATTTAAACCTTGGTATCGAGGTTTCTATGGCACAATTGATGTTGTTGAAAAAAAGAAGAAAGTGATCCGAGATCCGAATGAAAAACTCATTCCAGTCGACCTTGAAGCACAAACATTTATGGGTGATGAAAAAGTCGGTGATGAACCTGATGAAGATATTCCAATCGAAGAACCAAAATATACAATGGTAACTGTTGGAAAATATCACTTTGAAAATGATGGAAAAACACTGGTTGTAACAGAGTTACCTGTTGGGCGTTGGACCTCAAGGTATCATAAGTGGCTTGAAATTCTAATTGAAAATAGAAAAATAAAAGATTTTAAAGATCGATCAACAAAAGAAAGAGTGAGATTTGAAATCACCGGGTTTCAAAGACCATCACATGTTACACTGCAATTGATTCGATCATACGGTATGACAAACATGGTTCTACTTACTCCAGAAATACATCCAAGTCCAAAGAGATACACTTCAACAACAGAAATACTCGAAGATTACTTTGAATATAGATTTCCGTTCTATGAAAAACGAAAGAATTATTTGATTCAATCATTGAAACAAGAACTACAAACATACTTTGATAAAATCAATATAGTAATTGCATTCAAAGAAAAAAGACTTAATTTGGATCAAAGTGATGAAGATATTCAAGCACAAGCAGCTGAACAAAAACTCAATTATGATTTGATTGATTCAATTCGACTCGGTCAATTAAAGAAAACATCTGTTGAAAAACTTCAACTATTAATTGAAAAATGTGAATCAAAGATAAACGAACTGAATTTAATTTCAGGTAAAGAACTTTGGTTGAGTGATTTGGATGAATTCGAAAAAGAATATAGGAAACACTACAAGGACTATGAGATGTAAATAAACATTCAAATTTGATAAAATTGTTATCAAATTTGACAATCACAAAATTCGTTATATATAAATGGAAATATCTGCAAAAAGGGTTTACACATATGCTTCTGTTCCAACATTTATCTGTGCAATATTATTTTTTCTTGCTGTGTTCTTCTTTCATGCTGAATCACTAAAAATAATTATTGCATTATCACTATTGTTTTTCTTTTTTGTTCATCAAATATGTATCCCATTATATTTGTATAATAATTTATTCGATCAAATTGGATACATTTTTAGTTTGATTACTTTAATTTTACTTGCAGGTTATGGATATTGTAAAATTAAAATCGTAGGATTAATTGCTTCAATAGCTGTAATAATATGTATAGGATTTACATATTATTTTAATGTGGGTATTGTTGGATATAGCAGTTATTCTCCAAGAGCATTGATCGCTCCTCTATTTTTAGTTGGAGCTTATTATATGTTATTTTTATTCAATAGTGTTATGTTCACCAGATTATTTCGTGCTATTGCTGTTTTAGTAGGATTTTTAATTTTATTTACTATTTTAGTTTTAGTTTACTTTGATTATATGGACAGAGCTTATTTGAGATCAACTGTTTCATTCGTAACAGCGATTATATGGAGTATGTCTCTTTGGTATATGTGGTGGGACATAAGATCCGTTTTTTTAACTCAGTTTCTCATGGTTCTTGTTGGGTTATTCGGTTTAATTGTTTCTGCTTTGGTTATTCGTTGGTATGGAGGAAAATCATATGAAATAACTATTTGATAGAGAAACCCAATGTAACTAATTAAATTTTATGATAAAAGACAATAACAATAACATAATTGTTTAATTTAAGTTGAACCAAAATGAAAAAAGTCAAATAACATAAAATCAATGTACTGTTACTATTTCATTTTAGGAATTCTAATTTTACTTTGGCTGTTTCCTTATTTTGATCAAGGATCAGTTCAACAAACAACATTGTATCTATCAAGTTTTGTTCTATTAATTTTACTTTGTTATTTTGTGTCACATACGAATAACAGACAATTAGAAACTTTTATTTTTTATCTTTTACCATTACCTTTGTTTTCATCAATATGTGTCTCTGATTATTTATGGTTGTTTCAAGTTTGTTATTTAATTTTTTGTTTTATCCTATCAAAAAGGAACGATTCTATTGTTTCACCAAAAATATCTGCTGATTTTGGTGAAGTAGATTGTAACAGAGAACATATATCAAATTTAGTTCGGTCAGAATCTATCATAGTTATAAGTGATAATGAAGAAAAATTAGAATATGAAGAAGATGAAATTGAGAATGAAATTGAGAACATCAATGAAGAAAATGATCGTTCGTTCGAACAATTAGATAAACCTGAACAACCATTGAAAAGAGATGAATATAATTTAATTAGTGAAGTAATACCAGAAAATAATAATTTGAATGTCTCTGTTTTACCTGAAAACAATGAAGAACATCTTCGTTCTTTGATTATAAAGAATGAATCGATAGAACCGAATAATAATACAGATCAAAAACAAGAATCAACTCAAACATCCCCAAGAGAAAAGCAAGAAATAATACATGATAATGTAATTGATCTTGATAAAATTGATGAACTTATGAATTCAAATTTAGATGAGATGGTTATTTTTGATGCACTTCAAATGTCACCAACAATAAAAAAGAAATAAAGATTCTCTATTCATATTCAACAATAAACTATTATTTATTATATTTGAATTTATCAAATATAATAACTCTATTTGATCAAACAAATAAAATATTAAAACCTGAATATAATTACCAATAATATCAAAATAATAACTAATATAATTGTTATCCACATTATTACTCCGTTATTCTCAGGTTCTTCATTTGCAATGTAACGGATGCTCGATTCAACTCTATCTAATGATTCAACAGTACCACTACTCGATGCAACCAATGATATTTTAAATATCAGAACTCCATCATCCGTCGTAAATACAACAGGTTCGTTTTCTCTTTGTAATAAACGAATGAGAGAAGAATATTTTGATTGACCCTCAAGAAGAAATGAATAAGGTTCATTTCTTAGTTCTAACATTTGAATTGGATCATTCCTTGATTCATTTCGAACAGCAAGATATCTTCCTTCTCTTCTTAATTTTAGTGTATTGTTCTCATAAACTATATTAAATTGTAAAGCTTCATCTTCTGATATCTTTCGAAATGTAAATGTTTGATCCAAATAACAAATCACGTCATCATCATATTTTGTTGACACAATGACATGATCGTTGGTCCGAAACGTGGTTCTTGAAGCCCCGGGCATTTTTGAACAACAGAAGAAAAACTTTGAATCACATCATGAAAAACATTATTATATTTTTACGACAAGATCAAAATGGAAGAATCACGTAAACATTTATTATCTTCGTTGTCACCTCGGAGATCAAAGAAGTTATATTCTATTGTTGGAGTTTCAAATGAAGAAGAATTGCTTCAAACACCTGAAACAAACATTGAAAAAGCATTGGTGTCATGCAAGGATCTACCCATTGAATCTTGCGCATCAATGATAGGTATGAGAATACCGAAATTTGCGACAGACAGTAAAGAATATTTTCTTCAATCTGTCTCTGACTATAAGAATGTAGATTTTAATTGCACAGATATTTCGACACCTGAGAGATGCACAGACGATGTTCTATTGAAAAAATATCCAATTGTGTTCTCAAGTAGACAACAATTACTTTCTTACATTTCAACATCAAATATGAAACAATTCTTTATTTCACTTTCTTCATCTTGTGATTCAAAAGAAGTTTCATTTGGTACACCAGAATCATACTCTTGCATTCATATTGGATCTCTGATAAATCAAATAAAAGAATCACAAGAAACTCATATCGGAGTTCAAATTGTCATTGATGGAGAGATACTAACAAAAAGTCATATTCAGCAATTAATCACAGTATGCTCGGAGAATCCACTGTATGTTTCGTATGTTGAATCTATCAATGAAATTCTATTTATTTTTGATTTTGATACTGAATATCGCAATGCAATGGTATCAGCATATGAATCATTAAATTTATTTTCTCAACAATTATTCATTTCGTTCTTGAGAGATATCTTATACTTTTTATCTAGTGATATTTCTCCATTATTATATTGCAATAATTTACAAGTGAGACTCGGACAGTTTTCTGGTAACACATGTATTTTGTTTCATAGTCTTCGATTGATTGATGTTTTTGTTGGGTTACCAATGAAAAGATATTTATATCAAGATATATATGCAATGCTCGCGCATAAAAATACAGATAAAAATCAAATTGTTTCTTCGATATCACACTATTTAACTTTGTTTGTCAATGAATAAGTTTCGTATCATTGATCGATAAAACAACGTGATGAAATTAATTTATTTATTTGTTTATCTGATATTATTCTCACTCTACAAATAAATAAATTTGTTATATGTGTTGAATTATCAATGGTATTTGATAATTCAGAATTAACAAAAATCAAACTAGTTTTTTCTGTTGTCGAAAAAAAATGAGTGACAGAGGTATGATATCTGAAAACCAATTTCTTTTCGACATCAATGTTTTACCTGCAACGCTAAGAAATGGTTTTTCATTCAAAGTTGATGAATCCTCATATGAAGACTACAAAACAATGTTTGAGAATCTAAGACTTTTTCTCACTGGACAAGTTAATAAAATTACGAGTTATTCTTTTCTTTGGATGTATGAACACTTAAATTTAATTGACGTTGCTTCTGTTTCACTTGGTTCGTTGACAAATACTCGTGAAACCTTTGATTATGCGATAACTTATGGATTACCAAAAGTTGCTTCGCATCTCTTCGAACAAAAAGTTATGACTAGCGATCCGCAATTTTCGAACAAACGATCAAAAGCAGCTATTGAATATCTGACAAATGTGAGTAATATGACTGAAACAACAGCACAAAATGTTAAAAATCAAAGTTTAGCTACAACATTTAAGAATCATAAAGTATCACATCTCGAAAGCTTGGATGGAAATGTTGGATGTGATGGACTTACTTTGAATTATAAATCAGAATATGGTGGTACTCAATGTTGTGCTTTTTTGCATTCAGAACGTAGATTCACGGCTCTTCGAGTGGACTTTGGGTTGTCAAAATGCGAAATCTCAATCATTGTTAATGGAAGAGAACAAAAAATAAGACGTGAAGAATCGTATCTCGGACCACCTGATATTAATACAATTGAACCTGCAGTAACTGCAAAAATCATTCTCACACCATTCGATGAAAATGAAGCAACTGTTTTTATTTGTCCATTGTATGATGAAAATGAAATTGAAATGAAATAAAGTTCTTAGTTAATTAAATGAACAAATAATAATCAAAGTTTGTGTAGAAAAATGAGTCTAAGTTACAATCAAATTATCGAACAACGAGAACTTGGAAATATTGTCATTGAACCTTTCAATGAATCACAAGTAAATCCAAATTCATATAACGTGCAAATTGGATCATCTTATTACATTGCAACATCAGATCAAACAGTGTATCTTGGAAATAAGAAATCAATCAGGGATCTTTGGACAGAAGCAGTTGAAGCGAGAGTTCCAACATATGATGAAATCAAACAACATAACATTCCTTTGAATACAAAAGTAATTGAGTTTTTTCCATACCAAACATTGATGTGTTATACAAATGAGTTTATTGGAGCAAAAAGAAATTATTCAACTCGAATGTATGGTCGTTCAACAATGGCAAGAGCTGGAATCATTGTTGGAATTGGTGGATTTGGAGACACTGGGTTTTACAACAGATGGGGGATCATTATGAAAAATACGACTGGTAATACTTTGTTATTGCCAGTTGGATTGTGTGTGGCTCAAATTGAATTTTTTCCAGTCACAGCAATTGATGACACAAAATCAAATGAAAAAACTGATGCAACAGAGAGATACACAACAAAAGGAAATTATCAAACTGTTGATGATCTCACTGAACTTATGAAAAACTGGGACGTGAGTTCTTTGTTACCAAAAAAGTGAATCTAGTGATATTAATTGATAAATAAAGTTTAATTATTAACATCATAAAAAATCATATATTATATGATTTTTTATTTGAGTTCTCTACGATAAAGAATAAAATATTTTATTTTTTACTCTTTTTCTTATGTTTGTTCTTCTTATTCTTGCGATCACAGTGTGACTTTGATTTACAAGATGATGAAAGATCACTGCTATCAGAGCAACTTGATGAGCCCTCACAAGAGATTGAACAATCAGAAGAACTTGAAGAGCAAGACTTCTTGCATTTACTTGAAGAACTTGAAGAGCAAGACTTCTTGCATTTACTTGAAGAACTTGAAGAGCAAGAACTTTCATCAGAGCAACATGATGAACTATCATCACAGCACCCTGAAAATGATGTCGATGAACAATCCATCCATTTACAAAACATCTGAAGATCAAGTTTGGTTGTTTTGTACAAATCATAAACGACGGATTCAACAATGGCAGTCATATTAAGATTTTCTGTGCATGGGAACTTACAAAGGAATTTCTGTGTCAAGAATGAGGGAACTGACACGAGAATACCTTCTCGGAGACGAAGAAGAATAGGGTTGTGGACCATTTTTTATATATCAATAAAATCTTTTTTCAAAAAGATTTCATTCTATTAGTTATTTGATAGGATATTTTATAATTTATTATCAAATAAATATTAAAGTATTTTTAATTTGGTTAATTTTGAATAAAATACTTTAATATTTATTTGATAATAAATTATTTTTAGTATTTTACGAATAAAACTTAGTTATCAATCGAAACATACATCACATACATTGGTGCTTTGAATGGAACTTCAAGCTTTGTTCCAGGTCTGTGAATATAATATGTGGACGGAGAAGATTGAAGTATACGAGGTACATCGATGTCACGGAATGCTCTTAATGAATAAATACCAATAAGTTTCCCATCATTTATAATGTGTCTAGGAACAAAAGTTATTTTCTTTTCTGAACTATTATATACAGTCAATGATTGATCTGTTTTATCATTGAACCAAACAGGAGAATCTGGTTTTATTTGATTTGCAAAGAGAAAAACTCTGTCGTCAAATCTAGGTCTCAATCCTTTTTTCATTAATAATTCATAATTACCTGATTTCGAGAAGGCCATGTTTCTCCTTGTTACAACATCATCAATTAATAATGTACATGTTCTAGTTTCAGAAAATTGTGTAGGCCAAAGGACACCACGACAATCAGTGTTATCATCACAATGATCTGTACAAGACATGTTACTATTATCATTATCAAATGATAAGTTTGATACAGTTACATCTCTTGAATCTGATGGAACTAATAATTTTTTATCATCCAAATATCCAACAACATAATATTTTGAATGGAACGATTCTTTATCACATTCAGATCCGTAATAAGGTGTACGACAAACACAATTAGATCCATTCCAGTATCTCTGATCAAGAGACACATCGGTTTCACATGTTTCTTCGTTCAAAAACGAAGAACCATTATTGTCATATTTTCTACCGTTTGTTGAACCTGTTTCAAAGTTTGGATATGGATCTTTCTCTATTGTTTTTCTATGTTTCCAAACAATATATGTAGTGGCTAACGCAAACAAAAGAACAAATAGAATTACAAACACAAACCAATCCATTTTGTCCTATTATAATTTTCTTTCGTCAAATTAATTAAGAATTCAAAACAGATACTTGATAATGTTCAAGTTGATCTCGTATGAACGAAGGAATCGTATCGTGAGATACCCAATAAGGCACAGTTAATAAGAAAACACCATTTTCATCACACATTCTCCTTTTGAAATCATCTCTTCTTATTTGATTTTCAAATGCTATTCTTGTTTGTTTTGTAAAATTAGGCCATCGATAATGCTGTTCCCCATTGTATTCTGCAGCTATTTTTAATTCTTCATTATAACAATCTAATTCAAGTGGATAATTAGTTTCAGGATTTCGGAGAAAAACAGGTCGAGATTTAGAAAAAGTTTTATTAAATATTTGTTCAAGTGTTTGACAAACCAATCTTTCGCCAATACTTTTTCTTGGTATTCTTCGTCTATTAACTTGAGATATTTGAACATTATTTTGGATTGGTTGTTCTGCTTCTTGCTCTTGATTTTGATCGAGATTTTCAAGATTTTCAAGATTTTCAAGATTTTCAAGTTCACTTTCAGAAGGTTGTCCAGGTTCTTCATCATAAACTACATCATCAGTTACTTGATCAGTGTTATATCTTCGAAGTAAATACAAAATAAGAAAAAGAAATAAAATAAACACAATTGTAAAACTCAACCCTTGACGAAAGATAAGGTTAATCATTTTCAATGAAAAAAGAGATTATATATTGAATAATTCAATATATAATCGTGATCCAACAACTAATTTTTAATATTCATCACTCGAACTAATTTTAATTTAATTAAAATGATAGCATTGGTTTTAACTTCAATGATTTTAGTTGCAATCATGTTGATAATCATATTGTTTTTTGTTAATCGAAGAAGTATCCCAGAAACAAGTCCACCGAGTAGGTCTTTTTTCACACCCATTGTCACACAGAAAAACATTGAACAAAAAACGAAGGAAATAATGTTTGATCAAAATAATAATGATGTTCCTCTTTGGACAACAGATGAAAAAAAATCTTTTCTTTCAATGTGTTCATCAGATAATCAATGTGCATCTACAAGTTTATGTTTACAAAATAAATGTCAATTTAAATCTGATGTTCGTATGGTGTTTCCACATGGAAGTGTAGTTTGGTTTGAAAAAAATAAATTTGAAACAAAGGTTGTGCCAGAGTTCATTGTGGAACCTAAAGAAGTTATTTATATTCAACCATTTTATTATTTCCTTGGAAACAATGATATTTTATATTTATCTTTGAATGATGAATGGAGACCAATGTGTTCAAATGTTTATGGTGTTTATGTTGATTCAACTTCATTATATATCGTGTGTTTTGATGGGATATATGCAGTCAATGGAAATAAAAAATATTTTGTAACAGGTAATTCTGATATGTATACTCAAATGAGTACATTAGATGTTTTCTCTGATGAAAAGCATATTTATTGGGAAAATTTAAAGTTTGAAGGGTCAAACCCAATCAAATTTAATGATAAGTTGTATTATTTGCATGATAAAAAATGGAGGTATCGTAAGATTGACAAATCAAATGAAAATAATAGTGAAACAGATGATAAAATAATTGATGTGATTTATCTTGAAACCCCTGATCCATTATACGTCAATAAAAATGGCTTGTGGATTTTAGCTTCAAATGTTTCACAAAGAGAAATTAATAATGCAATTATAGATTTACCATTCACATCAAATATTTTATTATTGGTGACACCAAGGACATTTTTTGTTCCTGCTGTGATTCCTTCAAATATGAAATTCATTAAATCAAATGATGATATAATTCGTTTTTATCGAATATAATTCATAAAATGAAAGAAAAAACCTAAATTTTTTACATAGTAAACAATGGCATCAACAATTCGAACATTGCTTCTTTTGTCAATTGAAAACTATGAAAATAAAAAATTTAAGAATTATCTTCTCCAAGTTCCACTTTCACAAATGGAAACAATAACATTTAATTTATTGTTGTCAGAATTAATAACTGAATGTAGTAGAGTTAGAAATGACGAAGCATTAAAAATCATACTTGATGTTTTTAGTTCTGAACTTGACTCAATATCAATATATGCAAGAATATTTTATTTGAATTTAACTGAAAAAGAATTTAGTTTTATTCTTGAAACAATTGAAGATATTTCATATATTGAAATTGCAACGGAAATCATTGATGTTGTTTTTACAGATGAAGTATTTATTATGTTAGACAACCTTGATTCTTCTTTTTTTCCTAATTCATCATTGAACGGAAGAAAAGAATTGTATGATGAATGTCTCGAAATTATTCGAAAGAATCCAACTTTTAATGTTAATGCTGAAAAGTTTTTTTTGGTGAGAAAATCTCAAGTTTCGGGGTATGCGAATATACCTGAATGGATAGTCAATGAAATGGAAAAAATACCTTCATTTGATAAAATACAAATTGAAGTACCTGAAGTAAAAATGAGAAATGAAACAAAAATAGATGAAATATTTGATGTGATTACAGGTTTACCAAATGGAGTTGATTTTTCTATATTTCAAGAATCTGATAAAAGAATGCGTAACTATTTAGAATCACTTGAAGAAGATGATTTAATTGAACTTCATCATCGTATCGATACGATTCAACTAAGATATTCCCTGAGTGATTCATTGTCACATTTTCGTGTTTATGGACCTGTTCATAAATTAATCGGAATGGAACTAACTGGAGAATATGAATGTACTAAATTTGGTGGTTGTCGCATGTTAACTTGCTTGTGTTTTACTGGAATTGATTATGAAACAGGTGTTGAGGATCCTGATGCTGATTGGTTTACAGGTTATTGTAGAAAATGTAGAGATAAAATAAGAAGAAAATGTCATGCAGTTAGGTTTCCTCTGACACACGGTGGTTGGGAAGGATGTTTTTGTTCAATCGAATGTATGCGTGATTCGATTACTGAACCTGATCTAATTTTGATTGAAAATATTAGTGCGTTAGAGGGTAAATTGATGAAAAATGGAATACAAGATAGAATTTGATTTTTAATTTTATTTATATTGTCAATTGTTATTTGTGTCGAACAATATAATTTTATTTGTTGTGATAGTGATATATTGTGATTTAAACTCATTTGTTTCGATCAAATATATCTGATAAATATTTAGAAACACAATGAGAAACAAATAATATCTGATGTATTTGATTCCAACAAATAATTTTTGATGTATTTGATTCCAACAAATAATATCTGATGTATTTGATTCCAACAAATAATATCTGATGTATTTGATTCCAACAAATAATATCTGATGTATTTGATTCCAACAAATAATATCAAATATATTCAATTGAATATATTTGATTCCAACAAATAAAATTATATTGTGTGTCTATTTTCTCTTATTATTCTTTTTCTTCTTTTTTCTTTTCTTGTTGGTTGTTTGTTTAACTTCGTTTTCTTGTGATTCTATTTTTGAATCTTCTGTTTCTGTGTGAAAAAATTCATTTGAATGATCTTGCTTTATTTCAATAACCTGTTCTTCTTGTATCTGTGAGTTTTCATTGGTTGTATGTTCATAATCAACATGTGAACTTTCATTTGAAACGTTTGGGTCATTTTCAATGATTGAAGTTTCAATGTTTTCTATTTGTATTTCTGAATCAATATGAGAATATTCCGATGTTTCATCCGGAAGAAAATATTCATTCAATGAATTTTCATAATTATAATCTGATGAATTTTGTGTTTCATTTTCAATAATCAAATCATCTTTTATTCGTTGTTCAACTTCAGGTTCTTCAGGTTCAACTTCAGGTTCTTCAGGTTCAACTTCAGGTTCTTCAGGTTCAACTTCAGGTTCTTCAGGTTCAACTTCAGGTTCTTCAGGTTCAACTTCAGGTTCTTCAGGTTCAACTTCAGGTTCTTCAGGTTCAACTTCAGGTTCTTCAGGTTCAACTTCAGGTTCTTCAGGTTCAACTTCAGGTTCTTCAGGTTCTTCAGGTTCTTCAGGTTCAACTTCAGGTTCTTCAGGTTCTTCAGGTTCAACTTCAGGTTCTTCAGGTTCTTCAGGTTCTTCAGGTTCTTCAGGTTCTTCAGGTTCTTCAGGTTCAACTTCAGGTTCTTCAGGTTCAACTTCAGGTTCAACTTCAAGTTCTTCAGGTTCAACTTCAGGTTCTTCAGGTTCAACTTCAAGTTCTTCAGGTTCAACTTCAGGTTCTTCAGGTTCAACTTCAGGTTCAACTTCAGGTTCTTCAAGTTCAACTTCAGGTTCTTCAGGTTCAACTTCAGGTTCAACTTCAGGTTCTTCAAGTTCTTCAGGTTCAACTTCAGGTTCTTCAAGTTCTTCAGGTTCATTCACATCTTTATTTGATTGTTCATCGATAAGGTCTGAAGAAGAACCTTGAGTGTTTCCGGTTTTAATTTCAATGTCATTGGATTCATTCCCATTTGATTTCCCTGATTCATCACTCTCATTCCACCCTGAACCTGAGATAACATCTGAGAGTTTATCCCAGTCCCATGTGATACTCGTGTTAAGTTTTTCATTTGATTCAACTGTGTTTCTTTCTGTTTCATCAGTTGTTCCAATTGTATTTTCTGATTTTGTTCCAATTGTATCTTCTGATTTTGTTCCAATTGCACTTGTTGATAAATCTGTTTCAATTGATTTATTCTCATGTTTGTTTTCATTTCTTCTTTCTTTCCGATCATCTCCCGTTGTTTCATCAGGATAGGTTGATATGAGATTTTCTTCTTCAGATTTCTTTGTTTCTTTTTCGAACACATCCCCGACTGTTCTGTCAATATATCCGCCACTGGTTGTACATTCAATTCTTTTATCCGGCATGGTGATATCTCCCGAAGTGTTTTTGGAGATATTCTCTGAAGCTCCATGTGCTTCAGATGTCTCACACATGGTGTTCGGTGTGATTTTACTTTTGAACAACTTGTGCTCGTCTCCGATGAAGACGGACTGCAAGTTTTTTTCTGAACCATCGTTGAGCTCGAGTAGCTCGTGCTCGTCTCTGAATCGCTTGAACTCGAGAACGGACTCCCTGATCCTTGGCTCGAGAACGTCGCTGATATTTTCTCTTTTTGTCTCATTCTCTTTGACACCAAAGGTTGTTTCCCTCGCTGAAGCACTTTCTGTTTCTGTCTGTTCTCGCACACTTTCTGTTTTTCCTTGTGATCCTTCATTTCCTATTTTATCTCCAGAGAAATCATTTCTCCGATTTTTGTTTATAACGTTTCCCATGCTGTCGTCTTTTATTACGTCAATAAAAGTTTTATCGGTTATTTGATCACCTGATTTTCTACTGGTTAAGTCTATAGAATTATTTTCAGTTTCATCAACAGGTATATATACAATATTACCAGAATAATTATAACTCATGATTCCGTGATCATCCCAATAAATATTTTGTTTAACATTATCGATATGTGTTTCTTCTTCATATTTTATGTCATCACTAGAATCAGATTCACAAAGAGATTCACCACATTTTTTACACAACATATTTGAGTTTTCATTCACTTTCTTTTCGTCTTGAATAACATTTCTCTCTTCGAGTTGTTTTCCATTTGAATCAAAATATTCATTGTTAAATTGCATCAAAGCTTGTTCTCTTTGATCTTCAGTATATTTTATTTGATTTTCTGATTTCAAATTCAATGAACAAAATAACGTACTTGAACTTACAAAAATATTTGAATAACCAGTTTGTTTAGCAATTAAATCACGATATGAAATTGCTTCACTGATCAAAGAAAAAGAACCATGAAACTTTATCCAAACAGAACTATTCGATGAGAGATAGAAATATGAATAAACCCAATAGTTTTGTTTCAATGGAAATGAGACTCTTTCGAGTGCTTCAGCAACATTGATTTTTGGGATATTCATTTTCACTTATTTCTTTTGTTTTTCTCATATTTATTTATTTTATCTTTGATATAATTTGATTCATTGTAATCTCATTATATCAAAGATAAATTTGAAACAAAAAATGATTGTTCCTCTTTTCTGTTGTTGATTAAAAAAGATTGAAGTATAAAACAAATTCTTCAGAATATGATTCCAGAAATATGCAAACAAATTATTGGGTCACAGTATCCAGATATTTTATCTTCATATCTCGAGTACAGTGATGTACTTTCATTAGATAAAGAAGGAAATATACTTGAATCATTAATCAAGAAACAATCAAAGAAATCAGATGAACCTATTGGTAATATTTTAACGATCAATGAAATCAGTTCGATTCTAAGTGAATTGCCAATGGAAAATAAAGAAAAAGAAATTATTGAATCACCGTCTGTATACTTATTAATCAAAGTTTTTTTCAACAATGAAAAAATAACATCTGATAATTTTGATTTATCTATTTTATCAAAGAGACCAAGAGGTGATGTTTATTGTTATCGATTCTCTGACTCTCAATGTGTCTGTGTTTCAAGAACATTTGGTTATTCAATTGAAAAATCAGGTTTATTTTTTCGAGAAGAAAATGGATATTGTTGTGTTATGAATCGATCAAGATCAGATGCTCATAAAAAAGCAGTTGAAATGCATAGATTTGAAAAGAAAAATGTTCAACTTTTTGTTGGATTCGATTCAACTTTAATCACTGTTTCTTGGTTTCTTGGTAAACTTTGGATTGGAACTCATAAAAAAATTGATGGTAAATCTTCTTTTTTTCGAACTCAATCAAGGAAAATAGAGATAATGTATGATGAATACGGTGGACCAACTGCAGAACAATTATTTGATACATCAAAGGATTTTGCAGATTTATGTCACATTTATGTTTTAATTGATCCATGTAACCAAGTTGCTTCTAGGACAACCCAAGTTGGAATCATGTATCTTGGATCACTTCCAACATCATCATTTGATTCCAATATTGGTTCAAAAGTTCCAACAGAATATTTTTCAAAACCTAAGGTGGATTGTATTCAATCGTTTCAACATGAAATTAATGTTGATGAAGCAAATCATGTTTTAAAATATGGTTATAAGGAATCTATTTCTAATGTATCGTCGATACAAAGAAATGGAGGTTTTGTATTTGCTAAACTTCAAACAAATAATGGAATTATGATTTATAAGGTATTATCTCCTTCTTACATTTTAAGAAGAAATATTCGGGGTAATTATCCGAATCCAATAGTCAGTTATTTTAAGCTAGTTCATAACGCATATTATATGTCACCAGATGAATATATGAGATATTATGTCGTATTTGAACCAAAAACAAAAGAAGAAATATACTCTATTTTTGAACAAACTAAAAAGTTACCTGAATTTACTCAAGTGTATCAGAATTTCATAAAATATCTTCGAACACCCGAAGATCGGATGTATCAATCATGGGTTTATTTTCTTCATATTTGTCCCTGCAGTGACATCGAATTAACATTAGGATATCTTGATCAATATCTTTCCTCAAAAGAAGTAATTAAAAAATGGATAATTGAAATTATTCAATTCTCAGAACCACCAAGAACATCAAAGGTTTTTCTCCAAAAAATGGTATCATATATTCGAACGACATTGAATAACATTAAAAATATGTTGTTAAATGAAAGAATCATTGAGGATTTTGTAACAGAAATATTTGATAAATATCCGGGTGATAAAATATATACTTTATACAAAGAATCAATTCGATTCTTCAATGAAAAATCAAAGAATGTCTGCAACGACGAATAATTGAAAATCTCAAATAAAATTATCAAATTGATAATTTTATTCAATTAGTTTAATTGATAATTTTTTTTTAAATAGCACAAACGAAAGATGGCAACGACAACAGTAACATCTGCAGGTAGAACCGGAACAAAATTAAGTTTTGGTAGTGTTGGAAGTCAATCAGGTTCAGTGTCCAATCAACCATCCGTTGTTTCACCAGGTGTTCAAGGGTCTTCTAGTGATATTTTTTCTTCAGAAATTAAACTACCATCAAGGGTATTTGCACCATCTCCTCAGACTTCTCTCACACAATCTAGTTCTACAATTGTTCTTTCACCAGGGTCACCTTCTACACAACCTATTTTTTCTGGTTCACCTCGTTCAACAACATCTGTTAGAAAACCAAGTATCAAGAAATCACCAAAGAAATCAAAGAAATCAAAGAAATCAGATGTTCGTTCAACCATCAGATATGACATCACTGAGAGAAACAAACATGCCACACCCGTTGATGTCGAAAGTTCATCGAGTGAATCTGATGACGACAAAGATACAACATATGAAATATCATCAGTTGGAAAAGATAAACTAAGAATTGTTCAAAGAACACCAAAGAAAAAAGGATTAGTCACTTTTGATAAAGGACATTTAAATTTTGAAGTTATTGAAGATGAAGAAGATGATTATCAAGAAGTTCAAGAAGTTACAACAACGATTTATGCTGATGGATCAATTGGGAAAGATACACAAATAACCCCAATCAAACACCAACAAAACAGGGTTTATATGCACGATAGAAATACTGGTGATACAACAGAAGTACAAGGAAATGAAACTTTACACTTTGAAAGTGAAACACATGATGAAAATTTATCTGTCGATGATGATGGAAATCTTGTTGATAGGCACGTTAAAGTTCGTAAATTTTCACCTGTGAAACCTACACCTGTTACTGAGTCTGTTGTTTACGATCAAGATATATTTGATCCAGTTTCTGAAACATCTGTTATTTCAACCTTATCTCCATCAAGAAGATTCAGTAGCAGTTCAAGGTCGAGAGTTCGTGTGGATCCGTTTACTGATGAAGATATATTTACACCGAGATCACCAGTTAAACTTGGTTCAGGTATGAATGTTCGAAGTTCTGAAACAAAAAGTTCAAAGATTCGATATGATGTTTCACCAAAATCAAAGATTCGTGTTTCGAGATTGTCTCCAAGATCAACAAAGAGTAACGTTGTTCTCTCACCTCGTTCAAATGTTCGTCTCTCACCTCGTTCATCTCCTCGTGCTGTTAGCAGAATCTCTTCATCTGTTTTTTCACCAGTTCGAACTTATGATGTTTCTCCTAGAACTGATGTTGGTTCTGGAGATCTACAAAGTCAAATCGATAGAATATCCCGTCAGTTCAATGATTATGCAAAAAATGTCCGCAATGTCATGATTAATCTGGAAGAACGTCTGATGGAACTTGAGAGAAGAATGTAATCAAAATTATTTATATATCATTTTGTTATCAAATAAATTTATTTGATAACAATCACATAACTAATTTACTATCAAAATTTACCAAATTGATGTTTTAGTCAGATAAATGTCAGATTCCAAAAACAAATACGTCATCGTTCCAATTATACCTGTGATAGTGTATACAACCAACAATATATCGATTAGAGATATTTGATATCCCCAAAACCACTTGGTTAATCCACCAACCAAAAGCAACAATGAAACAATGACAGTGACACCAAAAATAAATAATAATAAACTACTCCTAACCAATCTATCAGATAACATATATAAAACAAATATTTGAAGTATTACTGAAACACCGAGTGTCAAAAGATACCATCTCATGTCTCGTATCATCAAAAGTAAAGTTATACTTTGTGTCACTAACGCGAGAAACAATATTGCAAATGACATTGATTTACTCATTTACATTGAGATAGAAAAGTATTTGAGATTTTAATTCGATTCAAATGAACCACTCGATTATTATTTTATATTGTTTATCATGTCATTGACGAAAATAATCGAATATTAATTTGAAACAAAATAACCATTAAAATTAAAATAAATCCGATCCAAAAAAGAACATTAGCTGTTCGGCAAGATTCATTGTTGGAACGAACAAGTAATGAAGTCAAAAATAATATCAGAGCAAGTACAAGTATAACAAGTTGAATTTGTAAAGAAATCATTTTGAGATGATGAAATAAAAATTATTTGCGCTTTCTTTGTTTTATTCAAAATATTTGATACAAAATTATTCCTTAATTTGTATCAAATATTAGTTAATTATATTCTAATTTCTAATTTTAGATCTTTCATTGCAAATCGATGGACCAAAGATAGAAACCAATGTTTCATAGAATAATTCATAGGCTCTCTTTGATCGTTCCTCACCAGGTCCAGATTGCATCACACTGCCTTTGCGATAAACACGAAATGTATGTTGAGGTTTTTTATCTTTTCTTCGAACACTTCTTTCACTTTCATGTAACGTATATTGATGTTGGATCGTTACACTGCTATCAACAACATTGTTAAATCTCGATGTAAATCCATTTTGCATCTCTGATATTTTTTCATGTAATTCTGATAGATTAACTGCATTTGATCCCAAATCAAAATAATAATTAACCATTACCATGTGAACCTTACCATGAGTGATATCTCGATCACAAACATTTGTTGTTTGAAGAATAAAATTAAATTGTTCGATGAAAATCGAATAAAGATTAAAGTGTTTACCGAGCCTAGTTATTTTATTGAGTAATTCATTATCAAATGTTTGTGCATTTTCAAAATTTAATTTATGATCGATCGATGTTCCAACAACGTTTTTTACGTCATCAGATTCATTTTCAATTTTGGTTAAAACTTCTGAACCACGAATACTCGTTAAATATGTTTCTTTCATATTTTCATCAATTTTATTTTCTTCCATCACTGTTTGTAACTCAATGAGTTTATCAATAATAATATCTGTTGTTTTTTCAGCGTGTGTTCTCGATTTTGTTCCTGTAATGTGAATTTTCATTGGACCTAATTTAACACTTACTTTCTTTGTTTTAGTCATGATAGACATCGTAATCACATTTTTGAAACATGTGGCTTTTGATGCTTTTTTTCTTCTTTTGATTTTACTACTATGAGCATCTCTTCCCCTTGAAAATCCATTCCATCTCAATAAAGTTACACTGCCGATCGGTAATTCATCATCAGGTCGAATATCATCCAATTCAATTGTATCTAATAAACTAAATACCATGTGCATATTGACTTTTTTCGTCAGTTCGCATAAAGTTGTGATTGTTGTTGGAATCAAAGAATTAAATGGTTTCATTTTTATTCTTTTCTTTAAGGTATTTAACATTCAGTTTAATCCTTTTATGATTTTCATTCTATAATCATCATTTATCCAATCCAATTCGAATGAATTGGTAAGGACCAATTTTTAAAGAAAAAATCTTTAATTATGAATCTATCTGTTCGATAATATGAGTCAAAATTTGAAGCACTCATTTTTACAGCGAATGGTGAAGTTCCAAAGAGAGAAAAAGTCATAATGAATGATTCCCCATTAATATCTCGAATCAAATTGATAACTCTATTTTTAAAAAGATTATTATCATCATTAGGATTAAGAAAATTTGCAGGATAATCATCAAATAAATAATTACGTGACACTCTCCAAAATCTCCCATTTTCGGTTCCACCCTCAGACAATTTTAAGAGAGTGTCATCTGCAGAAGGATTCAATACGTCAATGAATAAACCTGATTCTCTTTCCATTATTGATATTTTATCTCCATCTAATATTTGATTAATATAACTCACATTTCTAACAGTTGTAGTTGAACCTTGATAAACAATTGTTTGATATAAATTATCCATCAATGTTGGTAAACAAAATTCCCCTTGTTTACCTTCAACAAAAGCACCAAGAACTCTGTTTGGTGGAGAATTAAAACACGTAGAAATCAAATCACCGTCTGGCCAACCAAATTCAGCTCTATATCTTACGAACCACGTCGATAAAAACCCAGGACAAGTTGTTTTTGGACATGTTTTAAATTCAATTGATTCTGTTTGTCCAGTTGTATAAATCGATCCATCGAATGAAATACAAGTTGAATCTTTACATTCTCTAACTGTCGATTTTGCAGATGCTTGATCAGAATAAATACAATTAGTTAGTGAACTTGGAAACTTAATTGTTTTTGATTGATTTAATGTATTGATTGTTTTCAAATTGTTTATTCGAAGATAATTTGTTACTGATTCTGGTGCTAATGTAGTTGCGATTCTCATTGCATTTGAAGGTTGATTACCTACTTCATTGATTAGTGATACAGGTGGTTTATAAATTGATATCTCAGAAAACCTAGTTATACCAGAACCAGTAGAGCTTCTAGCGTATGTGTATGTAAAACAATCTGTGTTTTCATTAATTTCTGACCAAGGATATGTTGAGGGATACATGTTTGCATATTCTATCGGAGTGATGGTTGGACCAGGTGGTGTTGGTGGTGTTGGTGTTCCCCTTGTTGAAACAAAGATTATGAGGACAATGATTAGAACGATTATTATCAAAAGAAATATAAGAGGTGCACTTGATGTTTTTTTTACTTGTTGTGGTTTTTGTTGAGGAGATCGTGTTGGAACACCGGGATTTGATCCCGATGGAGATCGAGTTGACATTTTAGATTAAAAATTAAATCAAGAAGTAATTTGATTTAAGATTTGTTTCTCTTGGATGTTTAATTATCAAATAAAATGAAATATGATGTTGATTACTTTGTGTCGAATATATAAGTTTTGATTCAAAACTTATATGATGTTTATTTTAATAAAGTTAATTGAGTTTATTAACTACCGACGAAAATTAACTGTAGGTGTATAGTATGAATTTAATTTTTTTGATGATAAAAAATATCCAAGAATGAATATGATATCAAAATAAGCCCATATCCAAACCTCAGTTCGAAAATAAATTATAATTACTAGAATTAATGTCAATAAAAGTCTTAAAACCCAAATGTTAGTTGGTGGATTTTTGATACCAGCGAGTATTCCATGGATAAAGAAAACTATTGAAAGTGAACATAGTTGAACCTTGTACATTTTGTTATTGGGGGTTTTAAAAAACTTTGAGTGTTACTTGATTTTATAATTTGATAAAAAGTAATTCAAAAGATTATAGTTAGAATCTATAAGTAATTAAATGATCTATAATCACATAAAACTATGATTATAGATCCTAATTATAATCTTTTGAATTACTTTTGTAGGTATATCGAAGTGAATATTTAAAATTTAAAATGAACAACAATCAAGTTTTTGAACACATCGTTTTTGATGATGAAAATGAATCATCAAAAATGTTAAAAAGACAAGGTAGTCATGTTCAGATTTTACTATGATTAATTCCCTCATATTTAAGTAAGGAAAAAATATGACTTTTAACTGACATCCAAGCATTGTTAATTGAATATGTTTTTAACTTATTTTCTGTGATATTAACCATAATATTGAAAACTATGTTATAATATATTAATTAGAGTTTAATTAGATTATTTTAGAGATGATTCAATATGAATAAAATTAAAAATTGATTTAGTGATTCAATTAAAAATAAATTAAAAATGAATTATATTGTGATCTCATTAGAAAATCAAATAAGTATATTTCCTATTTGATTTCTTATTTGATTTTTCATATAAAATGGATGAATCTTTTCGACAACTTCTCACAAATTTATCTTTTATTTCAAATATTGAAATAGGAACCAAACCATGTTTCTATGATATGACGACAACTGATGCTTATTCACTTTATGGTTCAATAAAAAGAAAATTACTTGGTGAAGATAGATATCGCGTTGTAGATTTTGTCGAAAGAGTTGTTGGACAAACCATTGAATTAATTGAAAATGAGAATTGTGAAGAGATAAAAAGGAGATTGTTAAATAGCTTGATTCAATCAAAAATTGGAATCATAAATCTAACAAACACATATAGAGATAGTAAAGGTATAATTGCTAAATATCAAGTTTTACTTGATGATATAAATGATGTTGCACAAAAATATCTCGCAAATAAATTTGATGATAAATAAAATTAAATATTAAATATTTGTAGTTTTATTGAATAGATATATTTGAAGTGTAGAATAATAATTTGAAAATGAATAAAATGTAAGTTTGTGTTGTTTATATTTTTGATTTAACTTGTATTCTCAAATATATTTGAAGATGAAATATATTTGAAGTATAGAATAATAATTTGAAATTCAATGAATGATATTTGAGTTTTACAAATCAATGAATGAGATTTGAGATTTGAGATTCTGATTTGAATGAATGAGATTTGAGATTCTGATTTGAATGAATGAGATTTGAGATTCTGATTTGAATGAATGAGATTTGAGATTCTGATTTGAATGAATGATACAACTTGATTTGTTTATGTTGTTAATATTTCTGATTTAACTTGTATTTTCAAATATATTTGAAGATGAAATATATTTGAAGTATAGAATAATAATTTGAAAATCAATGAATGAGATTTGAGTTTCTGATTTCAAACATCAATGAATGAGATTTGAGTTTCTGATTTCAAACAATGATACAAATATTTGTTGTGTTGCTAATAATTCTGATTTAACTTGTATTCTCAAATATATTTGAAATAGAGAATCAATAAAACATATATTGATTTCTCATTTCAAACAATGATACAAATATTTATGTTGTTAATATTTTTGATTTAACTTGCATTCTCAGATATAAATCTTCACAATAAAATATTATTCATAAATTAATCTTTCTAATAATTGTTTGTTTATTAATCGCATCAAACATCAAAACAAAGATAAGTTAAAATGAGTGAATCTAAGATTATTTCTATCAACCCAATCCAACCATCAAGTGAAAACAAGATAGACGATGCATCGTCTCAAAACAATTCACAAGAACAATCAATACTTGATTTCCTAGATAAAACAGGTTATCCTGAATGGGATAATTTATTTGAAGATGCTTATTCTGATCTTCAAAGAATCAGTGATATTTTATGCGACGAAGAAGAATTTTATCCAAAATTAGAAAATGTTTTTTCTGCTTTTTATCTGACACCATTGAAAAATATTCGAGTAGTTATATTGGGACAAGATCCTTATCATTCAACAGGTATCAAAGGAACACCAATAGCTAACGGATTAGCATTCAGTGTTAATCCTGGTGAACGAGTACCACCATCACTTCGAAACATTTATAAAGAAATTAAGTCTGAATATGGTGATGAGTTTAACATTCCTTATTCTGGTGATTTAACTAAATGGGCAACACAAGGAATATTTTTACTTAATACTGCTCTGACAGTAAAACCAGGGAAAGCAGGAAGTCATTTGGCACTTTGGGATAGCTTTGTTACACGAGTAATTAAAACTATTATTTCAGCAAATAATGGAAAAGTAATTTTTGTTTTGTGGGGTAGAAAAGCTCAACAATATAAAAAGATCATTCGAGGTAAATCTATTGTTCTTGAATCTGGTCATCCAAGTCCATTGAGCGTAAATTTGTTTTTTGGAAATAACCATTTTAAATTGATCAATGAACATCTTACAAAACTAGGGTTTGATCCGATAAAATGGTAATGGGTATTAGATAAAAATAACAACTATTGATATCATTGATACAAATATACCATTACATGATTAACTACAATTTAATTGTAGTTAATCGATTTTTGATTTGATCTCAATAGACTCTTTGATAAAACTGATTGTGAAATCAAGTGTGTTACAAATTAAACGTCAGAGATAGAAATCAAAAACTAGGAATGAAACAAAATATCATACATATTGTATTTTTTACGTTTTATACTTTGTATTTCTTTTACTCATCAAATGATGAATATTTTTATTTGGCATTTATAATGTTATGTAGTACAATTCACGATCATATATCGATAGATACATTGATTTTATTTTTTGTAACCATTGAATTTATTATCAAATCACTCCAATTGCTTTTGTTTTTTATTCTTTTTTCACTCTATGTGATTTATGGTTATTTATCATCAGTGATATCAATAATTGTTATTTTTCCATCTACTATCAAATATTCTTCATATTTTCTCTTGAATTTCAAACATATCTTTGTGTTGTTGATTCATATATATTTTTTGTTTTTTATTGGAACCCAAGAGATAAACAAAGCTTAAAATTTATTTTTATATTTAATATATTATTCAAACAATTGTTTGAATAATATAGGCTAAACAATGACTACATCATAGGTATTATCTTCGCTTCAGCATTTTCAAATCCAGAATTTAAAATTCGATAAAAAAGATCAGCATGTCCGACTATCATGATAAAAGACTCTTCTGAGTTACGAAGGTCATCAAAGAACGATGAAAGACGAGCATCAACCATCGAGTGTGGTTCATATCCAATGATATTCGGCCACCATTGTTCATCTGTTATATGTTTCCAATCATAATCAGGAAAATCTTCTATCAATTCAGATTTATAACTTCCAATATTATATCCAAATAAATCTATTTCTCTTAATCTAGAATCAACAACTACTGGTATTTGATCAGAATCTAATAAATAAAATGTTGTTTGTAAACATCGGTATAATGGACTCGTGTATACCTTTTGAACTTTTTGTAAAACACCCGAAGATAAAAGAGATTTCTTCCTTTTCTTTACTTGATTTATTCCAACCTTGGTTAATCTTGGATCTGTTCTATCGAATTCGAGGTTACCAAATTCATTATAGTGAAAACGAACATATGGATCAGAATCTACATTATGATCACCTTGACCATGTCTGACGAATATCAGCGTTTTCATTTCTTTGAATCAGAATATCTTGATTCTACAATTAAATTATTTGTTCGACAATGTAGTTCGGTGGCATTTTTTGGATCAATATTTCAGGATATGATGTAACAATGATTGTAACTAACGATTTTTCACCAATGTGAGTCATCAAAGAAGATAAGTTAGATTCTTTCCATATCCATCTCCGGTTAAATAAAAAAGAAACTAATGGATATTTTAATTTGAGATTCCAAAGATTGACTTCGATTGAAGGACTCGAAACAAGTTCAGGTATCGATATTATTGGTATTTTAGTTTTCCATTTTGTAACACTTTCAAGTTCATTTGAATCTGCACCAATCAAAATTTTATCAACAAACTTTAAGTATTCTTTTTTTACAAGTATTTCTTCGATTTTGTTCCATGATACGTTTGGTGAAACAAAAACACATATTTGAGACATTTTAGTTTGATATGATAAATAAAAATAACTTCTCGTTTATTTTCAAATAAATCAGAAATATTTGATCAATAAATGAATAGTCAAAACTCATCAGAAAGAAGATAATTACTTCCAGTTTAAAAAACAACTATTGTTTTCAATGTGTGTCACAAAACAATTTAAATCAACGAGTGTAGAAACACTCAAAAGAATTAACAGTGATTTTCTTCAATCTGTTCGAAATGGAGATAAAGAAAGCTATGCAAGATTCGTTTCTCCGTTCATAGGGACTCGAGAGTCAAACAAACCTTTGATAATTCAAATGATAAACTCAGATAAACCTAAATCTGATTTCGAATTGGTACGCGTAGATTGGAATATCGATGAAAAATTGATGGATTCAATTCTTAAAGTTTCATTTGATCGAGGACGAATCCAAGATTTAATTGATATTTATCCAGACACTTATCTTCAATCGAGGTGCATAAGATATGCAATGAAAGAAGAAAACAAAGAAATATTTGATTATGTCTTTGGATTAATGGTAAACATTGACATCGACATTGAATTTAAGATTTTAAATGATTTCATTGATGATTCTCAATTTGTAAAACTGATGAAAAGCAACTATTCGAAAAATCATACTGAAGAAATTTATTTGAATATGAAAGAATGTTCTTTGAAAAGATTAATGATAATGGCAAATTTTTCTAATTATACATTTGATGCATATTTTTTAATTAAAAAGAATTATCCTGGATATGTTAGAGATTTTATCAAATCAATTGAAAGACATCAAATTTCTGATTTATTTTCAACAGCGATTGTATTTGATCATGAATCGTTTGTTCGTGATGTATTGACTTATAGAGGTGACATTGAGAGATCAGAAAAATATTTATTTGATGCTATTTCATGTGACCCAATGTTTTTTAAGAAAAAGAAGACTCGTTGTTGTATCATTAAATTGTTATTGCGACATGGGTTTCGATTGAATGATGTTGAAAAATATAAGAATGAAATAAGTAGAAGAAATTTTGGAATTGAAAAAGAAGAGATAATCGATGTAATTGAATTTTACCATTTGAAACATCGAATGTTTCGAACAACACAAGGAAAAAAAATGATTTACTCAGTGATTTGTTCATAATAAAATTAAATCAAGTTATTTTGGAATGCTAAAATTAGAATATTCTCAAACATGTTTGAGAATATTGAAAAGTAAAGTTATAAATATATGTAAATAAATTAAGTTTTATTGATTGAAATTCAAGTTTAATCATTGGATTTTATTAGGAGATACTTTGATAATATTTGAAGTATAGAATAATAGAAAATCAGGAATATTAACAACTCAAACAAATCAAGTTGTATCGTTATTTGAAATTTAAATCTCAAATCTCATTCATTGTTTAAATTTTAAAACTTACATCTCATTCATTGATTTTCAAATTATTATTCTATACTTCAAATATATTTGAGAATACAAGTTAAATCAGGAATATTAACAACACAAACAAATCAAGTTGTATCGTTGTTTGAAATCAGAAACTTACATCTCACTCATTGATTGTTTGAAATCAAAATCAGAAACTCAAATCAATCATTGATGAAATCAGAAACTCAAATCAATCATTGATGAAATCAGAAACTCAAATCTCAAATCTCAAATCTCATTCATCAATCAATGAAACTCAAATTATTTTTCTATACTTCAAATATATTTCATCTTCAAATATATTTGAGAATACAAGTTAAATCAGAAATATTAACAACACAAACAAATCAAATAAATTTCATTCATCATTCAAAACAAAAACTCAAATTTAACATAAAACACAAATATTTAATTATCTAATTTAATTCCTCGAGTTCCTCCAATATTCATTCTTATTAATTTTGATACTAAATCAGAAGTATCAGTGTGTTCAATACAAACTCCATCCAAATATGATCGATTTTCAACAGGAAACAATGTTTTATGAAAATAACCATTTTTAACCAAATATTCAAGTTCTGTTTGTACATTCATTAATAAAGTTGAGTTTCGAATACCATGTTTTCTAATTTTGCTTCCCAATGATTCCCAAGATGGACCAATTTCATCAATTTTATTTTCTACGTGATACAAACCTACTTCTTTTTGTCCCCAAGTTTCAGGTGAATAAGGCATACCCGAGTTAATTCGATCAAAGAGAAACACACCAGAACTTTGTTCGAATTTTTCATGTGAACCATACTCGATGGATAATTGAATTGAAGAAACACACGCATGAAAATATGCAATGGAATAAATTAATTTAATAAACGACAACGCACTGGGTTCATCAAATTCAATTCCCAGTTTATCAAGAGCGTTTGTCTCACCAATCAATGTTAACCCAATAGAACGAAAATCAAAATTTGATGAAAAAGAAGCAATCGATTCATCCAAGTCTACACACCTATTTAAGTGAGAAACACAAGAACGAACCTCAGATTCAAATGAACTTATATCGAAAGATTCTCCAAGTTTTCCTTCATTTCCTTCGATAAACTCTGTGGTCGCAGGACCCATGACAAAAGAGTCAACAGTTAAATAACCATAGTAAACACTCGAATAAATATGTTTAGGTAATATCGAAGAAACACAAAATGAAGAAAATAGAGGATTACCGACATATCTCAAGTTATACGATTGAATCACATTTCCGCATAATAAATATGAAAACATGTTGGTTGATGAGAGATATTCTATCAATTTTTGTGAGTTTATTTTCTCTGTGTTTTCCTTGGATTCATTCATCTCATATATCGATTCAAGATCACTGGTTATACCAGCATTGGGTAATGAAATCAATGACCAAAACTCATTGTTTTTGAGTCTACTAAGAAAAAATGAAGGAATCAGTAAAACATATTGTATATTTTTTGATTTAATTTGAGATTCACTGAGTTTCATTAACATTGGGTGATAAATAGGAATCAAAATTTCAAACAATACATTATAATAATGTGATAACGATTCAATCAAAGGAAATATGGCAAACGACTCATACGAATTGAGGTTTAATGAGATTCTTGTTCGAATTGTTTCTTGTAGTCCAGCTGAAATATGTTCAAGTACATTGATTAATTTAGGTAAAGATTCATATAAAATACTACAATGAGATAAACATCGAAGGTTCCTAGTACCTAATTTTGATAATGAAAATAAAGGAAGTATAAACTTTCCTGAAACTAAATCATTAAAACAATTAATTACTTTTGATATTCCATCATGCAAATAGAGATGAATCGAAGATCTTAAGCACATCAACAAGAAACACTCGGAGCATGAATCATTTGAATCACGAAGTAAACAATGTTGATACAAAAGATAAACTAGTGAAAATGAGAGACGTAAGAGATTTTTTTCTGATTCTCGAATTAATTTATCAAGTATAAGTGAATGGGATAAGATAAATGAATATACTGATTGTTCAAGAGATTGACGAAATATTCTTGCATAACTTTCGGTATTCCGAGTTACGCTGCGAAGTATGTGGTTTGTTAGGAGTCGCCCAGCAAGTAATTGTTGTGTCTCATAATTCATATCTAATTTAATATCACCATTACCTAGTGAAATAATCTGATCAAACGTAATATTTTCACAATAGTTTTTATCTTTATCTGATACCTCAAGAGATTCGAAAGCATTGATTCTCATTGTTGAATTGTTTTTATAATAGATCACATAATTTGTCTTCAAATTTATGTGATCTATTATAAAAACTTAGGTAATACCACAAAATAAAAATAAACTCATGATATCTTACTTCTATCAAATAATCTTTGCTTTATTTTTTAATTGGATAAAATGTTATCTTTGAGATCGAAACTTCTTATTCTCGAACCTTCATTGATAAAAATATTAAGTGAGATACTTGGAGTTCCTCGTCAAACAACATTAATCGATAATATATTGAAAGATGATAAGTATAAAAAATTAAAAAGTTTAGTTGAACTCTATCCGGATTTAGATAAAATATCTGAGGTTTTTGGGATTAGATTCAATTCATATGTTTTTAATGAAAGAATCGAATATCTCTCGAGGTTTTTGGGATTGTATTTGAAAGTAAAATCAAATGCTCAAAGAACAGATCCTGTTGAAACTTATCCAGATTCTTTGTTATTTTCAATGTTTGGAACTAACAAAGGTTATCGTCACATATATATTGAAATATTAAATCGTATTTCTCACGGTTATCCATCAGGTATTCGTTTATTATCTGTTGCTATGAAAGACCCTGACGTAGGATTTTTACTTGAACCATTTAATGAACGCGAAGAAAAATCACAAGATTTGGTTGATTTATATTTGAAACTTTTATCATCTAAGAAATCTATTATTGAACTTGGATATAACATTGAAGAAATAAAAAGATCTGATGAAACATATAATGTTGTTAAGGATGTGATAAAAAAATTAAAAGATTATGATGATATTTTACTTGATGAAATAGGTGAAATTTTAAATTATTTTCGTGTTTATTGTAGTGGTTATTTACAATCTGTTACGATTGAAGGAAAAGATTTTTGGAGTGTGATAAGAAACTTAGAAACATTGGTTGGTGTTGGGTTTTCTGATCCATCAGTTTATGTTGAATCATTTTTCAATGATATTAGAGTTTATAATGGAATAAATTTTGATAGTGAAAAATTATTAGATTTGTTGTCAAATGATCCAAAATGTTATTTTATCATAAAATCAATTAATTTTTATTTTAATTGTGTTCAATATGTGATTGAAACAAAGTTAAACAAACAATGATTCATATATTTTATTTTATTTTTGTTGTTGAATAAAAATTGATTAGTTTGATGGGATATATTAATTTGAGATAAAATAAAAGTTAGAGATTATTTACAAATATATATTTGTATCATTATTTAGATGATATGTGATTGAAACAAAGTTAATCGATGAATGAATTAGATTTAAGATTCTGATTTTATCCATTGATTGTTTTAAATTATTATTCTATACTTCAAATATATTTGGAAATACAAAGTTAAATCAGGAATATTAACAACACAAACAAATATTTGTATCATTGTTTGAAATCAGAATCGTATATCAATCATTGATTGTTGAAAATCAAAATCGTATATCAATCATTGATTCATTCAAATCAGAATCTCAAATCTCATTCATTGATTGTTGAAAATCAGAATCTCAAATCTCATTCATTGATTGTTGAAAATCAGAATCTCAAATCTCATTCATTGATTTTCAAATTATTATTCTATACTTCAAATATATTTCATCTTCAAATATATTTGAGAATACAA
>Ga0209262_10000082_pt1 | contig 63466 bp, 53 predicted proteins | sample Lowcelwee11metaG_FD_187171 | JGI IMG/M metagenome (GOLD analysis project Ga0209262, IMG submission 187171) | Freshwater pond sediment microbial communities from the University of Edinburgh, under environmental carbon perturbations - Low... | ecosystem: Environmental > Aquatic > Freshwater >... | reverse complement strand
TCGCTTGCGCACCTGACGATTCGGAAAGATATCGCCGTACAACTTCGAGCTTGAAGCTCTCATCGTGTTTCGCCATGAAAAACACCCCAAAGGTTGGATCGATGTCCAACTTTTGGGGTGCAGTTCAGAACATCCGGGCGTTTTTTTTGTTTGGCTGAGAGGGGTGGTCGCCTCAGCGGCGAACCTGCAGCGCGCCAGGATTCAGAATGTGCGTGGGCGTGCCCTTGATGAAGTTGACCACGTTGTCGAATGCCGAGGAAAACAGGATTTCGTAGTTGTCGAGTTCCACATAGCCGATGTGGGGGGTGCAAATGCAGTTCTCCAGCCGCAGGAGGGCGTGCCCCTGCAGTATGGGTTCGGATTCAAAAACGTCGATAGCGGCCATACCAGGACGGCCCCGGTTGAGGGCCGCCAGCAAGGCATCCGCTTCCAGAATTTCAGCGCGCGATGTGTTGACCAGCAGCGACGTGGGTTTCATGCGCGAGAGGTCTTCCAGCGTGACGCAGCCGGCGCTTTGTTCTCCGAGCCGCAGATGCAGGCTCAAGACATCCGACATCTCGAACAGCGCCTCACGGCTGATGGCGAGTTCGTAGCCATCAGTCACAGCCTGCGCCTGGGTTTGCTCGCTGCCCCAGACGATCACGCGCATCCCGAAAGCGTGGCCATAGGACGCGACCAGCTTGCCGATGCGGCCATAGCTCCAGATGCCCAGCACTTTGCCGTTCAGCACCATGCCAAGGCCAAAATTGGAAGGCATGGATGCCGCCTTCAGCCCGGATTGTTGCCAGGCGCCGTGTTTGAGGCTGGCCACATATTGCGGAATTCGGCGCATCGACGACATGATCAGCGCCCAGGTCAGTTCGGCGGCGGCGATCGGCGAACTGACGCCTTCGGCCACTGCGATACCGCGCTCGGTGCAGGCATTGACGTCGATGTGGGGCCCGACGCGGCCCGTTTGCACGATCAGCTTGAGGCGCGGCAGCTTTTCAATCAGCTGCCGCGTGATCTGGGTGCGCTCACGGATCAGAACCAGCACATCGGTATCGCGCAGGCGAATCGAAAGCTGGCCCACGCCCTTGACGGTGTTGGTGAAAACCTTGGCTGGATAGGGTGCCAGCTTGTGGGCACAAGGCAGTTTTCTGACCACATCCTGGTAGTCGTCAAGGATCACGATATTCATGGGCGCTATTGTGCCCGCATGAATACCGCGATCCATTTGTCACGACGGGCCGTTCCCGTTTGTGCAGCGCAGTCGGGCTGGTTCAGGCGCGCAGTTGTGGCGATCCCGACTGGAGCTCCAGCGCCGCCAGCCGTTCGAGCTCAGCGCAGACATCGTTGATGCGACCCGAGATCACCAGCCGCCCATCGCCGCGCGGGCCGCCTGACGTGTCTGCGGTTCTTAGTACCCGCACATGGCAGGCTCGAGCCATGGCATTTCCCGTGGCGCGCTGCGTGGCGATAGCGCTCACGTGGCTGTCCGCGGCGCCCATGGTGGGGCGGGCCAGCCAGCCGGCGCGGACAAAGCGTTGCAGGACTTGCGGAAGCGCGCGCCCGGCGCCCGCCCGTTCAAATGATGGCGGCAACCAGCTGTCGATGAGCAGCAGCGGCGCGCGCCAGGTGTTGGTGTTGAAGCGGATTCCCATGCGAAACTCCAAAAAAGGGGTTGAACACAGGCAGGATTGCAAATGAAGTCGCCAGCGCAGGGATGTGCCTGGCGCGTGTGAATCACGCGCCAGACCAAACGCCCGCCACCTGCTGAGGCGACGCCGACCCGAAGGGTCAGAGCTGAAAGCTGTTGCGGATGAGTCCCACGGCCAGGCCCTCGATTTCAAAGGGCTCGCCCGGTTCGACGACGATGGTCTTGTAGTCCGGGTTCTCGGCGTGCAGTTCGATCAGGTGCTGGCGGCGCATGAAACGCTTGACGGTCACATCGTCGCCCAGACGGGCCACCACGATCTGACCATTCTTGGCTTCCTTGGTCGATTGCACGGCGAGCAGGTCGCCGTCCATGATGCCGACGTCGCGCATGGACATGCCGCGCACCTTGAGCAGGTAGTCGGGCGTGCGCGGGAACAGGCTGCGTTCGACGTGGTAGGTCTGGTCCACATGTTCCTGGGCCAGGATGGGCGAGCCGGCGGCCACACGCCCGATCAGGGGCAGCATCAGCTGCGACAGGCTGGGCAGCGGCAGTGTAAGCTGGCTCCCCCGCGACTCGTTGATGGATTTCAGGTCTTCGTTGCGCAGACGGATGCCGCGCGATGTGCCGCTCACCAGTTCGATGGCGCCCTTGCGGGCCAGGGCTTGCAGATGTTCCTCGGCCGCGTTGGCGGATTTGAAACCCAGTTCATGGGCGATCTCTGCCCGCGTAGGGGGCGAACCGGTGCGGGCAATGGCGCTCTGGATCAGTTCCAGAATCTGCTGCTGGCGGGCGGTGAGCTTGGGCGGGTAAAGCGGCGACTCGATCATGGGGACCTCGTGAATATGCGGGACGAAACTCGCGTTGGTGAGATTCGCAACCGGGACTGGTCAGATCAACAAGCTGTTTTCTTATCCAGTGCCTGTATTTTTAACCAGTTTTGGAGACTTGGCAAGTGGCAGATGCAATCGAAACCCGACGTCATGTCATTCTGGGCACCGGTGGCACCATCGCCGGCAAAGCAGCGCAACCCGGAGATGGCGTTGGGTACGTGGCGGGTCAGGTCAGCGTCGAAGACCTGCTGGCATCGATTCCGTCCCTGGTGGGACAGCCGTTGGAAATCGAACAGGTGGCCCAGGTGGACAGCAAGGACATGGGCTTTGCACTCTGGCAGCAACTGGCCACGCGGGTGGCTTTTCACCTCAACCGGCCCGAGGTCGACGCGGTGGTGATCACGCACGGCACCGACACCATCGAGGAGACCGCGTTCTTCCTGCAGACCGTGTTGCGCCCGGCCAAGCCGGTGGTGTTGACCTGCGCGATGCGCCCAGCCACAGCGCTGGTGCCGGACGGCCCCCAAAATCTGGTCGATGCGCTGGCCGTGACCCGTCACCCCGGGGCGCAAGGCGTCGTGGTGGTGTGTGCGGGGCAAATCCACAGCGCGGCCGACGTGAGCAAGGTGCACACCTACCGGGTGGATGCGTTCGATTCGGGGGATGCCGGGCCGCTGGGCTGTGTCGAAGAGGGGCGGCTGCGGCTGTTCCGACCCTGGCCCACGGCCTGTGAAACTGGGAGCTGCGACCCGGTTGCGTTGCAGCGCATCCAGTCGGTTCAGGCTTTGCCGCTGGTGATGTTGCTGACCAGCCACGCCGACGCCGATGGCACGCTGGTGCACGCCCTGCTGTCCCGCGGTGAGTCGGCTTCGGGGCCCGCTGTGCGCGGCATCGTGGTGGCCGGTACCGGCAACGGCACGGTGCACCATGCGCTGGAAGCGGCATTGCTCGAAGCGCAGGCCATGGGCGTTCGCGTGGTTCGAACCAGTCGATGTGCGCATGGTCCCTTGTTGACGCATCCGGGGCAGTTGTTGACGGTTGCCCGCAGCCTGACGCCGGTCAAGGCGCGCATTGCGCTGGCGCTGGAGCTGCTGGAGGTCTGAGCATGTTCCAGGCGCTGGGCGCCCATCCCTGGGCCTACCCCATGCTGGAGGTGGCGCACATCTTGGGCATTGCGCTGTTGCTGGGCAACCTGACCTTGCTGGAGCTGCGGGTGTTCGGTTGGGGCGCGACCTTGCCGGTGCCCGCGCTGGCCCGCTTGAGTCTGACGCTGGGGGGTGCAGGGTTTTTGCTGGCGGCGGCGTCGGGCTTGTTGATGTTCTCGACACAGGCCGGGGAACTGTTGGCCAATCGGGTGTTCACAGCCAAGATGCTGTTGCTGTTGTTGGCTGCCTGTAACGCGGCCTGGTTCCATGTTCGGGGCTCACTGCAGCGGCTTGACGGCACCGCGCGTGCGCTCATGGGAGCCTCCACCGTGATCTGGTTGATGGTCTTGACCTGTGGGCGCTGGATTGGCTACGTGTGAAGGAGACCGTGATGCACAGACGATGCTTCCTCCAGACCAGCGCGATGCTGGGTTTTTCGGGCCTGGGCACAGCTGCGTGGGCTCACCACGGCTGGAGCAGTTTCGACCAGAACCGTCCCATTTACCTGGAGGGGCGGGCGGCGGATGTGAAATGGCGCAACCCGCATGCCGAACTGGTGCTGGAACTGCCCGAGAAGCTGACGCTGCCCCCGACCTGGGGCAACGCGCCTTGCCGGCACAGTCCGCCGGTGTGGACGGGCCGTCTTTGCTGGCGAAGACAGTATTGCCCACGCGGCGCGATCGACGCTGGGAGATTGAGCTGGCCCCCCTGTTTCGCCTGGGCCAGTGGCAGATGCCCGAAATCAAGACCGGGGCAACGCTCTCGATGGTCGGATTCACCTTCAAGGACGAACAAGGGGCCGCGGTTCTGCGGGCCGAATACGTCTTTCTGGACGGCAAGGCCTACGGCTTGCGTTCAGGTCCTGCCTGACACGAGCGCACACAAAAAAACCCGGCGCATGGCCGGGTTCCTGCAAGTCGCGTTGCGCGATTATTTCGAGAGGGCCTCGAAGGCACGTACTGTGATGTCGTCCACCGAACCCGTGCCGCTGATGGCGCGGTATTTCGGGGCGGCAGCGGCGTCGGACTTGGCCCAGTTGCTGTAGTAGTCCACCAGCGGGCGGGTCTGGGCGCTGTACACCTCCAGGCGCTTCTTGACCGTTTCTTCCTTGTCGTCTTCGCGCTGGATCAGCGGTTCACCGGTGACGTCGTCTTTGCCGTCCACCTTGGGCGGGTTGAACTTGACGTGGTAGGTGCGGCCCGAAGCCGGGTGCGAGCGGCGGCCGCTCATGCGTTCGATGATGGCTTCGAACGGCACGTCGATTTCCAACACGTAATCCAGCTTCACGCCTGCCGCCTTCATGGCGTCGGCCTGGGGGATGGTGCGGGGAAAACCGTCGAACAGGAAACCGTTGGCGCAGTCCGACTGTGCGATGCGCTCCTTGACCAGGTTGATGATGAGATCGTCACTGACGAGGCCGCCGGATTCCATCACGGCCTTGGCCTGCATGCCCAGCGGGGTGCCCGCCTTCACGGCGGCGCGCAGCATGTCACCGGTCGAAATTTGGGGGATGCCGTATTTCTGGCAGATGAACGTGGCTTGCGTGCCTTTGCCGGCGCCGGGTGCGCCCAACAGAATCAGTCTCATCGTTGTCCTTTTTCAGAGTTTCAAATGGATGGCCGCTGGCCTCGGGCGGCAGCGCCCGGGTCTGCAATCCGGGGGCGACCGGTCGAGGATAGCACGCGCTAACCGGGCTCTGGCTTACAGCGCGGCCAGGCCCAAAAGCGCTGGAAACCGCCGGTCAGCCGAGGGCAAAGAGCGCGCGCACGCGCTCCAGATCGGCTGGGGTATCGACCCCCGGCCCCGGTGCCTGCGCGCTCACATGGACCGCGATGCGTTCGCCATGCCACAGCACCCGCAGCTGCTCCAGCGATTCGGTCAGTTCCATGGGCGCGGGCTCCAGCGCCGGAAATCGGCGCAGAAATCCCGAACGGTAGGCATAGATGCCGATGTGGCGCAAAGGCGCGGGCGAGGGCAGGGTGTTCCGGCTCGATGCATCGGCCATGCCGTCGCGCCACCACGCAATGGGCGCACGGCTGAAGTACAGCGCGGTCTGCGCGCGGTCGAGCACCACCTTGACCACGTTCGGGTTGAGGAAGTCAGCCATTTGATCGATGGCGTGCGCTGCGGTGCTCATCACGCAATCTGTACGGCGCTGGAGATCGAGTGCCACGGCGTTGATCAGCGCCGGGTCCATCAGCGGCTCATCTCCCTGTACGTTGACCACCACGGCGTCGTCCGCCAGGCCCAGTTGTTCGCAGGCTTCGGCCAGTCGGTCGCTGCCGGAAGCGTGATCGGTGCGGGTGAGCAGGGCGGTGATGCCGTGTGCTTGACAGGCTGCGACGATGCGCGCGTCGTCCGCGGCGACCACGCAACGGCTGGCCTGGCTGCGCTGCGCACGTTGCGCCACGCGCACCACCATCGGCAGACCACCGATGTCGGCCAGCGGCTTGTCGGGCAGGCGGCTGGACGCGAGCCGCGCCGGGATCAGCACGGTGAACGGGCCCGGGGCCACGCTCGGGCTCATGGGGCTGGCGACGGGCTGGGCGGGCGGGCCGCTTCTTCTTCGGTGATCGGGCGGGCTTCATGCTCCAGCAGGATCGGGATGCCATCGCGCACGGGGTAAGCCAGCCGCGCACTGCGGGAGATCAGTTCCTGTTTCTCACGATCAAAGAGCAGAGGGCCTTTGGTGACCGGGCAGACCAGCAATTCAAGCAATTTGGTGTCCATGCGGGAATGATAGCCGGCCGCTTGTCAGCGGGCGCGCCGGATCGACGCGAGGCGATGGTCCAGAGCCTCAAAGAAGGCCGCGCCGGGACGCAATTCGAGTGGAACCGCCCAGACCTGATGGGCGTCGCCTGTGGGCTGTTCGGTCCAGCAAGCGAACAGCTTGACCGCGTCCTTTTCGGTGCACAGGATCGGACCAGTGCGGCGCTGCAGCAAGGCGGCATAGGTCGCTTGCTCTGCGTGATCGGGCAGCGCCAGGGTCTCGGTCAGGGTGAGCCCGCGCGCGCGCAGCATGTTGAAAAAAACCGAGGGGCGGGCGATGCCTGCCAGGGCGGTGACGGGTTGGCCCTCGAATTCGCGCAAGAGCCGCCGCTGTCCCTGCGGTCCGACGGCGTGATCGGCCAGGCGTCGCGTGGCCTCGAAAACGGGCAGATCGGGCGTCAGTTCAAACAATGCGGTCGCAGGCGCTACGGTGGCGGACTCGCTGCGCTGGTTCAACACGAGATCCGGACGAAAAGGGTTGCCTACTCCCGGCGGCCAGGGCTCGCGCAACAGGCCAGAGGGCAGCAACCAGCCGTTGCCGGTGCCGCGGTCATCGAACACCGCTACCGACAGATCGCGACCCAGCGCCAAGTGTTGCAGGCCATCGTCGCAGAGGATCAAGTCCACCCCGGGGTGCGCTGCCAGCAGGGCTTGGGCGGCCTCGGCCCGGCGGGCCGCCACGAACACCGGCACGCCACCGTTGCGCCGAATCAGGGCGGGCTCGTCGCCGCTGTCGGTGGCTGGCGTGTCGACTTGCACCTCCAGCACACCGGTGCCACGGCGACCATGCCCGCGCGACACCACACCCGGGTGCCAGCCTCGCTGTTGAAGGTGTTGCAGCAGGGCCAGCACGGTCGGCGTTTTGCCAGCGCCGCCCACCACCACGTTGCCCACCACGATGACCGGTACCGGCAACCGGGTGATCTTCAGCATACCGGTCGCATACAGCCATCGCCGCAGATCGGACAGCCATCCATACAGGACCGAAACGGGCCAGAGCAGGCGGGCAAGCGGACCGCGGGTCCGCCAGATGCCCTGCCAGCGGGCCTGCCCTTTGTCGAGGCGCTGCGGCTGGGCGGAGGGCACGGTCAGGACTTGCCACGCGCGCGCGGTGAGCCGGACTGCTGGGTGGCGAAGGTGATCTGCACCAGGCCGGCACGGCGGGCGGCGTCCATCACGTTGATGACCGACTGGTGCGTCGCGGCGGCGTCCGCGCTGATCACGATAACCACCTCTCGGCTGTCTTGCGAGGCTTGCGTGAGTGCGCGGGTCAGCATCTCCACACCGGAGCCTTCGAGCATGTCCTTGTTGATCGCGTAGCGGCCGTCGCTGCTAACGGAAACGATCACTTCTTTGGGTTCGGTGCGCTGCGCCTGGGCATCGGCCACCGGCAGGTTGACCTGCAACTGCGTGAATTTGCTGTAGGTCGTGGTGAGCATCAGGAAGATGAGCACCACCAGCAGGATGTCGATGAACGGGATCAGGTTGATCTCGGGTTCGTCGCGGGAGCCGGGCCGGAAGTTCATGCGGCCTCCGGGGCAGGCCGCGCCGCGCGGTGGTCGCAAACAGGGGTGTGAAGCGTCATTTGCGCAAGGTCAGCAGGTGGCGGGCGAAACGCTCCGAAGCGATCTCCATGGTCAGCAGGTAGTCATCGACCCGGGCGCGGAAGTAGCGCCAGAAGATCAGGGCCGGGATGGCCACCATGAGGCCAAAAGCGGTGTTGTACAGCGCGATCGAGATGCCGTGCGCCAGCTGGCTGGGATTGCCCCCGCCGGGGACCGTGCCCATGCCGCCGTCACCGGCTTGCGAACCGAAGATTTCAATCATGCCAATGACCGTGCCCAGCAGACCCAGCAGGGGTGCCGCTGACGCGATGGTGGCCAGGGCGCCGAGGTAGCGCTGCAGTTTGGCGGCGGTCTGGCGACCCGCCCCTTCGAGGCTGGAGCGCAAATCGTCTTCGCTGACCCTGGGGTTGCTGTTGAGCGCGCGGAAACCGCTGGCGAGCACTTCGCCAAGCGCCGAGTTTTGCTCCAGCTGGTTCACCACATCGGCACCGGGCACCCCGTTTCGCGACACCATGATGGCTTCGTCAAGCAGCTTCGGCGGTGCGATCTTGACGGTTTTGAGGCTGATGAAGCGCTCGATGACAAGGGCCATGCCCAGGACGGAACAGAGGATCAGGGGCCAGATCGGCCAGCCAGCGGCTTGTATGATGGAAAACAAATCAGGGCTCCAGACAAAAGCCGCCTGCTTGGCGGCCAGAGTGCAATCTTTGGGATTATGTCTCACCATCCGTTGGTGAATGGCCGGAAGACCCCCGGCGAGGACAAGTCAATCGGCCCGACTCGATGCACAGATTCTGTGGATAACTTTGTGAAGAACCGGCATCCCAACATCCGCCAGCCCGCTGTGGGCGCGGCTCCCGACAGTTCGATGAGAAAACAGGCAGTGCAAAACGCATTGAAATCAAGCGCTTGGCGATCAGCCCTTGCGCCATGTGGCCTTTCAGGCTACAGGACCAGAAATTCCGCGGCTTGTGGACAGATTGGGTCCGGAGAGCCCTGTGTCTGAGCCGTTTCTGGATGCCGGAGCCCCATCGGCGCGGCGTGTGTGGGCGGTTGGGCCGCTCATGCGCGCGATTGCTGATACTTTGGCTGCGCGTTTCAATCCGGTCACCGTCCGGGGCGAGATTTCGGGGTTTTCCCGCGCGGCCAGCGGGCATTGTTATTTTTCGCTCAAGGACGATACCGGCCAGGTGCGCTGCGCGCTGTTTCGCCGGTCGGCCGATCTGCTGGACTTTGCCCCGCGCGATGGTCAGGTGGTCGAGGCGCTGGGCAAGCTCGACGTCTATGGCCCCCGCGGTGATCTGCAGCTCATCGTCGACAGCCTCAAGCCGGCCGGGCAAGGGGCCTTGTTCGAACAATTCCTGCGCCTGAAAGCCCAACTCGAAGGCGAGGGGCTGTTCGACGCGGCGCGCAAACGCCCGCTGCCTGCCCAGCCTCGCAGCATCGGCGTGGTGACTTCGCTTGGCGCGGCCGCATTGCGCGATGTGATCACGACGCTGCGCCGGCGTGTGCCCCACGTGCCGGTGGTGATCTACCCCGCGGCGGTGCAAGGTGCTCAGGCCCCCGCCGAGCTGTGTGTGGCCTTGCAGTCCGCCTACCGACGCCATGCCGCCACCGGCGAGAGCGAGGTGCTGCTGCTCGTGCGGGGCGGGGGGTCGCTCGAAGACCTGTGGTCGTTCAACGACGAGGCGCTGGTGCGCACCGTGGCGCAATCGCCCATGCCGGTGGTTTGCGGGGTGGGGCACGAAACCGACTTCACTCTGGCCGATTTCGTGGCGGATTTGCGAGCACCCACGCCCACGGCGGCCGCCGAGCTCTGCGCGCCTGCGCGCGAGGTTCGGGTGGGTGAACTGGTTTACTTGCAGGAACGACTGAGCGAGGCGGTGCTGGGTGGGATTGATCAGCGCGCGCAACGGCTGGACCGGCTGGGTCAGCGCCTGGGCCGGCCCTCGGTCAGGGTGCACGACAGCGCCCAACAACTCACCGGTCTGCAGCACCGGCTGCGCGGAGCGCTGCTGCTGGCCGCGCAGCGCGCCGACAGCCGCCTGCAGGGTTTGGAGAGCCTGATGCCCCAGGCGTTGCGGCGCGCGGTGGCGCAGCACGCCCAGCGCCTGCAGCGGTGTGAAAGCGCGCTGGGCCACTTGGACCCCCAACTCGTGCTGGAGCGGGGTTACACCTACCTCACCGACACCCAGGGTCTCGCGATCACCCGGTGCAGCCAGACCCAGCCCGGCCAGTCGGTGCGGGCTCGCCTGGCCGATGGCGAGCTGGACCTCACGGTAAACCGTTGAGGCGGCAGACCCAGAAACCCTGAGCGCACAAACAATAGCGTCCCTGCCTACAATGGCGCGGTTTCGGGCTGCCGGCGAACGCTTTCAGCCACCCGCTTACCCACAACGCCAACCAAACGAGGAACCCCATGGAACACACCCTGCCCGCATTGCCCTACGCGATCGACGCCCTGGCGCCGCACTACTCCCAGGAAACGCTGGAGTTCCACCACGGCAAGCACCACAACGCTTACGTGGTCAACCTCAACAACCTGCAAAAGGGCACCGAGTTCGAAGCGATGGACCTGGAGTCCATCATCAAGAAGTCCAGCGGTGGCATCTACAACAACTCGGCCCAGATCTGGAACCACACCTTCTTCTGGAACTGCATGAAGCCCAACGGTGGCGGTGAGCCTTCCGGCGCGCTGGCCACGGCCATCAACGCCAAGTTCGGCAGCTACGCCGCCTTCAAGGAAGCCTTCGTCAAAAGCGCCGTGGGCAACTTTGGCTCTGGCTGGACCTGGCTGGTGAAGAAGGCCGACGGCTCGGTCGACATCGTCAACATGGGCGCTGCCGGCACTCCGCTGACCACGGGCGACAAAGCCCTGCTGACGGTGGACGTGTGGGAACACGCCTACTACATCGACTACCGCAACATGCGTCCGAAGTTTGTCGAGACCTTCCTCGACAAACTGGTGAACTGGTCGTTCGCTGAAGCCAACTTCGCCTGAACGATCTTTCTGATCGCCGCAAAAAGGCTCGAAGGCCATGCCTTCGGGCCTTTTTTCTTGGGGCATCCCGGTCTCTTTTTGTGTACGCCAAGAAGACGGTTCAGCCCTTGTGATTGGGCCTTCTGTGTGGTAACAGTTGATCAAAGTCGCGCCGATGTGAAAAAAACTGGAAAATTTGCCTGCAAATTTCACATGACAGGATAAGAGTTCAAAAAATGGCGTTTGGGTCAGAACGTTGAAAGCAAAATCCCAGACTATCCGGCGGTTCTGCGGTTGGCGTTTGCCGATCAGCGGGATTCTTACAACGATCTACGGAGCAAACACATGAGCACCCAGCAGCCCACCATCATCTACACGCTGACCGACGAAGCCCCGCTGCTGGCGACCAGCGCTTTTCTGCCCATCATCCGCACGTTCACCGCACCGGCCGGCATCAACGTCGAGTCCAGCGACATTTCGGTGGCGGCCCGCGTGCTGGCCACGTTTCCCGAGTGCCTGACCGAAGCCCAGCGTGTGCCCGACACCCTGTCCGAGCTGGGCAAGCTCACGCTGAAGCCCGATGCCAACATCATCAAACTGCCCAACATCAGCGCCTCGGTCGGGCAGCTGGTCAGCGCGATCAAGGAACTGCAGTCCAAAGGCTATGCACTGCCCGACTACCCCGAGGCGCCCAAGAACGAGGAAGAGAAGGCCATCCGCGCCCGCTACGCCCGTTGCATCGGCAGCGCGGTGAACCCGGTGCTGCGCGAAGGCAACTCGGACCGCCGCGCGCCCCGCGCTGTGAAAGAATACGCCCGCAAGAACCCTCACAGCATGGCCGAGTGGAGCCAGGCTTCGCGCTCGCACGTTTCGCACATGCACGCTGGCGACTTTTACCACGGTGAAAAGTCGATCACGCTGGACAAGGCCCGCGACGTGAAGATGGAGCTCATCACCCAGAGCGGCCAGACCATCGTGCTCAAGCCCAAGGTGTCGCTGCTCGACCGGGAAGTCATCGACAGCATGTTCATGAGCAAGAAAGCCCTGGAGGCTTTCTACGAAAAAGAGATCGAAGATGCCCGCAAGACCGGCGTGATGTTCTCGCTGCACGTGAAGGCGACCATGATGAAGGTCTCGCACCCCATCGTGTTCGGCCACTGCGTGAAGATCTTCTACAAGGACGCATTCGAGAAGCACGCCAAGTTGTTCGAAGAACTGGGCGTCAACGTCAACAACGGCATGGCCGATCTGTACGGCAAGATCGCCACGCTGCCGCAGTCCAAGCAGGACGAGATCAAGCGCGACCTGCACGCCTGCCACGAACACCGTCCCGAACTCGCGATGGTGGATTCGGCCAAGGGCATCACCAACTTCCACTCGCCCAACGACGTGATCGTGGACGCCTCCATGCCCGCCATGATCCGCAACGGCGGCAAGATGTGGGACGCCAACGGCCGCCTGAAAGACGTCAAGGCCGTGATGCCGGAATCGACCTTCGCCCGCATCTACCAGGAGATCATCAACTTCTGCAAGTGGCACGGCGCGTTCGACCCGAAGACCATGGGCACGGTGCCCAACGTCGGTCTGATGGCCCAGCAGGCCGAAGAGTACGGCTCGCACGACAAGACCTTCGAAATCAGCGAAGACGGCGTCGCCAACATCACCGACCTCGCCACGGGCGAAGTGCTGCTCTCGCAAAACGTGGAGAAGGGCGACATCTGGCGCATGTGCCAGGTCAAGGACGCTGCGATCCGCGACTGGGTGAAGCTCGCCGTGAACCGTGCGCGCAATTCCGGCATGCCGGTGGTGTTCTGGCTGGACCAGTACCGCCCGCACGAGGCCCAACTGATCACCAAGGTCAAGATGTACCTGCACGAGCACAACACCGCGGGTCTGGAAATCCAGATCATGAGCCAGGTGCGTGCCATGCGTTACACGCTGGAGCGCGTCATCCGCGGTCTGGACACCATCAGCGCCACCGGCAACATCCTGCGCGATTACCTCACTGACCTGTTCCCCATCATGGAACTGGGCACCTCGGCCAAGATGTTGTCCATCGTGCCGCTGATGGCCGGTGGCGGCATGTACGAGACCGGCGCTGGCGGCTCGGCCCCCAAGCACGTGCAGCAGCTGGTGGAAGAAAACCACCTGCGCTGGGACTCGCTGGGCGAGTTTCTGGCGTTGGCTGTTTCGCTGGAAGACCTGGGCCTGAAGACCGGCAACAAAAAGGCGCAGGTGCTGGCCAAGACGCTGGATGCCGCCACCGGCAAACTGCTGGACAACAACAAGAACCCTTCGCCCAAGACAGGCCAGCTGGACAACCGGGGTAGCCAGTTCTACCTGGCCATGTACTGGGCTCAGGAGCTGGCCGCGCAGACTGAGGACGCCGCACTGGCAGCGCAGTTCGCACCGCTGGCTCAGCAGCTGAGCGACAACGAGCAGGCGATCGTGGCCGAACTGGCGGCGGTGCAAGGCAAGCCGGTCGACATCGGTGGCTACTATTTGCCCGACTTTGAGAAGCTGGCGGCGGTGATGCGCCCGAGCCAGACGCTGAACGCGGTGCTGGCCGCCGCTCAAGCCTGAGCACCCAGCCCGCAAGGCTGCAACACCCCGAAGCGATCCTGGCAGCGCGAGCTGCCCGGATCGTTTTTTTTGCCTGAGCGACGGGCCTGCAGGGGCTGACGGAACGGCGGTGAGCTACTTGCGTCCGTCGAACGGTGCGCCGCTCAGCCGGTAGCCGGCCTGGATGCCCCGCTTGGCAAACCAGCCCTGATGCATCTCCAGCACATAACGCACCGGTTTTGCCGAGCAGTGAGAGTCCAGACTTTGCGGCTTCATGTCGACCAGGTTGACGATGCTGCCGTCATCGGCCACGAAGGCGGCTGTCAAGGGCAAAAGGGTGTTTTTCATCCAGAAACACTGGCCGGCGGGTTGTTCGAAGACAAACAGCATGCCTTCACCACTGGGCATCTCTTCGCGGAACATCAGCCCGATGGAGCGCTGTTCCGGGGTGGCGGCCACCTGAGCCTGGATCAGGTGCATGCCGGCCGTGAGTGTGACGCGGGGCAATTGGAGCTGGGGTGCATCGCGGGACCACGCTGGCCCGGTCATCAGGGCCAGCAGGCAGGACAGGCAAACAAGCAGTCGGTTCATGGGCAGACGATGAGGTCGGGGTCAAAAAACGCATTGTCCTTCAACCACTGCGCACAGGGCTGGGCACGGTGATTTTCCCGGGTGTTTCCGGATTCTGCGCCTGCCAATCAGGACTAGAATTCTTGAGGTCCAACCCGGTCCCATACCCGGAAACATTGGATCCAGAAGAGTTCGACAACGCACCCCCTACGGAGACCCGTTTCCATGTACCAGCACATCAAGGTCCCAGTCCAAGGTGAAAAAATCACCGTCAACGCCGACATGTCCCTGAACGTGCCGGATGAGCCGATCATTCCGTACATCGAGGGCGACGGCACCGGTCTCGACATCACGCCCGTGATGCTCAAGGTGGTGGATGCGGCCGTGGCCAAAGCCTACGGCGGCAAGCGCAAGATCCACTGGATGGAGGTGTATGCCGGTGAAAAGTCCACCCAGGTCTACGGCCCCGACGTCTGGTTGCCCGAAGAAACCCTGGCCGCCCTGCGAGAGTACGTGGTCTCCATCAAGGGCCCACTGACCACGCCCGTGGGCGGCGGCATCCGCTCGCTCAACGTGGCTCTGCGCCAGGAGCTCGACCTGTACGTCTGCCTGCGCCCGGTGCAGTATTTCAAGGGCGTGCCTTCGCCGGTGAAAGAGCCCGAGAAAACCAACATGGTGATCTTCCGTGAGAACTCGGAAGACATCTACGCCGGCATCGAGTACGAAGCCGAATCCGACAAGGCGAAAAAGCTCATCAAGTTCCTGATGGAAGAGATGGGCGTGACCAAGATCCGTTTCCCCAATACCTCGGGCATCGGCATCAAGCCGGTCAGCCGCGAAGGCACCGAGCGCCTGGTGCGCAAGGCGATCCAGTACGCGATTGACAACGACAAGCCCAACGTGACCATCGTGCACAAGGGCAACATCATGAAATACACCGAAGGTGGTTTCCGCGACTGGTCGTATGCGCTGGCCCAGAAGGAGTTTGGTGCCGAACCGATCGACGGCGGCCCGTGGTGCAAGTTCAAGAGCCCGAAGACGGGCAAAGACATCGTCATCAAGGACAGCATTGCCGACGCCTTCCTGCAGCAGATCCTGCTGCGCCCGGCCGAGTACTCGGTGGTGGCGACGCTCAACCTGAACGGCGACTACATCTCCGACGCCCTGGCGGCCCAGGTCGGCGGCATTGGCATTGCCCCGGGTGCGAACCTGTCCGACTCGGTGGCCTGCTTTGAAGCCACCCACGGCACCGCGCCGAAGTACGCTGGCAAGGACTATGTGAACCCGGGTTCCGAAATTCTGTCGGCTGAGATGATGCTGCGCCACATGGGTTGGACGGAAGCGGCCGACCTCATCATCAGCTCGATCGAGAAGTCCATCGCCAGCAAGAAAGTCACCTACGACTTCGCCCGCCTGATGGATGGCGCCACCCAGGTGAGCTGTTCGGGCTTTGGCCAGGTCATGATCGACAACATGTAACGAGACCTTTACGCACGGCGCCGGTTCCATCAAACCGGGGCCGGGCAGAACCGTTGGAAAAACCGCCCGGAAGCAGCCTTCCTCGGCGGTTTTCTTTTGCGTCGAAACGACACAATGGGTCATGCCGCGCGATGCCCTTGCTCCTGCTACAGACCCCCTTGCAACGATGGGGCGGTCAAGAACGTCGTGTTGTCACGGGAAATACATATCCCGAGCAGCACATAGGGACGCGCACACCCCGCTAGAATCATTTTCATGGCCACCCAGAACCCCAAGAAACCCGAAAACCCCGTCGCTCCCCCCAGTGTGGGCAACGACGATTCGGTGGTGCTTGAGCGGCGTGCGCAGCGGGTTAAACCCCCCCAGATGTTTCAGGTGGTCCTGCTCAACGACGATTTCACCCCCATGGAGTTTGTTGTCCACGTCATTCAGGAGTATTTCAGCAAGGACCGTGAAACCGCGACCCAGATCATGCTCAAGATCCACCTCGAAGGCAAAGGCATTTGCGGGATCTACACACGCGACGTGGCCAGCACCAAGGTCGACCAGGTGTCGCAGGCTGCCCGGAATGCGGGGCATCCGTTGCAGTGTTTGAGCGAGCCGATTGAATAAAGCGAGATCCACCCCATTTGTTGGCCATCTTCCCGATACACCTTACGTACCCGGACCCCAGCGTTTCAAACCACCACCAGCCCAAAGGATGTGTCCATGATTGCCCAGGAACTTGAAGTCAGCTTGCACATGGCCTTCGTCGAGGCCCGGCAACAGCGACACGAATTCATCACGGTCGAGCACCTGTTGCTCGCCCTGCTAGACAACCCGAGTGCCGCCGAGGTGCTGCGCGCCTGCTCGGCCAACGTGGACGATCTGCGCAAGTCCCTGACGAATTTCATCAAGGACAACACGCCGCAGGTCGCCGGCACCGACGAGGTGGACACGCAGCCCACGCTCGGTTTCCAGCGAGTGATCCAGCGCGCGATCATGCACGTGCAGTCCACCGGCAACGGCAAGAAGGAAGTCACTGGCGCCAACGTGCTGGTGGCGATCTTCGGCGAGAAAGATTCCCACGCCGTCTACTACCTGCACCAGCAGGGCGTGACCCGGCTGGACGTGGTCAACTTCATCGCTCACGGCATCCGCAAGAGCGATCCGCCAGAGGCCAGCAAGCCCGGGGAGAGCGCGGCCGAGAACGAAGAGGCCGGCGAAGCCAAGTCGAATGAAAAAGCATCGCCCCTGGAGCAGTTCACCCAGAACCTGAACCAGCTGGCCAAAGACGGCAAGATCGATCCGCTGATCGGGCGCGATTACGAGGTTGAGCGCGTCATTCAGATCCTGTGCCGCCGCCGCAAGAACAACCCGCTGTTGGTCGGTGAGGCCGGTGTGGGCAAAACCGCCATCGCCGAGGGCCTGGCCTGGCGCATCACGCAGAACGACGTGCCGGAGATCCTGGCCGAAGCCCAGGTGTATTCGCTCGACATGGGCGCTCTGCTGGCCGGTACCAAGTACCGCGGTGACTTCGAGCAGCGCCTGAAGGGCGTTCTCAAGTCGCTCAAGGACAAGCCCAACGCGATTCTGTTCATCGACGAGATCCACACCCTGATAGGAGCCGGTGCGGCATCGGGAGGCACGCTGGATGCGTCCAACCTGCTCAAGCCCGCGCTCTCCAGCGGTCAGATGAAGTGCATCGGCGCGACCACCTTCACCGAGTACCGCGGCATCTTCGAAAAAGACGCCGCGCTCAGCCGCCGTTTCCAGAAGGTCGACGTGGTCGAGCCGACGGTGGAACAGACCGTGGACATTCTCAAGGGCCTGAAGTCGCGCTTTGAAGAGCACCACAACGTCAAGTACGCCCTGGCGGCTCTGCAGGCTGCGGCCGAACTCAGCGCCAAGTACATCAACGACCGTCACCTGCCTGACAAAGCCATCGACGTGATCGACGAGGCTGGCGCGGCGCAGCGCATCCTGCCGGCGTCCAAGCGCAAGAAAACCATCAGCAAGACCGAAGTCGAGGAGATCGTGGCCAAGATCGCTCGCATCCCGCCCGCGAACGTGTCCAACGACGACCGAGGCAAGCTGCAGACGCTGGAACGCGATCTGAAGAGCGTGGTGTTCGGCCAGGACAAGGCGCTGGAAGTGCTGGCATCGTCGGTCAAGATGGCACGCTCGGGCCTGGGCAAGAGCGACAAACCGATCGGTGCCTTCCTGTTCAGCGGCCCCACCGGCGTCGGCAAGACCGAAGCCGCCAAGCAGCTGGCCTACATCATGGGCATCGACCTGATCCGCTTCGACATGTCGGAGTACATGGAGCGCCATGCGGTCAGCCGCCTGATCGGCGCGCCTCCCGGTTATGTGGGTTTTGACCAGGGTGGCCTGTTGACCGAGGCGATCACCAAGAAGCCACATTGTGTGTTGCTGCTTGACGAGATCGAGAAGGCGCACCCGGACATCTTCAACGTGCTGCTGCAGGTCATGGACCACGGCACGCTGACCGACAACAACGGGCGCAAGGCCGACTTCCGCAACGTCATCGTGATCATGACGACCAATGCGGGCGCCGAGACCATGAACAAAGCCAGCATCGGCTTCACCAACCCCCGCGAGGCGGGCGACGAGATGGCCGACATCAAGCGCCTGTTCACGCCGGAGTTCCGCAACCGCCTGGATGCCATGGTCGGTTTCAAGGCCTTGGACGAAAACGTGATCATGCGCGTGGTTGACAAGTTCCTGCTGCAGCTCGAAGGCCAGCTGACCGAGAAGAAGGTCGAGGTCACCTTCACCGACGCGCTGCGCAAGCACCTGGCGAAGAAGGGCTTTGATCCGCTGATGGGCGCGCGTCCGATGCAGCGCCTGATCCAGGACACGATCCGCCGGGCCTTGGCCGACGAGCTGCTGTTCGGTCGCCTGACCGAAGGTGGCCGCCTCACGGTGGACTTGGAAACCAAGACCGGCGAAGACGGCAAGGAAACCCAGGAGGTCAAGCTCGACATCCAGCCGCTGCCCAAGAAAGAGGGTAAGGCCAAGCCTGAGGAAGCCACGGCGGGTTGATCGTCTGGTCTCTAACCCCATGAAGAAGGCCTGGGTGATCCGGGCCTTCTTTTTTGCATATGCGAATTGGGTCGACGGTGTGGCCGGGTTTCAGGGGGATGCCATGTAGGCGGCACGGATCATTTCCACACGCTGCCGGTTCACCCCGAAGTCTTTTCGCCCGAGACGGCTTGCGCTGCGAACTTCAATGACCTGGCTCGCAGGATTGACCCAGAACTCGACATCGTCCACAAACTTCAGCCATCGGGTCCGCGACTGGGCGTAGAGGTAGTCGGGCTGCTGCGTTACCACGGTCATGGCGGGCATGGCTTTCATCAGCATCGAAAGGCTTTGCAGCGAGGCCGCGGCACCGGCAGCTTTCAGCGGTAGCGGATCGATGGCCGCGTAGGCCTGCTGAGGATGTCCGGGGTACAGCGCCGCCTGGCTGCTGACGCTGTTGGGCGTGAGTGAAGGTGGTTTGAGGCGGCCGTCTTTCAGGCCTAGGTCGGTAGGCTGGTTTCCTGTGAACGCGCCCAGCTGAGCCGCCAGTAGCGCCAGACCAACGAGCGCCAACAGGCCATACCCCAGCACCCGGGCGACCTTCACCGTTTGCCGCCGAGCAGGCTCCCGAGTACACCGCGCACGATCTGGCGCCCGATGCCACTGGCCACGCTGCGGGCCGCCGTTTTGGCCATGGTCTGCACCAGACCGTCGTACTGGCCGCCGCGCGGGCCGGTGCGCCCGAACAGGGCCTCGTTGACCATACCGCCAAAACCGCCACCCTGGGCTTCCGCCTCTTGCTTCGCCGCGCCAGGAATGCGCGGGGTCTTCGGCGCGCCAGCCTCTTCGGCAGGGGCTTCGGCCGTGCGGGCCCCCGCGTGCTTGGCGAACATTTCGTAGGCGCTTTCGCGGTCCAGCACTTTCTCGTAAACCCCGGCCACCAGCGAGTTTTGCAGCAGACTCTGGCGCTGCTGTGGCGTGATGGGGCCGAGCTGGCTGCCAGGAGGCAGCACGAACACCCGCTCGGTCTCGCTTGGACGTCCTTTGGGGTCGAGCAGGCTGACCAGCGCCTCGCCCACCGCCAGCTCGGTGATGGCCGACTCGATATCCAGGCCCACCTTGGGTCGCATCGTTTCGGCGGTGGCTTTGACGGCTTTCTGGTCGCGCGGGGTGAAGGCGCGCAGCGCGTGCTGTACCCGGTTGCCCAACTGGCCGAGCACGCTGTCGGGAATGTCCAGCGGGTTCTGCGTCACGAAATAGACGCCCACACCTTTGGAACGCACCAGCCGGACCACCAGTTCGATGCGTTCGACCAGCACCTTGGGCGCTTCATTGAACAGCAGGTGGGCTTCGTCAAAGAAGAACACCAGTTTGGGTTTTTCCGGGTCGCCGATTTCGGGCAACTGTTCAAACAGCTCGGACAGCATCCACAGCAGGAAGGTGGCGTACAGCCGGGGCGAATTCATCAGTTTGTCGGCCGCAAGGATGTTCACCACCCCTTTGCCGTCGACTGTCTGCATGAAGTCGTTGATGTCGAGCATGGGCTCGCCAAAGAACTGGTCGCCGCCTTGCTGCTCGATCTGCATCAGGCCGCGCTGGATGGCGCCGATGCTGGCCGCGCTGATGTTGCCGTACTCGGTGGTGAACTGCTTGGCGTTGTCGCCAATGTGCTGCAGCATGGCCCGCAGGTCTTTCATGTCCAGCAACAGCAGGCCGTTGTCGTCGGCGATCTTGAACACCAGGTTGAGCACGCCGGCCTGGGTTTCGTTGAGGTTGAGCATGCGCGTGAGCAGCAGCGGGCCCATGTCGCTGACCGTGGCGCGCACCGGGTGACCCTGTTCGCCGAACACATCCCACAGCGTGGTGGGGCAGGCCTGCGGGGCGGGCAGGGTGATGCCGCGGTCTTTCAGGACGGCGCTGATTTTTTCGCCAAAGCTGCCCATCTGGCTGATGCCGGTGAGGTCGCCTTTGACGTCGGCCATGAACACGGGCACGCCGATGTTGGAGAACTGTTCGGCCAGGGTCTGCAGTGTGACGGTCTTGCCGGTGCCAGTGGCGCCGGTGATCAGGCCGTGGCGGTTGGCCAGCCCGGGCAGCAGCTGGCAGGTGGCGTTGGCGTTCTGGGCAATCAGCATCGGTTCGGCCATGGCGGCGTCCTTCCTTTGGGCAGGGGGAATGGGGGAGATGGGTAAAAGTAAAATCGCTGTTTATTAGACCAAATTCTGGTCACACAAAAGGACTCACTCGTGGCTGGACACAGCAAATGGGCCAATATTCAACACCGCAAGGGCCGTCAAGACGAAAAGCGGGGCAAGATCTGGACGCGTGTGATTCGTGAAATCACCGTGGCTGCGCGCACCGGGGGTGGCGATCCGGCGATGAACCCGCGTCTGCGCCTGGCGATCGACAAGGCCAAAGCGGCCAACATGCCGGCCGACCGCATCAAGTACAACGTGGACAAGGCCTCTGGCGCCCTGGAAGGCCAGGCACTGGAAGAGATCCGCTACGAGGGCTACGGCATCGGTGGCGCGGCCATCATCGTGGACACGATGACCGACAACAAGGTGCGCACGGTGGCCGAGGTGCGCCACGCCTTCAGCAAGTACGGTGGCAACCTGGGGACCGACGGCTCGGTGGCGTTCCAGTTCAAACACTGCGGCCAGATCATTTTCGCGCCAGGCACCTCGGAGGACAAGGTGATGGAAGTGGCGCTGGAGGCCGGCGCTGAGGACGTGATCACCGACGACGATGGCGCCATTGAGGTGCTGACCGCCTACACGGACTTCGAGGCCGTGAAGAATGCGCTCGAAGCCGCTGGCCTGAAGCCCGAAGTGGCCGAGGTGACGATGCGCGCCGAGAACACCATTCCCCTCGCGGGTGAAGACGCCGTGCGCATGCAAAAGCTGCTCGATATCCTGGAAGACCTGGACGATGTGCAGGAAGTGTTTCATAACGCCGAGATCAACGAATGAAAGTCCTGGTGATTGGCGGCGGTGGCCGCGAGCACGCGCTGGCGTGGAAATTGAAGCAGTCCGAAGGCGTGAGCCAGGTGTTCGTGGCGCCGGGCAATGCCGGAACGGCCCGTGACGCGCAGCTGACCAACTTGCCCATCACCGACAAGGTGGCGCTGCGTGAATGGGTGCAGGCCAATGGCATCGGCCTGACCGTGGTCGGACCCGAGGCGCCGCTGGCGGCGGGCGTGGTGGACGAGTTCCGCGCGCATGGTCTGGCCATCTTTGGCCCAACCCAGAAGGCAGCTCAACTGGAAAGCTCGAAGGCATTCAGCAAGGCATTCATGCAGCGCCACGGCATTCCCACGGCGGAGTATCAGACTTTCACCGACCCGACGCAGGCCCACGCCTATGTGGACGCCAAGGGCGCACCCATCGTCATCAAGGCAGACGGTCTGGCGGCGGGCAAGGGCGTGGTCGTGGCCCTGTCGCTGGCCGAGGCACACGAAGCCATCGATTTCATGCTGCTGGACAACGCGCTGGACGTGGCGCACAACGAGGGCGGTGCCCGCGTGGTGATCGAGGAATTTCTCGAAGGTGAAGAGGCCAGTTTCATCGTGTTGTGCGACGGCGTGAACGCACTCGCGCTCGCGACCAGCCAGGACCACAAGCGCCTGCTCGATGCCGACCAGGGCCCCAACACCGGGGGCATGGGCGCGTATTCGCCCGCGCCGGTGGTCACGCCTGCGGTGCACGAGCGCGCCATGAACGAGGTCATCCTGCCCACGCTGCGCGGCATGGCGGCCGATGGCATTCCCTACACCGGCTTTCTCTACGCGGGTCTGATGATCACGCCCGATGGCCGCGTGAAGACGCTGGAGTTCAACTGCCGTATGGGCGACCCCGAGACGCAACCGATCATGATGCGGCTCAAGAGCAACCTGGCGCAGGTGTTGCTGTCGGCAACGCGCACCGAGCTGGACCAGTTGACGCTGGAGTGGGACCCTCGCGTGGCGCTGGGCGTGGTGCTGGCCGCGGCCGGTTATCCGTTCAATCCGCGCAAGGGTGATGCCATCACGGGCTTGCCGGCCGACGCGGCTGATGCCATGGTGTTCCATGCGGGTACCACCAGCGGCCCGGGGGGATCGGTCGAGGTTTCAGGTGGTCGGGTGCTGTGTGTCACAGCGCTGGCCGAAACAGTCGCCGCCGCGCAGCATAAGGCCTATGGTGTGGTGGATGGCATCCGGTTCGACGGTATGCAGTGCCGCCGCGACATCGGTTTCCGGGCCGTCTGAGGAATCCGGTTCTTCAGACTTCAAAAAGACAACATGAGCAAACAGACGCAGCGCGTGCGCGACTACCTGACCGGTCTGCAAGACCGCATCACCTCGACTGTGGCCATGGTCGATGGCGGAAGCTTTGTGGTCGATCACTGGAAGAAGCCGGCCGGCGAAACCCTGCAGGGACAGGGTATCACCCAGATCCTGGAAGACGGCGCCGTGTTCGAGCGGGCGGGCTGCGGCTTTTCCCACGTGACCGGGCCGCGCCTGCCGCCCTCGGCCACGCAGCACCGGCCCGAGCTCTCGGGCGCACCGTTCGAAGCCATGGGGGTTTCGCTCGTGTTCCATCCGCGCAATCCCTACGTACCCACGGTGCACATGAACGTGCGCATGATCGCTGTGACTCCCAAAGATGGGCAGCCGGTGTGCTGGTTTGGCGGCGGCATGGACCTCACGCCGTATTACGGTTTCGAAGACGATGCCGTGCATTTCCACACCACCTGCAAGAACGCCCTCGACCCCTTCGGTGTCGACAAATACCCCAGGTTCAAGCAGTGGTGCGACGAGTATTTTTACCTCAAGCACCGGGACGAACAGCGCGGTGTGGGCGGTGTGTTCTTTGACGATTTTTCCGAACTCGGCTTTGACGGTAGCTTTGCCATGCTGCGCTCAGTAGGCGACGCATTTCTGGACGCCTACCTGCCCATCGTCGCGCGCCGTCAGGACACACCTTACAGCGAAAGCGAGCGTGACTTTCAGCTCTACCGCCGTGGCCGGTATGTGGAATTCAACCTGGTCTGGGACCGCGGCACCCACTTCGGCCTGCAGTCGGGCGGGCGCAGTGAGTCGATCCTGCTGTCCATGCCGCCGCTGGTGAGCTGGTCCTACCAACGCAAGAACGCGAAAGGCTCGCCAGAGGCGCGCCTGACCACCGACTTCCTGGTGCGCAAGGACTGGATTTGACGAGCGATTCCAGCCCGCTGGTGAAGTCGGATCGGTCTCCCGTCGGCCCGTTGCGCGTGGGCATGTTCGGCGGCGCGTTTGACCCGCCGCACCGGGCGCACCGAACGCTGGCGGAAACGGCTTTGAGCCAACTGGGACTGGATGTGTTGCACATCTGTCCTACCGGTCAGGCCTGGCACAAGTCGCGCACGCTGACGCCCGCCGAACATCGCCTGGCGATGTGTCAGCTGGCCTTTGGTGATCTGCCCCGCATCCGCATTGACCGCCGCGAAATCCAGCGTGATGGCCCGAGCTACACCGCCGATACCTTGCGCGAACTGTCGGTCGAATACCCCGGTGTCGAGCTGTTTCTGGTGCTGGGTGCAGACCAACTGCTGGCTTTCAAGCGCTGGGTCCGGTGGACCGAAGTTCTGGATCTCGCCACCCTCGCCGTGGCGAACCGGGCTGCCGAAATCGGGGCCGATGCCGTGCGCGAGCAAACGCAGGAAGTGGATCTTTCCGCCGTGGACCTGCCTTTCCGGCGCCTTGACATGCCACTCAAAAACATCAGCGCCACCGCGGTGCGCGCCCATGTGGGCCAGCCCGTCGATCGCAGCAACTCGCTGACGGTTCTGGTGCCCGAAGCCGTCGCAAGCTATATTTCACTCCATCACCTTTATCAAGAGCCTTCATGACCAGCGAAACCACCGCCAAAAAAGACATCCAGAAACTCCAGCGTGCCATTGTGGAGGGGCTTGAGGACGTCAAGGGCCAGGACATCGTGGTCTTCAACACGGAACACCTTTCGCCATTGTTCGAGCGGGTGATCGTCGCCAGCGGCACCTCCAACCGCCAGACCAAGGCGCTGGCCTCCAGCGTGCGCGATGCCGTGCGTGAAGCGGGCTTTGACAAGCCACGCATCGAAGGCGAAGAAAACGGCGAATGGATCATCGTGGACTGTGGTGCGGCCGTGGCCCACGTGATGCAGCCGGTCATTCGCCAGTACTACCGTCTGGAAGAAATCTGGGGTGCCAAGCCGGTGCGCCTGAAGCACGGCGCCGAAAAGGTCGCGGAAGTCAAGCCCGTGGCCAAAACCGCGGCCAAGAAGGCAACGAGCAAGACCACCAAGAAGGGGGTGATCAAAGAAGTGAAGCCGATCGACGCGAAGTCGGTGGCCCGCAAGGCAGCCAAGGTGGTCTCCGCTGCAGCCGCTGCCGCGCCCGTGAAAACCGCGGCCAAGCCCGGCACCCAAGCCGGTGTCAAAGCCGTGGCCAAATCCGCTGCACGAACCGCTGTCAAGACAGCAGCCAAGACCGCTGTGAAGAAGACGGCCCCCACAGCAGCCCGCAAGACCGCAGCCAAGGCAGCGCCCACCAAGGCGCCGTTGAAGACCGTGGTGGTCAAGCCCAAGACCGCCCGGACGGCGGCCAGCAGCGCAAGCAAGCCGGTGGCCAAGCGTGCTCCTGTGGCCAAGGCGGCTCCCAAGAAAAAGGCATGAAGCTGCTGATCGTCGCGGTCGGGCAGCGCATGCCCGACTGGGCCCAGACCGCCTACGACGATTACGCCAAGCGTTTCCCGCCCGAGTTGCGGGTAGAGATCAAGACCGTCAAGACCGAGCCGCGCGGTTCCAAGAGCCTAGAGACGCTGCTGGCTGCCGAGCGCGAGCGCATCCAGGCAGCATTGCCGCGCGGTTGTCGTGTGGTGGTGCTGGACGAGCGCGGGACCACGTTCACGACCAAAGCCCTGGCCCAACAGCTGCAGCAATGGCAACTGGACGGCGACGACGTGGCCCTGGTCATTGGCGGCCCCGATGGTCTGGAGCCTGCGTTTCGAGCTGCCGCACACCAGCGCATCCGTTTGTCGGATCTCACCTTGCCCCATGCGATGGTGCGGGTGCTGCTGATTGAACAGCTCTACCGCGCCTGGTCGATCAACGCCAACCACCCGTACCACCGAGAGTGACTCGCCGTGAGTGAATTCATTTATCTCGCTTCCCAGAGCCCCCGCCGCAAACAGTTGCTGGAACAGTGGGGCGTGCGCTGTGAGCTGCTGTTGCCCGATTCGGATGAAGATGTGGAGTCGCTCGAAGCCGTGCTGCTTGGCGAAGCGCCCGCCGCGTATGTGCAGCGCGTGACCGGCCTCAAGCTGCAGGCCTCGCTGGCGCGGCTCAAGCGGCGTGGTCTGCCATTCGCGCCGGTGCTGTGCGCCGACACCACCGTGGCCCTGGGCCGGCGCATCCTGGGCAAGCCGGCCGATGCCGCCGAGGCTTGTTCCATGCTCGCCGATCTGGCGGGGCGCCGTCACCGCGTGCTGACGGCGGTGGCGGTGGGTGTGCCGGGCGCACGCAAGGCCCGCCAATGGGCGGCGCTCTCCACGTCATGGGTGGCGTTTGCGCCACTGAGCGCCGTACAGATACGCCGCTACGTGGACGGTGGCGAGCCCATGGGCAAAGCCGGTGCCTATGCCATCCAGGGCCAGGCGGCGCTCTGGACCCAACACATCAGTGGCAGCTATTCGGGCATCATGGGTCTGCCTGCTTACGAGACGGCTCAGGTTCTGGCCGCAGCCGGTGTGCGGTTGGGCTGAGCCCTGAGATTCGAACAACGAGTGAGACACGAGACGCCATGAGCCAGGATATTCTGATCAATTGGGCGCCCCAGGAAACCCGGGTGGCGGTGGTGGAGCAGGGTTCGGTGCAGGAAGTGCATCTGGAGCGCACGCTGGAGCGTGGCCTGGTGGGCAATATCTACCTGGGCAAGGTCTCTCGCGTGTTGCCGGGCATGCAGTCGGCCTTCATCGACATAGGTCTGGATCGGGCGGCGTTTTTGCATGTGGCCGATCTGATGCCCAATATCGCCGCCAAACATGCGGCGCCCCGCGAACGCAGCCAGGCATCAGCGCCTGCAGACGGAGGCACTGACAGTGTCCGCGCCGAAGGCAGCGCCCATGGCGAAAACGGATCTAACAACCGGGTGCTCACGCCCGATCCCGTGTTGCCCATCGAGCGGCAGATCTTTGAAGGCCAAGCGCTCATGGTGCAGGTGCTCAAGGATCCGATCGGCACCAAGGGTGCGCGCCTCACGGCCCAGATCAGCATCGCAGGGCGGCTGCTGGTGTTTCTGCCACAAGACAACCACATCGGTGTGTCACAAAAAATTCCGCCAACCCAGCGCGAGGCCCTGCGCCAGCGTGTGCTGGGCCTGGCGGTGCCGCAGGATGGGAGTGCCACCGGGGGCTTCATCCTGCGCACCAACGCCGAAGACGCCACCGACGAGGAACTGAAGGAGGACATCGCCTACCTGCGCAAGACCTGGCAGCGCATCAAGGAATCCGCCACGCGCCAGCCGGCTGCCACGCTGCTGCACGAAGACCTGAACCTGATGCAGCGCGTCTTGCGGGATCTGGTGAGTGCGCAGACGCAATCCATCCGCATCGACTCGCGCGAGCAGTTCGGTCTGTTGCAGACCTTCGCTGCCGAGTTCATGCCCGATACCGCGACAAAGCTGCAGCTCTACACCGGTGAGCGCCCGATTTTTGACTTGTTCAACATCGACGAGGACATCGTGCGGGCACTGAGCCGCCGGGTCGACCTGAAATCGGGCGGCTATCTGGTGATCGATCAGACCGAAGCGCTGACCACCGTGGACGTGAACACGGGGGGCTTCGTGGGGGCGCGCAACTTTGACGACACGGTGTTCCGCACCAACCTGGAAGCCGCGCAGACGATTGCGCGCCAACTGCGGTTGCGCAATCTGGGGGGCATTGTCATCGTCGACTTCATCGACATGGTGCGCGAGGACCACCGGGATGCGGTGTTGACCGAGTTCCGCAAGCAACTCGCCCGTGATCGGGTGAAAACCATGACGGGTGGTTTCTCCCAGCTCGGACTGGTGGAAATGACGCGCAAGCGCACGCGCGAATCGCTGGCCCACATGCTGAGCGAAGTGTGCCCGGCGTGCAGCGGAAAAGGAGTGGTGAAAACCGCGCGCAGTGTCTGCTACGACATCTTGCGGGAGATCTTGCGTGAGGCCCGAGCCTTCAATCCACGCGAGTTCCGCGTGGTCGCATCGGCCAAGGTTGTCGAGCTGTTTCTGGACGAAGAAAGCCAGCACCTGGCTGGATTGTCCGACTTCATTGGCAAGCCGATTTCGCTACAAAGCGAAAACTCGATGACGCAGGAGCAATACGACATCGTGTTGCTTTAGTGTGCTTGAGCTGGAGCGGTGGACGTGACCTGATCAATGACTCACTTGGCCGTCTGTGCGATGGCAACGCGGGCTGGTGCAATCTGGGCTGCTTCGGCCTGGGGGTCTGCAGGACCAGTTCTGATCAAGCCTCGCGGCGATCATGGGCATGAACCGGAACAACCCGAAAGGGTTGCTCCGGTTTTTATGGCTGCTCGACTTCTGACTTGAAGCCCTGTGCGTGCAATCTGGCGTAGAGGCCGTTGGACTTCAACAGTTGCTGGTGGGTGCCCTGCTCACTGATCTGTCCCTCGGCCAGCACGACCACGCGATCGGCATGCTCGATGGTGGACAGCCGGTGAGCGATCACGATCGTGGTGCGCCCCTTCATGAGCCTGGACAGTGCATCCTGCACCAGCCGCTCGGATTCGTTGTCCAGGGCTGAGGTGGCTTCATCGAGGATGAGGATGGGTGCGTTCTTGTAGATCGCCCTCGCGATCGCCAGCCGCTGGCGCTGGCCCCCGGAGAGTTCGGCTGCGTTGTGTCCCACCGTGCTGTGCATGCCCCGGGGCAGGCGGTCGAGCAGATCGAGCAGGTTGGCCGAAGCCAGTGCCGCGCGCACGCGTTCTTCATCAATCTGGTCGTCGGCCGCTCCCAGCGCCACGTTGGCCGCCAGGCTGTCGTTGAGCATGATCACCTCCTGGCTGACCATGGCAAACTGGCGCCGCAGGCTGGCCAGATCCCATTGGGGCAGGGCCACACCATCCAGCAGCACCTCGCCGCTCTCCACTTCGACAAAACGCGGCAGCAGATTGGCCAATGTGGTCTTGCCAGAACCCGATGGGCCGACCAGGGCCAGCACTTCACCCGGCTGGATGCTCAGGTTGATGCCGCGCAGTGCGCTGCGGCTGATGTGGCCGTCGTCCGGTTGCTCGTCGCGTGTCGGGTAGCGCACCCAGACGTCGCGCAGGTTGATGGCGCCGTTCACCTGATCGACCCGGTGGGTGCCGGAAGCCTGTGGTGGGGTTTCATCGATGAGTTCCAGACCCCGTTCCAGCGCAGCAAGACCCCGGGTGATGGGGCCGGCGATTTCGGCCAAGTGTCGGATCGGTGCGATCAACATCAGCATGGCGGTGACAAAGGCCACAAAGTTGCCCACGGTCACGCCGCTGCTGGCGCTTTGCCACAGCGCCACAGCGATCACGGCGGACAGTGCAGCGGCCGCGAGCATCTGTGTCAACGGGGTCATGGCGGCCTGGGCCACGGTGGACTTGAGCGCCAGGCGCCGCAAGGAGACGCTGAGACCGTCGAAACGCTGGGTCTGGCGTTGCTGTGCGCCGTGCAGGCGCACCATGCGATGGGCCAGCGCGTTTTCTTCAACCACGTAGGCCAGTTCGTCGGTGGCTTGCTGGCTGGAGCGTGTCAACCGGTAAAGACGGCGCGAAAGCACGCGCATCACCACGATCAGACCCGGGAACAGCAGCAGCACGATCAGCGTGAGCTTCCAGTTCAAGACCATCAGGTAGCCCAACAGGGCCAGCAGGGTCAGACTGTCCTTGGTCAGGCTCAGCATGGCATTGACCAGCATGGTCGAACCCGTCTGCACTTCGTAGACCAAGGTGTTCGAGAGCTTGCTGGCGCTTTGCCGGGTAAACAACGTCATTTGCGCATCGTTGAGGCGGACAAACATGGCTCGTCGCAGGTTCAGCAGACCCAGACTGGCTGTGTAGGACAACGCATACTGGGCCAGAAACCCCGCCAGACCACGCACACCAAACAGCCCCATCAGGGCGACGGGCACCATCCACAGGTCGATGTTGCCCTCGGCAAAGCCCCGGTCCAGCAGTGTCTTTAGCAAGGCCGGAATCAGCGGTTCGGTCAAGGCTCCCACAATGGTGCAGATGGTGGCCAACACGATGCCGCTCTTGGCGGAGCGAAAGTACGGCCAGAACTGGCGCAGGCGCTGGGTGATGGTGCTGGCGGGCGGTGTGCCGGGAGCGTTGGAATCGGTCAAGTCTGCGCGGCCTTGGACGGCGGGGTAGGGTGGCTGGGCTCGGCACGGCGTACCCATGGGCACAGCCTGTACAGAAAAAAGCACAACTTGTCACGGGTGCGGAAAGTGCTTCCGGTATTATCTGCTGGCATCCGGAAAGCAGGATTCACAATCCGGTTTCCAGCCACATCACCCAACCTATCCCGAATGCAGGCATTGAATCGATCTGACTGGCAGCCCTCGCGGCGGTCCCTTCTGGCCCACGCCACCGCGCTCCCCCTGATGGCTTGGCCACTGCAAGACGCACTGGCCCAATTCCGTGTCGAAGTTTCCGGGGCTGGCGTGACCCAGATCCCGGTGTCGGCGGTCAGCTTCCGCGATAACGGCCTGGTCAACCAGGACATGGCCGCGATCGTGCAGGCCGACCTGGAGCGCAGTGGGCAGTTCCGTTTTGTTGAACCCTTGCCCGCGCGGCTCGACGAAACCTCGCGACCCGAGTTTGCGGCCTGGCGCAGCAAAGGCAGTGACGCCTTGCTGACCGGCAGTGTTTCACGTCTGGCCGATGGTCGTTTTGACGTGCGGTTTCGGCTGTGGGATGTGGTGCGTGGTCAGGACTTGGGTGGTCTGAGTTACCCGGTATCTACCGCAGATTTGCGTTTTGCCGCACATCGGATTGCCGACTACGTGTACGAAAAACTCACCGGTGAAAAGGGTGTTTTTTCTACACGCATCGCCTATGTGGCCAAGGCAGGGCAGCGGCACACCTTGCTGGTGGCCGATGCCGATGGCGAGAACGCCCGCGCGACCCTGACCAGCCCGGAACCCATCATCTCGCCGAGCTGGGCTCCGGGAGGCGCCCAGTTGGCCTATGTGTCGTTCGAATCGCGCAAGCCCGTGATTTACTCGCACGATGTGGCCACAGGCAAGCGCCGCCTGCTCGCCAATTTCCGGGGATCGAACAGTGCTCCGACGTGGTCTCCCGATGGCCGCCAACTGGTCGCGACCCTGTCGATCTCCGGCAATGCGCAGATCTACGCGATGGACGCCAACGGCAGCGCGCCGCGTCGCCTGACCCAGTCGGGCAGCATTGATACCGAACCCGTTTTCAGCGCCGACGGTAACAGCATATTTTTCGTCAGCGACCGCGGTGGTTCTCCACAGATCTACCGCATGGGCGCTCAAGGGGGTAACCCCCAGCGCGTGACCTTCACGGGCAACTACAACATCTCGCCAGCGCCCAGCCCGGATGGACGCTGGCTGGCCTTCATCTCACGTGTCGGTGGCGCATTTCGCCTTCACGTCATGGAGCTGGCCTCCGGCAACGTCACGGCACTGAGCGAGACCAGTGCCGACGAAAGCCCCAGCTTTTCGCCCAACAGCCGCCTGATCATCTACGCCACCCGCGACCGCGGGCAGGAGGCTCTCATGACCAGCACGGTTGATGGGCGCATCAAGACCCGCCTTGCCAGTGCCGGGGGCGACATTCGGGAACCCGAATGGGGCCCGTTCACCCGCTGACAGTGAATCGCTTCAGATCCGCCATCATTCAACTCATTCAAACCTGTCCAGAAAGGGATACACCCATGAACAACAATTTCAACCCAGCTTATTCGATCGAAAAAAATGTCACCCGTGTGTGGCTGAACCGTGTCGCGGGACTGCTGCTGGTGGCCTCGCTGGCGGCCTGCGGATCCAGTGTCAAGCTCGACGATGTTCCCGTTGAAGACCGCACCGGCGGCGCAGCCGGGCAGGCTGGCGCGGGGGGCACTGGCAGTGGTGTGGACCCGCGGGGGGTGTCGGGTGTCGAAGTACCCGGCATGAATACACAGCAACCCGAAGCCATGGCACGCGTGGTGTATTTTGACTACGACAGCTTTGAGGTGCGCGCCGAGTACGCCGCCACGCTGGAGGCCAACGCCCGCTATCTCAAGGCCAACAACGGTCGCAAGCTCGCCCTGGAAGGTCATACCGACGAGCGTGGCGGGCGCGAGTACAACCTCGCACTCGGTCAGAAGCGGGCCGAAGCCGTGCGCCGCTCACTCTCTCTGATGGGCGTGAGCGAGTCGCAGATGGAGCCAGTGAGTTTTGGTGAAGAAAAACCCGCGGCATTGGGGATGGACGAAGCGTCCTACGCCAAGAACCGCCGGGTGGAACTGACCTACCGTTGAACCGGTGTCCCTGATGAACCGGTCTGTTCCCTCACTCTTGGGCGCAGTGGCCCTGCTGGTCAGCAGCCTGTGGCCATTGCAGGCGCATGCCCTGTTTGATGATGATGAGGCGCGCAAGGCCATCATCGAGTTGCGCAACAAGTTCGATGCCCATCGCCAGTCGACCGACAACACCTTGTCTCGCGTGGCCCAGGAGGTGAGGGACAGCCAGGCCACAACCCAGCGCAGCCTGCTGGAACTGGCCAACCAGAACGAACAGTTGCGTGGCGAGATCGCGCGCCTGCGCGGGCAGAACGAACAACTGACGCGTGAAGTTTCCGAGCTCCAGCGTCAACAGAAGGACGTGCAGGCCGGCGTGGATGCCCGCTTGCGTCAGGTTGAACCTGTGCCGGTCTCTCTGGATGGTCGCGAGTTCACGGCTTCGCCCGAGGAGAAGCGCGACTTCGATGCGACCATGGAGTTGCTGCGGCGTTCGGAGTTCGGACCGGCTGCTGCGGGGTATGCGGGCTTGCTGCGCCGCTATCCCGACAGCGGCTACACGCCGTCCGTGCTGTACTGGCTGGGCAACGCCCAGTACGCCAACCGCGCCTACAAGGAATCGATCGAGAGTCACCGCCGTCTGGCGACCCAGTTCCCCGACCATCCCCGCACGCCCGAGGCCCTGCTGGCCATGGCCAACAGCCAGATCGAGCTCAAAGACAGCAAGGCCGCTCGGCGCACGCTGGAAAACCTGATCAAGATCCATCCCCAGTCCGAGGCCGCAGCGGCTGGACGCGAGCGTCTCGCCCGCCTGCGTTGAGTCTGGCGCTTGGGGTGACATAGCCTTCCCGTCCTGGAGACCGGAAGGCTCCTCCTACAATGTCGGCCATGATGGACATCGCCGATATTCAAACACTGCATACCCAAGTGCTCTGGGCCGCCTTCGCGGTCTCGGTGGTGTTTGGCTTTATCGCCCAACGCACCCAGTTCTGCACCATGGGCGCCATCAGCGACATCATCAACATGGGGGCCTGGACGCGCATGCGCATGTGGGGCATGGCCGTGGGGGTGGCGTCGATCGGCTTTTACGTCATGGGCTGGCTGGGCTGGATCGACACCAGTCAGACCATCTACGGGTCCGGCCGAATCATCTGGTTGTCCGCCATCGTGGGCGGTACTTTGTTTGGCTTTGGCATGGTGCTGGCTTCGGGATGCGGCAGCAAGACGCTGGTGCGCATCGGGGCCGGCAGTCTGAAGTCGCTGGTGGTGTTTTTTGTCATGGGCTTTGCCGCTTATGCCACGTTGCGCGGCGTGCTCGCGGTGCTGCGTGTCAACACCGTTGACCTGGTGGCCTTTGACATCGCGGCGGGCGGCACGGTGCCCATGTGGATGGCTGCGGCGCTTGGGCTGGCGTCCGGCACCGCAGGTCTGCTGGCCGCATTGATCCTGGGCGGCGCGCTGGTCATCTGGGCCTTGATGGACGAAGATTTCCGCAGTGCCAACAACCTGCTGGGTGGTGTGGGTCTGGGGCTCGTGATTGCTGCGATGTGGTGGGTCAGCGGACACATGGCGTTTGTGGCCGAGCATCCGGAAACGCTGGAATCGCTGTACCTCGCCACCAACACCGGGCGCATGGAATCCCTCACCTTCACCGCACCCATGGCCTACGCCCTGGACTGGTTGATTCTCTTCAGCGACAAGTCCAACGTGTTGACCCTGGGTGTGGTCACTGTGGCGGGGGTGGTGGTTGGGGCTTTTGCCCAGGCCAGGCTGGGTGGCAGTTTTCGCTGGGAAGGTTTTCGCAGCACGCAGGACACCGCCTTGCACATGGGTGGTGCCTTCTGCATGGGTGTTGGGGGGGTGACGGCTTTGGGGTGCACCGTGGGTCAGGGTCTCTCAGGTCTGTCCACCCTGAGTCTCACCAGCGCCATCGCGGTGGTGGGCATTGTGCTCGGGGCAATTGCGGGTGTGCGCTTCCAGCTCTGGTTGCTGGAGCGCGAGTGAGCGATCAAAACGCCCCCGCCGCACTGGTCATGACACCCGATTTCGAGCGCCGCTTCGGGGGCTTGCGCCGGCTCTATGGCCAGGCGGGCTCCCAGCTTATCTTTGACGCACATGTTGTGGTGGTTGGCATTGGGGGCGTTGGATCGTGGTCCGTCGAGGCCCTGGCACGCAGTGGCGTGCGGCGCCTGACCTTGATCGATCTGGACCATGTGTCCGAATCCAACATCAATCGCCAGATTCATGCTCTGGACGACACCTTGGGGCAAAGCAAGGCACAGGCCATGCGCGAGCGCATCGCGATGTACCACCCGTCCTGTGTCGTCGATGCGATCGAGGAGTTTGTGACGCAAGACAACTGGCCCATGCTGTTGAATGGTGGGTCGGACGAGTCGGACATGCGACCCACAGGGCTCATCGATGCCTGTGACCAGATGCGTGCCAAGACCAGCCTGGCTGCCTGGGCCATGAGCAACAAAGTGCCGTTCGTGACCGTGGGTGCAGCGGGTGGAAAGCGCTTGGCCCATGCGATGGAGGTGGCCGATCTGGCCGTCACTACACACGACCCCTTGCTGGCGCAGTTGCGCTACCAGCTGCGCAAACACCATGGCGGCGCGCGCAGCGGCCCCATGGGGGTGAGCTGTGTGTTCAGCCGTGAAGCCGTGTCGCCGCCTGACGCTTCCTGTGCACTGGCTGAAGCGGGAGACGGATCGTTGAATTGCCATGGCTATGGATCGGCCGTGAGTGTGACGGCCAGTTTTGGCATGGCAGCGGCTGGTGCCTTGATGAACGCAATCGCGGGCGATTCAAAAAGTCCTGCCAACCTTGAAAACAGGTTAAAAATAACGCTATAATTTGAGGCTTGGCGATGTGGTGAAAACCAGCTTAGCGGGGCCAGATGGGGCGTTAGCTCAGTTGGTAGAGCAGCGGACTCTTAATCCGTAGGTCGAGTGTTCGAGTCACTCACGCCCCACCAGATGATGGTGTCTGGTGGTCTCGCATCCGGTCGTCATAGATGTTTTTTTGAATGTTGGGACGTTAGCTCAGTTGGTAGAGCAGCGGACTTTTAATCCGTTTGTCGTGGGTTCGACCCCCGCACGTCCCACCAGATTCCCCTCGAGGGAGTTGAAAAGCCTGCTACTGAATCAGTAGCAGGCTTTTTCATTTGTGGTCTCGTTACCAGTTCATTGCCAGTTGGATGTTGAGTGCTCCCGACGTGATCCTTGATCGGGCGCGCGGCGCCGCCAAGGGTTCACTTTTTCCTGATCAGGCCAACGACCACGAGCAGGATCACGGCGCCTAACACCGAAGCGATGAATCCAGCGGCCTGACCCGGCGCGTAAAGCCCCAGCGCAGCGCCCGCATAGCTCGCCAGGAATGAGCCCGCGACGCCCAGCACGGCGGTCATGATCCAGCCCATGTTGTCGTCGCCCGGTTTGATGGCGCGGGCGACGAAGCCTGCGATCAAGCCAATGAAAAGTGTGATCAGAACGGACATGTGAGGGCTGCCTTTCGATGTGTCGGGTTGAACAAGGTTTGGGGTCACACTGTAGCGCCAAGCCCGCTTCTTCGCTCTCACCGTCTCGATGCAGCATGCCTGCCTGTGAACGCCGTCACTGCGACGTGCACTCCACAAACTGAGCGAGCGGCTTTCACCCGTTGGCGCTGGCGCCTTCGATCTGTTCGGTGAGTTCCAGCCAGCGCAATTCCAGCGCTTCGATTTCGTCGTTCACCGCTTTCAGCTCCCGCCCGGCATCGGCCATGTCCTTGGGGTTCGCAGGCTGGCTCAGGCGGGCCTCCAGTTGATTCTTCTGCAGGCTCAATGTGGCGGTGCGCTTTTCGTTTTGCTCCAGCTCTTTCTTCAACGGGCGCAACTGCTCGGTGAGCTGCTGGCGGCGTTGGGAGTCCTGCTTGCGCTGTTCTGGGCTGCGGTTGACTGCGGGTGCCGGCGCTGCCACGGCCACCACAGCGGGCGCCGCCACGTTGCCCCGAAGCAGGTCTTTCTGCTCCTGGCGCTGCGCTTCCCGCGACTGCTTCGCCATGTCCAGCAGGTAGCGCTGGTAGTCGTCCAGATCGCCGTCGAACGGGGCGATGCCGCCGCGCGAGACCAGCCAGAATTCGTCGCACACGGCGCGCAGCAGGGCACGATCGTGGCTGACCAGCATGACGGTGCCTTCGAATTCGTTGAGCGCCATCGACAAGGCTTCGCGCGTGGCCAGATCCAGGTGGTTGGTGGGCTCGTCGAGAAGCAGCAGGTTGGGGCGCTGCCAGACGATCATGCACAGCACCAGGCGCGCTTTTTCTCCGCCACTCATGCTGCCCACAGCCTGCTTCACCTGATCGCCGGTGAAGTTGAAGCTGCCAAGGAAACTGCGCAAATCCTGCTCGCGCGTGGCCTGGCCGCTCAGGCGGCTTTGCGCCGTGCACTCGCGCACCAGCCGGATCATGTGTTCCAGCGGCGTGTCGGCGGGGCGCAGCACGTCCAGCTCCTGCTGGGCGAAATAGCCGATGTTCAGGCCCTTGCCTTCGATGATCTCGCCGCTGATGGCCTTCAGGTCGCGCGCGATCGTCTTCACCACGGTGGACTTGCCCTGGCCGTTGGCACCCAGGATGCCGATGCGCTGGCCGGCCAGCACCGAGCGGCTCACGTTGCGCACGATGGTGGTAGGCGAGCCGCCTTCCTCCAGCGGCGGATAACCGAAGCTGACCTCGTTCATGGCCAGCATGGGGTTGGGCAGGTTCTGCGGCTCGCTGAATTCGAAGGTGAAGTCTGCGTCGGCCAAGACCGGACCAATTTTCTCCATGCGCTCCAGGGCCTTGACCCGGCTTTGCGCCTGCTTGGCCTTGCTGGCCTTGGCCTTGAAGCGGTCGATGAACTTTTGCAGGTGCGCCACCTTCTCCTGCTGCTTGGAATACGCCGTGGCCTGCAGCGCCATCTGCTCGGCGCGCATGTCTTCGAACTTGCTGTAGTTGCCGCCGTAGCGCGTGAGCTGGGCGCGCTCAATGTGAATGGTGACGTCGGTCACGGCGTCCAGAAACTCGCGGTCGTGGCTGATCACCAGCATGGTGCCGTCGTAGCGCTTGAGCCAGGCTTCGAGCCAGACCAGGGCGTCCAGGTCCAGGTGGTTGGTGGGTTCGTCGAGCAACAGCAGGTCGCTTGGGCACATCAGCGCGCGCGCCAGTTGCAGGCGCATGCGCCAGCCGCCGGAGAAGCTGTTGACCGGGTTGTCGAGTTCGTCGGTGCGGAAACCCAGGCCCAGGATGAGCGCTTGTGCGCGGGCGGGTGCATCGTGCGCGCCGGCGTCGTGCAGGGCCATGTAGGCATGCGCCATGCGCTCACCGTCGTTGCTTTCTTCTGATGCGGTCACTTCCTGCTGCGCGGCGAGCAGGGTCACGTCGCCTTCGATCACGAACTGCGTGGCGGGCATGTCGGTCTCGGGCATGTCCTGCGCGACCTGGGCCATGCGCCATTGCGCAGGCACGTAGAAGTCGCCCTTGTCCTCGTGCAGCGTCTTGTTGAGCAAGCCAAACAGGCTGGACTTGCCGGCGCCGTTGCGCCCGACCAGACCGACTTTTTCGCCGGGGTTGATGGTGGCGGAAGCGCCATCGAGCAGGACCTTCGTGCCGCGACGAAGGACCAGATTTTTCAGAGTGATCATGGGAGGGGCGTTGGCTGGGAAGCCAGTGCCGAAAGGGAATCGGAAGTGAGAAGAAGGACCTGGTCGTCGCCAGCGCTGGTGGACAACCACACGGCTTCGAGCTGCGGGAACGCGGCTTCGAAGTGCTCGCGTTCGTTGCCGATTTCGAGCACCAGCACGCCGTGGGGCGACAGGTGCGAGGGCAGGTCGTGCAAGAGGGCGCGGATGAAATCCATGCCGTCGGTGCCGCCCGCCAGCGCGAGCGCAGGCTCGGCGCGGTATTCAGCGGGCAGGGCGTCCATGCTCTGGGTGTTGACATAGGGCGGGTTGCACAGCACCAGATCGTAGGGGCCGGGGCAGGCTCTGAGCCCATCGGATTCGATCAGGGCGATGCGGTCTTGCAAACCGTGCCGATCCACGTTGATACGGGCCACGGCCAGCGCATCGGTCGATAGGTCGGCGCCCGTGACCTGCACGTCCGGGTAGGCGAGGGCCGCGAGCACGGCCAAGCTGCCGTTGCCGGTGCACAGGTCCAGCACGCGGTTGGTGTGCTCGCCCAGCCAGGCATCGAAGCCGCCATCGGCGATCAGTTCCGCGATGAAGCTGCGCGGCACGATAGCCCGTTGATCCACATAAAACGGCACGCCCTGCAACCAGGCTTCGTGCGTGAGGTAGGCGGCAGGTTGGCGGGTTTCGATACGGCGCGTGATCAGGTTGGCCACCGCCAGCGCGTCTTCGTCGGACACTGGGGTTTCGGCCATCTCTTCCAGGTCGCCGTCCAGCGGCAGGTCGAGTTGCCACAGCACGAGCCAGGCGGCTTCGTCACGGGCGTTGGTGGTGCCATGGCCATAGGCCAGATGGGCGGCTTCGAGGCGTGCCGTGGCCCCGGCGAGCAGGTCTTGCAGAGTCATGGATTCAGCCCGTGCAGGCCTGCTGTAGCGACAGGTTGTCGAGCACGCGGCGGTAGATGTTCTTCAGGGGTTCGATGTCGGCCACGGTCACGTGTTCGTCGATCTTGTGGATGGTGGCGTTGGACGGGCCGAGTTCGATCACTTGGGGGCAGATCTGGGCGATGAAACGGCCGTCGCTGGTGCCTCCGGTGGTGGAGAGCTGGGTTTCAAGTCCGGTCTCGGCCTGGATGGCGGAGCGCACAGCGTCCACCAGCGTGCCGGGTTGGGTCAGGAACGGTCGCCCGCCGATGATCCAGGCGATGTCGTGGTCGGCACCCGCCTGCAGGCCGTGGCGTTGCAGGATGTCGACCACGCGCTGCTGCAGCCCTTCGGGTGTGGACTCGGTGGAAAAACGGAAGTTGAAGTCGATCACCACCGTGCCCGGGATGACGTTGCTCGCGCCCGTGCCGCCGTGGATGTTGCTCACCTGCCAACTGGTGGGTGGGAAGTAGGCGTTGCCCATGTCCCACACCGTCACGGCGAGTTCGGCCAGTGCCGGGGCGACCATGTGGATCGGATTCTTCGCCAGTTGCGGGTAGGCGATGTGGCCCTGGATGCCCTTGACCGTGAGCTTGCCGCTCATGGTGCCGCGGCGGCCATTCTTGATCATGTCGCCGGTGCGCTCGACCGAGGTGGGCTCGCCGACGATGCACCAGTCCAGGCGTTCGCCGCGCTTGCGCAGTTCGTCGCAGACGATCACCGTGCCGTCATTGGCCGGGCCTTCTTCGTCACTGGTGAGCAGGAAGGCGATGTCGATCGGTGGCTCGGGGTTCGCTGTCAGGAACTCCTCACAAGCCACCACCATGGCGGCCAGCGAGGTCTTCATGTCACTGGCGCCACGACCAAAGAGCTTGCCTTCGCGGTGCGAAGGCACAAAGGGGTCGCTGCCCCAGGCGTCCAGCGGACCGGTGGGCACCACGTCGGTGTGGCCCGCCCAGACCAGGGTGGGTTGCAGGCCGGCGCCGAGCCGTGCCCAGAGGTTGGTCACGCGGAAATCGGCCGGGCCGCTTTCGATGGTTTCACAGACAAAACCCAGCGGTCGCAGGCGGTCGGCGATCATGGCCTGGCAACCGGCGTCCAGCGGGGTGACCGAAGGGCGGGCGATCAGTTCTTCGGTCAGGCGCAGGGTGGCGGTCATCAGAATTTGACGTCGAGCGTGAACTCGGTGAAGGTGGCGTTGTCGCTCTGGTCTTCATCAGACGGCTTGGCATCCAGGTTGGACTTGGAGGCGTTGAAGTCGTTTTGCAGGCGCCACAACAGGTTGTTGGGCGAGTCGGCGTGGGCCAGGCCCTCGTTGCGCGAGACGATGCCGTCACGCACCAGCCGGGCCAGGTCTTGCTCGAAACTTTGCGAGCCCACGGCCAGCGATTTTTCCATCGCCTCGCGCACACCGGAAAAGTCGGCCTTCTGGATCAGGTCGGCGATCAGGGCGGTGTTGAGCATCACTTCCACGGCGGGTACACGGCCGCCCGTGTGGGTGCGCAGCAGGCGCTGCGAGACGATGGCGCGCAGTGCAGCGGCCAGGTCGCCGAGCATCGTGGGACGCACCTCGACGGGGTAGAAGCTCAGGATGCGGTTGAGTGCCTGGTAGCTGTTGTTGGCGTGCAGCGTGGCGAGGCACAGGTGACCCGACTGCGCGTAGGCGATGGCGGCCGACATGGTTTCGCGGTCGCGGATTTCACCGATCAGGATCACGTCGGGCGCCTGGCGCAGCGCATTCTTCAGGCCGACCTGGAGCGAAGCGGTGTCGGGGCCGATTTCACGCTGGTTGACGACCGATTTTTTGTTGCGGTAGACGTATTCGATCGGGTCCTCGATGGTGAGGATGTGGCCGGTGTTCAGCTCGTTGCGCAGGTCGATCATGGCCGCCATGGTGGTGGTCTTGCCGGCGCCCGTGGCACCCACCATCAACACCAGACCCCGCTTTCCCATCACCAGATCCGCCAGCACGGGCGGCACATTCAGCGAGTCCAGCGAAGGCACATCGCCCGGGATGTAGCGCATGACCACGGCATAGGTGCTGCGCTGGCGCAGCGCACTGACGCGGAAATTGCCCACGCCTTCGAGCGGCACGGCCATGTTGAGCTCACCGGTCTCCCGCAGCTCCTCAATGCGCGTGGCCGGCACGATCTCGGACAGCAGGTTCAGCGGCGCCTCCGGCGGCATCACCTGGCTGTTGATCGGCAGCGTCTGCCCGTTGATCTTGATCATGGCCGGCGCGTGCGCCGACAGGTACACGTCCGAAGCCTTCTTTTCGGCCATCAGGCGCAGGATGCGCTCCATCGTTCCGCTGCTCATGCCGTGTCCTTCAACGTTGTGTGAATGCCGCCGTTTTGCCTGGAAATCAGTCAGTCGCGCAGCAGATCGTTCAGGCTGGTCTTGGAACGGGTTTGCGCATCGACCTTCTTCATGATGATGGCGGCGTAGGTGCTGTATTTGCCGCCCGGCTTGGGCAGGCTGCCGCTGATCACCACCGAGCCGGCGGGCACGCGGCCGTAACTCACGGTGTCGGTCTCGCGGTCATAGATCGGGGTGCTCTGGCCGATGTAGACGCCCATGGAGATGACCGAGTTTTCTTCGATCACCACGCCTTCGACCACTTCGGAGCGCGCGCCGATGAAGCAGTTGTCTTCGATGATGGTGGGGCCGGCCTGCAGCGGCTCCAGCACGCCGCCGATGCCGACGCCGCCGGAGAGGTGCACGTTCTTGCCGATCTGGGCGCAGGAGCCCACGGTGGCCCAAGTGTCGACCATGGTGTTTTCATCCACGTAGGCGCCGATGTTCACGTAGCTGGGCATCAGGATCGCGCCCTTGGCGATGAAGCTGCCGCGGCGGGCCACGGCCGGCGGCACCACGCGCACGCCGGTGGCCTTCATTTCGGCTTCGCTCAGGTGGGCGAACTTGGTCTGCACCTTGTCATAGAACGCGAGGTCGCCGCTGCGCATCATCTCGTTGTCCTTCAGGCGGAACGACAGCAGCACGGCTTTCTTGATCCACTGGTGCACCGTCCACTGGCCCACGCCTTCGCGGGTGGCCACGCGCAGCTTGCCGGTGTTGAGTTCGCTGATCACGTGTTCCACGGCGTCCAGCACTTCCTTGGGGGCGGAAGCGGGCGAGAGGTCGGCGCGCTGGTCCCAGGCGTTGTCGATCAGGGTTTGCAGTTGTTGGGTCATGGTGTCTCGGACTGTTTGAAAAGTGCGGTGAAAGGAAACCGGGCCTCAGGCGCGCGGTGAGAGAAACTGGACGATGCGGCCGGCGGCCTCCAGGCATTCGGCGGGCTCGGCCACCAGGGCCATGCGCACCCGGCCGCGGCCCGGGTTGACACCCTGGGCTTCGCGCGCCAGGTAGCTGCCGGGCAGAACCGTCACATTGTATTGAGCCAGCAACTCTCGGGCGAACGCTTCGTCGGCGCTCAAGCCCGGAATCCGGTCGTTGAAGGCCGCCGGCACGCCGGCCCAGAGGTAGAACGCCGCGTCGGGCAGGGCCACGTCCAGCACCGAGGCGAGCAAGGGCGTGACCTGGGCAAACTTCTCGCGGTACTGGCGGCGGTTGTCGATCACATGGTCTTCATCGGCCCAGGCGGCCACGCTGGCGGCCTGCACGGCCGGGCTCATGGCGCCGCCGTGGTAGGTGCGGTAAAGCAAAAAGGCCTTGATCAGCGTCGCATCCCCCGCCACGAAGCCACTGCGCAGGCCCGGCACGTTGCTGCGTTTGGACAGGCTGGTGAACATCATCAAGTTCTTGAAATCCGGCCGACCCAGCTTCACGGCCGCTTCCAGTCCGCCCAGCGGGGGCTTGTCACGGAAGTAAATCTCCGAATAGCACTCGTCCGAGGCGATCACAAAGCCGTGGCGGTCGCTCAGCTCGAACAGCTTCTTCCATTCGTCCAGCGGCATCACGGCGCCGGTCGGGTTGCCGGGCGAGCAGACGAAGATCAACTGCGTGCGCGCCCAGACCTCGTCGGGCACGCTGTCCCAGTCCACAGCAAAGTTGCGTTCGGGCACGCTCGGCACGTAATACGGCTGGGCGCCACCGAGCAGGGCTGCGCCTTCGTAGATTTGGTAGAACGGGTTGGGAAACGCCAGCGTGGCGCCCGGTTGCGTGGGGTCCAGCACCGTCTGGGCAAAAGCGAACAGCGCTTCGCGCGAACCGTTTACGGGCAGCACCTGGTTCGCCGGGTTGACCGTCACGCCATAGCGGCGCTGCAGCCAGTCGGAACAGGCCTGGCGCAGCGCAGGCTCACCCGCGGTGGCGGGGTAGCCGGTCAGGCCGGTGTCCAGCGCGGCGGCCAGCGCGTCTTTCAGCATCTGGGGCGTGGCGTGTTTGGGTTCGCCGATGCCCAGGCTGATGGGCCTGTAGGCCGGGTTGGGCGTGACGCCGGCAAACAACTGGCGCAGCCGCTCGAACGGGTAGGGCTGCAGGAGGGACAACTTGGGATTCATGGCGCCGATTATCCCAAGGCCGCTCCATACCCCACCGGAACGGGCTCGCACCAGGGCGTGACACGGTATCATGATGCTTGCGGTCCGGCCCCGCTCGGGGGAGGATTTTCGTTACAAATCAAACAGTTAGCTTCCCGCGACCGAATTCCTGTGCGTCTCAATTCGATCAAGCTCTCCGGCTTCAAGTCCTTCGCCGAACCGACCAACTTCATGCTGCCCGGGCAACTGGTGGGCGTGGTGGGCCCCAACGGCTGCGGCAAGTCCAACATCATGGACGCGGTGCGCTGGGTGCTGGGCGAGTCCAAGGCGTCCGAGCTGCGTGGCGAGTCCATGCAGGATGTGATCTTCAACGGCACCAACAACCGCAAGCCGGCCAGCCGCTCCAGCGTGGAGCTGGTGTTCGACAACGCCGACCACCGCGCCGGCGGCCAGTGGGGCCAGTTCCTGGAAATCGCGGTCAAGCGCGTGCTCACGCGCGACGGCACCAGCAGCTACTACATCAACAACCAGCCGGTGCGCCGCCGCGACGTGCAGGACGTGTTCCTCGGCACCGGCCTGGGCCCGCGCGCCTACGCCATCATCGGCCAGGGCACGATCAGCCGCATCATCGAATCCAAACCCGAGGAGCTGCGCCTGTTTCTCGAAGAGGCTGCTGGCGTCTCGAAGTACAAAGAACGCCGCCGCGAAACGGCCAACCGCCTGGCCGACACGCGCGAGAACCTGACCCGGGTGGAAGACATCCTGCGCGAGCTCAACGCCAACCTCGACAAGCTGGAAAAGCAGGCCGAGGTCGCTGCGCGCTACAACACCCTGCAGGCCGGAGCCACGCTCAAGCAGCACCAGTTGTGGTTCCTGAAGCGCAGCGAGGCCGAGGCCGACCAGATCAAGGTCAAGACCGATGCGGCCCAGGCGTTGAACGATCTGGAGTCGCGCACGGCCGACCTGCGCCGTACCGAGTCCGAACTCGAAACCATCCGCCAGGCGCACTACGCGGCGGGTGACCAGGTCAACCAGGCCCAGGGCAAGCTCTACGAAGCCAGTGCCGAAGTCGGCAAGCTCGAAGCCGAGATCCGCTTCGTGGTGGAAGGCCGCACCCGCGTTGAACAGCGCCTGGTGCAGCTGAAAGAACAGATGGCCTCGTGGACCACCCGCAGCCAGGACGCGGGCGTGGAGCTGGAGCAGCTGGCCGAGGCCATGGTCGAGGCCGAAGAAAAGTCGGTGGTGCTGGCTGCCCAGGGCGAAGAGCAGGGTGTCGCCTTGCCCGCGCTGGAAGACGCCCTGCGCCAGGCGCAGAACACGGCCAACCAGCAGCGTGGCAGCGTGACGCAGGTGCAGCAGCAGATCCAGGTGCTGGCCGCCGAGCAGCGCAACATCGAAGAGCAGAGCCGCCAGCTCAGCCAGCGCCGCGAGCGCTTGGCCGCAGACCGCAATGCCTTGGCTGCGCCCGACGAGGCGCGCCTGCTCAGCGCGACCAGCCAGCTGGCGGTGGCGCAGGAAGCCGCCGACGTGGCCGACGCCGTGCTGCACGAACTGCAGGACAGCGTGCCCCAGCTCGACGAACAGCGGCGTGAAGCCCAGCAGGCGGTGAACCAGGAATCGGCCAAACAGTCGGACCTGTCGGCCCGCATGGAAGCGCTGAAAGCGCTGCAGGACAAGGTCAAGACCGACGGCAAACTGAAGCCCTGGCTGACGAAGCACGGGCTCGACAGCCTGCAAGGCCTGTGGAGCCGCATCCACATTGAGACCGGTTGGGAAAACGCGCTGGAAGCCGCGCTGCGCGAGCGCCTGGGTGCGCTCGAAGTGTCGCGGCTGGAGATGGTTCGCGCCTTCGGCAACGACGCACCGCCTGCCAAACTGGCTTTTTACAGCCCCTCAGCCGTGGCTTCGGCCAGCGCCAGCAGCAGCGGCCTAAAGCCCCTGGCCGACTGGCTGCGCCTGAACGACGCCGGGCAGAAAGCCCTGCTGGCCGACTGGCTGCAAGGCTGTCTGACCGCCGCCAGCCTGGACGAAGCCATGGCGCAGCGCGCCCAGCTGCAGGCCGGCGAAGTGATCTTTGTGCCCAGCGGCCACGCGGTCAGCGCGCACAGCGTCAGCTTCTACGCGCCCGACAGCGAGCAGGCGGGCCTGCTGGCACGGGCGCAGGAAATTGAACACCTGGAAAAGCAGCTCAAGGCCCAGGCCTTGATCGCCGAACAGGCGCGGACCGCGCTGGTGCGCGCCGAAGCCGCCTACACCGATGCGTCCCAACGCCTGGTGAGCGCGCGCCGCGAAGGCGCCGAAACCCGAGGCAAAGCCCACGAGCTGCAGGTCGAGGCCCTGCGCCTGACGCAGCTGGCCGAACAGACCCGCGCCCGCAGCGAGCAGATCGCCGCCGACCTGGCCGAGGTGGATGCCCAGCTCGACGACCTGCAGGAACGCCGCGTGACGGCCGAGGCCCGCTTCGAAGAACTGGACATGCAGCTCGCCGACAGCCAGGAGCGCCACGCCCAGCTGGACGACCAGGTGATCGAGGCCGAGCGCAAGCTGAACGGCGCCCGCGAGCAACAGCGCAGCCTGGAGCGCAACGCCCAGGAAGCCACGTTCGCACTGCGCAGCCTGCAGGCTCGCCAGGGCGAGCTGCAGCGCTCGCTGGAAACCGCGGCCTCGCAGGAAAAATCGCTGGCCGACGAGGAGCAGCGCGCGGCCGAAGAACTGGCGCGCCTGAGCGCCGCCGCGGCCGAAGCGGGGCTGCAGAACGTGCTGGCCGTCAAGCTCGAACGCGAGCAGACCCTGGGCGCCCTGCGCAGCCAGTACGACGACCTGACGGCCAAGCTGCGCGCCAGCGACGAACACCGCCTGAAACTGGAGCGCGAGCTCGACCCGCTGCGCCAGCGCATCACCGACTTCCAGCTCAAGGAACAGGCCGCGCGCCTGGGTGTGGAGCAGTACAGCCAGCAGCTTGAAGAGGCCCAGGCCGACCTGGCCGCGGTGGCGCAGAGCATCACCGAGGGCAATGTGCGTCTGGCGGGGTTGCAGGGCGAGATCGACCGTTTCCACCGCGAAATCCAGTCGCTGGGTGCGGTCAACCTGGCGGCGCTGGACGAGCTGACGGCGGCGCGCGAGCGCAAGACTTTCCTCGACGCGCAGACCGCCGACCTGACCGAGGCCATGAACACGCTGGAAGACGCGATCAAGAAGATCGACGCCGAAACCCGCGACCTGCTAGGCAGCACCTTCAACACCGTCAACGAACACTTTGGCCGCATGTTCCCCGAGCTGTTCGGGGGCGGCAACGCCAAACTGGTGATGACCGGCGAAGAAATCCTCGATGCGGGTGTGCAGGTGCTGGCCCAGCCGCCCGGCAAGAAGAACCAGACCATCCACCTGCTCTCAGGCGGCGAGAAGGCGCTCACGGCCATTGCCCTTGTGTTCGCCATCTTCCAGCTCAACCCGGCACCGTTCTGTCTGCTGGACGAGGTGGACGCCCCGCTCGACGATGCCAACACCGAGCGCTACGCCCGCCTGGTGACCAGCATGAGCAAGCAGGGCACCCAGTTCCTGTTCATCAGCCACAACAAGATCGCCATGGAAATGGCCGAACAATTGATCGGCGTGACCATGCAGGAGCAGGGCGTTTCGCGTATCGTCGCGGTGGACATGGAGTCCGCCGCCGGCATGCTGGAATCCGTCTGATCAAGCCACCCACCGCTGAACACACATGAGCACTTTGCAAATCAGTCTGGCCATCATCGGAGGGCTCGTGCTGGCGGGCGTGGTCGCCTACAACGCCTGGGTCACGAGCAAAAGCGCCCCGCGCACCGCCAGCGAACGTTCCGGGCAGGACGGTGCGGGTGAACCCCACAGCTTTGAGAGCCCGCTGACAGGCCCGGTGACCGAGCCGGACCACGATGGGGTATCCGAGCGCATCGAACCGGTGATGGGCTACGCGTTCGAAGCCGCGAGCGAGCCGGAGCCGCAGGTCGCGGCAGATGGCGAAGCGCGTGCACCGGTGGTGGTGCCCGTCACGCTCAACAACGTCGTCAGCCCCCCCGAGAAACGGCCCGGTCTGGACGCTTTGATCGACGTGATCACGCCGCTGGCGATTGAAGGTCCGGTGTCGGGCGATGCCTTGCTGGCGGCCTTGCCGGGCACGCGCCGCGTGGGCAGCAAGCCCTTTGCGGTCGAAGGCCTGAGTGAGATCAACGGCGAGTGGGAAAGCCCCCGCCCCGGGCAGCGTTACCACGCGCTGCAGGCTGGTGTGCAACTGGCGAACCGTGCCGGCGCGCTCAACGACATCGAGTTCTCCGAGTTCGTCGTCAAGGCACAGGCCTTTGCCGACGCCGTGGGCGCAGCGCCCGATTTCCCCGACATGCGCGCCGAAGTGGCCCGGGCCCGCGAGCTCGACGCTTTTGCCAGCGGCCACGACGCCCAGTTAGGTTTTACCCTGCGCGCCCGCCGCAGCGCCTGGAGTCCGGGCTATGTGACCCAGAACGCGGCCCGGCTCGGCTTTGTTGCGGGCGTGTTGCCCGGCCGCATGGTGCTGCCCGCCAGTGCGGCGGGACAGGCGCCCATCCTGAGCCTGGCTTTCGACTCGCAGGCCGCCATGGCCGAAGACCCGGAGCAAAGTGCGTTGCGCGAGGTGGCGCTGTCGCTCGAAGTGACCCATGTCCCACGCAGCGAGCAGCCGTTTGTGCGCATGCGCCAGGCCGCCGCGGCGCTGGCCGAGGCCATGGAGGGCGTGATCACCGACGATGGTGGGCAGTTGTTGTCCACCGACACGATGGACGGCATCGGCGCCGACCTGGAGAGCCTGTACGACGCGCTGGACAGCCATGATCTGTCGGCCGGCTCGCCGCAGGCCCGAAGATTATTTAGCTGACCCCCGCGCAGAACTTGGTTCCCCCTGCGCCGCACCTGCGGTGCGTCACCCCCCAGGGGGCGATGCTGGCGGCCCGGCAAAGCCGGTTCCGCGGCATCCTCGGTTGACTTCCCCTCATTCGCTGTGTGATCTTGTCTGCATGAGCACTTCCGATCTTTTTCCCTCTGAGCCGGCGCCGGCCGAACGCGCGGCCGCGTTGCGCGAGCAGCTGAACCACCACGCCCACCTCTACTACACGCTGGACGCGCCCGAGATTCCGGACGCCGAGTACGACCGGCTGTTCCGCGAGTTGCAGGCGTTGGAGGCCGCACACCCTGAGCTGTTGACACCGGATTCGCCAACCCAGCGTGTGGGTGGTCGGGTGCTGGATGCGTTCACACCGGTGCGCCACGCCGTGCCCATGCTGTCGATCAACACCGAGACCGACACCGAGCCCACCGGCGCGTTGAACTTCGACACCCGGGTGCGCCGCGCGCTGGGGCTGACCGAGGCCGATCCGCCAGTGGACTACGTGGCCGAGCTCAAGTTCGACGGTCTGGCCATGAGCCTGCGCTATGAAAACGGCGTGCTGGTGCAGGCTGCCACGCGCGGCGACGGCGAGGTCGGTGAAGACGTGACGCAGAACATCCGCACCATCGGACAGGTGCCACTACGGCTGCCCGCCGAGGCTCCCCATGTGCTGGAAGTGCGCGGCGAGGTTTACATGCGGCGCGACGACTTTGATGCGCTCAACGACAAGCAACGCGCCAAGATCGCTGCCGGTGCCAAAGGCGAAAAAACCTTCGTCAACCCGCGCAATGCGGCCGCCGGGGCGGTGCGCCAGCTCGATTCCGGCATCGCCGCACAGCGGCCGCTGAGTTTCTTTGCCTACGGCCTGGGCGAGATCACGCCGCCAGAACAGGGCGGCCCGGCGTTCGACACCCATTTTGAGTTGCTCATGCAACTCAAGGTCTGGGGCTTCCCTGTGGCCGAACAGACCACGGTGGCGCGCGGGGCGGAGGAGCTGATCGCCTTCCATCAGCGCATCGGCGCCAGCCGCGACCAGCTGCCTTACGACATTGACGGCGTGGTCTACAAGGTCAACTCGCTCGCGCTGCAGCGCCGGCTTGGCTTCGTCACGCGCGAGCCGCGCTGGGCGGTGGCACACAAATACCCGGCCCAGGAACAGCTGACCACGGTGCTCGCGATCGACGTGCAGGTGGGACGCACCGGCAAACTCACGCCGGTGGCCAAGCTGGCGCCGGTGTTCGTGGGCAATGTGACGGTGACCAACGCCACCCTGCACAACGAAGACGAAGCGCGCCGCAAGGACGTGCGCGTGGGCGACACGGTCATCGTGCGCCGCGCGGGCGACGTGATCCCCGAGGTGGTGGCCGTGTTGCCCGAGAAACGGCCCGAAGGGGCTGAGATGTTCACCATGCCGCACGTGTGCCCGGTGTGCGGCAGCGCGGCCGTGCGCGAAGAGGGTGAAGTGGACTACCGCTGCACCGGGGGCCTGTTCTGTGGTGCCCAGCGCAAGGAAGCCATCCTGCATTTTGCCCACCGCCGCGCGGTCGAGGTCGAGGGCCTCGGCGACAAACTGGTGGAGCAACTGGTGGACTCGGGCGTAGTCAACACCCTGCCCGACCTGTACCGGCTCGGGTTCACCGCGCTCGCCAGCCTGGACCGCATGGCGGAAAAATCGGCGCAGAACATCGTGGCCGCGCTGGAGAAATCCAAGCAGACCACACTGCCGCGATTCCTGTTCGGCCTGGGCATCCGCCACGTGGGCGAGGCCACGGCCAAGGACCTGGCGCGCCACTTCGGCCAGATGGACCGCATCATGGATGCGACGGTGGAGCAGTTGCTGGAGGTGAACGATGTCGGTCCGGTGGTGGCGCAAAGCATCCGCACCTTCTTCGATCAGCCGCACAACAGCGAGGTGGTGGAACAGTTGCGCGCCTGTGGCGTCAGCTGGGAAGAGGGCGAGCCGGCCGCGCAGGCGCCCAAGCCGCTGGCGGGCAAGACCTTCGTGCTGACGGGCACTTTCCCCACGCTCAGCCGAGACGCCGCCAAAGACCTGCTCGAAGCTGCCGGTGCCAAGGTGGCGGGCTCGGTGAGCAAGAAGACAGACTACGTGGTGGCCGGTGCGGAAGCCGGCAGCAAGCTGGAGAAGGCGCTGGCGCTGGGCGTCGCCGTGATCGACGAGGCGGCCATGCTGGCGCTGCTGGTCTGAAGGGCTTGATTCGACCCTATTTGAACTTGTAGTGGTCCCGGTTCAGCACAGCGGCCACGGCGGTCACTTCTTCCGGGAACAGGCCCAGGTTCATGGTGGTGTTGCACATCTCCACCATGCCGCGCAGCAGGCCGGCGGTGTTGATCTTGCCCTTGGGCTTGTAGATGGCGCTGCCGTCACCGCCCACCTTGCTGACGTGGCAGGCCACGCACTTGTGCTCGGTGATCATTTTTTCGCCCAGCGCCAGGTCGGCGCCCTTGAAGATGTCGGCGCCTTGCGCGTTGGCCGGGTGGCTGAAAAATGCCAGCAAACCGCCCAGCAGCAACGCGCTGGCGGTCCAGCGCAACTGTCGGGACATGAGGGGCAGGGTTGACGGACGCGATTGCATGGAAAATCCTCCTGAACGGGCCAGACCCGACTGTAGCGCGCAGCGGCCAGAACACCCCACGGGGTAATCCATGACATCACCATGACCATTCATACGATTCTGAAGATGGGCGATCCGCGACTGCTCAGCGTGGCCCAACCCGTGACCGAATTCGACACGCCGGAGCTGCATCGACTGGTGGCCGACATGATCGAGACCATGACCGCGGCCAACGGGGCGGGCCTGGCTGCGCCGCAGATCGGTGTGGACCTGCAGCTCGTGATCTTCGGCACCGGCGCGGCGAACCCGCGCTATCCCGAGGCGCCGGTGGTGCCGCGCACCGTCCTGCTCAACCCGGTGATCACGCCGTTGGGCGACGAGGAGGAAGAGGGCTGGGAGGGCTGTCTGTCGGTGCCCGGTCTGCGCGGCATCGTGCCGCGCTGGCGGCGCATCCGCTACCAGGGCTTCGACGTCCAGGGGCGGGTGATCGATTGCGACGCCGAGGGCTTTCACGCCCGGGTGGTGCAGCATGAGTGCGACCATCTCTGGGGCACGCTGTACCCGATGCGTATGCGAGACTTTGCGCGGTTCGGGTTCACCGATGTGCTGGCCCCCCAGATCGCCAGTGTTGAAAAAAACTGAAACAAAATTGTTCAAGTACGGGCCGCAGGCTCGCTATGCTCGTTCCCTTTGCTGCGCTGCAACGCAGTGTGAAACCACATGGAAATGAAACATCTCCTGATTCTGGCTATTCCATGGGGGCTGACCGCCTGTGCCGGCATGGGCCCGCCGGCCGAGCACACGGTGCAGTCCGTCGAGACCACCCTGCCCAAGGTCTGGTTCGCGCCTCCGTTGCCGCATCAGGGCCAGACCGCATCGATGACCGACTGGTGGGCCCGTCTGGGCGATGCGCAGCTTCCTGCGCTGATCGCCGACGCCCAGCGAGGCAGCGCCAGCATCATGACCGCCCGTGCCCAGGTATTCTCCGCGCGCGCGGCGCTGGCCGGCGCCGACAGTGCCACCTTGCCGCAGGTGGCGCTCGAAGCTGGGGCCTACCGGGGTGTCAGCGCCAGTGCACCGCTGGGCACCGGCATGAACGCCGGACTGCAGGCGTCGTGGGCGCTGGACGTCTGGGGCCAGAACGCGTCGTCTGTGCGCCAGGCCTCGGCCCAGGCCGCTGCAGCGCAAGCGGGCTGGCACGAGGCGCGGGTTCTGATGGCTGCCGAAACGGCGCAGCTGTACCTGGGCTGGCGTTCCTGCCTGGCGCAGAAGGCCGTCATCGACAGCGACCGGGCCTCGCGCAGTGTGACCGCGCGGAGTGCTGCCGACACCGAACGAGCGGGGTTGCTCGCACCGGCGACCGCCGCGCTGGCCCGCGCCGGCCAGGCCGACGCCGAGTCCCGGCTGGCGCAGCAGAACCGGCAGTGCGAACAGCAGTTCAAGGCCATTGTGGCTTTGGTGGGTGCCGACGAGCCACGGATGCGCGAGCGTCTGGGCACCGCGACGGCGCTGCCCGACCCGACAGTTGCCGGATCGGTGCTCAAGGTGGCGGTGGTGCCGCTGGAGGTCATTCGCCAGCGTCCCGACGTGGCGCGCGCGCAGCTAGAGCTGGTGGCCGCGGCCGAGGGCGTGGGCGTTGCGCGCGCCGCGCTCTGGCCCAGCCTGAACCTGACCGGCAACCTGCTGCGCAACCGTTTTACTGCGGGCGGTGAGAGCACCACGTTCAACACCTGGTCGGCCGGCCCGCTGACGCTGAACCTGCCGCTGATCGGCCGAGCCGGACTGAATGCCTCCGCTGAGGCCGCGGTTGCACGCTACGAGGCCGCGGCGCTGGGCTATGCCAATGTGCTGCGGCGTGCGATCGCCGAGGTCGAGCAGTCGCTGGTGGCGCTGGAAGCGTTGCGAACCCAGCTCGGGACGAACCAACAGGCCGTGGCCGGCTACACGCGCTCGTTCGAGGCCACCGAAGCCCGCTACCGCGTCGGCCTGGCCAACCTCAACGAGCTGGAAGAAGCGCGCCGGCTCAAGCTCAATGCCGACAGCGGCGCCGTGGCGCTGCAACTGGACCACCTCAACTCCTGGATCGCTCTTTACGTCGCCCTGGGCGGCGGCTTCGATCCCCAGATCGCACCGGAGCCGGTGCGCAAAGACTCATGAAAACCCTGCGCCATTTTTCTGCTCACCCGACGACCCGGCTGGTGGCCGCCCTGTTGCTGACCTCGGTGCTGGCCGTGGCCTGCGGCAAGGACGAGAAGGCCGCTGCCGCCGAGGGTGCCGCTGCTTCGCCGGCAGCGACAGCGGCTGAACCCGGCGCCGCGCCGGCTGCCGCCAAACCCGCGATGACAGTGACGACGGCCAGACCTGAGACCGCCAGCCTGGCCCTGCAGCTGCAGGCCAACGGCAACATCGCGGCCTGGCAGGAGGCCAGCGTGGGCGCCGAAGTGCCGGGTCTGCGACTGGCGACGGTGAGCGTGAACATCGGTGACGTGGTGAAGAAGGGCCAGGTGCTGGCCACTTTTGCCCGAGAGACTGCCGAGGCCGAGAACCTGCAGGGCAAGGCCGCGCTGATGCAGGCAGAGGCGGCTGCCGAGAGCGCGAAGGCCGACGCCGATCGCGCGCGCTCGATTGAAAACACCGGGGCGTTGTCCCAGTCGCAGATCGCCCAGTACCAGATGCAGGAAAAGGTGACCCGGGCGCAGCACGAGGCCGCCAAGGCCGCCTACGCCGCCACCCAGGTACGGCTGGGCAACACCCAGGTGCGCTCGCCGGACGAAGGCGTGATTTCCGCTCGCACGGCGACCGTGGGGGCCGTGGCCGGCGCCGGGCAGGAACTGTTCCGTCTGGTGCGCCAGAGCCGCATGGAGTGGCGTGCCGAGGTGACACCGTCCGAGGTGGGACAGGTGAAGGTGGGCCAGAAAGTCGAAGTCACAGCCGCCAGCGGCCTGAAGGTGGCGGGCACGGTGCGTGCCATTGCGCCGACGGCCGATCCCCAAACCCGCAACGTGCTGGTGTTCGCCGATCTGCCGAAACATGCCGAACTCAAGGCCGGCACCTTCGCACGCGGGCAGTTCCAGATCGGCGCCAGCCAGGCGCTGACGGTGCCAGCGCAGTCCATCGTGGTGCGCGACGGCCACAACTATGTGTTCGTGGTCGGTTCCGACCACAAGGCCGGTCAGCGCAAGGTGGAGACCGGGCGCCGTGCGGGTGACCGCGTCGAGGTACTGCAGGGGCTCAAGGCCGACGAGGCGGTGGCCGTTCAGGGCGCCGGCTTCCTCAACGAGGGTGACCTCGTGAAGATTGTGCAGTGAAGGACCCACGATGAACGTTTCCGCGTGGTCCATCCGCAACCCGATTCCGGCGGCGATGCTGTTCGTCATGCTGACGCTCGCCGGTTTGTTCTCGTTCCAGGCGATGAAGGTGCAGAACTTCCCCGACCTGGACGTGCCCAACATCACCGTCGTGGCCAGCCTGCCGGGTGCCGCGCCCAACCAACTGGAAAACGACGTCGCTCGCAAGCTGGAAAACAGCCTGGCCTCGCTGCAGGGTCTCAAGCACATCTACACCAAGGTGCAGGACGGCACGGTGTCGATCACGGCCGAGTTCCGCATCGAGAAGAACACGCAGGAGGCGCTGGACGACGTGCGCTCGGCGGTGGCCAAGGTGCGCGGCGACCTGCCGACCGACCTGCGCGAGCCCATCGTCAACAAGCTGGAACTGGCCGGTGGCGCGGTGCTGGCCTACGCGGTGCGCTCGGACAAGATGGACGACGAGGCCATCTCCTGGTTCGTCGACAACGATGTGGCCAAGCTGCTGCTGTCGGTGCGCGGCGTCGGTGCCATCAACCGCGTGGGCGGCGTCAATCGCGAGGTACAGATCCTGCTCGATCCGCTCAAGCTGCAGTCGCTGGGCGCCACCGCGGCCGACATCTCTCGGCAGCTCTCGCTGGTGCAGATTGAAAGCGCGGGCGGCCGGGCCGACATTGGCGGCAGTCAGCAGCCGCTGCGCACGCTGTCCTCCATGAAGTCGGCCGAAGAACTGGCCGCGCTCGAACTCTCGCTCTCCGATGGCCGCCGCATCCGGCTGGACCAGATCGCCACGGTCAAGGACACCATCGCTGAGCCGACCGCGGCGGCCTTCCTGGACGGCCAGCCGGTGGTCGGTTTCGAAGTGGCCCGCAGCCGCGGCGCGAGCGAAGTCGAGGTGGGTCATGGCGTGCGCGAGAAACTCAAGGAGCTGCAGGTAGCGCGCCCGGACCTCGCGATCACCGAGTCCTTCGACTTCGTCACACCTGTGGAGGAGGAGTTCAATGCCTCCATGACGCTGCTGTACGAGGGGGCCATCCTGGCGGTGCTGGTGGTCTGGCTGTTCCTGCGCGACTTCCGCGCGACGGTGGTTTCAGCCGTGGCGCTGCCGCTTTCGGCGATCCCGGCCTTCATCGGCATGCACTACATGGGCTTCACCATCAACGTCGTGACGCTGCTGGCGATGTCGCTGGTGGTGGGCATCCTGGTGGACGACGCCATCGTCGAGGTCGAGAACATCGTGCGCCACATGCGCATGGGCAAGACGCCGTACCAGGCCGCGATGGAAGCGTCCGACGAGATCGGGATGGCGGTGATCGCAACAACGTTCACGCTGATCGCGGTGTTTCTGCCGACAGCCTTCATGTCGGGAATCCCCGGCAAGTTCTTCAAGCAGTTCGGCTGGACAGCCGCGCTGGCGGTGTTCGCCTCGCTGATCGTGGCGCGCGCCCTCACGCCCATGATGGCGGCCTACATCCTCAAGCCCGTGGTGACCGCCAAAGAGCAGCCGGCCTGGGCGCGCAGCAACCGCTTTTTCGGTGCCATCTGGGCCTGGATGACCAACCAGAACGAACCGGGCTGGCTCAACACCTACCAGCGCTGGGCCGCGGCCTGCATCCGCCACCGCTGGCTGACGCTGATCGGCGCGGTCGCTTTTTTCATTGGCTCGCTGGCGCTCATTCCGTTGTTGCCCCAGGGCTTCGTGCCAGCGGACGACAACTCGCAGACCCAGGTGTATCTGGAGCTGCCGCCCGGCGCGACGCTGGCGCAGACCGTCGCCACCGCCGAGCGGGCGCGCGTGATGGTCAACGGCGTGAAGCACGTCAAGTCGGTCTACACCACCATCGGTTCCGGCTCGGCCGGCAGCGACCCGTTCGCGCCCCAGGGCGCGCAGGAGTCGCGCAAGGCGGCGCTGACCATCCAGCTTGACCCGCGTGGCCAGCGCCCGCGCAAGCAGGTGATCGAAAACCAGCTGCGCGAGGTGATGTCCGGGCTGCCGGGTGTGCGCTACAAGGTCGGTCTCGGTGGCTCGGGCGAGAAATACATCCTCACGCTCACCGGCAGCGACGCCAACGCGCTCTCGACAGCGGCCCGCGCCATCGAACGCGACCTGCGCACCATCAACGGCGTGGGCAGCATCCAGTCCTCGGCCGCCCTGGTGCGCACGGAGATCATCGTCACGCCCGACCTGCAGCGCGCGGCCGACCTGGGCGTGACCAGTTCCGCCATCGCCGAGACGCTGCGCATCGCCACCGTCGGTGACTACGACAGTGCGCTGCCCAAGCTGAACCTGCCGCAGCGCCAGGTGCCGATCGTGGTCAAGCTCGACAGCGCGGCGCGCCAGGATCTGGACGTGCTGGGTCGCCTGTCCGTGTCCGGCGCCAAGGGGCCGGTCATGCTCAGCCAGGTCGCCACGCTCAGCTTCGGTGGCGGCCCCGCCGTGATCGACCGCTACGACCGCTCGCGCAACATCAACTTCGAAGTCGAGCTGGCTGGCATCCCGCTGGGCGACATGAAGACGGCCGTGGACGCGCTGCCCAGCATCAAGAACCTGCCGCCGGGCGTGCAGGTGCTGGAGATTGGCGACGCAGAAGTGCAGGGCGAGCTGTTCGCCAGTTTCGGACTGGCGATGCTGACCGGCGTGCTGTGCATCTACATCGTGCTGGTGCTGCTGTTCAAGGCCTTCCTGTTGCCGGTCACCATCCTGCCGGCCTTGCTCATGTCGTTCGGTGGCGCCTTTGTCGCGCTGCTGCTGACCAACAAGAGCTTCTCCATGCCCTCGCTCATCGGGCTTGTGATGCTGATGGGTGTGGCTTCCAAGAATTCCATCCTGCTGGTGGAATACGCGATCGAGGCGCGTCGCCAGCGCGGCATGCCGCGGCTGGAAGCGATCCTGGACGCCTGCCACAAGCGCGCTCGGCCGATCGTCATGACCACCATCGCCATGGTGGCCGGCATGCTGCCGGTCGCGGTCGGCTCGGGGGCGGCGGACGGCAGCTTCAGATCACCGATGGCGGTGGCGGTGATCGGGGGACTGGTGACCTCAACCCTGTTGAGCCTGCTGGTCGTGCCAGCGGTGTTCACGATGGTCGATGACCTGAGCATCCTGTTCGCCCGCCTGGTCGGCCGCAAGGTCCAGGACGAGCGGGCTCACGAACGGGATCCGAACGCTCTGCCCGAGTCCCACCCCGCCTGACACCTGGAGGGCGCTCAGCCTTCCAGCGTCTCCAGCAACTCGGTTTCGATCTCGATCTGCCGTTTGTTGACCTGCAGTTGCGGGCCGCTGATGAGGAAGGTGTCTTCCACGCGCTCGCCCAGCGTGGTGATCTTGGCGAGCTGCACGCTCACGTCGTAGCGCGCGAGCACACGGGTGATGCAGTACAGCAGGCCGGCGCGGTCGCTGGCGGAGACGCTGAGCAGCCAGCGCTGGGCTTTTTCATCGGGGCGCAGGTCCACGCGCGGCGTGATCGGGAAGCTCTTGACGCGGCGCGACAGGCGGCCCTTGCTCGGTGCGGGCAGCGGTCCGCGCTGGTCGATGGCCTGGGCCAGATCGTTCTCCACCATGGCGGTGAGCGCGCGGTAGTGCTCGGACAGCGTGGGCGCCACGACCTGGAAGGTGTCGAGCGCGTGGCCGGTGTGCGTGGTGTGGATGCGGGCGTCCAGAATGCTGAAGCCAGCGTTGTCGAAGTAACCGCAGATGCGGGCAAACAGGTCGTGCTGGTCGGGTGCGTAGACCAGCACCTGCAGGCCCTCGCCCTCGGGCGACAGGCGGGCGCGCACGATGCTGTTGTCCGGTTCCGGTGCTTCGCCGTCGACCGCTTGAGGGCTGGCGGGTTTTGAGGCCGTGGCCCGAACAGCCAGTTCGCGGGACAACACCCGCGTGTGCCAGGCGATTTCGTCGGCCTGGTGGCGCATGAAGTAGCTCACGTCCAGCGTGTCCCACAGCGCCTTGTGGGCCAGGTGGGGCAGGGCGTGCAGCGCCAGCATCGACAGGGCTTCACGCTTGCGCGCCTCGATCACCGCATCCGGGTCGGGTGCGCGGCCGCCGAGCGAGCGCAGCGTGTAGCGGTACAGGTCTTCCAGCAGTTTGCCCTTCCAGGCGTTCCAGACCTTGGGGCTGGTGCCGCGGATGTCGGCGACGGTGAGCAGGTAGAGCGCGGTCAGGTAACGCTCGTTGCCCACACGTCGGGCAAAAGCGTTGATCACGTCCGGATCGCTCAGGTCTTCCTTCTGCGCCATGCGGCTCATGGTCAGGTGCTCGGCCACCAGGAACTCAATCAACTTCGCGTCTTCGCGCTCGATGCCGTGCTGGCGGCAGAAGCTGCGCACGTCCTTGGCGCCCAGGTCGGAGTGGTCGCCACCGCGGCCCTTGGCGATGTCGTGATAGAGGGCGGCGACGTAGAAGATCCAGGGCTTGTCCCAGCCCGCGGCGAGCTGTGAGCAGAACGGGTATTCGTGCGAGTGGTCGGCGATGAAGAAGCGGCGCACATTGCGCAGCACCATCAGGATGTGCTGGTCAACGGTGTAGACGTGGAACAGGTCGTGCTGCATCTGGCCCACGATGTGGCGGAACACCCAGAGGTAGCGCCCGAGCACCGAGGTCTGGTTCATCAGGCGCATGGCGTGCGTGATGCCTTCGGGCTCCATCAGGATCTGCATGAAGGTGGCGCGGTTGACAGGGTCGTTGCGGAACCGCGCGTTCATCACCGGACGGGCGTTGTACAGCGCCCGCAGCGTACGCGCTGAAAGACCCTTGATGCCGACCGTGGTCTGGTAGATGTGGAAGGTTTCCAGGATCGCGTGCGGGTGCTGCACGTAGAGGTTGTCGCTGGCGACCTCCAGCATGCCCGCCTTGTCAAAGAAGCGTTCGTTGATCGGGCGCATGCGGTCCACGCCGAGGTCGTCGCTGGCGAGACGTTCTTCGATGTTGAGCAGCAGGATCTGGTTGAGCTGGGTGACGGCTTTGGCGGCCCAGTAGTAGCGCTTCATCAGCACTTCGCTGGCGCGCCGCGCGCCGCGCACCACCGGTACCGCGTGCGGGCCGGGGCCGCTCGGGGTGATGACGGCGGGATGGTGTGGCTTGAAGCCGAACGATTCGGCCACAGCGTTCTGCAGGTCGAAGACCAGCCGGTCTTCGCGCCGGTTGGCCAGCAGGTGCAGGCGTGCGCGGATCAGGTTGAGCAGGGCCTCGTTGGCCTTGATCTGGCGCGCTTCGAGCGATGTGGCCAGACCCTTGCGCGCGAGTTCGTCCCAGCTGCGGCCGAGCCCAGCCGCCTTGGCCACCCACAACACGATCTGCAGGTCGCGCAGACCCCCGGGCGACTCCTTGCAGTTGGGCTCCAGCGAATAGGGCGTGTTTTCAAACTTGTTGTGGCGCTGGCGCATTTCCAGCGTCTTGGCGACGAAGAAGGCCTTGGGGTCCATCGCCTCGTTGAGCTGGTTCACGAGGGTGGTGAACTGCGACTTTCCGCCGCAGATCAGCCGGCATTCGAGCAGCGAGGTCTGTACCGTCACGTCTTTGCTGGCTTCGGCCACGCAATCGGCGGTGGTGCGCACGCTGGAGCCGATCTCCAGGCCCACATCCCAGCAGGCGCCGATGAAGCTTTCCAGCCGGCTCTTGAGCGCCTCGTCCTGATCGGGTTCGCTGCCGTCGGGCAGCAGCACGAGCACATCCACATCCGAATACGGAAACAGCTCGCCACGGCCATAGCCGCCCACCGCGATGAGCGAAAACGTGGGCCCGAAGCCGGAGCGGGTCCAGAGTTCGCGCAGCGTCTGGTCGGTCAGGCGCGACAGTTTTTGCAAGGCGCTGCGCACCCCGCGGGTGGAGGTGCCCTGAACGCCCAAGTGGGTCATCAAGGCGGCTTTGTCGCTGCGGTATTGCAGCCGCAGTGCGCTCAGTTCGCCCATGGCGCTCTCCTGTTGGCCCGTCACGGGTCAGGCGGCGGTGGTGACCGCTGGGCTGACGAACGCAGGCGGCGGCGGGCTGCCTGCCGATAGCGTGAGCACTTCGTAGCCAATCTCGGTGACCAGGATCGTGTGTTCCCACTGGGCGGACAGCGAGCGGTCCTTGGTGACGATGGTCCAGCCGTCGCCCATTTCCTTGATGTCGCGTTTGCCGGCGTTGATCATGGGTTCGATGGTGAAGGTCATGCCGGCCTTGAGCTCTTCGAGGGTGCCGGGCTTGCCGTAGTGCAGCACCTGCGGTTCTTCGTGAAATTTCTGGCCGATGCCGTGGCCGCAGAACTCGCGCACCACCGAGAAGCCGTTGCCCTCGGCAAACACCTGGATCGCATGGCCGATGTCGCCCAGGCGAACGCCGGGTTTGACCATGACAATGCCTTTCCACATCGCGTCGTAGGTGATGGCGCACAGGCGCTTGGCCGCGATCGAGGCGGCGCTTTCGCCGCCCAGCATGAACATGCGGCTGGTGTCGCCGTGCCAGCCATCCTTGATGACGGTCACGTCGACGTTGAGGATGTCGCCCTTCTTGAGCGCCTTCTCGTTCGGAATGCCGTGGCAGACCTGGTGGTTGATCGAGGTGCAGATGCTCTTGGGGTAGGGGATGTAACCCGAGGGCGCATAGTTCAGTGGGGCCGGAATGGCGCCCTGCACGTTCACGATGTAGTCGTGCGCCAGCTTGTCCAGCGCCTCGGTGGTGACACCGGGCACCACATGGGGCGTGAGGTAGTCCAGCAATTCGGAGGCCAGCTTGCCGGCGACGCGCATGCCCGCAATGCCGGCTTCGTCTTTGTAGGTGATGCTCATGGGAAGCGATTATCCCGCGGACTGCAACGCTTTGAAACGAAGGGTCAATGCAGGCCCGGATCACCGGGGTGCACACCTATACTCGCGCGCAGTTCCATCCATCAAGTGAGGTTTACGATGAAAAAAGTGCATGCAGCGGGTCTGGTTTTGGTTTTGCTGTCGGGTTCGGCGATGGCCCAGGGCATCGGTGTGTACGGCGTGGCCGGCACTGGCGGCCTCGGCTTGGGGCTTAACCTGCCGGTGGGGCCGGCCTTTGGTCTGCGTGGCGAGCTGGCGCAGCTGACCTCCTCTGACACCTACACCGAAGACCAGATCACCTACAAGGGCGACCTCAAGCTGCGCGGCAATGGCGTGTTCGCCGACTTCCGTCCGTTCCTCGGCACCTTCCGCCTGGTTGCAGGAGCCACGTTCACCGGTTCTTCCGCTGCACTGCAAGCCCAGACCACCGACGGCACGGTGACCATCGATGGCCAGACCTTCAACGCCGCCGGCAACTCGCTGCTGGCCACCATCAAGTACCCGAACACCATGCCCTATGTGGGTGTGGGCTGGGGCCATGGTCGCTTCAACGAGCCGGGCTGGACATTCGGTCTGGACCTGGGCGTGTCCATCGGCAAACCCAAAGTCTCCCTGACCGGTTCCGGCGGCCTGCTGGCGCAGCCGGGAGCCGCGGCCGCCATCGCGGCCGAAGAGCGCAAGGTGCAGGACGACCTGGACAGCGCCAAGGTGCTGCCGGTGATCAAGGTCAGCGTCGGGTATAACTTTTAACCCCCCTGCGCCTCTGCGCGGCTTCCCCCTTGGGGGGACCACACCCTTGGACCGGCGGAGCCGGATCTTCGGCGTGTGCTGGTGAATACACGCACTCCGGAAGTTGGGTTCATTGCGCTTTCGGCGCTGTGGGCGTCGGGGCGCCCCGGGTAAAATGCCGGGTTTCCACCCATCCCCCGGGCCACTCTGCGCCCGCCAGCCCCAAGGCCACCCACCGTGACCCTGCACCTGCGCTTCTTCGATGGCGGCAACGCCATCAGCGACTTCAAAGTCCAGCAACTTCTGCCCCGTCTCGCGGGCATCTCCGACAAGATCACCGGCCTTTCGGCCCGCTTCGTGCATATCGCGTCGTTCGACGCCGTGCCCGATGCCGCCACGCTGGACCGCGTGGGCCAGCTCATGGCCTATGGCGAGCCCGCCACCGAGGCCCACCTGGCGCTGGAAAAAGCCGGCGCCCCGGCGCTGCTGGTGATGCCGCGCCTGGGCACCGTGTCGCCCTGGGCTTCGAAAGCGACCGACATTGCGCACAACTGTGGCCTGGCATTGCACCGTGTCGAGCGGCTGGTCGAGTTCCGCATCGGTTTGAAGAGCGGCTTGCTGGGCAAGGCCAGCCTGAGCGCCGAGCAGTTGCGCGCCGTGGCCGATGTGCTGCACGACCGCATGACCGAGGTCGTGACCACTGAGCGCAGCCAGGCCGAGGCGCTGTTCACCGAGCTGCACCCGGCACCGATGGAGCACGTGGACGTGCTGGCAGGTGGCCGCACGGCGCTTGAGAAGGCCAACGTCGAATGGGGCCTGGCCCTGGCCGATGACGAGATCGACTACCTGGTCGCCGCGTTCAACGGCTTGAAGCGCAACCCGACCGACGTCGAGCTGATGATGTTTGCGCAGGCCAACAGCGAGCACTGCCGCCACAAGATCTTTAACGCGCAGTTCACCATTGACGGCGTGGCGCAGGCCAAGAGCCTGTTCGGCATGATCCGCCACACGCACCAGACGGCGCCGCAGCACACCATCGTGGCGTACTCCGACAACGCCTCCATCATGGAAGGCAGTGAAGTCGAGCGTTTCGTGGCGCGCGCCGACACCGGTGCCTCGCCGGCCTATGCGAGCCAGACCGCGACCAACCACATCCTGATGAAGGTGGAGACGCACAACCACCCGACCGCGATTTCCCCGTTCCCCGGTGCCGCCACCGGCGCGGGCGGCGAGATCCGCGACGAAGGCGCCACCGGCCGCGGCTCCAAACCCAAGGCCGGCCTGACCGGCTTCACCGTCTCCAAACTCTGGGACGGTATGAGCGACCAGCCGGGCGGCAAGCCCGAGCACATCGCCAGCCCGCTGCAGATCATGACCGAGGGCCCGCTGGGCGGCGCCGCGTTCAACAACGAATTCGGCCGGCCCAACCTGCTGGGTTATTTCCGCGAATACGAGCAGGCCGTGAGCGGCGTGCAACGTGGATACCACAAGCCCATCATGATCGCGGGCGGCCTGGGCATCATCGACTCGAACCAGACCAAGAAGATCGATTTCCCGGCCGGCACGCTGCTGATCCAGCTCGGCGGCCCTGGCATGAAGATCGGCATGGGCGGCGGCGCCGCCAGCTCCATGGCCAGCGGCACCAACGCCGCTTCGCTGGACTTCGACTCCGTGCAACGCGGCAACCCCGAGATCGAACGCCGTGCGCAGGAGGTCATCAACCACTGCTGGGCGCAGGGCGAACATAACCCGGTGCTGTTCATCCACGACGTGGGCGCGGGCGGCCTGTCCAATGCCTTCCCCGAGCTGACCAACGACGCCGGCCGGGGTGCGCGCTTTGACCTGCGCGCCGTGCCACTGGAAGAGTCCGGCCTGGCACCCAAAGAGATCTGGTGCAACGAGAGCCAGGAACGCTATGTGCTGGCCATCGCGCCCGAGTCACTGGCGCAGTTCAAGGCCTTCTGCGAACGCGAGCGCTGCCCATTCTCGGTCGTGGGCGTGGCGACGGAAGAGCGCCATTTGTCGCTGGTGGACGAAGGGAGCGAGAGCCCGGTCGATATGCCCATGGACGTGCTGCTGGGCAAACCGCCCAAGATGCACCGCGACGTGACAACCGTC
>Ga0209262_10000081_pt1 | contig 64205 bp, 44 predicted proteins | sample Lowcelwee11metaG_FD_187171 | JGI IMG/M metagenome (GOLD analysis project Ga0209262, IMG submission 187171) | Freshwater pond sediment microbial communities from the University of Edinburgh, under environmental carbon perturbations - Low... | ecosystem: Environmental > Aquatic > Freshwater >... | reverse complement strand
GAAATGAAGAAAGAGTTTATCACAAACAACACCTCATCTTATATTACACCTTCTGTTCTTGGAGAGATTGCCTATTATCTTGAGGCTTCTGAAATGGAAGAGCTCCTTGGCAAACTTGACACCACACTGAACAAAGTGCAGTCAGTCATTACGATGAAGGAAAAGCTGGTTCTTCTCAAGGCAGTGGCAATCGGGCAAAAGGCTCCCGACTTTACCCTGAATGATGTTGACGGAAACCCCATATCACTCTATTCAAAGATCGGCGGCAACACAAAACTTCTTCTAGTTGATTTCTGGGCAGCATGGTGCGGCCCCTGCCGTCAGGAGAATCCCAATGTCGTCAAAGTATGGAATGAGTACAACAAGCTGGGCTTTGATGTCTTTGGAGTGTCACTTGACCAGACTGCAGATGCATGGATGAAGGCCATTGCTGACGATAAGCTCACATGGACACATGTATCGGATCTTAAGTACTGGGATTGTGCTCCGGCAAAACTTTATGCCGTCAGCGCCATACCTGCCAACTTCCTCCTTGACGAGAACGGAATAATCGTTGGCCATAACCTGCGCGGCGATGCTCTCGGCGCAAAAGTGAAAGAGCTTCTCGAGGCCAAGTAGTTAAAGGAAATTCTATTATAGTGAAAGCCGCCGGAGCATCTCTCCGGCGGCTTTTTATATCTTTATGTCATAAAAATGAGATCATGAGCAGAAGAGACAGTTTTACGGCACATATCAATGAAGGCTATGCCTGCAAGGGTGACTATATCATCCTTGGCGGTGCAATATTTGAAGGTGAGGCTGTCGCAGACACCCATATCATGGTGCCGCTGAAGACCCTGAACAGGCATGGACTTATAGCTGGCGCAACAGGGACCGGTAAAACCAAGACACTCCAGGTTCTTGCCGAGCAGTTGTCACTAAAGGGCATTCCATCTCTCGTCATGGATGTCAAGGGTGACCTCAGCGGTGTGGCTAAACCCGGGGAGGAGAAGCCATTCATTGCCGACAGACATGCGAAGATCAACCTTCCCTACTCGACACTGGGTTTCCCTGTCGAACTGCTGACAATCTCCGAACAGAACGGCGTGCGTCTGCGGGCAACTGTTTCTGAATTCGGTCCCGTACTCTTCTCACGCATCCTCGACCTCAACGACACGCAGTCTGGCATCGTATCAGTCATTTTCAAGTATTGTGATGATAACAACATGGGGCTGATTGACCTGAAAGACATGAAAAAGGTTATTCAGTACCTCACCGGTGAAGGCAAGGGTGAGCTTCAGGATGAGTACGGTATGATCTCAAGTGCATCTGCAGGTATCATCCTGCGTAAGATCATAGAGCTCGAGCAGCAGGGTGCCGAGCGCTTCTTCGGCGAGGAGTCATTCGATATCTATGACCTGATGCGCCGGGACAGCAGTGGTCACGGTTATATTAACATCATCCGTCTGAATGATATACAGGACAAGCCGAAACTCTTTTCCACCTTCATGCTTTCACTCCTTGCCGAGGTATACAGCCAGATGCCTGAGAAGGGTGATCAGCCAAAACCGGAGCTTGTCATCTTCATTGATGAGGCTCATCTCATCTTCAGCCAGGCCAGCAAGACACTGCTTGAACAGATAGAGACAATCGTCAAGCTCATTCGTTCGAAGGGGGTGGGGGTCTATTTCATCACGCAGAACCCGATGGATGTGCCTGCCTCGGTGCTTGCCCAGCTCGGGCTGAAGGTGCAGCATGCCCTGAGGGCCTTCACTGCCAATGACCGCAAGGAGATAAGACTGACGGCAGATAACTTCCCCGTATCAGAATATTATAAGACCGAAGAGGTGCTTACCTCGCTCGGCACGGGAGAGGCCCTTGTTACTGCACTGAATGAGAAAGGTATACCCACACCCCTTGCTTCCGTCATGATGCGGGCCCCGATGAGCAGGATGGATATACTTGCGGAACAGGAGATAGACTCCATCAACAGCTCTTCCGATCTGGTAAGGAAGTATTCACGGGTTATTGACCGGGAGAGCGCATATGAGATGCTGGAACGTAAGATGGCATCGCTGGAACGGGAGAAGAGTGAGGCGGAGGAGAGAAAGGCAAGGGAAAAAGAAAGAGAGACCGGAGGGTATGGACGTACATCCACTGCCCGGCGCCGTGCACCGGTACATCCTGTGGTGAAGGTCCTCACCTCCGCCACCTTCATCAGGGGCGTGATGGGTGTGCTGACAAAGGCGATGAAAAAGTAGAGGCGTTGCGCATGCAACGCCTCCTGCTGTCAGAATATCAGCGGAAATCCGAACGTCACAAAAATGGTCCAGATCATGTACCATGGCAGGTACCTTGCCGTGGTCAGGTTTACCTGGCCGAGGGGAGCGTTGCGGAAGGAGACCCGGAAGAGGTCAATGGTGATGAGAATCAGGTTGCCGAGTATCAGCAGGTTAGATCCGAGGACAGCTACGCGGTTGGGAGTGATGCCAAACTCGCCCAGGCGGTAGAAGATGGCTGACAGCGCAACCAGGTCAACAATAAGTGTAACGACCGAGAGTGCCAGTAAAACCAGCTCACTGAATCTTCTCTTTGTCGCCCCCGGGCTCTCTGAGATGGAAAAGACAATTATCGCCATCACCGCAAGAAGCATCATGTTGAACATGATGAGAAAGTCGCGGTCACTGTAGGGATCCTTCCCTGTGAAGATGACAGCAAGAAGGTATATGATAAGTGTAAAAAGTACCAGGGGGCTGAAAAGCGTTGCGATTACTGGAGCAATCTTGCCTGTGAGCCTCGGAAAATGGCGGATGATAAATGCTGTAACGGCAGGTGCAGCAACAACGCCCCATGGGGCTATATACTGGGTGAAGAACTTCTCCGTGCTTACATCTATCGACTCAAAGAGTCCAATGGTAAACCCGGCAAAGAGCATACCGGAAAGAACTATCAATGCTCCGAGGATTGCCATATCACCGTTGTGCCTTATGAAGGCAACTCTCTTACCGATGCTGCGTATGTCAAACCCTGTAAAGGCAATGCCGTAGACGCACCACATCAGCAGCGGCAGGTGAATGCATGCGAGTATGTATGGCTGATCATTCAGATCGGCAGGGATTAGATTTATAAAGAGGGCAGAGACTACAAAAACCGCAGCCAGGAACCACAGCCACCTCTTTCCGGGGTTCACGCCGGAAACGACTGAATAGGCAATGAGTCCGAAGAAGGCTATCAGGCCGGTGTTACCAGCATAAAAACCACTGGCAAAGGGATCGAATCCGGTGAACTTCGGGATGTGGATCAGAGCTCCTGTCATAAGGCATAGGACGGCGATAGCCGTAAATTCCTTTATGGAGATGTGAGGAGTCCCTTCCTTCAGGTCAAAGCCGGATGCTGTTTCATTTTCGGATGTTTCCATTGCGGGTTTATTTAATACGTCCTCCGGAATTCCTTTTCTTCTTCAGTACCCAGTAAAGTCCCTTGTTGCCCGGGGCTATCTCATCTATCATAAGCAGCACGAGGCATTTCTCGATATATGCAATCGTTCCCCATCCCATAGCCAGGAAGTAGAGCCAGGGCCAGAAGCCGGCGGCAAAGACCATAAAGAGGAAAAAGCCCTGCAGGTAAGCAGCTGCGACAGCTAAATAGAGATGAAGGCCGGGCATCTTCCTGAACCTGATCCATCCGATGAAGTATGAAATAAAAAAGATCGTGAAAAAGAGCCAGAGAAGCCATGCATGCGGTTCAACCTCTTCCCACCTGAACCTGTAGAGGCCGTATACGGCAAGCATGTATGTGGCAAAATCGGCCAGGTTGTCAATCTGTCCACCTATCCTTGTAACCAGGTTGAACCTGCGGGCGATGAATCCGTCGAGAATGTCTGTTATCAGACTGATGCATATAAGGATGATGAAAGGCTTCTCGGCCCCTGTGACTGCGAGGTAAAGGATTACCGGAGCGACAAGGAGCCTGTAGGCGCTGAGTGCATTTGGCACATTGTATATGTTTTCTTTTTCACGGGGAGCTGTCATGGCAGGCGGGTATATTTATTATTGCTTTAATCTGAACAGGGTGAGGACGAGGATTGTCATCGCAGGAACTGTAATGTTATCCGTTCCTCCGGGGCTGAGCATTTCGGTTACTGTTGTGGCTGACGCAATAAAAAGGGCAGCCATAATTGTATCTCCTCCCAAATGGTGAGCGTTGACACTCAGGGCGATCAGACTAAGGACGAAAGCTGATACGAAGAAGGTTGTGGAACCATATATCGTCTTGTTCAGCTGCCTGGAGAAGAGAACTATTTTTTGATTTCCTTCCCTGAAAATATATCCTGCCAGGCCGGCAAGAGGATCACTTACTGCCAGGATGAGGGTAGGAAGTATAAAAAAGAAGGGATCACCCGCTTTGACAGAAAAGAGAAAGGGAAGGTAAATGGCCGGAGGGAGGAGGAAACTCCCTGCAGAGTACCTGTCGATCTCGTGAATCGATTTCAGGTACTTCGTGTTCATACTTAAAAGCAGTATGAGAAAGAATACCAGTGCAAGGACGAACGGATACCAGTGCGATGTAAAGAGCAACGGGAAAGTAAGAGTTGATCCTGTGGCCGAGAAGTGGGCCAGCTTCCTGGTGTATTCCGAGGCAATTCCAGATCTCTTATGCAATTGATCATTCAGGTAGAGAAGGAGAAAAATCCCGACCAGGAAGGCAAGCATATATAAGATCTGTACGTCCATGTATTGCTTTTACGTGTATTATCTGCATTAAAGAAACATATTATCTTCGTTCTTACCTTTCTCAATTTATAATATTCTCCCTGTCTCAGGTTAAAGCATCACATTTCAGAATCCTTTCAGATTTAAGAAAACAGTTGGTATCAGAAGAATGAAGCCAAGCAATATCAAAATCAGTATCAGCGGCAACACCCATCTGAACCATTTCTCATATGGAATTTTCGCCACGCTCAGGACGCCGAGCAGCACACCTGATGTGGGTGTTATCATATTCGTGAATCCGTCGCCCAGCTGAAAGGCAACGACTGTTGCCTGCCGCGAGATGCCTATCAGGTCTGAGAACTGCGACATCATCGGGATGGTGAGGGCTGCCTTGGCTGACCCTGACGGCATCACGAGGTTGATGAGGTTCTGAACAACATACATCATACTGACAGCCCCAAGTTTACCCGCGCCGGCTATCGAACCGGAAAGTCTGTACAACAGTGTGTCTATTATGTTTCCGTTTTCAAGAATGATTATTATTCCCCCGGCAAGGCCCACAATAAGGGCAGCTGACTGTATGTCCTTCACGCCGTCAAGAAAGAGCTTCGTTATCTTGTTGGCGCCATAGCTCATGGCCATCCCTGAGGCAAGCCCCATGGCAAAGAAGAGGGTGGCGATCTCCATGATGTACCAGCCATAACCCATGACACCTGTTATGAGGAAGAATATCGTGAAAAGAAGGATGTTGATGACAAAAAAATGTACCGACTTCCTGAGAGTAATAAATCCAGATATCACGAATAATCCGGTTAAAACCGGGATGGCAGGAAGTATTATTTTACCCTCACCAAAGGAAAGTGACGTCATCGGACTGACCCATGAAAAGATTGCCATCACGGCAGTCAGGAGGGCGAATACCACCCAGGCTGCAGCGGGCGTATGATACTCGATCTTCACCCCGTTCATGCTGTGCAGGGTACGCCAGTAGTTGTCGTCCTCCCTTACCGCAGAGCGCTGCGGGTCCCTGCGGATTTTGCGGGCATAGACAAGGATATATGTAAAGCCCACGGCACTTATTATCACCCACATGAACAGCCTGTATTCAAGACCGGAGAACAGTGGCAGGTCAGACAATCCCTGGGCGATCCCGATAGTAAAAGGATTAAGGAAGGCTCCGGCAAACCCCAGTGCCGCAGCAACAAAGCAGAGTGATACTCCGACAATGGAGTCATAGCCCATTGATATTGCCAGCGGTACGAAAATTATTGTAAATGCGATTGTCTCCTCACTCATACCGAATACTGCGCCGAAAAAACTGAATATGAGCATGATAAGAAGAAAGATGAGGTTGTCAGCACCTATCTTTTTAATGAGTCCCCTGTTACCCGCTCTCGCAGTGAGACGGAGAACCGATCCGATTGCCACATCTATGGCTTTGCTTTCATTCATGATCCAGAAGGCGCCTCCGATAATAAGAATAAAGATTATTATGTCGGCTCTCTCGACGAATCCGTCGAAGAGTGCTGAAAATATCTGCCATGACTGGGGATTGCTTTCAGTATACTTAAATGAGCCCGGAATAACTACATTCCTGTCAATACCATTCACATTTACCGTCTCTCTGTCGAATGATCCGCCGGGTACCACCCATGTAAGGGCAGCACATACGACTACTATGCTGAAGACAATAACATAGGTGTGAGGGATTCGCTTTAGCATCTCAGGTCAGAATGAGATTGCAAAGTAATCATTACCTGCGGATTTTCAATAGGGTCTGAGGTCGTGCAATCATGCAATCGTGCAATCGTGCAATCGTGCGGTCGTGCGGTCGTGCGGTCTGAAGTCTGTAAAGTCAAAAGTCCATAAAGTCCATAAAGTCTGTAAAGTCGAAAGGTTTAAAAGGTCTTGCACTCCAAATCCCTGATTTCATGCATTAAACCTTTCAATCACCCCCCTGACCCGCTCACGTGTCTCATCCGGTGTCGGATTGAGCTCTTCGGTTGAGAAGGTGCCGTGATCGGGGTCAATGCGCTCGAAGACCATCATATAGAGGTCAAAGATCACCTCGAGGCTGAGCCGGTACCTTGGCTCAAGAAGGGGACATATCTGATTCATCACCTTCAGGGTATCTGCCCTGTAACCGTCGGCAATCTGCCGGTATTCTCTCATCATGGCTCTGAAGCCGTCCGGTATGCGGGCACCTTTTGCAATATCCCTCATGTCGGAGCGGGAAAGGTGATGCCTGGCAATCACATCATCGGCAAAATAACTCAGGTTGTTCATCTGGTCTTTGCGGAAGTCACGTATTATGTGCACAAAATAGCTGAACATTGCGCATGGCAGTGCCGTGCTTCTTACATCAAAAGGGGGGTCATGGTATATGCCGTTCTTTTCCTGCAAGCCTGCAAGGTGAACGAAGATGGTTGCCGGCGCCACTGAAGCGCCACCCGAATAATGAATGAAATCGTCAAGTGTGGCAAAACCGTCATGTGTTACATCATAAAGCATCGACTCAGCAAAATCTTCAAGAACCCTGCGCGGAATCCTGAAGCGCTGAACCGTCCCGGTCAGTTCTCTGCCGAAGGGAGAGATGTCTGCGCTGTCATGCAGCATGTCGAGCCACCTGTGAACATCTCCGGTGAACTGTTCCCTGTCATCCCCGGCAATGCCGCTGAATTCTGCCTTGTGATTATCTATGAGATCATCAATGGCGCGCATGAAGCGGTAACACGTACGGGCTGCCTGGTACCGCTCCTGATCCCAGAACATGGCGGCAATAAGGATGTTGGGATGGTCAGTAATCTTTTGAAAATCAATTGATTCAAAAGTAGATACGAATTGTTCCGAATTAATCATTATCCCCTTATAGTTTATTCTGTTCCATGATGATTCTTTCCGACACCAGTTTGGCCGACAGCAACACCATCGGTATTCCGTTACCGGGGTGAGTGCTACCTCCCGTGAAATAGAGGTTTCTGTACCGGTTGTCCCTGTTGTGAGGACGGAAATAGCCCATCTGAAGGATATTATGTCCGAGGCTGCCGAACACCGAACCTTTTGTTATGTTAAATGATTCCTCCCATGCTGCCGGAGGAGCCGCAATCTCAAACTTTATATGATCTTCAAGGTCGGTTATTCCCAGCTGTCTCAGTCTTGAGAAGACCGTCCTGCGTGCCGTAGCTATGATCTGTTCCCAGTCCTGCAGGTGTCTCTTATCAAGATGGCCGACTCCCACAATGACTGACAGGGAGTCGCAGCCTGCAGGGGCTGCCGAAGGGTCAGTATGCACGGGGGAATGAATATAAAAGCTGGGATCCTCACCCATTGACTTCTCCCTGAAGATCTTGTCCAGACCATTCCGGAAGTCGTCTGAGAGGAAGACGCTGTGATGTCCCAGCTGGGGATATTGTCTGTCGACGCCCCAGTGAAGAACCAGGGCTGAGCATGAGTACCGCATCCTCTTTATTCGCCACGACTTGAAAGAGGGTGGCAGCAGGTTCAGGTAGACATACGGGAGATCAGCATTGGCTATTATGACGTCTGCTGCTGCCTCTCCGCCGTTGCTGAAAGTGACTCCTGAGGCTCTGCCGCGCTTTATGGTTATGCCTGACACGGGCTTGTTGAAATGAAACCTGACTCCATGCTCCTCAGCCACCTCAATGAGCCTTCTGACGATACTGTGCATACCTCCTTCAGGGAAGAATGACCCTTCGGTAAGCTCCGCGGCCGGTATCATTGAAAAGAGTGCGGGAGCGCTGAAGGGGCTCTGCCCGACATAGATGTTCTGAAATGTATAGGCCATCTGAAGGTGTTGCGACCTGAAAAAACGGGCTGTATACCTGCTGTGCCCGATATAGGTCTTCAACTTTACAAGAAGCACAACATTGCTGAGGTTGAAGAAATCAAAGAACCGTGTAAAGTTGCGTCCGATGAGTTTTTCAAATGCCATCTTATACAGTTGAAAACCCGTAGTTACGTATTTTTCAGACGCTGATGCGCTCCCTGGTTCCATCTTCTCCAGCTGACGGTTCATCCTCTCCCGGTCTTTTGAGAAGGCGAGGCTGGTTCCGTCACTGAAATAAACTGTATAAATATCATCCAGTGGTTTTACCTTCAACTCATTCTCCAGAGTCATTCCCAGCGATCTGAAGATATCGCGGTAGACATCAGGCATGAGCATCATTGTTGCACCCATGTCAAAGCGGTGTCCGTCGCGCACTATCTGACCGCAGCGTCCTCCGGCGAAGCTGTTTTTTTCATAAATATCGACACTGTATCCCTTTTTCGCGAGGAAGACCGATGTTGTTATGCCGCCTATCCCGGCGCCTATTATAAGTGCAGTTTTTGTTTTTTCCATCAGGAACAGATACTACCAGGAATCATATGACACAAATCTACTTGAAGCTTCCATACCTGTTTGTGCTGCAACTGGCGAACGCCGGTATTAGGCAGGCGAATGGCGGAAACTGGTGGCTGGCATTCTCACCAGAGCTGGTGAACCAGCGGCCTGATATCATCTTCATATATCTTTCTGATGGCATCCATCTGCACGGTTGTCAGTCGCGGGAAGGAGGCTGCCTCCAGGTTTGTCGTGACCTGGTCAGGAGACGATGCCCCGGGTATTATGCAACCCACCTCTTCCCGCATCAGTATCCATCTCAGGGCTACGTGAGCAAGCGGGGTGTTATCAGGAAAGAGACGAATCAGTTTTGCCACTGCCTGGAGTCCGATCTCAAACGGAACCCCGGAGAATGTCTCACCCTTGTCGAAAAACATCCCGTTACGGTTATAAAAACGGTGGTCGCCCGGTGCGAACCGTGTTTCTGCCGTGTACTTTCCTGACAGCAGTCCGCTTGCCAGTGGCACCCGTATTATCAGACCGACATTCTTTTCCCTGGCCAGACCAAAGAACCTCTCATGGGGCCTCTGACGGAAGATGTTGTAGATTATCTGGATGGTTGTCACATTATCAAACTCTATCGCTTTCAGTGCCTCCTCAACCTTTTCGACACTCACCCCGAGATTGAGAATCTTACCTTCCTGCTTCATCTTTTCAAACTCTCCGAATATCTCAGGGCGATAGTAAACCTCAATGGGGGGGCAATGCAGCTGGATCAGGTCAAGGCAGTCAACCCCGAGTCTGCCAAGCGACTCTTCCACGAATCCCCTCATGGCGGCAGGAGTATATCCCTTGTTATTATGCGGCTGCATCTTCCTGCCGCATTTTGTGGCTATGTAAATACGGGTCGCCGACTCTCTGACAACCTTCCCGACAGCCTTTTCACTCTCACCGTCGGAGTAGATATCGGCAGTGTCAATGAAGTTGACTCCGCCGTCAATAGCCTCCCTGATTATGCTCTCAGCAAGATTGTGATCAAAGGTTGATCCCCATTTGCCTCCTACCTGCCACGTGCCGAGAGAAATCTCCGACACCTCGAATCCCGTCTTGCCCAATTTCCTGTAATTCATTATTTTATGGTTTTGTTCAGTTAATATTAAAACTCAATGATTCATAAGTCCTTGATAAGAAATGATACGCTACACATAAACGTAAAGTGGTTTAAATACATCATCCTGTCTGTTGTAAGACGGTTGCCCTGTGACCAGAGCCAAATGCTCTTGTCCAGTTTTCCGATGTAACCTCCATATAACCCGAGCGCCCAGTAGTTTTCGGTAACTTCTCCATCCTTTTTTAAATATATTTTGTAGTCGAGATTAAGGCCTGCTGTCACAGCTGACTGACTGAACCTGAGATCAAGGTCCCGGTCATTCATGTACTGAGTTAGAGGAATCTTACTGTCATTGTCATAATTCTTAAGGCGCAGCCTGAGGATCCTGAATGACAAAAGAGGGGTCAGACGTATTTTTTCTGAGCTTATGATGTCATATCCGAGGTTCACCCCGTATGCTGAGCTTAACTGGTTTACAACCAGTGAATCTCTGTAGGTGCAGTAGTCGTACAGGTAACCCAGTTCAACAAAAACTCCGGCATAGAAATCGGAGATCAGGACACCTGCTTCAGGGCCTGTAAGAACGAAGTCATGGATCATGTCAGTGTTGTATGACCCGATCACATCGGCAAAATCATCAAAATCGGCAAATGCAAAGTCAAGGTTGAATCCTATCCTCCATACAATACCTGGATTCTTTGACGCCGGGTCAACCTGGGAGTAAATGTCGGCCTGGCCCATCCTGTCCTGCCCCTGAACCGGCATCATGCCTGAAAGGCAGAATAACAGCATGCACAGATGCTTCATGTCAAAAAAGACTTGAAATTATCAGCAATTTAGTCATTTTCTTAAGAACAGATAAGTAATCCAATCACCTTCGATGCTGCTGCCACCGGCATAAATTGTGAAAAAGCCGTCTCATTTATCTGATGAGACGGCTTCTTAATCTTGGATGTCGGGAAGTGTTTCCGGAAAAATGTTCAGAACGGATTTATACCGGATGAATCCCAATTACGCTAAAGTAATCCTTAAAGATTGAAGATAATACCAAGTGAATGTGACATGAACCTGTCATTCATGTCGTCAGTTGTATTCAGATCTCTCTCGTCGCCGTTGGTAAAATTGTAGAGAAACTGGTACTCGATAGAGAATCTCGGGTCAACAATGAACCTGAATCCCCCTCCCAGGGTGACGAAGGCATCCCAGTCATCTGTCTTGGTCCTTAACTCATCTTCCTCGGCGGCAAAACTTGCAAAGCCAAAGCCTGTTGTCAGGAAGGGTGCCACAAGTGCGTCCTCCTTAAGAGCATAGCCGTTGTTGAATTTATACCTGAGAAGGAGTGCTCCATCAGTCTTTCTTGCATAGAAGTTGGAGGTCGAACTTTCCCAGTAACCGTAAGAACCGGTCTCCAACTGCAGATTAACATCAAAGGAAGAGTTGAGGTAGCGGTTTCCTGATACTCCTATGTGACCGTATACCCATGGATCCCAGTCGAAAAAGCCGTTCCCGAGGTCTCCGACATATTCTGTCTTGCCTCCGAAGATACTGATCCCCCATTTCTGGTCTGCATTCTGGGCTGATACATTTGCCAGGATTAAAATGAAAATTGCTAAGGTTAGTAGTTTTTTCATGGTTTAAGGGTTAAATGATTTCTATTTGTATTACTGTTATATGTGTCGCTGTAAAGGTGTTTTTCGACTCTCCTGCTTTGGTATAATTTAGTGGTTTAAGAATCCATATCCATGTAAATCAACAGTATATGTTTCATTTGTTGTATACTTAACATATCCTGAAACATCTTTTTTTTCGGATCAAATCTGCTATTTTTATGCAGACCATTAAAATAAACAAAAAAACAAATACACTATGAAAAAGGCCCTACTTTATTTTCTGATCCTTATTCAGTGTTCAGTTTTAATTGCACAGGAACGTGTGCCGCTGACCATTGACGATCTTGCAAAATGGAACCGGATATCTGAAAGGGTAATTTCAGATGACGGCACTCTTGCAGCATTCAGGACCGAACCGACCATTGGCGACCCTGTTGTTACGTTATATGACGGGAAGGCTGAACTGAAAGCCACTTTCGCCTGTGCCACGGGAATAAACATCACAGGTGACTCACGGTTTATGATCTTTACGATCAAGCCTCCGGTCGAAAAGGTAAAGGAGCTCAAACTGAAGAAGACCAAGAAGGAGGATATGCCGCTTGACATGCTTGCAATACATGATATTACAGGTGGAGTGACCGATACAATAATGCGCCTTAAGGGATACAAGGTGCCTGCCAAATGGTCGGGATGGCTGGCATGGCAGTGTGAACCGGTGAAGGAGAAGCCGGCTGCCTCTAAGGACACCACAGGCAACGGGAAAGAGGCTGTGAAGGAGAACAGTAAGGAAAACGGTAAGGAAAACAATAAGAAGCCTAAGACTGAATCTGAAGAGAACGGTTATACATTATATATAAGGAACCTGTTGACCGGTACTACTGATACAGTTAAGTACGTTACTGATTATACTTTTGCCGAAGAGGCTGAGATGCTGATGCTTGCAACCACCGGCGACGACAAGGACCTTCAGCCCGGAGTGATTATGATAGACCTGAAGAAGGGGATAAAAACATCTCTGTATACAGGCAAGGCAAAGTATAAGCAGCTTTCCGTCGACAAAACGGGGCAGAGGGCAGCATTCATCGCATCCTTTGATGAGAAGGACAAGGCTGGAAACACATATTCACTCTGTTACTGGGGCGGTAAGGGGATTGCAGCGGTTGCAGCCGCACAGGGCACCCCTGGCATACCTGAGGGTTGGATCATCAACGAGAATGCAAGACTCACATTTGCCGAGAAAAGCCCGAGGCTGTTCTTCGGCACCTCACCGGCTTATAAGGTCAAGGATACTACCATCCTCGACGAGGACCGCGCAGTTGTCGATGTATGGCATTATGCTGAAGGGGAACTGCATACTGCACAGGTTGTGAATAAACAGCGTGAGATGAAGCGAAACTATATGGCCGTGTATCATGCAAACCTGAATAAGGTAATACAGCTTGCCACACCTGACATGCCTGAGATACAGCTTGCAGACAAAGGTGACGGTACAAAAGCCGTGGCCTCCTCAAATCTCCCCTACCAGCTGCAGTCGATGTGGGAGAGCAACCCTGAAAGATATGACATTTGGGTGGTTGATGTCATGACGGGAGTGAGTCAGAAGATTAAGGAGAACTACAGGGCCAGGATGCGCGTATCGCCGGCAGGAAAATACCTCTACTGGTATCACTCTATCGACAGCTCATGGTACACCTATGACCTGGCTGTCGGACGCGAATACCGTCTGACAACCCCTGTCACCCTTCCTGTATGGGATGCGGAGAACGATGTTCCCAATCCTGCCGGGTCATACCCCGCCGCCGGATGGCTCAGGGATGACAAGGCGTTCCTGGTCTCTGACAGATACGATATCTGGTCACTTGACCCGGCAGCCGCCAGAACCCCGTTAAATGTTACCATTGATGGCAGCAATAACAGGGTCACCTACCGTCTGCTTGATTTTGATCCCGAAAACGATTTTATTGATCCCTCAGAGAAACAATATCTCCAGGGTGTAAACGAGGTGACAAGGGCTCAGGCATTCTATTCGCTTGATATGAAAAAGAAGGAGGCCCCGGTGAAGCTCACGGGTGGAAATTATTCTTACAGTTCCCCTATAAAGGCCAGGAAAAGCAACACTGTCATATATTCGAAGGAGGACTTCACAATGTTTCCTGACTACCTGATATCTGACCTCACTTTTACCGTTGAGAAGCGTCTTACAAATGCCAATCCTCAGCAGAATGATTATCGCTGGGGTACGGCAGAGCTGGTGAAGTGGATCTCGCTTGACGGCCGTGAGGTTGAAGGGTTGCTCTACAAGCCGGATAACTTTGACCCGGCAAAGAAATATCCGATGATTGTCAACTTCTATGAAAAAAGCTCCGCCGGATTATTCAGACACATGCCGCTTGAACCGGGCAGGTCGACAATAAACTACCCTTATTATACAAGCAACGATTATCTCATTTTCAACCCTGATATATATTATATTGACGGTTACCCGGGGCAGAGTGCATATAACTGTGTGATGCCGGGGGTCATGTCACTGATAGAGAAGGGATTTGTCGATGAAAAGCGCATCGGGGCACAGGGGCACAGCTGGGGAGGATACCAGGTAGCCTATCTGGCCACGAGGACGAACCTGTTCGCAGCTATTGAATCAGGGGCTCCCGTGGTAAATATGTACAGTGCCTATGGCGGTATAAGATGGGGAAGCGGGGCGAACCGTTCAATGCAGTATGAACATCAGCAGAGCCGCATAGGGGCAAACATATGGGAGGCTCCCCATCTATACTGGGAAAACTCACCCCTCTTCGCCATGGAAAAGGTGACTACACCTATTCTCATCATGGCCAATGACATGGACGATGCAGTGCCATGGTACCAGGGTATAGAGTTTTTCATTGCCATGCGCCGTCTTGGCAAGCCTGCCTGGCTGCTGAATTATAACGGCGAGCCACACTGGGCACAGAAGGTGCCGAACAGGATCGACTTCCAGAGACGGATGTCACAGTTCTTCGGTCATTACCTCAAGGGTGAGCCGATGCCGGTATGGATGAAGGAGGGGGTTCCGGCCACCGAAAAGGATTTTACCCTCGGGTATTAATTCCGGAAACAAGTTGTCTTTATAACTTGCAGAGAAGCAGAATGCTGCTTCTCTGCATTTTTTTATATCATGGCAGATGTGTGAATTATGTAATTTTTTCCTGGAATTATGTAACCATTTCCATCTCCGGATTCATCACATTTGTGTCCGTGCCCGAGATCAACCATTTCATATATCCTGAAGTGATTTACAATTATGGATTAAATAAATATCTGATAAACAATTATATATAGTTAATTGTTGTAGTAATATATAGGTTCTGCCAGTGTTTTTTTTCAATGCTGAGAAAACCATTATACAGTATTTATGTTTAATGTGTAACATTTCCTTCCTAATTTGGTTGAAATATCCGCTAACCATGAAAGAAATACTAACTCTGTTGTTCATCCTCACCCTTTTTCTGCAGCCGGTGGCAGGCCAGGTGGCGATAAAGGGTAAAGTGGTTGATGATCAAAATATCCCGTTGCCCGGTGTTTCGGTACTGGTAAAGAACACATTCAAGGGTACGATGTCGGACATGGACGGGAACTACAATATCAGCGCTTCTCCGTCTGACACACTGGTTTATTCAATGGTCGGAATGGTCTCCCAGAGCGTTTTGGTAGGCACCAGAACTGTAATTGATATAATGCTGATGACCGAGACTACCCTGATGGATGAGGTGGTTGTGATAGGTTATGGGACTGTGAGGAAGAGCGACCTCACCGGTTCCGTGAGTACGGTAAAAACAGGCGATCTGCTGAAAATAACATCCCTGAACCCCGAGCAGGGCCTGCAGGGTCGGGTGACCGGGGTACAGGTGACGAGCACCTCCGGAGCACCTGGTGCAGGCGCTGCCGTGAGGGTGCGCGGCGTTGGCACTTTCAACAACTCATCTCCGATTTACGTTGTTGACGGTGTGATCCTTGACGATATCTCCTTCCTTAGCTCATCCGACATTGCATCCATGGAGGTACTGAAAGATGCTTCGGCTACCGCAATTTACGGTTCGAGGGGTGCAAACGGAGTTATCATCATAACTACTAAGACAGGAACGCTGGGGCAGGAAAAGGCAAGCTTTAATTTTAATTCGGAGTTCGGCCTCCAGCACCTCGCAAAGAAAATAGATCTTCTTAGCGGGAAGGAGTTTGCAATCATTTCGAACGAGATCATTGCAGGTTCGTATAACAACGTCGATCTGGTACCTAACACAGACTGGCAGGATCTGGTATTCAATGTCGCACCTATTCAGAGTCACCAGTTCTCTGTAACCGGTGCCACTGCCATGACCCAGTATTATGTAGGTATCAGTGCGTTCATTCAGGAAGGGATAATTGACAAATCAAATTACAGCCGTATCACGCTGAAGCTGAACAATACGTATAATCTTACCCCGCACATTAAACTTGGTAATAACCTCACTATTGCTCCCTTTAACCAGCAGAATGCGCCGAATGTGACCTATTCAGTCTACCGCGCTCAGCCTGTACTCGAGCCATACTACGACGACGGATCATTTGCTGTTGTATACAATGTCGGAAATCCCCTTGCTGACCTGGCTTACTCAAACAATTACCGCAAGGGTGTACGCGGTGTAGGCAATATCTTTGCTGAGGCAGGCTTCCTTGAGTCATTCACGGTAAGGACAAGCTTTGGCATTGACGCTTCATACAATAAGGAAACAAGTTTCACTCCTGCTTACACTGTTTATAATCCTGATGGTACTGCTTCACAGCAGCAGAATATCCTGAGCGATCTTTACAAAGGCAGCTCTGATAACCTGACCTGGCTATGGGAAAATACCATCTCATACAGGAAGACCTTTGCTGAAATACATGCATTTGATGCTGTGGCAGGATTTACCATGCAGGAATCATCTTCAGAGTACATGGGAATTCCCGGGGAGAATGTTCTCAGGGACGGGCAGGATTTCTGGTATATAAGTCCATCATATATTTATGACCCGACCAACAATGTAAATACTATCCAGTCAATTTCAAACGGAGTTGATGCCGGACAGTATTATTCGATGTTATCCTATTTGTTCAGAACCAATTATACCCTTAACAGCAAATACATATTCACCTTAACATTTCGCCGCGATGGCTCTTCGAAATTCGCCAGTGAGAACAGGTTCTCCAATTTCCCGTCATTTGCAGCCGGATGGAACATTGGCAATGAGCCTTTTATGCAGTCGGTCGACGCTATCACAAAGCTGAAGCTGAGGGCCAGCTGGGGTATGATAGGTAATGAAAAGATCAGTTATTATGACAGGTATGCAAGGGTAACATCCACTCTGCTGGCTGTACTGGGCAATCCTGATGCTCCTCTGCCCGCTGCTTCATACGGCAAGAGCGGCAATCCTGACCTAAGGTGGGAAAGCACTGCCCAGACTGACATAGGGGCCGAGATAGGCCTGTTCAGCAACAAGCTGATAGGTGAATTTGATTTCTATAACCGTAAGACTGATGATATCCTTGTTGAGCTTTCCACTCCGGGCCATATGGGTAACGGGCAGGGGCAGAAGGTAAGATATAATGCTGCGTCAGTGCTGAACAGAGGATTTGAATTTAACCTTAGCTGGAAAGAAAAGAGGGGTGATTTCACCTATACTGTCGGCATTCTGGGCTCAACAATTCACAACGAGGTGCTGAGCATCGGAGGCGGAAGCGGGATTGACTCCATCCTTATCGGCGGCTATCTCGGTGACGGAAGACCTGTCACGCTGAGCCGCGTAGGGTTGCCGATAGGTGCATTTTACGGGTACAAGACTGACGGCATATTCCAGACGACAGAGGAGCTCAATGCTTATCCCCATTCATCTCAGGCCGAAGTAGGTGATCTCAGATTTGTCGACGTGAACGATGACAAAGCCATTGACGGGCTTGACAGGACATATATCGGTTCGCCCATCCCGAAGCTGATTTTTGGATTCAATGGCCAGGTAGAGTATAAGGGTATAGACCTCTCCATAGATTTCCAGGGGCAGGCAGGAAATAAAATATTCAACGGGAAGGAGGTGGTCAGGCCTGACCCCTATAATTTTGAGCAACATGTCTTTGACCGGTGGACCGGACCAGGAACAAGTAACACTGAGCCCAAACCATCCTTTGGGGGCTACAATTACACCCCTTCTGACCGTTTTATCCAGGATGGTTCATTCCTCAGGCTGAGGAGTCTCACACTGGGGTATACCCTTCCGGCCTTACTGTCTCAGAAAGCTTATATTCAGCAGTTGAGGGTTTACGTCAAGGCGTCAAACCTCTTCACCCTTACCAGGTTTTCCGGGTACACACCCGAAATCGGAAGCTACGATGTCTTATCAAACGGGATAGATTACGGTACTTATCCTGTTACGTCAGTATATTCAATTGGTGTTAACCTGCAATTCTAGGAAAGATGAGAACCAAGATAAAAATATCGCTTCTTCTGATCCCGGCACTGCTCGTAATATCGGGTTGCGAAGATTTCCTCGAGAAGGATCCCCAGGGAGAACTGACACAGGAAGCATTTCCCGTCAGTCAGTCAGATGCCTTACTGGCAACCAATGCCGTTTATGCCACTATCCGCGACTGGGCATATCATTCAGGAGGCTATCCAATTCTGGATATTATGTCTGATGATGCCCACAAGGGAAGCAACCCGAATGATCAGCTTCCTACGCTGGGTCCATATGACAAGTTTGCTCACAACTCCACCCAGGATGGACTTGGTCGCTGGTACAGCGCCCTGTACCAGGGCATCAAGAGGGCTAACGTGGTAATTGAAAATGTGCCGTCAATAGCTATGGATATACCTTTACGTGACAGGTATTTGGCTGAAGCAAGATTCCTCAGGGGGTTGTATTATTTTGACCTTGTGAGGGCTTTCGGAGGCGTTCTGCTTGTCACTTCAGCCACCCCTCCGACAACAGTGCCCAGGTCAACAAAAGAGGAAATTTATGACCTCATAGTCGAGGACCTGCTGTTTGCTGCGGCAAATCTCCCGGAGAAAAGTGCCCTCGATCCTCAGGATGCCGGCCGTGCCACCAGGGGAGCAGCAAAATCGCTGCTGGCAAAGGCTTACCTTTTCCAGGGTGATTTTATCAATGCAGAAAAATATGCTCTGGAGGTCATCCTTTCGGATGAGTATGATCTTGAGGCTGTTTTTACAGATGCCAACGGCAAGAACGGTGAACATGGAGTTGAGTCAGTCTTTGAGATCGGAGCTATGGAGGTAGACGGATCACAAGGCAACCAGTATGCAAACACGCAGGGGGTGAGAGGTTCACCCAACAGGGGCTGGGGTTTTAACAGACCTTCCATTGATCTGCGTGACTCATTCGAGACAGGTGACCCTCGTCTTGACGGAACAATAATAAACCTCGGAGAGACACTTGACGGAGTGCTTATTCTGGGTGACGGTACAACACCTGACGAGACGCTTGACGAAAACAATAACGTTATTGAAGTAGAGTGCTATAACCAGAAGGTGTGGTATCCGGGTAATAACACCACCACACAGTGGGGTCATAACAGGCGCCTGATACGCTATGCCGATGTGCTGCTCATGGCAGCAGAAGCGCTGAATGAGAATAATAAACCTGCAAATGCACTTCAGTACCTCAATGAGGTCAGGAGGAGAGCACGCCAGGGTAACAACAGCATCCTGCCTGACATAACAGAAACAGGGAAGGCAGCCTTGCGCGACATTATCCTTGAAGAAAGGAGACATGAGCTGGCTATGGAAGGGCACAGGTACTGGGACCTTGTCAGGACCGGCAAAGCCCCTTCAGTGCTTGGTCCTCTGGGATTTGTCACCGGCAAACATGAATTATTGCCCATACCCCAGAACGAAATTGATATTTCAAACGGATCGCTTGTTCAGAATCCAAATTGGTAAGTTATTGATATCTAATATAGTTGTTGAATTTAAAATTGAAAAGTTATGAAAACAAAACATCTGAATTTTAGTATGCTTTTTGTTGCTGCCCTGCTTTCGCTGGTAATGAGCAGCTGCGAAGATGATCCGACGCCATTGAAACTGGTGTCTCTTATGGCCGGAACCATTGACCTCAACGGTGCCACTTCACCGACGAACGTGCCTGTTAATCCGACCATCGTAGCGACCTTCAACGTGAATGTTGAACCGGCTTCGGCTACAACAGCCAACATTGCAATGCTGCAGGATTACGATGATGCCAATATTGCCATCAACGTAACGGTATCAGGAAAGACAATTACTATTGTGCCGCAGGCCAACCTGGGAACGGGAGCGCTTTATGAGCTCGACTTCGGAGACGGAATTGAGTCAACAGAGGGAGAAGCAATTGACCCCTTCCAGAGGACTTTTACAACTACAGGAACATTTGCCCCCGCCGGTGCTGTTGCCCACTTTACATTTGAAGACAATGCGAATGATATTATCGGTCCCTGGGATCCGGTGGCTGCAGATATCATTGACATCACCTACACAGCGTCAAGGAAAACCGCTGCTGGAAAAGCTGCAACTTTTAACGGGACAACCAGTCTTGTTGAAATACCCAACGGTGATCTGCTGATGAATACCACCAGTTTTTCAATTGCATTCTGGGTTAAAACAAATTCGACAGGTAAAACAAACGGTCATTTTGTAATGGGTCTGGCCGGATGGAACGGTATCCAATATGAAATATTTGGTGCATATGACGGTTCAAAATTCGCCATCCAGTATCAGCATGCAACCGGAACGGCAGCTGAGGATATGTGGTTTCCTGCACTGGCTGACCTTGGCTGGCAGGGATGGACATTTGCCAAGAGCCTGACCGCAACCCAGATGACCGCCCTGCTGAAGGACGCCTGGCTCCATGTAGTTTATACATATAATGCTCCTACAAAGGTCGGCACATTATATTTCAACGGTGAGAAGATGAAGAGTTTCGACTTTAATCTCTGGCCCGCAGCAGATGCCAAGAAAGGTGTAACCGGACTGAAGTATGCCGGACTTGCTGCAGATAAGAAATTTGCACTCGGATTCATACAGGGTAGGAACAACAGAACCATCACTGATGAATGGGCTGACTATGCTCTTACCACCAATAATCATTTCAAGGGTCAGCTTGATGATATAAGGGTATGGCATAAGGCAATAACCGGAAACGAAATTCTCCTCATGTACAACTCGGAGAAACCGTAATTTCAGACTGGTTTTTATCAAAGGAGGGTCCCGGTGAGTGCCTGGACCCTCCCTATTTATTAAAAAGAATACTATGGGCAAAAGACTGACGGGTGCACTGATTGTCGCACTCGCACTGAGTGTTGTATCATGCGATAAGAAAGACCCCGGTGATGGCGATACCGGTTATGTCCAACTTATACGGTCAAAGGTCGGAACAGTATATCTCGATCTTCAGACCACTGTCACCGATATTCCCATTGACAAGAATATTGTTGTTGAATTCAGCAATATACTTGATACCTCCACAGTCAGGAAAAGCATTTTGCTCAAAAAGAATGGCAGTACAGAGACAGCCTGTACGGTTTCATATATGGATGAAAACCGGACAGTGGTTCTGACACCGCTTCAAAACCTGGAACATTATGCCGATTATACACTTGATATCACCTCCTCTCTGAAAGGTGCCGCCAAAGAGACCTTCCCGGGGGTGACCTACACCTTTAAAACCATCAACGGTAAGATGGTGATCAGTTCAATCACACTGAACGGCCAGTCATTTCTACCTCCTGTGATGCCGCAGAATGTCAGCAGGACATCGGTAACAATTATTGTCAATTTCTCCGAAGCCCTCGATCCTGATGATTACCAGTCATATTTTTTATTTCAGACTCCATACGTAATCTCTCTATCTGACGGCAACAAAAAAGTGACTGTCACCACCACCGGTACTCTTGAGTCCTATAAGAAATACACTTTTACAATTTCAAGCAGCCTGAGGGGAGTGAACGAATTCACTTTCGACGGTTTTTCAAATTCCTTTTATACCGAACTTGATCAGACATTAAAGTTCCCCCTGATATCAGACACTGAGCTGCTGGAACTGGTTCAGCGTCAAACCTTCAAATACTTCTATGATTTTGCTCATCCTTCAAGCGGCATGGCACGTGAGAGGAATTCCTCCGGGGATGTCGTTACAACAGGAGGCACGGGATTTGGCGTGATGGCACTGGTTGTGGGGATGGAACGGGGATTCATAACAAGGGACCAGGGACTTGCCCGCATGGACAGAATTCTCGATTTCCTGGAGACCTGTGACCGCTATCACGGAGTGTGGCCTCACTGGCTCAACGGCTCAACCGGGAGGACTATTCCCTTCAGCTCCAAAGACAACGGTGGCGACCTGGTTGAGACATCGTTCCTGATTCAGGGGCTCATTACTTTCAGACAGTACCTCAATTCAACCGTAGCGGCAGAGGAGCTGCTGATCAATCGCATCAATAATCTGTGGAAGGCAGTTGAGTACGACTTTTTTACACAGGGACAGAATGCCCTTTACTGGCACTGGTCGCCAAACTACGGGTTCCAGATGAACATGATCCTCAGGGGATACAACGAGACTCTGATCTGTTATGTTCTTGGTGCCGGGTCACCTACCCATACAATAAGCAGGGACACCTACAGGTATGGGTATATGAATAACGGCGCCATCATGAACGGCAGCCAGTATTACGGTATTACCCTACCCATGGGCCCGGCGTACGGCGGACCACTTTTCTTCACCCACTATTCATTCCTGGGTCTCGATCCCCGCAATCTCGAAGATGTCTATGTGAATTACTGGGATCAGAACGTGGCCCATTCCATGATCAACTGGAAATACTGTGAAGATAATCCGAAGAACTACGTGGGTTATTCTGATGAGTGCTGGGGGCTTACTGCCTCCGATAATCAGTCAGGGTACAGCGCACACTCGCCTACAAATGATCTGGGCGTGATAAGCCCGACAGCTGCTGTATCGTCAATACCCTATACACCTGATCAGTCAATGGCTGCCATCAGGCATTTCTACTACATGCTTGGCGACAGGCTCTGGGGAGAATATGGCTTCCGTGATGCTTTTAACGTATCCGCAGGCTGGTGGGCCTCTTCATACCTGGCTATTGACCAGGGACCTATGATATGCATGATAGAGAACCACCGCACAGGGCTGCTGTGGGACCTCTTCATGTCTGCCGGCGAGGTAAAGGCCGGACTTGATAAACTGGGCTTTACATACTGAGAGGAAATGAAAGCGACGTACATATTAATTCTGGCGGCTGTGGCGCTTGCCTCATGCAATCAGCCTGAGCAGATAAACTTCAGGTCACACGGAAAGGTTGACTATCAGATTTCTGCTGACGATGAGGCCATGCTCGACTCCATTCAGCAGAAGACTTTTCAGTACTTTCTGATGGAGCACCATCCTGAATGGGGTATAGTGAAGGACCGTACTGCAGCATGGGCGCCTGCCAGCATTGCGTCAACAGGGTTTGGCCTGCCGGCATTTGCCGTGGGCGTTGAGAGAAACTGGATAACCCGTGAGGAGGCGGCAAAGATCACCCTGAACACGCTCGATTTCTTTGTCAGTTCCGTTCAGAGCGCAGATACTGCCGTGACCGGATATAAAGGGTTCTATTATCATTTTCTGAAGATGAACACAGGCACCCGGGAATGGAGGTGTGAGTTGTCGTCTGTCGATACCGGCCTGCTGCTGATGGGAATAATCTTTGCGCGCAACTATTACAATCTTGACGATGAGATCGAGATGCGTATCCGGTCACAGGCTGATCTCCTGCTGAACAGGATAGAGTGGGATTTCATGATGATGCCCGATACTGGAAAGTATGCACGCCAGATATCAATGGGCTGGCATCCGGAGTCGGGACTTCACCATATGGGCTGGAGCGGATACAACGAGGCCCTCTTTCTCTATATTCTCGCTGCCGGCACCGGGATGGAGGATGTTGCAGAGAGCTACGACTCATGGCTGAGCTCTTACAAATGGCAGACACCGTATGAAGGCCTTTCTCACGTGGCTTTCCCGCCGCTCTTCGGTCACCAGTTCTCACAGTCATTCATAGATTTCCGCGGCATCGCTGACGTGTTCATGAAGGAGAAGGGGATTGATTACTTTGAAAACTCGCGCCGCGCAACATATGTACAACGACAGTATGCCATTGATAATCCTCACGGATGGGTCGGGTATGACTCGCTCTGCTGGGGCATAACGGCCAGTGACGGCCCTACGGCCAAATACAACTTTGACGACAGGGAGTTCCTGGGTTATGCCGGGAGGGGAACCAGCGGGCCCGACTATAACTATTTCGATGATGGAACGATAGCTCCTTACGGGCCGCTATCATCATTGCCCTTTGCCCCTGAAATAGTGCTCCCAACGATAAAATCTATCAACGAAAAATACGGAGAAAAGCTCTGGGGCAAATACGGGTATTATGATTCCTTTAATCCTACTGCCGGATGGGTCAATGATGACTTCATCGGGATTGACCAGGGTCCGATGCTGATCATGATAGAAAACTTCCGGACCGGGCTTGTCTGGAACCATGTGATGCAGGATCCGATCATCCAGAAAGGCCTCAATATACTGGGATTCACCTACCTGTAGTCTATTGCCTGAACGGAAAGCTCTCATTAAATACTATTACCCCGATGGAGTACCATATCAGCAGAATAACCGCCGTCTTCCTGCTACTGGTCCTGGCTGTTGATGCCGGTAAAGCCCAGGTAAGGACCCTGGATGAGTTTGAAAACAAAAATGGATGGTCCTTTAATTTATCTGACGGGGTTGCGATGACCCTGTCAAATGAGAAGGGTGTCACAGGCAACGCCATCCGCATTGACTATGATTTCACCAAGGGGACCGGTTACGGAGGCATTCAGAAGCTTTTCCCCGTTGACCTGCCTGATAATTACGAGTTCACCTTCTGGCTGAAGGCAGAGTCTCCTTCAAACAACTTTGAGATAAAACTTATTGACAGCACCGGGAATAATGTCTGGTGGGTCAATAACAGGAATTATTCCTTTCCCGGCGAGTGGAAAAAGATCCGGATAAAGAAACGTCACGTTGAGTTTGCATGGGGGCCGACGGAAGACCGTGATCCTGAGCGCTTTGACAGAATAGAGTTTACCGTCGCTTCATTTGTCGGCGGCAAGGGTACGCTCTGGATAGATGATCTCAGGTTTGAACCACTCCCCCCTGAGAAGCATGAATGGCCCGCACCGGCAATATCAGCATCATCATCGGCCAGGAAACATTCACCGGGCTTGATGACTGACAGCTCTGATGAAACATACTGGCAGAGCCGCGGAGTGAAGGATCAGTCTATTACCGTTGATTTCAGGGAGAAAAGGGAATTCGGAGGCTTGCATATCAGATGGTTGAAGGATCATCGGGCCGGCAGTTTTGATATTTTCCTTTCGGATGATGGAGTGACATGGGAGAAAGCATATTCAGTGCTGGCAAACAGGGGAGATGTGAGCTTTGTAAGGCTTCCCGAAGCTGAGTCAAGATACCTCAGACTTGATCTGGGAGTGTCTTCCGGTGCCGGTTCGTTTGGCATAGCTCAAATGGAATTCCCGGATATCAGGAGTACAATGACGCCCAACGATTTTCTTCAGTGGTGTGCAGACAATTCACCAGCCGGGAATTACCCGCGGTATTTTTCGGAGAAGGCATCATACTGGACCATAACGGGTGTTAACAATGACACAAAGGAGGCGTTGCTGAACGAAGACGGGATGGTGGAGGTTGACAAGTCGCTCTTTTCCATTGAACCGATGCTCCGTACTGGCGACTCACTGCTGACCTGGAGCAACACGAATCCGGTGCAGTCAATGGGTTTCCCGGCGACTGGCGGTGAGTTTGACTTCATCCCGTCGGTCACGTGGCAGCACGGTGACATTAAGTTTGTTTCCGGAGTGTCATCCGGGGGCATTGCCAATGAGAATTCCCTCCTTTATATCGGATACTCGTTTGAGAATCTCTCCGACCGGCCCGTCGACTTTGAGTTTTATCTACTGGTACGCCCGTTTCAGGTTAATCCGTATTATCAGTTCCTGAACACAATCGGAGGAAACGGGATGATAAACACCATAAGTGAAGAAGCGGGGGGTCTTGTTGCGGTTGATGATAAAGTCATACTTTCAACCAGGCCTTATGACTCTTTCGGTGCGGCCGTATTTGATGAAGGAAATGTTGTTGACCTGATCCGCAGCGGTAAAATGCCTCCTTCCAAAACAGCCACCGACAGGGCAGGGATGGCAAACGGGGTTATGAAATACTCAATTCACCTGGATGCCGGTGAAACGACGGAATTCTTTGCTGCAGTACCGTATCATGGCAGAAAATCAATTGAAGGGAGCATGGATGTTAAGGATATTCCGGCCTCATTTTACAGTGCTACCGGTTTCTGGAGGGAGAAAACGGATCACATACGGTTTAATCTCCCCTCATCAGCCGACAGGATAATCGATACATGGAAGTCAAATCTCATATATATATTGATCAACAGGGACCATGCAGGCATACAGCCCGGATCACGCTCATATGAGCGCAGCTGGATACGTGACGGTTCATTGACCTCATCAGCCCTGCTCAAATCAGGCATTGTAACCGAGGTGAGGGATTTTACAGACTGGTACGCAGCACATCAATATGAGAACGGCAAGGTACCGTGTGTGGTTGATGCAAGGGGCCCTGACCCGGTCCCCGAGCATGACAGTCACGGCCAGCTTATCTACCTGATCAGGGAATATTTCAATTTCACCCGCGACACTGTTTTCCTCAGATCAAAAAATGACAACGTGCTCAGGGCGGTTGATTACATTGAAACTCTGGTTGCTGAAAGGTCAACTGATCACTTCAGGCAGGGGAATGACAGCATTCGCGCCTACTACGGGCTGGTGCCTGAGTCTATCAGTCACGAAGGCTACTCAGCCAAACCGATGCACTCTTACTGGGACAATTTCTTTACGATGAAGGGGCTGAAAGATGCAGCCGAGATACAGAAGATCCTGGGCGAAACTGAGCATTATGAAAGGATATGTGCCATCCGCGACACATTCCGGACAAATCTCTACAAATCGATTGATCTTGCCATGAAGGTCAGGAACATAGATTATATACCTGGGTGCGTTGAGCTGGGTGATTTCGATGCCACATCAACCACCATCGCCCTGACTCCCTGCAATGAGCTGCTTAACCTGCCTGTTCCCCAGGTTTACAATACCTTTGAGAAGTATTATACATTTTTCCTTGACAGGAGGGAAGGGCGGAGAGACTGGGTCAATTACACACCTTATGAAAACCGGCTTATAGGATCGTTCATCATGCTTGACCAGCCTGAAAGGGCTCATGAATTAATCGAATACTTTCTTGATGATCAGCGTCCGCCAGCCGGCGGATGGAATCACTGGGCCGAGGTGGTGTGGAATGACTATCGCCATCCGGGCTTCATCGGTGATATGCCTCATACATGGTGCGGCAGCGATTTTATAAACGCGGTAAGGTCGATGTTCGTTTACGAAAACGAGTATGACCAGACGCTGGTGCTGGCTTCTGCATTGTACCAGGACTGGATAGACTCGCCTGAAGGGATGTCAGTTGAAAACATGCCCACATATTACGGAGAAATATCATATTCGGTCAGGAAGGATGGAAACAGCTACATCTTCACCATAACCGGTGATATTGATCTGCCGGAGGGGGGTATCTCTGTCAGGAATTTCAACGGCAGAATGATGCCATCGGCAATAACCGTCAACGGCAGGGAAATGACCGATTTCGATGAGGGTCAGATCACCGTCAGGGAGGTTCCCGCGGAGGTGGTGATATATTACTAACTGTTGAAATAATACTTGGATGAGTACAGGAGATAAAAGCACAGTCAAGGGTTCCGGACAGAATGATCGTATTACTGTTGGCCAGCTGGCCGCCTATTCTGCCGGAGGCATTATTCCCATCGCCCTTTTCAACATAGCCGGGCAGCTTGTAGGGCTAATGGGCAACATAAGTCTGGGACTGAGTGCCTTCTGGCTGGGGCTGATAATGATCATTCCAAGACTGTGGGATGCCTTTTCCGACCCGATTGTGGGCCATCTCTCTGACAACACCCGGAGCAGGATGGGTCGCCGCAGGCCCTACCTTCTGATAGGGGGTATAGCTGTGGCTGTTTTCTTTGTGGTAATGTGGTGGATACCAAAGGGAGAGGCTGTACATGCAATGTTTCCCAGCGATTCGGGTTTCCAGAGTTTCCAGCTTGCCTATATACTGTTCGCCCTGCTTCTTTTCTTCACCGCCACAACCATCTTCGAGATCCCTCACGGTGCCCTTGGGATGGAGATGACCACTGACCCCCATGAACGGACCCGCCTTTTCAGCGGGAAGAGTTTTATAGGCAACCTTTTTGCCATGAGCACACCGTGGCTCTTTGCCCTCGCAAATACTGAGGCCTTCAGGGGCCCCGGCGGCAATGAGGCAGACGGAATGAGATACGTCTCGCTTCTTATTGCTGCCGTCCTCATACCCCTGTCATTCTGGTGGACTGCCAAACTGCGGGAGCCCCGTTTTGTCAGGGTGGCAAAACAGGAGAAGACCCATTTCTGGGATGACATGAAGATAGTTGGCACAAACAGGAACTTCATTTACCTGGTGATGACAATCTTTACCCTGGCTATGGGCTTTAACTTTGTCAACCTCCTCGGGTCTTACATACCTATCTTCTACGTTTTTGGCGGAGACAAGATTGCAGGGGCCAGGCTGCTGGGTATCAACGGAACCGTTTGGGCTATCACCGGTGTGCTGGCTGTATTTCCACTCAACTGGATAAGCCCGAAGTTCGGGAAAAGGAATACACTCATTATTGCAATGGTGCTCATGTGCCTTGCACAGCTCTCCAAGATCGTCTGCTACAACCCCGGGCATCCTTACCTGGTACTCATCCCTACCATCCTGCTTTCCGCCGGCATGCTGTTTTTCTTCACCCTGGGGTCATCTATGGTTGGCGACATATGCGATGAAGATGAATTAAAGACCGGTCACAGGTCAGAAGGGAGCTATTACTCACTCTACTGGTGGTTCATAAAGCTGGGAACCGCCTTTGCAAGTTTCGTTGCAGGGATACTGATAACCATTACCCTGTTTGATCAGACACAGGTAACAAAGGTCGACAGCCTGCAGGGAAGCATCCGCGACATACAAAGCAAGACGGAATACTGGAAGGGATATGATGGAAGCAGCATGGCAGCCCCGGAACAACTCAAAAACTTGAGAATGCAGACATCCGAGGCACTGAAGGAGACAAAAGATTATCTTCTTTATCTTGAAAATGAGGCTATAAAGCAGCCTGAGAAGAAAAAGTCAGGGCGCGCTGAAAATGATGCCCGGAGAAGAAATGTAATGCTGAATACCTCTGCTGCCACCAGAACTGTTATAAAGGACCTGGAATATGTTGACAAAGCATTGGCGCAGGCAACAAAGGAACAGGCTGACTCGCTTATCCGTTCGGCCATTCCCCTTATCTTGCAGTCAAAGCTTACAAAGGCAAGGATTTATTCATTTGATCTCCTGGCGCATCTGGAGGCCAGAACGAAGCAGCATGAGAAAAGCAGGGAGCATACGACACAGCTTACCCAAAACATATCCGGTATAAATAACCGGATCAATGCCCTGAATACAGCTTCCCCTCCGGATATCCTCAGCCGTGAACTGGCAGCCATAGAAGAGGATATAGAGCCTCTTAAAAAACAGTCACCCTATACTCTCCTGATGATGAGGGTTGTGGAAATAGGTCTTCCGCTTCTCTTAAGCCTCCTGGCACTGTTTTTTGCAGTACGTTATTCACTCACTGAAAAAAGGACATTTGAGATTAAGGATCTGCTGAGGCAGAGGAACAGGGACAATAATAACGGCACAGGGCAGACAGGAGAGGTTCCGTCCGTTTAACCGTAAAATAAAATGCAATGACATTTAGTGTAAAGGGACGTAATTTCTTTCTGGATGATAAAAAGGTGTTTCTCAATTCAGGAGAGATACATTATTTCAGGATCAAACGGGAGCTATGGGACAAACATCTTGAGGCAGCCAGGGATGCCGGGCTTACTGCTGTAAGTACTTACGTGCCATGGGCGTGGCATGAAGAGGAAGAGGGCCTCTTTGACTTTGACGGATCCACTTCACCGGAGCGCGATCTGAGAGGGTGGCTTCATCGCTGCAAGGCTCACGGATTGTATTGTATCCTGAAACCGGGTCCGTTTATTCTTGCTGAAACCAGGGGAGCAGGGTTGCCTGACTGGTTCATTGACAAGTTCGGTGATGCTGTCAGGATGAGAAACAGCCGTGGCAAAATAGTGAGAAGCGACGGCGTCAGTCTTTTCAATGAGAAATACATTGAGAAAGTGACCCTCTGGTATGACAAGATCATGCCTCTGATCCGCGAACACGAGATTTCTGCAGGAGGGCCTGTCATCATGATTCAGGTGTGCAATGAGATAGGTGTATTCTCATGGCTGGCAAAGCAGGGTGACTATGGGAACAGGGTAAGAGAGAAATTCATTTCTTTCCTGTCTGATAAATTTGACGGTATCGAGGAAATAAATACTCTCTGGGGGACTGATTACCCCGGATTCTCAGCCATAGAGCTTCCTCCTGACGGGAACCTGCCATATGCATCAGAGGGGGACAGGGGTCGCGATCATGAATGGCACCTGTTCTGGAGAGCTTATTACGGTGACTACCTGAGGATGCTGTACGGGATGGCCAGGGAGAGAGGGGTAACCGTTCCGATGTATCATAACCTTCCGGGCTGGATTTACGGACACGGCTATGAGTTCCCGGTTAACATCACCATGTACGATGATCTTTTTGGTGACAGAAGCGAAATCATTTTCGGGGTTGACCATATCCCTGAGTTCCTGTCATACCGTAATATGCATGACGACCGCATCATAAATGACATTTCCGGTGCCGTTCAGGGGAACACTCCCCTGTTCGCTGCAGAGTTCCAGTGCGGCTCGCGTGAATACCACGTGGTGACAAACCCGCGGGAGATGGAACTTTTTTACAAGGCCAGCATAGCCAATGGCCTTGCCGGATGGAACTATTACATGTTCTCACAGGGTCGTAACCCCAGTAGAAGAGGTTATTCCGGACAGACCTTCTACTGGTTCAATCCCCTGACACCCGAGGGGGTGCGTACTTCAGCCTTCCCCCTGGTACAGAGGATGAGCAGTATTGTAAGAACTGCCGAAGAACTGATAATAAATGCCGGTCGCAAAGCTGAGGTGTGTGTACTGTTTTACCCTCCCTATTATGCGACAGAACTTGAACGACCTGCTGACGGATCATGCGGACTGCAGTTTGTCCCTTCCGCCATCCGCAGACCGGCTTATTTTGACGGTTTGCTGAAAGTTCTTCAGCTGCTGAATATTGATTACGACATGGCTGATCTCAGCAGATCATCTGCTGAACAGCTTGGCAGATACAGGCAGGTATGGGCATTCTGTACCGATGAGATGAACGCTGCAGATCAGCAGACGATTGTAGATTATGCATCTGCCGGAGGGAACATTGTTATTTTCCCCTACCTGCCCGACCGCGAAATGTCGCAGAGGAAATGCACCGTCATCCGTGATGCACTCGCTGTCACTCCATCAGGAACGGAGATAATTGACTCACCGCTGATCGATATCCTGGGAATGACTGATATCAAGTGCTCCAACCCACAGGTGATCTATACCGGGAAGCAGCTCCGGGACTCTGAAATAATAGCCCGTACGATAAAAGGGTCTGCATGTGGCTTTTCCATGACACTTGGAAGTGGAACTGTTCTTCACCTGGGAACATGGATGGGTTTTGACACCGAGGGGCATAAGTCTGTTTATGAGGCGATTCTGGGAAGATCAGGCGCAAGACTAAGGTATACTGATGCTGCAAACGAGAATATAATTGTAAAAGAGCGCTTCACAGATAAGAAAAAGGCTATCCTTTTTGCCGGCAATTACTACAATGAAGAACAGAGAGGTAAGGTAACCTATACTCATCCTGAAACAGGTGAGAGTGTTTCGTTTCCCAAATATATTGAAGAGATGCTCTGGCCTCCGCTCTGCGGAGTGCTGACCCCCGTATGCATGGATGTTGCTGACGGATTGAAAATTTTGCATTGCACATCTGACTTACTCGGCATTTCTGCCACAAAGAACCATGTAAGCCTCACCCTTTACGGTGACCGGGATTTGCCTGGAGAGGTTGTATTTGAAGGGGTGGCGGCTGAGAGACTGGAAAATGCGACCATTGCCGGAAGATCAGTGGAGATGGTGCGTGATGAAGGCCGCATAGCGTTTATTTACAGCCATCTGCATGGTAAGGAATTTACTGTTGATATCAAAATAAGGTGAATGAAAATTATAAATTCCCGGGGTCTTTCATTTGAATTCCTTGAAAACGGCTCGGTCAGGAGCATAGAAGTTCCTCCGGTCAGAATAAGCCTTAAACCTGCCACACCCTACTCCGGGGAGGGGGCTAACCTCTTCCTTAGAAGGAGGGTCGAGCCATTTGATTATACCCCTCTTCTGGGTCCTGGAAGCAACAGTCGTTTCAGTTTTGAAGACGGCAGATTCATGGCATCGGGGAGATGGGAAGGCATTGAATATGTCTGCCTGCTGCTTCTCTCAGACAGCAGCCTGAGCTGGCAATGGATCGTTGACATAAAAAATGTGTCAGGAGCTGCTACTGAACTGGACATGATCTGCCTGCAGGACGTGGGGCTGAAACACGCCACCACCGGGCTGATCAATGAGTATTACGTCAGCCAGTATCTTGAGAGAAGGGTTCTTGAAGACAGCAGGTATGGTTCCGTAGTCTGCTGCCGTCAGAACATGAAGGAATCCGGAGGCAATCCGTGGTTAATGCTCGCATGCGGAGGAGGAGCTGCTTCTGCCTCCGTTGACGGGATGCAGTTTTACGGCAGAACACACCGTGAGACAAGGATCCCGGAAGGGTTGCTGGCTGAGACCCTCGGGGGAGAATATTCAGGAGAATCTTCCGTGGCAGCCATACAGGAGAACCTCTTCCGGCTGGCTCCCGGAGAAAAACACAGGAGCCTGTTTGCCGCCACATTCATGGCTGATCACCCTGAGGCAACCTCTGACGAAGACCTGAGGCGGCTCCCCGCTCTCATGGCTGAATTCCGTACAGGTGTTTCTTTTAAAGTTCCGGACAGACTGACCACTCCCCGGAGAAACCTGTTCAATACATCTTCTTTTCTTAAAGCTGATGATCTTGGTGAAACAGATATTGAACAGTTATTCGGAAGTGAGTTACGTCACCGCGAAACGGGAAACGGGAAGCTGTTATCATTCTTTTACGGGCGGCACAGTCATGTGGTTCTACGGTCAAAGGAGATAATGGTTGATCGTCCGCACGCACATATTATGCAGGCAAAGAGGCACCTCGTACCCTCCGAGGAGACAATGTCAACAACCTCATATGCATGCGGAATATTCAATTCGCATATAACCCAGGGAAATACCAATTTCAATACTCTTCTCTCAGTATGCACGAGCGCCTTCAACCTGTCACCTGAGACCGGACAGCGAATATTTGTCAACACCGGAGGAAGTTACAGGTTGCTGGGGGTTCCATCAGCATTTGAGATGGGGCTGAATTATTGCAGGTGGATATACAAGACCGGCGGTCAGTGCTTCCAGGTACGCACCTGGACTTCACTTGAACACTCGCAGGTCAATGTGGACTTCAGGGTGATAAGTAGCGGCAACGTTGATCTGCTGATAACCAATCAGTTTGATGATACCATAGGATGGGATATCAGCGCAGGGCAGAACTCCGGCGAATATGTGGCCAGGCCACATGAAGGAAGTATGATTGCGTCAAAATTCCCCGGAGCACAGTTCAGGATAAAAATAAACAGTGAATCATCTGATTTCAGGGCTTGCGGAAACGAGGCACTTTTTGGCAATGGCAGAGATCAGAGAGACTCATTATTTGTCCTGGACGTCAGGGATACCCACGATTTTTGCATGAGCTTCATCGGAGAGGTATCTGAGGCAGCTACCCCATTAAAGATCACAGATGCAGAGAGACAGTGGCTTGATGACAGCAAGGAGGCTGATGAGGCCTGGAGAAGCCTGAGTCTGGGTCTTTCACTTGACGGAGATCACAAAGATATTGCCGCCATACGCGAGATACTTCCATGGTATGGCATGAATGCCCTGACACATTATCTGACACCTTACGGTCCTGAGCAGTTCAGCGGAGCAGCCTGGGGCACACGCGACGTATCACAGGGTCCGTTTGACCTTCTGTTATGCATGGGCAAATATGACGAAGCCAGGCATGTTCTCAAAATTATCTTTTCAAACCAGAACCGTGATGGCGGATGGCCTCAGTGGTGGATGTTCGACCGTTACACAGAGATAAGGGCTGACGATTCACACGGAGATGTCTATTACTGGTGCATCATAGCACTCGCCAACTACATAAGGATTACCGGTGACCTTGAAATACTGGAGGAGCGCTTGCCCTATCATAACCAGGAAGGAGGTCAGGAAACTCAGAAGACACCTCTGAGTGAGCATGTTGACAGGCTGACAGATATGATAGTTGGCTCATTCATCCCGGGTACCTCCCTAGTGCCGTTCGGCGGCGGCGACTGGAATGACTCCCTGCAACCGGTCAGCAAGGATCTTGCACGGAGGATGATCTCAGCATGGACAGTAGAAATGAATTACCAGGCATTCATTCAATACCGGAAGGTATATGAACAGGCCTGTATGAAAGAAAAGGCCGATGCGTTGAATGAAGTATGTGAGAAGATCAGGGCAGACTTCAACCGTTATCTTGTCAGGGACGGTGTGGTAGCCGGGTATGGTCTTGTTGAGGCAGATGGCACCATTGGTGTGTTACTGCATCCGTCTGATTCATTGACCGGGATACGCTACAGCCTGCTGCCGATGAACAGGGGCATCATCAGCGGAATATTCACAGTTGATCAGGCAGAGAGGCATCAGGACCTTATTGAACAGCATCTCAAGGGCCCTGACGGTGCACGGTTGATGGACCGACCGCTTAAATACAGGGGAGGCATCCAGCGACTCTTTCAGCGGGCGGAGAGCAGCACTTTCTTTGGCCGTGAGATCGGGTTGATGTATGTGCATGAACACATCCGCTACGCTGAGGCACTTTCCATCACCGGCAAGGCTGATCACTTTGTCAGGGCATTGCGTCAGGCTATCCCGGTAGCGTACAGTGATGTTGTTCCCTGCGGAGATACCAGGCAGTCGAACTGCTATTACAGCAGCTCCGATGTCACCTTCCGGAACCGTTATGAAGCAGATGAACTGTACGATGAAATAAGAACGGGAAGAATAAAGGTGAGAGGTGGCTGGAGGGTCTACTCCAGCGGGCCGGGTATTTACATTGGCATCATAGTTTCACGGCTGCTGGGACTGCGGTCTGAATCGGGGAATGTGATCATTGATCCGGTATTACCTTCATCCATGGATGGATTATCAGCCTCGCTTGATTTCCTTGGTCGAAGCCTGACTATCAAATACCTGGTTAAAGATGGTAATTACTCTCCCCGGTCTGTTTCTATCAATGGCAATGCTGTAAGCTTTGCATATGAGGATAACAAATATCGCCGTGGCGGTGCTGTCATTCAGGCTGATGAGTTTATTGTTATGATGAACCGGCAGGTCAATATGATCGAGGTGGTTCTTTAGTGTCTCTTTGCAATCTCCGGTTACTCTCGCGGCAAAACCCCTTCCGCGATCAGAGAGGTGTATTGCCGGGCTGTCAATTAGCTTTTTTTTAATATATTTACTACGGTTGTTAATCATGTTAAGTAACAATCCTGTTTTATGTCAGGTAACGCAGGGTGCAAAACGCTCAGGTCACTTTTATTCCTTATCTGCTCCTTTGGCGGTTTATATGTAATATACGGCCAGGATAGCCCGCTCAGGAGCGGGATCCAGAATTATATTTCAAACCATATTCCTGTTGCCAGTCAGAACTGGGAGATTTGCCAGGACCCGGTAAGCAGGTATATCTACTTTGCCAACTCAGCAGGACTGGTTGAATATAACGGTATTACCGCCAGGATATATCCCGTCCCTCACCGCCAGGGGGCCAGGTCTGTCTATGTGAACGATGACGGAGTGGTATTTACCGGATCATTTGAAGATTTCGGATTCTGGAAGAAGGATCAGTCAGGAGGATTGTCATACCAGTCTCTTGCAGGGGAGGCCGAAGTTGCAAAGAATGATGAGATCTGGAATATTTTTGAGCTGAACCATACTATCCTTTTTCAGAGTTTTACCACCGTCTATAAATATGACTACAATACAGTAAGTGCTGTAAGTACACCTTCCAACATGCTATTTTTTTTCAGGGTGGGAGAGAGGTTTATTGCACAGGCGCTGGGTCTTGGACTGTACTGGTTTGACGGCCATGCGTTCACTTTTATTGAGGGAAGTGAGATATTTGAGAGCAATAAGGTCCACGCCGTAATCAGCTTCAGCTTCAATGACCACTGGATATGCACGGCAAACAATGGTATTTTTTCCTTCAACGGTGTATCTTTTTCACCGGTGAAGAGCGAAGTATCAGAGTATCTCGAAGAGCAGACATGCAATGCCGGACTGGCGATGAATGACTCGCTTGTGGTATTCGGGACAATTCTTAAAGGTGTGGTATTCTGCGACAGGTCAGGGAAGGTCATTAATTCATTTGATTACTCCAGCGGGTTAAATAACAATACTGTACTGTCTCTCTACCGTGATGCCGATAACGGGCTGTGGATAGGCCTTGACGATGGGGCTAATTTCTTAAATACATCTTTTCCCGTCTCCTATTATGCAAATACCAATGGGAATCTCGGAACAATTTATTCAGCAATTACTGATGGGGACAGGCTCTATCTGGGTACAAACCACGGCCTGTTTGCGGCAGACATAGTGAATAGCGATGGCTTTTACCGGTTCACAGATCTAAGGCTGATACCGGGCACCCAGGGACAAGTCTGGAAGGTTGCCAGATACGGAGGCCAGATATTGTGCGGTCATAATGACGGTACTTTCTTGGTTGCAGGCGACTTTGCCAGGAAGATTTCCGATGTCACCGGCGGATGGTCAATTAAACCGTATGGCGATATCCTTCTGGAAGGGACATACACAGGTATAATTTCGTTAAGAAAGGATGAGAATGACAGCTGGAGTTTCTTCAACAGAATAGAAGGCTATATTGAACCTACAAGGTTTATCGAGGTGGATTATCTCGGGTATGTATGGGCCTTGCATCCACAGAAGGGGATCTATCGCCTCGAGCTGAATGAAAATGCGGACTCAATTGTCAATACCCTGTATTTCAGCTCTGTGGCCGATACTTCAGACATAGAGACAATCTCAAGTATTAACAACCAGATAGTATTCCTGACATCAGGCCATATCTATGCATTTGACAATGAGAGTAAAAACTTCTTCCTGATAAGCTCTCTTGAACAGGGTCTGGGCGAATATGTAAGATCGACACAGATAATTCATTATGCAAGGAACAGCTACTGGTTTATACTTGAGAACAGGATAGCCCTCTTCAATATAACACGTTCCATGGAGGCTGAGAAAGTCATGGAGTTCTTTCATGAATACAAGGATCTTCCGTGGCGTGAGCAACAGATTATTGAACTGGATGCCGGTACACTGCTTATACCTACGCGTCAGGCATTTGCTACGGTCAGCCTGAGCCAGCTTAACAATGATAACAGAAAATCGGCCTTAAGTATCAACCGTCTGGTCTTCAGCGGGAGGTCTCAGATTCGTTCTATTACTCCTGATACAATAAGCAAAGTGGTTGTCCCCAACCGGACCAACAATCTGACTGTTCATATTGCCAACCCTTCACGGTTCGAAGAGGCCGGCAGGGAGTACCGCTACAGAATACCTGAGCTGGGCAGTCAGTGGTACCGGACTACTTCTGATAACTTCACTTTCCTGAACCTGAGGTTTGGCAATTACCGTCTGCAGGTCAGGGAGGCTGCGCGGGAAGAGGTGAATGAAACCGTGTTTACTGTACGAAGACCTTTCCATATGAGCGGATGGGCGATGCTGATCTATGCAATTATCATCGCAGTACTTATCATGACCGGAGTAAAGATATTCAGGCTTGAGCTGGAACGGCACCGTCGCCTGATAGAGTATGAGGTTGGCAAGACCAGGCTCGAAAGTGAGCTTGATTACAAGAGCTATGAACTGATGCTCACAATGCGTTATCTCATCAGGAAGACTGATATACTCAGGGAATTGCATGATAAGCTTGACAGCCTCAAAACCTTCTCGTCACGTTTGCCGGTAAAGTTCATCAGGGAGATGGAGCAGATTATTGATCATGGTCTCGACACACAGACCGAAGAGTGGCAGAAGGTGATGAAGAACCTCAAGCTCTCCCAGGAGGGATTCTTCAGGAAACTGAAGGAGAAATATCCTTCGCTGACGCCAAATGATCTGAGATTGTGTTCTTACCTGAGAATGAATTTTACAACCAAGGAGATAGCCAATCTTACAAATATTTCACAGAGGGCGGTTGAAATAGGACGCTACCGCCTGAGGAGAAAACTTAACCTCAGTCACGACGTCAATCTGACAGAATTCCTTATAGGCGAGTCTGAATCAGCAATGTAGCAGAGACACAGCATGCTACGTCCGTGGGGCTCTGCTGCACCGTTTCCTTCATTTATTTATTTGATTTCTTCCAGAACGAATCCCAGCCCTCGCAGCGTGCGCAATGCGAGACCCTGGTCTGCCGAAAGGTACTTCCTGAGCCTGCTGATGAAGACATCCATGCTGCGTCCCAGGAAATAGTCGTCTTCACCCCATATCTCTGTCAGTATCTGCTCGCGGGTGAGTGTCTTGTTACGGTTGATGATGAGATGCCTGAGAAGCTGCGCCTCCCTGAGAGTAAGCTTCTCCTTTCCTTCCGGAGTGATCAGCTCGAGGGCATTGTAACGAAGAGTGCTCCTTGAGATCATGTATTCGTCGTCGACAGTGGAATAGACCCGGCGGAGGATATTATTTATGCGCAATATAAGCATCTCAGGGTCAAAGGGCTTGGTAATATAGTCGTCAGCTCCCAGCTTTAATCCTCTAACGATGTCTTCACGCATGCTTTTGGCTGTCAGAAAGATAAAAGGTATGCCCGGCTCTGTAGTCCTCATCTTTTCAGCCAGTGTGAAGCCGTCCATCTCGGGCATCATGACATCAAGCACACATATGTCAGGTTTTTCTGACCGGAACAGATCCCACGCCTCCTTCCCGTTACGGCCGAGAACAACCTCGAACCCGCTCAGTGTAACATACTGTGAAAGGATATTGCCAAAATCGATGTCATCTTCTGCAATTAGTATTTTCATGTCTTCAGAGTTTATTGCGGTATACTTATCCTGAATGTTGTTCCGCGGCCCGGCTTGCTTGTGACTGTAACATCCCCTCCGTGAGCTGTTGCTATTCTCCTGACATAATAAAGCCCCAGCCCGAGACCCTTCGTCTTGTGTATGTTGCCGTGAGTTATGCGGTAGAACTTTTCGAAAATATGATCAAGGTGTTCGCGCGATATACCAATGCCGTTGTCTGAAACGGAAACAACCAGGTTTCCTCCTTCTGGCACCGCAGAAACTTTAATTACGGGATCTGTTTCACAGTATTTTACGGCATTGGCCAGAAGATTATTGATCATGGTTGTGAAATAGAGTATATCAAGCTGAACAGTCAGGTCTGAGGTCCTGTACTCCTCTTCGATGACGGCACATCCGTCACAGGATGTCAGGAATGCTGCAATGATCTGGTGTATAAGCTCTTCAGGATTGACTTTATGTTTATCGAGCTCGAACTCAGTTCTCTCAAGCAGGCTTACTTCAAGTATGGTATTAATGAGCTGGTTCAGATGGACACTCTGCTTTCCGATCAGTTTTGCCGTTTCGAGAACCTTCCCGGGATCTGAAAGTACCTGATTTTTCTCAAGCGTCCGGCCCGCGACAGTTATTGTTGAGAGAGGTGTCTTAAGCTCATGGGTCATGTTGTTGATGAAGTCGGTTTTCAGTTCTGACAGCCGCCTCTCTTCTGCCAGGTTTTTCCAGGTAACCCAGAATACGATAAGTACTATCAGTATGCTTGCGGTTATAAGTGAGAAGGATAAGGAGGCTTCCCTGAAGACCATCTCATTCTTTCGCGTCAGGTCAATCAGGAGGGAATAGCCAATGACAAAGTTATTGTGCTCTTCCTTGAAACTGTTGACAACAATCATTGTCTTCCTGGGAGGAGGAGGGATAGTGTCATAGATCACGAAATCTCCATCATCGGTGATCAGTGTAAAAGGATTGATAAAAGTAAATGTCTCAAACTTGCTGTCATACCCGTACTTTTCTATATAGTCTCTTATAAAGCCCGACAGATGTTCATTCTTCTCTATGATTTTATATACCTGGCTGAGAACCTCTTTCCGTATGGTCACGGTGTCAGCCTCAGTGCGTAGCAGGGGTATCTGTTCACCGATTACCAGTTCTGTGAATTTATCAGTCACATCCATGGCTTTCTCGAACCCGTTCGCCTTCTTTTTGGTCAGCAGAATTGTGAGGGCTTCGCGCGAGAGCGTTTTGTAACGCATAAACAGGATCTCCTCCTTCTGCCTCCATATACTGTGTATCATATATATCTGAAATGCAAGGAAGAACATCAGTGCCGCAATCAAAACAGTTATGAGAAAATGACGCTTCATCTGTTTTACTTTATGTCAAAATTAAGCAATGATTCGGAACAAAAAAGGGATTAACTTACCATTAACCTCTCATTAACGCGGGGTAAAGAAAAGCGGCTGTAATTTTACATCATGAAACTTATAAAAGTGGCAGTCATGAAAAGAACGGTACAATTATTCGCATTAATACTGGCAGTAACGATGCTCTCAGCAGGCATTGCCAGTGGACAGGAAACTACATCTGCCGAAAAGGCTAAACAAAAAGAGATGGAGGAGTTGAAGAAGAAACAGATGGAAGCTGAGAAAGATATGCAGATCGACGCGGCGAGGGAGTATGAAAGACAGATAAGAGATATGGAGGAGATGCGCAAAAGAGCTGAGGAAATGTCAATGAAGAAAGTTATAGTTATACCGGAAGATATTAACTGGAAGATGCCTTCACCCCATCTTGAAGATTTTTATTTCTATGATACTTACAGTCACTCGAAGCCCGGATCATCATGGAACTACTCGCGTCAGGTGATGGAAGCATCATTCACCAATGAGTTCACGATGGACGCGGGAGGAGCAGATGGCAATGTAAGCCTTTCTGTATCAGGAGACTGCGCCGAAGGATCGATCAGCGTGGCAATAGTTATGCCTGACGGCAAGCAGCTCTCTGAAGTAGTAATTGACGCCAATGGCAGTCTTAACTGGCGCAAGAGCTTTGAAGAAGATGAAGGAAGTACCTGGAAGAACGGAAAGTGGATATTCAGGATCAGGGCTAAGGCAGCCACAGGTAACTTCCGTATCTCCTTGACATCGAACTGATTTTTCGGTTTCTGCTTTGTTGGTTCACTGTAACGACGCCCAAATAGGGCGTCGTTACTTTTTTGCAGGTTATTGATTTATTGATTGCAGAAGTTGTCCGCTACTGCCATAATATTAATTTTGCAGAGCTATATTTACAATTATGAAGAGATCAGGTTTATGGATTCCGGCGATCGCACTGCTGGTACTGTCATGTGGCTCTCCTTCAGCAAAGAAGGGTGAGCGGATTATCACCGTCACCCTACCTCCGTTTGCCTGGTTTGTTGAAGGAATAGCCGGGGAGGATTTTACCGTCAATGTCATGCTGCCTCCGGGTGCAGATCATCATATATGGGAGCCTCTGCCGGCACAGATTACATCACTGGCACGGTCAGAAGCATTTGTCATGAACGGGCAGCTTGGGTTTGAACAGGCATGGATGGGGCGATTCAGTGAGATCAATCCCGAAATGAAAATACTTGACCTCTCGGCCGGTATTGACCTGATAGGAACAGAAGAAGGACTCAGTCATGATGATCACCATGATCATGAGGGGCACGCTCATGAGGGTGCCGACCCGCATTACTGGATGTCACCTGTTTCAGCATATGTGATGGCAGAAGATGTCAGGGATTTCCTCACAGAGCTTAATCCCGGATCGGCTGAGAAATACAATGCCGGCTATAATATCCTTGTTCAGAAGATCAGCAGCATTGACTCCCTTCTGAAGGCAGCCCTGTCTGAGACTCCCTCAAAAGCATTTATGATCTATCATCCTGCGCTGGGTTACATGGCCAATGACTACGGTCTGCAGCAGGTGACCTTCGAGGATGAGGGGAAGAGCCCGTCTCCCGCCCGTATGAAGGAGCTCATTGACACCGCCAGGGAGTTGGATATCAGGATCATCTTCATACAGGCTGAGTATGACGTCAGGAGTGCTAAGTCGCTGGCTGAGGAGACCGGGGCAGAGCTCATTGTAATAGACCCCATGAACAGAGACTGGCCTGCGGCTGTTATTGAGGTGGCGGAGGCGCTTAGGGCAGGAGGCAGGGAATAGTTAAGAATTAAGAATTAAGAATTAAGAATTAAGAATTGATAATCAGGTTATTATGGTTTGGGGCTGCAAGACTGCAAGACTGCATGACCGCAAGACTGCAAGACTGCAAGACTGCATGACCGCAAGACTGCATGACCGCATGACCGCAAGACCGCAAGACCCCAAGACCTTTAAGACTTTCGACTTTACAGACTTTACAGACTTTCGACCTTCAGACTTTTGACCCTCAGACCTTCAGACAACAAAAACATGCCAACCCTCTTCACCATAGAATCTCTCACAGCCGGCTATGAAGGCAGGGTGGTGCTCAGGGATGTCTCCATAACCGTGGAAGAGAACGATTTTATTGGTATCATTGGTCCGAACGGCGGTGGCAAGACTACACTTCTCAGAGTTGTTCTTGGCCTGCTCAAACCTCTTACGGGTCGAATCGACTATACTCCGGGAAACCTCACGCTGAACCAGATAGGATATCTGCCGCAGGTGGCACAGGGAGATACTCTGTTCCCGGTTACTGTGGAGGATGTGGTATTATCCGGGCTGATGCTGAACAAGGGAGCCGCAGGACGAATGGGACGCAAGGAAAAGATACGCGCCGCGGAGGTGATGAGTGAACTGGGGCTCGCACCCCTGGCACGGCAGGCACTCAATGAGTTGTCGGGGGGACAGCTGCAGCGGGTGTACCTTGCAAGGGCCATTACCGGTTCACCCCGCCTCCTGCTTCTCGATGAACCTGCCACCTTTGTCGACTCATCGTTTGAAGCCGACTTCTATGATAAACTGAGGGTGCTGAACAGCCGTATGGCAATAATGATGGTCTCACACGATGTGGGTACCATTTCTGCATGGGTGAAGTCATTTGCCTGTGTCAACGGAGGGCTCTTCTACCACCCCCACAGCAAGATCACCGATGAGGATCTCAGGCTGTACGGATGCCCGATACAGCTTGTCACACACGGCGATGTGCCGCATGTTGTACTTCATAAACACGAGTGATGGACAGTATCTTCGCCTATTCATTTGTGACCAAGTCACTTGAGGGAGCACTCTTCGCCAGCATCACGGCCGGCATTGCAGGAACCTATATTGTCTCACGCAGACTGGTCTTTCTCAGCGGAGGAATAACACATGCCTCCTTCGGAGGGCTGGGACTGGGACATTACCTTGCAATTAACCCGGTCATCGGAGCTGCTGTATTCGGACTGGGATCAGCAGTGGGGATGGAATACATGACTTCCAGGGGTAAGATGCGCGAGGATAGCGCAATAGGCATTCTTTGGGCTCTGGGAATGGCAATTGGCATCATCTTTATTTACATGACACCCGGTTATGCACCAAACCTGATGAGTTACCTCTTTGGCAGTATCCTCACTGTAACCAGGGGTGACCTTATCGCCCTGGGTATCGTCTCACTGGTGCTGATAATATATACGGCAGTCTTTTACAGGACCCTGCTGTACATCTCCTTCGATGAGAATTATGCCCGGACATTCACCCGTCATGTTGACCTGTTCAAATATATTTCGGTTGCCCTGACCGGACTGGCAATAGTACTGAACATAAGGATGGCAGGTGTTATCCTGATCATTTCACTCCTTACAATACCTGCCAACATCATCATGCTCTTCACCAGGAAGTACCTCCGCATTATTGTTCTGTCATCGGTTGTCAGCTTCATCGGGATAAGTGCGGGTTTTGCCGTTTCATGGTTCACAAACCTGCCTACCGGTGCCGTAATAGTAACGGTACTGGTCATATTCTGGGTCATAGCCAGGGGTATAAGGGGCATAATGGCAGGAAACAAAACCGGTATTAACAAAAAAGCATAAGTATGCATAATTACGATATTCTTATCATCGGCAGCGGTCCCGGTGGATACGTGGCGGCCATCAGGGCTTCACAGCTGGGCATGAGTGTAGGCGTTGTTGAGAAGGCAGAGCCGGGAGGCATATGCCTTAACTGGGGGTGCATACCCACCAAAGCATTGCTCAAGAGTGCCCAGGTGCTTGAGTACTGCAGGCATGCTGCCGACTATGGCATCATCACGGGAGAGCTCCCTTCACCCGACTTCGGTGCGGTCATCGCACGCAGCAGGGGGGTGGCAGATGCGATGAGCAAGGGGATACAGTATCTTTTCAAAAAGAACAACATTCAGATCATCACTGGCTTTGGCCGCATCAGGGGAGGAGGGACTGTTGAGGTAACAGCTGCTGACGGTACATTGCAGTCATACAGTGCAAAGCACATCATCGTTGCCACCGGGGCAAGATCAAGGGAGCTCCCTTCTCTCAGACAGGATGGCAGGAAGATTATCGGATACCGCGAAGCTATGAGTCTTCCGTCACTTCCGTCATCGATGGTGGTGGTGGGCTCCGGTGCCATAGGCAGCGAATTTGCCAGCTTCTACCGAAGCATGGGCACTGAGGTGACACTGGTGGAATTCATGCCACGGATACTGCCGCTGGAAGATGAGGAGGTGTCACGCACCGTTGAGCGGGCCTTCAGGAAGATGAAGATGAAGATCATGACCGGCTCATCGGTCGAGAGCGTTGACACATCAGTCTCACCCTGCCGTGTCACAGTGAAGACACCTAAGGGCGAAGAGACAATCACGGCTGAAATTGTCATGTCAGCAGTAGGTATAACACCCAATATCGAAGGGATCGGGCTTGAAGAGTCAGGCGTAGCCACCGACCGTGGAAAGATAACGGTTGATGAGTTTTACCGCACATCAGTGGGCGGCATCTATGCAATAGGCGATGTCGTCCCCGGACCGGCACTGGCTCATGTGGCATCAGCTGAAGCCATTGTGTGCGTTGAGAAGATTGCAGGGCTCAGTCCGGAGCCTGTAGACTATTTCAACATACCGGCCTGCACATATACCACACCTGAGGTGGCTTCATGCGGTCTGACGGAGGAGACAGCCAGAGCTGCAGGGATGGAGACGAAGACTGGTAAGTTCATGTTTATGGCTTCCGGTAAAGCCTCTGCTGCCGGCGCCCGGGAGGGCTTTGTAAAGCTGGTCTTCAATGCCGCTGACGACAGGCTAGTGGGAGGCCATATGACCGGGATGAATGTCACGGAGATGATCTCTTCCATCGTTATTGCCCGCAAGCTGGGTGCAACGGCTCATGACATTGTGCGAAGCATCCATCCCCACCCTACGATGTCAGAAGGTGTGATGGAGGCTGCCGCCGCTGCTCTCGGCGAAGCTATCCACGGCTGACAGAACATCTTATTTTCTGATTAACGCAACCTTTCACCTCATTTTGTCATCACTATAATTGACAGGGTCAGAAATTATTTTTTACCTTTATAACTCGTCTTAATGACCGGGTTTGCATAAGGTAAAGGATATAATCGACGGTTGTTTGTCTGGCAGCAGACGTGATCAGGAACTGCTCTACCGAAGGTATGCACCCAAACTCTATGCCGTGTGCCTTCAGTACTCGGGTAACACGGAGGAGGCAAGGGATGTTCTGCAGGAGGGGTTTATCAAGATTTTTGAAAACCTGGGACGATACAGCCATGAAGGTTCTTTTGAAGGATGGATGAGAAGGATCATCGTCAACACCGCACTAGAGAAATACCGAAGCAGGTATTATCTGACCAGGGTTGAAGATATTGACAGGGTGGCTGAGCCGGAGGCAGAGCCGGATACGGATGATTTTGCAGGACTGGAAGCAGTTGACCTGCTCAATATGATCATGGAGCTCCCCCCGAAATACAGAATGGTCTTTAACCTCTACGCCATTGAAGGTTATTCCCATAAGGAGATAGGGACAATGATGAATATCTCTGAGGGAACAAGCAAATCTAACCTCTCGAGGGCAAGAGACATACTTCAGAAAAAAGTGATGATACTTACTGGTGTTACCAGGAGGATGATAAATGTTTGAAAGGGAGCCAAATATTGACATTGTATTCCGCAACGGGCTGAAGAACCTTGAGGTTCTGCCCCCTGCAGATGTGTGGGACAATATCCCGCCAATGCCTGTCAGAGGAACCCGTAACAGGGTCTTCATAGGTATTGCAGCAGGCATAGCGGCTCTTGTCACCTTCACTCTTCTGGCGTCATGGTTCACCCGCAGTAATTCCAGTGATACAGTTCTCTCTGAGGTAACCCTCGCCGGCAATGATCAGCAACCGGCAACAGGGCTGTTAAATGCAGCATCGCCGGTCGTGCGCAGGACAGAACGGGCAGCAAAAGAGACTGAAAACATCGCTGCCATTGTTACACCCGAATATGAGACAGCCATTGCCGGAAGCGGAGAGAGTTCAACGCCTTCACTGGTATCCACGGCAACGGGCCGCGAACAGCTGGAAGGAAATGCGTCAGCTGACCCCGCCACAGATGACAATATAACAGTCATAGCCCAGGGTCTGACACTGGCCAAGGATAGTCCTGCGGAGTTGCTCCCCCGGGAGAAGCCGGCAACAGGCGAACAGCGCTTCATGGTGGGAGCATCTATGTCCCCCTCGGTGGGTTTCGCATCATCGGGCAATGATGCTCATATATCCGAGCTGATGAGCGGCGAGAAGATAAGACCAGCCTACACAACCGGGCTTGCCTTCGGTTACAGGATCTCACAGCGCATTACTATCCAGTCAGGTATTGGTCTGTCATCAATGGGCCAGGTGGTAAACGGCATTGATGTCTTTGCAGGGCTGTCTGACTTCTATTCTGTCAAGAGTGATTACCTGTATAAAGTAGAAACTTCATCAGGCATTATAATGACAGGCAATCCGGACCTGTACCTGGCTGACAGTAAAAACAGGGTCGAATCAATGCTCCCGGGGAACATTGCCGACCCGTCAAAATATCCCCTTACACAGGTGGGCAGCAATATTCATCAGGTGTTCCGTTATCTCGAACTGCCACTCCTTATACGGTATAAGGTCATTGACCGCAGTATAGATCTCAACTTCTCTGGCGGTATGTCATACGGCCTGCTTGTTGATAACTTTGCGTACACAAAGTCAGGATCCGATATGATCCCGATAGGACATACCGAGGGGGTGAATATGCATAGCCTCAGCAGCCAGATAGGTCTTGGCATGGAATACAATATTTCCGGCAGGGTTACATTTAATGTCGAGCCCGTCTTCAGGTACTATGTCACACCCTTCAACGACCTGTCCGGGGCTCTTTACAAGCCTTATTCCTTCGGGCTGTTCTCAGGTTTCTTCTACAAGTTCTGACAAGCGTCATATCTCTCCTTCGTCTGCTTCCCTGAAAGCAAAAATTTCGCTATTTTTGCATTCTCAGAAATTTAAATGGCATCATGAAACATAAAGTAGGGAAGGGTGCACTGTTATTGTTGATGGTGATGAGTGCAGGTTTTGTTTTTACAATGCTGGTATCAGCAGATCAGCAAAGTACCAATCTGAATGATGAGGAGAGTGCTCCTTCTGCCTCTTCATGGGCACTTCCGGAAAGCGTGACCTTTGCCGGCGAGCCCATGCCGCTGGATAATTTTGACACCCGCGAGAGCCTCGACCGGGAGCTTAATGCTACTGCTTACAGGCACGGATCAACACTTCTGACAATAAAACGTGCGGGCCGCTTCTTCCCCGAGATTGAAAAGATACTCAAGGAACAGGGCATACCTGACGACTTTAAGTACCTTGCCTGCGCGGAGAGCGACCTGTCAAATGCCATTTCACCCGTGGGGGCAACAGGCTTCTGGCAGATAATGGAAGGGACGGCAAAGGAGTATGGTATGACAGTAAACAATGAGATTGATGACAGGTACAACCTTGAGAAATCAACCCTCTTTGCCTGCCGGTACTTTAAAAAGGCTTATGAACGGTACGGGAGCTGGACAATGGCTGCCGCATCTTATAACAACGGCATCAGCGGGCTCGATGAACAGGTAAACATACAGAAAGAGACAAACTACTACGACCTCCTTCTGAATGAAGAGACGGCAAGATATATCTTCCGCATAGTGTCTCTGAAACTAATCATGGCAGCACCGGCTGAGTACGGCTTTATAGTTGATTCTGAAGATATGTATAAGCCTGTCCCCTACACAGAAGTGAAGGTCGATACTGCCGTTGTCAGCTTTGAACAGTTCTCGAGAAAGTTCGACACCAACTACAAGATGCTCAAGTTCCTCAATCCCTGGCTTCGCAAGCCGTACCTGACCAACCCAACCGGCAGGGAACATACTATCAGGGTTCCGATCAAGGATGCAAGGACCTCTGCAGGATTATAACAGGCTCTATGTCAGAGCGCAGGGATGAGATAAGAGTATATGGCGCAAGGGTTCACAACCTGCGCAACATAAACGTTACTGTACCCCGCAACGAGCTCGTTGTCATAACCGGGCTCAGCGGCAGCGGCAAGTCATCACTTGCCTTTGATACCATCTATGCCGAGGGTCAGCGCCGCTACATGGAGACCCTTTCAGCTTACGCCCGGCAGTTTCTCGGAGGGATGGAGCGCCCTGACGTTGACAGGATTACAGGACTGAGCCCGGTCATCTCAATCGAACAGAAGACAACAAACAAGAATCCAAGATCGACCGTTGGCACTATCACCGAGATATATGATTTCCTTCGGCTTCTTTTTGCGAGGGCGGGTGATGCATATTCATATGCCTCAGGCGAGAAGATGGTCAGATACACTGATAACCAGATTCTTGACCTCATAGCCTCACTCTATGACAGCAAGCGTGTCTATATCCTGGCCCCGGTTGTCAAGGGAAGGAAGGGTCATTACAAGGAGCTGTTCGAACAGCTTAGGAGAAAGGGGTTTCTTCATGCCCGCATTAACGGAGAGATAAGGGAGATCACTCCGGGGCTGAAACTTGACAGGTACAAGTCACACTTCATCGAACTTGTTATTGACAAGTTTCAGGCCGGTCATGTCACTGAGAAGAGGCTGCATGATGCTGTCAGTCTCGCACTTGATCAGGGTGACGGTGTTATGATGGTGCTTGATGCAGATGAAAATACACACCGGTATTACAGTCGCCATCTGATGTGTCCTGTGACCGGCATCTCATATAATGAACCTGCCCCTCATACCTTCTCTTTCAACTCCCCGCAGGGTGCCTGCCCTCACTGCAACGGACTGGGAGAAGTGTCAGAGGTCGATATAACCCGCATGATGCCTGACCCTGAACTAAGTATCCGCAAGGGAGGGATAGAGCCTGTAGGTAAATACCGCAATATCTGGATATTCTGGATGATAGAAGCACTTGCAGAAAAATATGATTTCACTATTGACACACCTGTAAAGGAGATCCCTGCCGAAGCGCTTAACAAAATATTTTTTGGCTCTGACGAGGTACTCAAGTTATCGAACACTCCCCTGGGGGTCACATCAAATTATTTCATGACCTTTGAAGGTGTCGTGAATTATGTCGGCAACCAGGAGGCAGTTAACGGACGCAAGTCAGGCACCCGGGGAAAGGAGCAGTACATTCAGTACAGTATATGTCCTGAATGTAACGGTACCAGGCTGAAGAAGGAAGCACTGTGGTTCCGCATCGGAAACAGGAGCATCGGGGAGCTGGCATCGATGGACCTTGCCGAGCTGAAGCTCTTTCTTGACTCCGCCACGGGTGAGATGACTGACAGGCAGAAGAAAATAGCTTCGGAAATACTTAAGGAGATACGTTCAAGACTGGGTTTTCTGCTTGATGTCGGGCTTGATTATCTTTCTCTTAACAGAGGTGCGAGGACCCTTTCAGGGGGAGAGAGCCAGCGTATCAGGCTGGCAACACAGATAGGGTCAAAGCTTGTCAACGTCCTTTATATTCTTGATGAGCCCAGCATAGGGTTACACCAGCGTGATAACCGCAGGCTGATTGCGGCACTCCGCAATCTGCGTGACGCAGGAAACTCGGTGATAGTGGTCGAGCATGACAGGGAGATGATTATCAGTGCTGATCACATCATTGACATGGGACCCGGTGCAGGCGTTCACGGCGGTGTAGTTGTGGCCGAAGGGACACCGGCGCATATTCTCGGCAGTGACACCCTTACGGCAAAGTATCTCAATGGCCGCCTTCAGATTGCTGCTCCCCGTAAGCGGAGGGAAGGCAACGGCCGTAAGCTGACAATCAGCGGTGCCACGGGCAATAATCTGAAGGGGGTCACAATGAGCCTCCCACTGGGTGCCTTCATATGTATTACCGGTGTCTCAGGGAGCGGAAAATCGTCACTGATAAACCATACACTTCATCCTGCACTGGCACGGACACTGCATGGCGCCGGAAGAAAACCCCTCCCGTACGATGAGATAACAGGGATAGAAAATATTGACAAGGTGATCGAGGTCGACCAGGCTCCCATAGGACGCACACCAAGATCGAATCCTGCAACATATACGGGGGTCTTTACAGATATCCGTAATCTTTATGCCATGACACCCGATGCGAAGGTCAGAGGATTCAGCGCCGGGCGTTTTTCATTCAACACCCACGGAGGAAGATGCGAGGGATGTGAAGGGGCAGGGGTAAAAACCATCGAGATGAATTTTCTCCCCGATGTGTATGTCATGTGCCCTGATTGCGGAGGTAAACGGTACAACCGCGAGACACTCGAGGTAAAATACAAGGGGAGGTCTGTCAATGATGTACTCGAACTGACAATTGACGATGCGGTTGAGTTCTTCAAAGGCATTCCGTCAATACATCATAAGATCAAGACACTGCATGATGTGGGACTGGGTTACGTCAGGCTGGGCCAGCCATCCACAACCCTTTCGGGAGGTGAGTCGCAGCGCGTGAAGCTGGCTACCGAGCTGGCCAGGCGTGACACGGGCCGCACACTGTATATACTTGACGAACCAACCACCGGACTCCATTTTGATGACGTAAGAGTATTGCTTGAGGTGCTTGACCGGCTTGTAGAACGGGGCAATACCGTAATTGTCATAGAACATAACATGGACGTGATTAAGATGGCCGATTATATAGTCGATCTCGGAAGAGAGGGGGGCCGGGGAGGAGGAGAGATAATGTTTGCTGGAAAACCTGAGGACCTGATAAGGATAAAAGATAATCATACCGGGAAATTTCTTGAGCCCGAGCTGAAACACTAGAAAATATTATATTTGAATACGACAAACTTGAACCTATGGATGAGACTACAGATCTGATAAAGGATGCATTTGAACCCAAGACATGGAATGAGATACACACTATGGATTCATGGCGGGTATTCAAGATTATTGCCGAATTTGTAGAAGGGTTTGAGAAACTTTCAAGGATAGGTCCGAGTGTTGCAATTTTCGGTTCCGCACGGACACACTTCAATAACAAATATTATAAGCTTGCCGAGGAGATAGCCTTCCAGCTTGTGCAGAAGGGATACGGTGTGATCACCGGCGGCGGCCCGGGCATCATGGAGGCTGCCAATAAGGGAGCCAAGAGAGGGAACGGTAAGTCGGCAGGTATCAATATTGACCTCCCCTTCGAACAGAAACCAAATCCCTATATCGATCGCGACAAAATCATCACATTCGATTATTTCTTCGTGCGCAAGGTCATGTTCATGAAGTACGCCCAGGGATTCATTGTTCTTCCGGGAGGCTTCGGCACATTTGATGAACTGTTTGAGGCTATTACTCTCATTCAGACAAAAAAGATAGGCCGCTTCCCGATAGTTCTTGTTGGCGAGAAATACTGGTCAGGCCTGTTTGACTGGGTCACAGATGTCATGCTGAATGAAGAGCACAACATCTCTGCCGAGGATATGAATCTTTTCAGAGTTGTCGATACAGCAGAAGAGGCTGTGGCATATATCGATCAGTTCTATTCGAGGTTCCTGCTCAGCCCGAACTTTTAAGGAGTAGTTTATTACCTGTTTCTGGCTTTGAGATGATGATCCATCTCACGGTCATGGTCCTTTTTCTTAAGGTTTTCCCGTTTGTCATACTGTCTCTTGCCCTTTGCAAGCGCTATCTCTGCTTTAGCCAGCCCACGCTGATTGATGAAGACCTTTGTAACAATGATTGTCAGTCCTGTTTCACTGACCTTTCTTTCCCACTTGCGCAGCTCCTTCTTTGTCAGCAGCAGCTTGCGTTCACCAAGCGGGTCATGGTTGTTGATATTGCCCCAGTAGTATTCTGAAATATGCATGCCTGTGACGAAGAGTTCTCCGTCTCTGAATGCACAGAATGAGTCGGTTAGGGTAGCCTTGCCTTCCCGTATTGATTTGATCTCTGTCCCGGTAAGCTTTATCCCGGCAATAAGCTTCTCAAGGAACTCATAGTCATGTGAGGCCCTGCGGTTCCTGATGACGATATTGCTTGTATCGGTCCGCATCACCTCTATCAGGCAAAAAGGGCAAAGTAAACAGTCTCTGTCAGCCGTGACAGCAATATCTGAAGCAAACCAAATATGATTATCATTGAAATGACGGTGGCAATCAGCATCGGGAGCTTCTTGTGCTCGGGCGGATTGATCATCTTCTCCATCCCTGTCCAGAAGATATATAATCCATAGAGTCCGAGGATATTGATGAACAGGAGTGATTCGAAGAGCCTGCTTACTGTAAGTGAAAGGAAGATTGGAGCTAATGAATAGGCTACCAGCTTGAAGGCTGTGAGGAACTCATGGCCCAGATCGAGAGCCCTGGTTATCTCATTGACAATGAAGGCGGAGGCATAGACTCCGATATAAAGGAAAAGGAAGGTGTTGACCCCTGTAAGCACAGAGTACATCGGCTTCAGGGTGTTGTTTATGAAGAAGAGTGACCCGAGCAGAGAACTGATCGAAACAAGAATGATGAGCGGCATGAAGTAACTGCCTCTGACATACTTTATCGGCCTGTTCTCACGGTGTACCACCTCCCATGCCTTGACCGGGCTGATGATAAAGTGTTTTGTGCGCTGATAGAGAAACCTTAAGTCCATGACCCGTATGCCGTTTACAACCCGCAAAATTAAGTAAAATTGGGTTACAGTGACCTCTTTTCAGCTATCTTTAATTTCTCATGGCAAGAGCAGGTCACGATATTGTGGTAATCACCGGTCCGACAGCGACGGGAAAGACCAGGCTTGCTGCGCTGGTGGCGGCCAGACTCGGAGGAGAGGTGATCAGTGCCGACTCGCGGCAGGTCTATCGCGGAATGGATATCGGCACCGGGAAGGACTTGTCAGACTATCTTGTTGACGGCCGAAGGGTACCTGTTCATATGGTGGATATCGTTGATGCCGGTTACAGGTATAATGTATATGAGTACCAGCGCGATTTTCTCAGGGTCTTTGATGAGATGACTGCACGCGGAAGCTTTCCTGTGGTCTGCGGCGGCTCGGGGATGTATGTTGACAGTATCGTCAGCGGCTACCGGCTCATACAGGTACCGGTGAATGATAAGTTGCGGAGCCTGCTTTCCGGCCGGTCGCTTGAGGAGCTGACGGAGATACTTTCACAGTATAAGAGCCTGCATAACAGGACCGATGTTGACACGGTGAAGAGGGCGGTGAGGGCGATAGAGATTGCAGATTATTACACGCAGCACCCCGTTGACGATAAACCCTTCCCTGTTAAGAACCCCCTTGTCACCGGGATTTTCTTTGACAGAGAGACCAGGCGCAGGAGGATCTCAGACCGGCTAAGGGAGAGGCTGGAGGGAGGCATGATAGAGGAGGTGCAGCGGCTGGTGGCTGCCGGTGTCAATCCGGATGATCTGATCTATTACGGATTGGAATACAAGTACGTCACGTTATATCTGCTGAACAGGATAGGTTATGATGAGATGGCTCAGAAGCTTGAGGTTGAGATACATCGCTTTGCCAAGCGCCAGATGACCTGGTTCCGTGGCATGGAGCGCCGCGGCATCACCATCAACTGGATTGACGGCCGGCTGCCTGACGAGGAGAAGGTTGAGATGATCCTCAGTATGATCGGGTCTCTGGCCGGAGGCAATTGAGCATTTTCACCCTGTTTTACAGTTTTCATCAGCAGATTTCGACCTAACGTTACCGGTTGTTTAACTACCTTTGCCTCAACTAACCTAAAACAGCACCGACCGCAAGACCGCAAGACCGCAGGACCCTGACCTTCAAGCCTCCGCTACCTCCTCCGCTAGAGCTACGGAGGTCAAAGAAAGCTACGGCTTGCAAAGCAGACCTCAGACCTTCAGACCTCAGACCTCAGACCTTCAGACCTATGTTCAACATCGACACCATCCTCTTCGAAGCACTGGGCTACCAGATGAGCCTGATTGAGCTGCTGGCGGTTCTCACCGGGCTGGCGGCAGTCTGGTATGCAGCCAGGGCGAATATCATCACGTGGATATTTGCATTCGTCAATGCCGTACTCTTCTTCGTGCTTTATTACCAGGTGAATCTTTACTCGGCAATGATATTGCAGCTCTTTTTCTTCGCCAATGCCATCTACGGATGGTTCAACTGGAAGAGGCAGAGCAGCAATGGTGATGAGCCTGTGACGTTGTTAAGCCATAAGGGAAGGGTTCTTTGGGTTGCCGTGGTCATTGGCGGAGCCTTTGCCCTGGGAATGGTCATGGCACGTATTCACCTCTGGCTGCCGGATCTGTTCCAGGTACGGGCTACATTTGTCTATACCGATGCCATGATAGCCGTTATGAGTATCGTGGCATCACTCCTCTGCGCACGACTAAAGCTCGAGAACTGGATACTCTGGATCCTCGTCAACATCATGAGCATTGCGATGTACTCGATGCGCGGCATCATGCTCGTTTCAGTACAGTACGTCATTTTCCTTGCAATGGCTGTCTACGGCTTCATCCAGTGGAAACGCAAAATCACAGTCTGATAATGAATAACAAATCATACAATGAGAGGTCTAATAATTGTCTTGATGGTTTCAATGCATGCACTAATGATATCATGTAACAGAGGTGATAATATCTTTATTGCCTCCGGCTATTCAGGAGATGGTGCTGCCGATGTGCTGCTTTGCAGGCTGGACGGAAACGGCAACCCTGAAAAGCTTACAGGGATCACTGTCGGTGATAATCCTTCCTTCTTTACCTTTGGCGGTGATGGTCTGATCTATTTCGTTAACGAGGTTGACTCCTTTGACCTGAAAGCCGGGGGAGGAATAACCACCGTCAGGATCGATGCTGAATCGGGGACAATCGAGAAAAAAGGGCTGCTGAACCAGGGCGGGGGCGGACCGTGCCACATTACTGTTTCAGCCGACGGCAACTACCTGATAACGGCGAACTACGGCAGTGGCTCCGTCTCTGTTGTAAGGCTGAATGGCGACGGGATGCCCGGGAAGGTAACGGATGTGATCTTCTACGGTGAGAAGTCTCACCCCCATATGACCATCCATAATCCTAGGCTGAATATATATTATATCTCCGACCTTGGCCTCGACAGGGTTTACCAGCTGAAGCTCGATACGTCCATGGGGTTATTGATGGATGCCGGTGTGCCCTTCTTCACCTGCGAGCCGGGAAGCGGCCCGAGGCACATGGCTATTGATAAATCTAATGCAAACCTTTATATCATCAATGAGCTCGCATCAACAATATCTGTTTATGATATCCTGCCTGAAACACCTGTTCTTAAACAGACATTGTCCACTCTCCCTGATGGCTTTGAGGGAAAAAACTACTGCGCTGACATCCACTTCTCTGATGACAGAAAGAAGATATACGGGTCAAACAGGGGTGACAACAGCATCGTGACATTTGAAGTCGGCCCTGACGGAACACTCTCTTCACCGGAGCATCAGTCGTGCGGGGGCAACTGGCCACGCAACTTTATTGTTTCACCTTCGGGTGAGTATTTTCTGGTTGCAAACCAGCGTTCAAATGAAATATCTGTAATGCCTGCCGGCAGTAACGCAGAAGATAATATTGTTGCAAGCCTGCCCCTTAGTGCTCCGGCCTGCGTAAGATTTCTTAAATAGTCTCCAGTCTTCAGTCTCCAATCATAACTTGCTGATTAACTGCCGACTGCTGACTGCCGACTGCTGACTGCCTACTGCCTACTTCAGATATTCATCAAGAAAGGCAAAGAACTCCTTCTGCCATATTACTGAGTTCTGGGGTTTAGTGACCCAGTGCGTCTCATTCTCGAAGAAGAGCAGCCTGCTGGGCACACCTCTTAGCTGAGCCGAATTGAAAGCCTCGAGACTCTGGCTGTAGGGTATGCGGAAGTCGTTGGCACCGGTGATGATCAGTATGGGTGTATCCCACTTGTCAATCATTGTATGAGGCGAGAACTTATTGTACCCCGGAGGCTGTGGCTTGTCCCACGGCGCACCCTGGTAGTCCTTGTTCGGGTACCAGTACTCCTCGGTTGATCCGTACTCTGCTATCGTATTATATACACCGCAGTGTGATACAAAGGCCTTGAAGCGCTTGTTGTGCATCCCGGCAAGATAGAATACCGAGTAACCACCGTAGCTTGCCCCAACAGCGCCAAGGCGCTCCTTATCAACATAGGGCTCCTTCGCCATATCGTCGATAGCATCGAGATAATCCTGGATGTTCTTCCCGCCGTAATCGCCGGAAATCTGTTCGCGCCAGTAGCTTCCGAAGCCCGAGTTGCCGCGGCGGTTGACTGCCACCACTATGTATCCGTTGGCGGCCATCATCTGGTAGTTCCAGCGGTAGCTCCATCCCTGTCCGAGGGGCCCCTGCGGCCCACCCTTGCAGTACAGCAATGCAGGATATTTTTTCGCCGGGTCGAAGTCAGGCGGATAGATGATCCAGATCTGCAGGTCCTTTCCATCCTTTGTCTTCGTATATCTCTCAACTGACTTGCCCATCTTAATGCTCTCGTAGATATGGCCGTTGACATCGGTTATCATTGAGAACTCACCTGTTGCCATATTAACGTTTGCCACTTCGGTAGGGCGTGCCATTGACATCATCCCTGAAACAAGCACCCCGTTCTGAAGCTGGAGCGGCCCCATGTCATAGTCACCTTCAGTGACCCTGGTGATCTTCCCGTCGGCCAGTGTAATGTTGAATACCGGCTGTGTACCGCGATAGGGACTTGTGAACCAGATGGCATCGTTGCCGTTCCATTGAATATTTCCAACGTTATAGTCCCACCCCTCGGAGACCCATTTTCTCTCACCTGTTGCTATGTTGTAAACGAAGAGGCGCTCGAGATCAGACTCATAGCCATCCTCCTCCATGCTTGAAAAGGCGATCATTGATCCATCCGGAGAAAACACCGGCGTCTTGTCATAGCCCATGTTACCGGCTGTGATGTTCTTCTCTTCACCAGTTGTAACATCATACAGATATATGTCGGTGTTTGTGCTCAGGGTATATTCCTTGCCTGTCAGTCTCTTGCATGAGTATGCGATAAACCTGCCGTCAGGGCTCCAGCTGATGTCAGCCTCGTCGAAATAGGGTGCATCAGGGGTGTCAAAACGCTGTCCCTCCATAATATCCTTTTCACTGCTGATGGCTGATCCGTCGAACGAGGCTACGAAGAGGTGGCTGTATGAGTAGTCGTGCCAGTAGTTCCAGTGCCTGTACATCAGGTCGTCGATGATGCGGACCTTTGCATTGGAGAGACCGTATTTTTCATTTGCAGTCTGGTCGAGCTTGACGCGGCGGGTGAAATATACCTTGTCTCCGGCAGGGGAGAACGAAAGTATTTCAAAGTCCTGCAAGCCGGTAATCTCCTTCTTTGCAGTGCCGTCAGGTTTCATGGTCATGATCTTACCGTCGGCGAGGAAAGCTATCGTGGCGCCATTCTCTATCCATTGCGGGCCTGACCCTCCGTCAGCGGTAAGCTGTACGGCAGTGCCCCCGGATGAGGGGATGGAATAGATATTGGTTGTCCGTGCTTCGGTGGGAAGGTCGTAATGAGTCACCGTATAGAGAACGGTTGAGCCGTCGGGAGACAGGACAATCGATCCGATACGTCCGTATTTCCATAGTATTTCGGGAGTAAGCACACCTCCGGCTTTTTCGGCATCAGTCAGTGATACATCAATGACTGAGGCAGCCGGCTTACTTTCAGTTTCTGTTTTACATCCATTTGCGCTCAGCAGAGCGATAAGGGTTAATAACAGGGCAAGTTTTTTCATAGGTTTGATTATATTCAATGGTTTAACTGCAGTTGCATTAACTCAAAGGTAAAATAATTTACAGAAATCGGCAGATTGATTATTCAAAGTAATTGTTAAACCACGGTGTGACACTCTGACACTGTGACACTGTGTCACGGTGAGTGACGCAGGGCGTGACGCTATGCTGGTTTATAATTTTAAACAACAGAAGGCTTTTCCTAAAATAAATTTGCTTTCCCTTTGTTTCTTTAGTAACTTGTAAATGATTTGCAGCTAAACCTTCTGATCCGTTTTTATAATGTCCTTTCCCCTGACTCACAAAGCGGACCAATTGATCACAAAAATCCTCGCCAGGCCCGGGATGGATGAGGATACTCTTACCCAGAAAAAGATCAACTGGATATCGAGCATTGCAGTCACATCAATGATTTTCTGTGTGACAATGGTGTATCACATCGTCTTTCCCCAGTTAAAGCTTCTGATTTACTATGGGTTAATTCTAACAGCCATTTATCTTCAGGGCGTCATCAAGCCTCTCTTCACTTATCAGATGGGGGTATGGCGTGTCTTCATCGACCAGAGTGCGGTGGTAATCATTACATTCATCTTCATTCTGCTTCTGGGAGGAATACCAAATTCCGGAGGACTCATATTCGTCGGGCTGGCGCAGGTCTTTTTCTCCCTAAACTTTCGTGAAAAACGGGCTACGCTCTGGATATTCATTATATATGTCATTACCGTTGTTTTAGCCGGCTTGCTGGATTCGCGCCTGACCGTCCCGCCCGAGATGACACCTGAGGTGAATATCTCGCTTTACGTTGTGAACCTGTTATGGATATCTGGGTTTGCCATGTTGTTTGTTATGAGTTTCATAACGCAGAAGATCAAGCTTGAGCGCATGGAGACTGACCGTATCAGAGAGCTGGATGAATCAAAGACGAAGCTTTATATGAACATCACTCACGAGTTCCGTACGCCGCTGACTATAATTACCGGGATGAATGACCTTATACGGAGTGATCCCGACAAATGGCTGCGAGAGGGGAGCGAGAAGATTGAAAGGAATGCCGGTATTCTTCTTAACCTGGTGACCCAGATGCTCGACCTGTCAAGGCTTGAGTCTGGTAACATGCCCGTCAGGATGATCAGGGGGGATTTGAATACCTATATAAGATATATTGTGGAGCTGTTCCAGTCGATGGCTGCCCTGTCAAGGATCTCTCTTAATTACTCTCCCCGCGAGAGCGTTTTGGTCATCGATTATGAACCTGAAAAGCTTCTTCAGATAATCTCGAACCTGGTCTCCAATGCCCTCAAATTCACGCAGCCCAACGGCAGAGTGGAGGTCAGTTCCGCACTCACGGATGATGGCTGGTTTGAAATAAGGGTAAGTGACAATGGCCAGGGTATCCCGGACAATCATCTCCCGTATATCTTTGACCGTTTCTACAGGGTCGACGAGTACAACACTAATTCATCGGTCGGGTCAGGGCTCGGCCTGTCGCTTACAAGAGAGCTGGTTAAGCTTCTGGGCGGGACAATTGTTGCGGGGAGCATATATGGAGAGGGGACGGAATTTGTCATTAACCTTCCGGTCACACATGATGCTCCGCTGCAGGAGACTCCGGCCCTGCATGAGATGAAAGGAGGGATACTGTCCTATTTACAAACCGGAGGAAGGAGCGATGCTCTTTCACAGGCTTTATACCGTAAACACCATGAGAAACCCATGCTCCTGGTGGTGGATGATAATGCCGATGTTGTTTATTACCTTATATCTCTGCTTGAGAAAGATTTTGACCTCATTGTTGCGTCAAACGGGGAAGAGGGTATTTTGAAAGCGGCGGAGTATGTTCCTGACATCATACTGAGCGACGTCATGATGCCTGTTATGGATGGAATAAGGATGCTTGACACGGTCAAGAATGATTTCAGGACAAGTCATATCCCTGTGGTACTGCTAACGGCAAAGGCTGATATTGCTTCCAGGCTTGAAGGTCTTGAGAGGGGTGCTGACGCTTATATCACCAAGCCTTTTAACAGGGAGGAGCTGAAGGTTCAGCTCAGGGCCCTGATATCTCAGAGGATAAAGCTGCAGGAGAGATATGCAGAATTTGGAACCCTTGTGCTCCCAGAGGATAAAGATTTTCATTATGAGGATACCTTCATGAGAAGGATCAGGGAGATCATGCTTGTTAACCTGGGGGACGAGGGCTTTGACATTCACAGACTCAGCAATGAGATGGCAATGAGTCGCACTCAGCTATACCGCAAGTTCAGGTCACTGACCAACATGACCATTACCGAATACCTTCGTTCTCTCCGTCTGCACCGCGCGAAGGAACTGTTGCATGACTCATTTCTTACGGTTGCCGAGACCGCTTACAGGACAGGATTCAAGAATGTATCGCACTTCAGCAGGGTCTTCAAAAGGGAATTTGGCGAAAACCCCAGTGCCTTGAGAAAATAAGAACTTCTTTGCTCTTTGGAACGCAGAGAACAGAGTTTGGGACGGAGAGCAAAATGCATCCCGGTGCATTTATCTAACTTGCTGCTAAGATGGAAACCCATCACTCATGATGTTGAAAGGCAATTGAAAACCATTCTGCCCGCGAAATTAGTCAGGATAATTTTCTTTTCGGATCAGAGTTTAGACGCGGGTATAATGGAAGAGGGTGTCTCAAAAAGACACCCTCTTTGGGGGAAGGAGAACCATGATAATGACATGTGGTGCATTTCGAATTATGAGCAGCAGTGAAATGAATGACCCCCGATCCATTGATCAGCTGTTTATCAGCAGACTCTCCGAAATAGTTCATAGAAACATGCAGAATGAAAATTTCGGAGTTGAGGAGCTTGCGCATCAGGCAGGCATAAGCCGGTCAAGCATACACCGCAGGCTGAGTGCTTTAAATTACGAGAACATTAGTCATTTTATCAGGGAGATCAGGCTTAGGCGGGCAATGGAACTCCTGCGTAACCATGAGGGCGCTGCCTCAGAGATTGCCTACAGGGTGGGGTTCGGAAGCCCGGCTTACTTCAATAAATGCTTTCATGATTACTATGGGTATCCTCCGGGGGAGGTGAAAATAAGATTTATCGAAGAAAACATTGAAGAACCTGAATTCTCAGGAATTGAAGGAATCAGCGGAATATCTCAACAAAACCCGTCACACGAAGAACCTGTTCGTCACAACAGGATGCTCTATGTTAAACTTCTCCTGTCCATGGCCATTGTGGTTGCAATTTTGTCAGTGGCCTGGGTCGTATACCATTACCTGGCCAGACTGGATAGCAGTTCCGGTAACTTACTCATCACCGGAAGAGAAGTCTCCCTGGTGGTGGTTCCCTTGAAGAGTTACAGTGATGATCCTCAGAATCAATATTTTGCCGATGGCGTAATGGAAGATATTCTTAGTCAGCTGGCACTTATACCTGGTCTGAGAGTCATTTCACGGACCACATCTGATCAGCTCAGAGACAATCCCGGTACAGCAAGGCAGATTGCAAGGGAGCTGAATGCCAGCTATCTTCTTGAAGGGAGCGTGCAGAAGCAGAGGAATACTGTCAGAGTAAACATACAGCTTATCGATGGCATGTATGATCAGCATATATGGGCTCAAGCCTATGAAAAGGAGCTGGGTGATATCTTCACCATCCAGAGAGATATAGCCAGGAGTATTGCAGATTCCATGAAAGTTTTATTGACTGCGGAGCGGATCACAGAGAACGAAAAAGTACCATAAACAAGCTCTGAAGGAGCCCCAGCGAAACACCTCCGGACTGCCAGCGATAAATTCAGATCCCGATTTTGAAATACCCAGCAGTGAGGCGCACCTCCCTCAAATAATTGAGCAACCCGGACATTCCACACTCCACAAATTGGATCGGAAAAGGTAACTGTTAATATTTTGCAGTATACCGAAACATAATCTAAATACCTTCAATATTATTTAAAGTATTATTGAATAAATTACTATGTACAATCCATAATGCTGTATGAACTTTGTTTTATCATTTCAGTGGTCAGGTGTAACTAAAATATCAGCATTACGGGAAAAATGAGAGTTTTTAAAGTTATTATGGTTCCGGCGGTGATTATTATGGCATTGTTGTTCTGTCGTTGTGAAGATGACGCGGCTATTCCTGATAGTATGACCTCATCAGTTGGTATATTGATGGATAAGGATGGCGGTGTGGTCAGGGGCATGAATGATAATGTAATTATTACCATCCCTGAAGGAGCCCTGGACAGGCCGGTCACGTTTGCTATGCATGGACTCCTTGGCAGGTCGACCGGAGCAGACTATGCTCTTAAAGTACTGGTAATAGAGCCGACAGTGGTCTTCAAAAAGCCTGTTCAGATCAGCCTGAGGTATGACGGGTGTCTTGCGAATGGTGTCAGTATATGCAATGCAGAGAGTGTCATATTAGCCATTTGGGATGACGAGGTCACGTTTGCGCAAGGCAGTGCATCTAAAGTATGCTCGTGCTGTACTGTTGATCAGGCATCGAACTCGCTTTGCATGAAGATTTGCCAGACGGGTGTTCTGGCCACTACTGCTGTATGGTGAGGATTACAGGTCACCCCTATGGGGTTTGAAATTGTTTATTGCTGATGATTCTATATACAGGACGCCGCTCCGCTGGTGTCAACCCCGTTCGGGGCTGACTGTTTTGACACTGCAGATAGTGCGCTGCTACACGGGGGGCAGCCCCGTTCGGGGCTGATAGTTGTGGTGATTTGCTGACAACAGTAAATAGTAAATTAAAAGTAATATCTGACAAAAAGTCAATAAAATGCAATCAAACGATTAATTAGTTAAATGAATAACTAATAATTTATAGTAATTGTAAAAATATTAATATGTATCGCCATTCAGGCTTAACGAACTTTGTGATATCAAACAGGTTTTTTCAAAGGTCTAACTAATCAAAGGCATTATGAAACGAAGGGATGTTTTGAAAGGGATTTTACTACCGCTGACAGTAATACTGGCGGTGGCATTAGTTGGTTGTGAGGAACCCAAGGGTCAGGTAACTGATCCTGGTCCGCAGTCTTCAGACGAGGGGATTATGATCGGACCGGATGGGGGCGTGCTTGTTGCAATGGATGGCGCTGTTGTCCTGACCGTACCAGCCGGCGCTGTTACTGACCCGGTCTGGATTTTTGTACATAGGCTGACGAACAAATCAGTAAGAGACTATGCTCTGAAGACACTTGTGATTGAACCTCTTGTTGTCTTCAAATCACCGGCGCAGCTCACTTTGAAGTATGACGGTTGCTTATCTACCGGATGCAATATTTGTGAGGCAAAATCTGTAAACTTTTCAATCTGGGATGATGAGTATGCCTTCATTAAATCAACGCCAGCGAGGGCATGTGTAACCTGCAATGTCGACAAGGATGCGCAAACGGTCTGCATGTGCATCTCCCAGACCGGTGTCATTGCTACCATAGCTGCCTGGTAGCGTTAAGAGACCCCAAGGTGCCCGGGAGAGGGGAGAGGAGAGTTTTCATGTGTCAGAGTTTTGGTTAGTACCGGGCACCTGTGAAAGAGTCCCGCTCATGCGGGACTCTTGTTTTTATTTTGCCTTCTCCTTCAGTAGGACCGTGATCTTATCCTTGATCTCGTCTGCCAGTTCCGGATTGTCTTCAAGTATCTGCTTCACGGCATCTCGGCCCTGACCCAGTTTAGTCTCGCCGTATGAGAACCATGAACCGCTCTTCTTTATGATGTTGAAGTCGGTGCCGAGATCTATTATCTCACCGGTACGGGATATCCCCTCCCCGAAGAGAATATCAAAGTCAGC